>Ga0169931_10001609_pt1 | contig 37151 bp, 22 predicted proteins | sample Kivu_15m_20L_FD_129675 | JGI IMG/M metagenome (GOLD analysis project Ga0169931, IMG submission 129675) | Freshwater microbial communities from Lake Kivu, Western Province, Rwanda to study Microbial Dark Matter (Phase II) - Kivu_15m_20L... | ecosystem: Environmental > Aquatic > Freshwater > Lake...
GAAATTTATCAGGCTATTCCACTCCCCGTCGGAGGGTACATGCCAGCCCTGTGGGCAAAGTCCACCATGGGATGCTGCATGAAAATTGTAGAGATAACCGAAAGGTACTACATTGCTGTTATTCCGCCCATATAGCGACCGGGCACCTATTGACCAATCGTCCCAAGTGACATTCGGATCGGTACCTATGCGAATGAAGTCACCGTAATCACCGCCCGTAGCATCGAGGGGAATAACCTCCCCGCTTCGAAAACGGGTTACCCGAAGATTTTCTTTCATCCAGCACTGACTGCCAATACGTACTGTGTTGTAGGTATTGCCATCCATGTCGGTGACCATTGCTGGGCAATCACCCAAGGTCTGGAAAATTACCGATGGCCCGTAGGATAAACCAGAACTATTGACTGCATAAGCACGAAGGTAGTAGGTCGTATTGGGAAGGAGTCCAGTTACCTGGGAAGAAAAGGTACCGCCCCCTTGACCTATGCGCAGCACCTGGCCCTGGGTGGTCGTAGGATTGGGCCGAGTGCTATATACCACCCCCCTGACCAAAATGGCCGACCCACCGTCAGCAGTCACAGCACCTCCAACCATAGCCGATGAGGAAGTCAGGGAGCTTGGGGTTGCAGTGGTGAGAATAGCTGGACCCTGCGTGGTAAACGAAAAGGTTTCACTGTAGCCAGTCCCAAAACTATTTGTACCATAGGCGCGAACATAATACCTCGTCGAAGGCGTTAGTCCGACGATAGAAGCATTAAAATTGCCGGTGAAACTGGTCAATGGACCATCGGAAACCATTCGCGTTTTGGTATTTAGGCTTATGGCCGGATCTGGGGATAGGGACCAAACTACCCCCCCAAGAGGTACATGGGGAACTGCCCGCCCGAACAATGCTGCTCAGTACGATTGCAGTTGTCGAAGTGACTGGGTGTATCAAGGTGATAGTAGCCGAGGGAACGGAAACAATTTGCCCCACCAATGGCTGTAGGAAAGGCCATAGGAAGGCCGCCAAAAGTATTTTTTTCACGATAATGGTTTTTGCGAGTTGGAAGTTTTAATCTGCATCATTATGTTCAGACGAAGAAACAATGTTCCAATGCAGTCCAACAAATACCTTTACGATAAGGATTACCCAGACGGCACCCCTTTTTCTTCCGATTGATTCCCAGCATCCGGTTGCGAACGGCCATCCGCATTACCCGATGCACCTTTCGCTTCGGAAAAATCTCCTGTTTCCCTTGTCTCAGCTTCGGCGGGTGCAGACGCTTCCGATTCCTTGGCTACATTGGGTTCATCTGTCTCCCAGATTTCTCGGATTTCCTCCAGTTTTTCCTCTACTTTCTCCTCCACCACACTAGCCACGGCCTTCACGGTATCGACTACTTCGATCAGGGAATCGCCGAGGATAGCGGCTGCAGCACCTAGCAGTGACTCCCTGGTTTGAGGGTCCTTTTCACGAGCAGCGCTAGCGTTGGCGATATCCTCGGCAATCTTATCCTGAGCCGCTTTACGCGCCTCCTCCCGGCGCTGATTTTCCTCTTTTTTCTTGTCTTTTGTCCGGAGTTGCTCCATTCGACGCTCCAAATCCATTTTGGTAGCCACCATCTCCACGAGTTTATCTTTTTTGGATCGGATGCGCTCCTCAATCAAAACCACCTTAGCCTGTCTAATCTGGGCTTCCAGCTGACCTGAAGAGGCGTCCACTCGTCCGTTCTGGAACCGCAATTCCTCCTCATCACGAGCTACAGAACCCTCCATCTTACGAATGGCCGCGACCAGACCATCGTAGCGCTTCTGGATGCGGATCAAGGGATTGTCACCCTCCGGATTCTCGGGACCGAAACGCTTTGCTTTTAACGCTTTGAACGTTGCATCCAGTTTGTCCCAAATCCGGTTACGATCCTCGCGGCTCAATTTGAGGTCGCGAATTTTTTTCTGCATCTCCTTAAGTTCATCAAAAAGTGGTTGCAGGCGAACCCCTTCGCTGACTTTTCGTTCGATGTCCTCCAGTTTCAGTTTTAGTTCTTCGAAAACAGTCCGTGAGTTGCGTTCAAACTCTTCGTCCAGCTTGCCGCGCATTTCTTTGAGTTGCTCGAACAAAGCGTTAGCTTGAGTTTTGAGTTGCTCGGTATGATCCCGAAAGAGACTTTTTTCGCGAGCCTGAGTCTGAACCCTGTCCCAAAAACCTTTCAATTCGTCCCACCGGGCCTTGTCGAATCGCAAAGACTGACCAATTTTATCTTTCAACTCGATGAGCTCGGACTGATAAGCCGTGAAGAGCCTCCCGGAGAGGATGGAAAAATTCCACTCGGCCTGTATGCGTGACAGAATCTCTGGTTTATCAGCCGAGATACCGTCAGGTAGCAGGTTCCCTGAAACCGAAAGATCCCGTTCGTCCTGGGTATGGCCCTCCGGGAAATCAACCTCCTTTCCATCGCGCCAGTCTCGGGTAATAGCCTGATGGAATTCCTCCCCAACAGATGCCTCATTAAAAATAAAGACCCGCACACGGGCCGATTCAGGCATTAGTTCAAGGGCAAGAAGCAGTTTGTCCCCATGGTCGTTTTTTCCCCAAAGTGCGATTCGGTTCTTCATAGCATAACGCTTTTCCAGGTAAAATGTAGTTTTTCCGAGCTATTCTTAAGGTAGTTTGGTATTCATACAAGGCCGAAGTCACACAGGTATTCAGCTATCTGAACTGCATTGGTAGCGGCACCTTTTCGCAGATTATCTGCTGTAATCCAGCAGTTTAAGGTATTAGGTGCGGAGGAATCCCTTCGAAGCCGACCGACAAGGACCTCATCCTTTCCCTTGCTCCATAACGGCATAGGATAACGGAACGCTGCCAGATCATCAACCACTTGGACACCGGGACTTTCCTCAAGCCACTGCCGCACCTCTTGCAGGTCGAAATCCCTAGCAAAAGTCACATTTACCGCTTCTGAATGTCCGCCAAGCACGGGCACCCGAACAGCGGTTGCGGATACAGGTAGAGAGTCATCCCCTAGAATTTTCCGCGTCTCGTAGACCAGCTTCATCTCCTCCTTGGTGTATCCGTTCTCCAGGAAGACATCACACTGTGGAATGCAGTTTTCGAAAATGGGATGAGGGTAGGCCATTTCTTCCACTTGCGGCGTAAAGCCTTTTTTCTCAAGCTGGTATTGTTTCACCGCTTTCATCCCAGTGCCGGTAATCGACTGATACGTGGAGACAATAATCCGCTTAATGCCCAGATTTCGGTGTAGCGGAGCCAATACCATGGCCATCTGAATCGTGGAGCAGTTGGGATTGGCGATTATCCGGTCAGACCGCGTCAGCAGGCTAGCATTGATTTCGGGTACGATGAGACGGTACCTCGGGTCCATGCGCCAAGCCGAGGAGTTGTCAATAACCACACTCCCTGTAGCTGCAAACCGGGGAGCCCAGGCCAGCGAGGTTTCGCCTCCAGCAGAAAAAAGGGCAATATCCGGCTGCGCATCAAGGGCTTCATCCATGGATACCACGGCAATTTCTTTGCCATGGAAAGTCAGGGAGTTCCCAACCGAACGGGCAGAAGCAGCAGGGATTAGATCAGAAACTGGAAATTTTCGCTCTTGAAGGACTTCAAGCATGATGCTACCCACCATACCTGTTGCCCCAACGACAGCTACTTTCATGCCTGCAGATTTGAATTGAAGACTAGGTACATTATAGGATGGAATAGGCTGTAAAATGGCCTGCCATGGGGGCATGGAACATGCCATCTTGCGCTAAAATACCCCCCAAAGATAATCGCATTCCATCATTTCACGAAAACCTGCATAATGAAAGTAATCTTACTGTTGCTTGCCTTTTTCACCTTGCCGGCTCGGGGACAGATGGTACCCTGGGTGGAAGGATTCGACAGGCCGACCCTTCCACCGTACCTTGAAGGCAATCTTTCCCGATTTGCTGTAAAACACCAGCGCCTTTATCTCGATCACCCTGCTCCGGCAGCACAAAATAAATCGCATATCGTACGCTATGCACCATTATTTGGGCAAGAAGATTTGGAATGGGAAATTGATGTGGCTTTGGATTTTATTCCTTCCCCCCAGAACTATCTGAAAGTGTTTCTGGCCGCCTCCCATCCTGATTTGGCCAGTTCCTCCAAGGCTTGGTATCTCCAAGTGGGGGGTCAGTCGGGAGGAGACACCAGACTTTCCTTAATCCGCCAGTCAGGCGAAAGGACCACGTTATTGGCAGAAGGCAAAGCCATATCTAGCTCAACCCAAGCCTATCGTTCCAGGGTGCGTATCCGGCGCACCACTAGCGGCACCTGGACAGTTGCCAATCAGCAAGAAGGCAGCCAAAGCTGGGAGATTGCCTTTTCAACGAAGGATGGTGAATCATTGATTGGCTTTTTTACCGGATTGCTCCTACAATATACCCCAACCAGAGCCCGGCATTTCCATTTCGACGATTGGAAAATATCTGGCATGATACCCGATACCAGTAAGCCCCGGATGCGGGAAGGTAAACTCACTGGCCTCCACCAGCTAGAAATGACCTTCACCAAGCCTCTGGATTCCCAGGCGGGAAATCCGGCCGACTTTACCCTTGCTGATGCAGCTGGAAGTCAAATCCGAGCCCTATCCCTGGAGCGAGACAGCCTGGACCCCTATCGCCTCCGAGTTTTATTTCCCCCTTTCCAGGCCAATACCCCTTACGTAGTCAGTGGGAGGGTCACCGACCGAAGCCAGATGAGCAGCACCTTTTCCTTTATCACCCGACAGCGAATTGGCTTCCCGGTTCAGCGTGGCGATTTATGCCTAAGCGAAATACTGCCCGCTCCCCAATCTGGTAAACAAGCCGAGTTCATCGAATTGCATAATATCTCCAACCGAACCCTTCATCTGAAGTCCCTCCGAATACGGGTGAACCGAAACGAGGATATCCTTACGGAACTATTCCTCGATCCTGGTGAATTCCTGGTATGCCATCCTCTTCGTGATAGTGCCGTTTTTCGGGATTTATCAGGAAGTCTTGGACTGGCGAGATTTCCAGGCCTTCCCAACACCGGTGGAACGGTGCAGCTTTTCGAAGGAAATACGGAACTGGAGAGTATGCGCTATGGTACATTCCCCCAATGGCAGCATAGTCTAAGCATAGGACACTCCCTGGAGCGCAGGCGCTGCAGCATACCAGCCGACTGCCTGCTTAATTGGACTCTACACCCTAGTGGCCACAGTGCCGGACAAACCAATGCAAATCAGGATGTGCCCTTACCAGCCTTTGAGCCGGCCCTAGATCATCTTTTCCCACTGACACCTAAACAGGTTCAGCTTTTTGCCAATGTTCCCTTGAATCTACCTGACACGACTGACCTGCGTTTATTCCATGCTTTTCCATTGCCTGTCGATTCCATTCAGTCTGATTCCGAAGCGCAGATTTGGCGGTTATTCCTTAAAAATCCAGTACCTGAAAAAACCCTGCTTCAAGGAATTTTGCCCCGCGGACTGCGAAACTGCCTTGGGCAGGAATCAAGCCGAGAGCAGCCCTACCGCCTTGCCTTGCCGGAATGGCCGGCTCCAGAGGAACCCCTTTTTGTGAATGAGATATTGTTTGACCCACTACCTGGGCAAAAACCCTTTTTGGAAATTATGGCCCAGACAACCTATCCAATCGATCTGAAAGATCTTCATTGGGGAATTGGCAATCCCTATCCGCACCGCCTGCTTTTTCCTGGTGAACCCTATGCCCTCACAGAAAATCCTGGCCTATTAGCTGCCCAATATCCCACCGGAGCCCATTTGCCCCGAATTCTGGAGGCAAAGATTCCAAACTTAGCCCGCTTGCGGGGACGCGTTACCCTATATTTAGGTAATCAGGAAAAAGATATAGCGGTCTACGATCAGGATTGGCACTCTCCCTGGTTACGCAGCCCCACTGGAATCTCCCTGGAGCGAGCAGGCCCCCGATCAAATGGACAGATAGCCTCTGGATGGTCCAGCGCCCTTGGATGGAAGACAGGTGCGAGTCCAGGAGCAGCAAATGGCTCTGCAAGAAAGGAAACGGTACCTGTTGACCAACAGGTCCTGCTAGAGCCAAGCGCCTTCCGGCCCGGAGAACAGATCCAGATTTGTCAGATTCCTGATCGATATCAAGGGCACAAAATAAACATTCGCATTTTCGACGTATGGGGAAGGGAGGTTTACTACCTGGTGCGCAACGAAATATGGGGACAGGGAAACACCATTGTTTGGACTGGATTGGAATCATTGCCACTTCTTCGAGGCCATTATATCTGGTGGGTGGAACTACTCGGTCCCGACGGAACGCGAAACCTTTTTACATTGCCCTCAAAATTGGAATAACATGAAGGATTTCCTGCGCAGTCTTTGTTTTGCACTCCAGGGCCTGGGTAAATTGATAAAAACCCAGAAGAATGCACGCATCCACCTCGTATTTGCTGTGGGTGTATGCTTGCTTGGCATTTGGTTCAAGGTGTCCAGACTCGAGTGGATTTTACTCGTTATATCCATTGGGACTGTTCTGACAGCGGAATGCTTGAACACCGCCTTGGAAAAGATGGTGGACTTCGTTTCTCCGCATTGGAACGATCAGGCAGGACAAATAAAAGATTTAGGGGCGGCGGCGGTTCTCCTGGCAGCCTGCACCGCTGCCATTGCCGGCGGCCTGGTATTTATCTCAAAACTATGGCCATAAAAATGGTCTTAGGGCTTATCACCGTCGTGTTGGAGCAAAAAAAAAGCCGAAAGGTTTATCCATCCGGCTTTAAAAAGAGCTTTGAGAGGCTATCTACATACCATGAAGTGCCACTAAAGACACCACGGAGTCTGATACAAATAAAGGCGGTTTTCCGCAGGGAACACATTTATTCCCCATCCATGTGTCAAATATCTAATGAAAAAATGATGGGAATAAGTACATTTTTAGCAAATACTGACTCGATAACCAGGGATAAAAATTACATAATTTATTATATTTCAATGTTTTGTATAAAATATTTTTTATTAAAACTAATGTCAGTTGAAAAGTTAGGATGGATGATTCAGGGCAGGAACAGGAAAAAATGGGGGATTAAAGGCAGAATTCATCTCCTGTAGAAACAATTTCCCAGGTATGGTCGGCCAAGAGTCGCACACTAGCTTGAAAAATGTAGGGCGGGTTTCTTCCCCATTCCTCCGGACTGACCATAGATAAGACAAAGAGGCCGTCTCGCTTTAAATAGAGGTGATAAAGAAAACTTATAAGGGGTTGAAAGCCCATCTCTGCCTCGTAGATTTTTTCAGATACCCGCACCCTTTTGCGAATATCTTCGGCTTCCCGGGCCAGTAATTCGACCTGGCGCCGCAACTGACCAAGCTGCACATCGGTCTGCTGGTACATGGCCGCTACCGATCTCCCTTTAATCTTCCCCTTATCCAGGGGCTTGATGACCACCCCACCTACCGTATTGGCATACGGAAGCAAGTGAGCCTCAAGCGCTTCTTTTTCCTGATTTACCGGAGTGCCGGATTCCTCCTTTTCCATATGCGTCAAACAAACCCTGCCTATATAAGTTCAGGGGGGACGCCCAACCTTATTTTAAGGTAAAGGAGCCAGACCCTGCCAGATAGGCCTTGTTGAAAACCTCTACTTTGTAAGTCCCGGGAATGAGGGCAGCAGGAGGCTCCCAGGCAAAGCAGGAACTGGCAGCACCCACCGTCACGTCTAGTTCACGGGTTTCGAAGGTAAACTGAATCTCCTCCCCACTATCCGGATGATTGAACACAGCGATTCCCGACTGCCCAAGGCTCAGGGTTTCTCCGTTTGGAGTAAGTATGCGGACGACGAACTTCTCCGGATCACCCGAAGCTGCGGGATTGGGGACGGGGAGAAAGCAGATTTCCAGGAGATTCACATTATCGGCATTGCGGCGGCTAACGCTTTTGCCATTGTCTCTTTTCTGGAGGGTTTTTACACTAATACGATCGGCCTTGATGACGCTGGCTCGGTTAACTTTTCGGGTAAGCGCATTATTTTCCCCTTCAAGCCTCGATTTCTCCCCGGATAGTTCTCGGGTGAGGGTACTTAGATCTTCATTGGATTGCCTGGACGCATCGAGACGCAAGTTGAGGGCACGGTTGATGGAATCCTGGACGAGTTTTTCTGCCAATAGCGACTCTTTCTCCAGGGCCCATTTTTCCCGCTCGGTCTTAAACAGCTCGATTTGCCGGGTGAGATTTTCGATTTCCGAACGGGCTTTACCCAGGGCATCCGATTTTTTCAGCAGACTTAGAATCTTGTTCTTTTGTCCCGTTATTTCCAATTTCTGATTGTCGATGAGCTGATTTAGGGCCTCATTTTCACCGCGCAGGCTTTCCAGATCTTCTAAGGCTTCCTCGTATTGGAGTTCCAGTTCTTTTTTGAGGCGAGTTGTTTCGTCCAACTCAGCAGTAACCTGGAGGTTTTCCGAAGTGAGGGTCTTACCTTGCTGGTAAAGGTAACCGACGAGAGCAAGCAGAACAACAATAACGATACCTGCTAGAATAAGCAGGTTGCGATTGGAGGAAGAAGTGTCTTTCATGGGAAGAAGGGAAATGTTTTGTATTTTCCGCAGCAGTGAAGATGCAGAAAAAGAATGACGTGATCAAAGCGTTCGATTTTACAAAAATATTGTTCTTCGACATCGAAACAGCAGGAATAGCCGCCCATTTCGATGATTTATCTGAGGAATTCCAGGCATTATGGATGCTAAAGGCCCGGCAATTGGCAGGCAAATCTGGCGAGTCTTTAACCTCGGAAAACCTTGCCCAGTTGTTCAACGATAAAGCAGCGATATACTCCGAATTTGGCCGGGTGGTCTGCATTTCCGCCGGTTTCGCCTATCCTGACCGGGAGAGCCAAGCCCTTCGGGTTCGCATCAAGTCCTTTTGCCAGGAATCAGAACCCGAACTACTGGTATCCTTTTGTTCCATGCTCGAAAAACACTTCGGTAATCCATCCACCCATGCCCTATGCGGGCATAATATCCGGGAATTCGACATTCCCTATCTCTGCCGAAGGCTTCTCATCCATGGGCTACCCCTGCCTGAAACCCTGCGTATAGGAGGTAAGCGCAACTGGGAAGTTGGCCACCTCCTCGACACGATGGATATGTGGAAATTCGGGGATTACAAAAATTACACTTCCCTGCGTCTTTTAGCAGCCGTTCTCGGCATCCCCTCGCCCAAGGATGACCTAGATGGTTCACAGGTTGGGAGGGTATTTTGGGAGGAGAAGGACTCCCAGCGTATCGCTCGCTATTGCGAAAAAGACGTGCTGGCCGCCATGCAAGTGTACCGCAGGCTAATCGGAGAATCCGTATTTCCTGCAGAACAAATTGATTGAAATAAAAATCAAGCGGCAGGTTCGACTCCACACTCTTCTTCCAGCCAGATTTTGTTGACGACATTGGCTGTATTGCGGATTTGCTCCAGGAGATTTTCAAGTTGCTGTGCAGCCTTAGCTGGAGCCAGATAGTCTATCTGGTGTCGGATCATCACCATTTTTTTGGTGAATCGCAAGAACTGCTGGTAGCTTTTTTTCTGTTCGGTATTGATGTGGGCACTCCGCATGATATAAATTCGGAAGGTATCCAGCAGGGATAGCAGCGCATCCGTATCCCGCTTAGCATGATAGGTCCGAATCATTAGAAAAGTGGTGTTGAGATGGTAAGTGATATCGGTGAATTGCACCCGAATGAGGGTAGAGATAGCCTGATCATACATCTTTTTGTGATAGTACAGGTTGCCCAGATTATAGAGATAGGCGTTTTCCCTGCGACTTGGGGGGAGCAACTCCTTGAAATCTTCCAGAAAAGATTCCGTCCAGGCAAATTCTTTGAGGCTGCATCCCAGGGTGGTTATGTTTTTAAAATCCCACTCATTGATGATACCATTATTGAGCAAAAATCCACCCTCGAGACCCCGCTGATAAAGCTCAAATAATTCACGCTGGAAAGCTTTTTCTCCCTTGTTTATCTTGGTGATGCAGTAATTGTAGGAGAAGTGGTAGAGGTCTTGCCGATCTTTAGGAGAAAATCCGGCCTGTCCGTCGGCCAACATGTCCTTCAAGGCCAAATAGTGAGTGGGATTGTCCTCCTCCCGGAGACTATTAAGAATAGTGTAGTATAGTCGAAGCACCCTATTTTCCTCGAGTCGCTCGGGATGATTCGCCAGAAAGGCCATTGAATCCTTGAGTAATCCGAAATCGTAGTGCGCATTGACCAGTATTTCATGCGCCGTCAGATGGCAGGCATGGCGCAGCTTCTCCTCCAGGTACCACGAATCAAGGAAATGAAGCATACCCTGCAGCGTATCGGACCGGGTTCTGTCTACAAACTGTCCACCGTAATAACCCATCAGGTAATTAAGCCTAAACCGAGCATAGGTATGGTCAGTCATCTGCACGGATTCCCGATCTAGGTTCTTTTCCAACTGGCGGGCCTTTTGGGTCAGTAAATCAAACTGATTGCGGCCATAGGCCCACTCCATTGCCAGGAGATCCTCCAGATACTCCTTTTCCCCGAGTTGTTGATGAGCCAAAAAACGCAAGAGCAGTTTTTTGAGACCTGACATCAAGTTGTGAATCTTTTGCTCGTCGAAATTTTCGGTTGGAAAAAGAAGGGCAAAAAGGGTTTCCTTTTCTAAGGCAGCGGCCCGGCCAAGGTTTAATTGCCGAAGCAGGATCTCCAAGAATTCTGTGGTCTTCTTGTGCTGATTGAAATACGGGGAGGATACGAACAGGAGGAACTGTTCCCGCTCCCGGGGTTGGAGCTCCGCGATGGTACGGACAAGTCGGCTCTGTTCCAAAGGGGACAGGGTTTTGCACTAAATAAAACCCATTACAAATATATGAAAAATCCATATATAAAAGGTTTGCATAAATCGGCCAATATTTTAGATGAACTCTTGGGATTAGCTCCAAAATGCATATATTTGCCCCAGCAAAGAACCCCATTGAACATAAAAGGTATTGCTGACAAACGCTTTTAGCCTGGTTTTTCTTAGCCTCAAGGGGTGTCTGAAGAGAAAATTAGGTCCCTAAACTGGGTTTTTAAAGGCTGTTTTGTGCTAAACTAAACAGAGTGTAATCTCCCACCAGGAGCAGTTCCGTTTTCGGTAACTGCTCTTTTTTTTTACGGATATCGCCTGTTTTCTTTATTTTTGGAGCCCTAAACCAAATGTAAATGGGCCTTTCCGGATTTCTATTGCTGTACTACCTTCTGTTAGTAATTTCCCTAGCCTCGGTCTTCCGCAGGGCGGGTTTCCCAATCTGGAAAGCCATCATTCCAGTTTATCAGTTCGCAGTACTAGGAGAATTAGTGGGGCGGAAATGGACATACGGGTTATGGATTTTGGTGCCTATAGTTAATATTTTCATCTTCGCGAGTCTCGTGATTGATGTGGTGCGATCCTTTAAAATCTATGATTTTTGGCATCATGTTTTAGTCGTGGTATTTGCCCCTTTTTACCTATTCTATCTGAGTACCAGGAAAGATTTGTCGTATGCCGGCCCAGTCTTGGCACTTGAGAAATCGGTCATGGATGCCATTGAAGCTGCGAGAAAGGCCAATGATACCAAACTACTTGCAAAGTTGACAGCGCAAAATCCCTTCCGGAAGTCTGCTTTTCGGGAGTGGGCCGAAGCGATAATTTTCGCCGTTTTTGCAGCCACCTTCATCCGCATGTTCCTCATCGAGGCATTCGTCATTCCCACTTCCTCCATGGAGGGTTCACTGGTGGTGGGCGATTTCCTCTTTGTTAGCAAAGCACATTACGGCATACGCATGCCTCAGACCATCGCTATGCTTCCCTTGTTGCACAACCGCATCCCGCTAATTGGCGGGGAATCCTATTTTAAAAAGCCTCAGCTAGCCTATCAGCGACTTCCTGCGCTGGAGTCTATTGACCGAAACGAACCGGTGGTGTTCAACTATCCGGAAGGCGACAGTGTGTATGTTTTTCCCGAGCGCACCTGGAGTTCCTACGACTTGCGAAGGGGATCGGTACCGCCCAATTATTCAGGTGCCGTCCAGGCCGGACTGAAAAAATTGGTCACCCGTCCATTGGATAAAATGGACCACTACATTAAGCGCTGTGTCGGTGTTCCCGGGGATTCTCTTGAAATAAGGGACCAGCAGATTTACATTAATGGCAAGAAGGGAAAGAATCCGCAGAACATTCAGTTTATGTATTCGGTCTTTTCGCCGAACGCCGCCATCAATACCCGGGACTTTACTAAATGGGCCATCAGCGGGGAAGACCGCATGCAGCAATCGCCCAACGCGTACTACCTTGTTCTGAATGAAGGGCAGAAGGCCAACATCAAGGCTATGGACCCTGCGATTACGATTGAGCGGGTGGATGTTGGCAAACTTTATGGGGAATATGGTCGTCTCTTTCCCAATGACCCTGCGCAATACGGTAATTGGACCCGAGACAATTTTGGGCCTATTTATATACCCAAGTCAGGGGCGCGGGTAGCGCTCGACACCAAATCGCTCCCGCTTTACCGTCGTATCATCCAAGTTTACGAGGGTCATACGCTGCGTCAAGAGGGAGATAATATCTACATCGACGGCAAACTCAGCGACAGCTATACTTTCCAGCAGGATTATTATTGGATGATGGGGGACAATCGCCACAATTCCGAGGATAGCCGCTTTTGGGGCTATGTACCCGCGACACACATCGTTGGCAAGCCCCTATTCATCTGGATGTCTTTCCTTGAGGGGAATCCGACTACGGGAATCAACTGGGGGCGTATTTTCACGCGAGCAGATAACAAGTGAGTCCAGTTTAACTTAATCCCTCTTTTCTTCGGTGTAGAGGAGTCCTTCTTTGTATCGCCGGAGGACTTTTTTTACTGAACTGGTGAGGTTTGTGGGCAGTTTATGCAGGTCGTGCCATTCTGCAGCTCTGAATTTATGGGGCTCGGTGCGCTGCAATTCGCCTTCCCAGCGAAAGGCTTTGAAATACAATACCAAACCCTGATTCCTACCGCTAGTTTTTTGGAGCACATGCACTAAACGCAGGTCATTTTCGCTCAGGGTAATACCTGCTTCCTCACGACACTCTCGCACCAGGGCAATTCGGCAGGTTTCACCCTCTTCCACACCGCCCCCAACCAGTGTGTAGTTGCCACCATTGCCCCTAGTCTGCTTTAAAAGCAGAATCTTCCCCTGGTTAAATAGAATCAGCCTGACTTTTAGAAAAATGCGGATTTTCATACCAAGTGAGGAGCGGGCGGGATAAAGGTAAAGCATCCATTCCGGCAATTTCAGGTGTTGGGTAAACTTTACCAGAGCTTTGAAGGTATATAAAATAGTATATTTGCAAGAGTTTGGTCACCCACGCATATACAATTTCTACACACGCAGTTTTCAGAAGGCTATGATTCGCGAAAGTGTTACAGACACTATCGGTAACACACCTCTTATTCGGCTCAACCGGATAGCGGAGGGTTTGCGTGGGTCTTTCTATGCCAAAGTTGAGGCATACAATCCGGGGCAGAGCGCCAAGGACCGCATTGCCCTGTTTATGGTGGAGGAAGCTGAAAAAAAGGGCTTACTCCAACCCGGGGGCACTATTGTGGAGGCCACGTCAGGCAACACGGGTTACAGTATCGCCATGCTAGCAGCTATAAAAGGGTATCGCTGTATCCTCACCCTGACGAGCAAGGCATCCACAGAAAAAATCTCCCTACTGCGGTCCTTAGGGGCTCGGGTTGTCATTTGCCCGGTAGATGTCGCACCGGAAGACCCACGGTCCTACTATTCCCAGGCTGAGCAGATTGCCCGCGAAACACCAGGGGCATTTTACCTTGCGCAAAATTTCAATAGGGATAACGCCCTGGCGCACTACCATAGCACCGGACCAGAAATTTGGGAACAGACCCAAGGCAAAATTACCCACTACATCTGCTGCACGGGGACAGGTGGAACGCTTACAGGCACAGCTCGCTATCTGAAGGAGAAAAATCCGGCTATTCGCATTTTGGGGGTCGATGCTTACGGCTCGGTTTTAAAGAAATTCTGGGAAACCGGCATCTACGATCCGGATGAAATCAGACCCTACAAGGTAGAAGGCCTCGGCAAGAACATCATACCCAGCAATCTGGATTTTGACCTAATCGATGACTATATCAAGGTAAATGACCGGGATAGTGCCCTAAGGGCACGTGATTTGGCAGCCATGGAAGGTCTGCTTATGGGCTATTCCAGTGGATCAGCCATGCAGGCAGTTTTTCAGTGTCCCAAAGAATTTCATGAAGATAGCCTGGTCGTCATCCTCTTTTCAGACCATGGTTCCCGATACTTGGGTAAAATATACAATGACAGTTGGATGGCTGAACAAGGCTACCTCCCGCCCGAGTCCACTGACTCCCGAGCTATTGCCCCTGTTTCCATCTGCCGCACCCAAGACGATAGGGAAGCTTCACGAAAGCGTTATCGAACCTACTACCTCATGTATCGGTTATACTACCGTAAATTCATTCATCAGACCCAAAAATCTTTGGGATTATAAACCAATGTACTTCCCATGGCGGCCAACAGGAAACAGACCTATCTTTCCAATGAGAATATTTCCGTACCACTTTTCAAGAACCGATGGTTAGATCGGCTGACGCGCACGCATGTTGCCATTCCGGTATCCACTTTTTTTCTCTATGCAGCGGCCTTGCTATACTATACCAAGGTAGCTACTAACTTATCGAACGGGCAGGTCGTTGCCCTATACGCCGGTGGTTTCCTGTTTTTCACCTTTGCGGAGTATATGGTACACCGCTATGTTTACCATCTGCCGGGTACCACCGAGCGAAGAGCCCGGTTTGCTTATACCATGCATGGCGTACACCACGACTATCCCAAAGACAAGCAGCGACTGGCCATGCCCCCAGCACTAAGTGTAGCCGTTGGCACAGTGCTCCTTGCTTTATTCGAACTCATTCTGGATCGATTTGCCTTTGCTTTTCTGTCCGGATTCCTGAGTGGCTATGCTTTTTATCTGCTGGTTCACTACGCCATTCACATTTTTCTCCCTCCTAATAACATGTTTAAAGCCCTTTGGGTGAATCACGCTCTTCATCACTACGGCAAATCAGATACCATGTTTGGGGTGTCCTCCCCCTTATGGGATTATATTTTCGGCACTACCCATAGGAGGCTGAAAGGAAGTATCCCCGCCGATTTACATCACGAACATTAAGCCATAATCCCCTGGGATGTAGACTTCCCCCTGTCCCCAAAAGAAAAATCCTACTATTTTTCAAACGGATTCCCGGTACGTCAAGGAGGAAGACAGATACTCGCGGTTGAGAAGGGCAATGTTGGCTACTGAAATACCCTTCGGACATTCAGCTTCGCAAGCGGTAACATTGGAACAGTTGCCAAATCCTTCCAAATCCATTTGCCGCACCATATTCTGCACCCGGCGTGGAGCCTCTACCTGACCTTGCGGCACGCGAGCAAGATGGGCCACTTTAGCCGAGGTGAACAGCATGGCAGAGGCATTGGGACAGGCAGCAACACAAGCACCACATCCAATACAAGTAGCTGCGTCAAAAGCTGATGAGGCAATCTCCTTTTCAATGGGAATGGCATTGGCATCCTGCGCCTGGCCTGTACTTACTGAAATAAATCCGCCAGCTTGAATAATCCGGTCAAATGCACTACGATCCACTACTAAATCTTTCAAGACCGGGAAGGCTGTGGCACGGTAAGGTTCGATAACAATCGTGTCACCATCTTGGAAATGGCGCATATGCAGCTGGCAAGTCGTAGTACCTTGAAGAGGACCATGGGGCTGGCCATTAATAACCAGGCTACAAGTGCCACAGATACCTTCGCGGCAATCGTGTTCAAAGGCCACTGGAATCTCTTTTCGGGCAATAAGTTGTTCGTTGAGGACATCCAGCATCTCCAGGAACGACATATGGTCGCTTACCTCATTCAAGGTGTAGGTTTCAAAATTTCCTTTTTCCCGGGTCCCGGCCTGGCGCCAGATTTTAAGATTCAGTTTCATGAATTCCTGGTTTGAGTATGGTACACAGGTAAGGTCATTTATAGGAACGAGTCTTGAGTTCTACGCTATCGAATTGAAGCATTTCCTTGTGAAGGACAGGATCCTGATCATGGCCCCGGAATTCCCAGGCCGCCACGTAGGCATATTCCTCATCGCGACGCAATGCTTCACCGTCAGAAGTTTGATATTCCTCGCGGAAATGCCCTCCGCAGGACTCCTTTCGGTCAAGTGCATCGACAATCATCATTTCCCCCAAATCGATAAAATCGGCTACCCGAAGTGCTTTTTCCAATTCGGGATTCAGCTCTGAAGGGGTACCAGGTAGATACAAATCAGAAAGGAAAGCATTACGAAGAGCACGAACCTCCTCTCGGGCATGTTTAAGTCCTTTTTCCGAACGGGACATGCCGCAATATTCCCAGATTATTTTGCCAAGGCTGCGGTGAAAACTTTCCGGCGAATGGTTTCCCCGGATGGCAAATAGCCTATCAATACGATCCTTAACGGAAGCTTCCGCTTCAGCAAACACCGGATCAGTGGTGTCCATATTTGGTGTGCGGATGTCCTCACTTAGGTAGGTGCCGATGGTGTAAGGAAGGACAAAATAGCCATCGGCCAAACCCTGCATGAGAGCAGACGCTCCCAGTCGGTTGGCACCGTGATCTGAGAAGTTGGCCTCCCCAACGGAGAATAGACCAGGGATATTGGTCATTAGATTGTAGTCCACCCACAATCCGCCCATAGTATAGTGGACTGCGGGATATATTTTCATAGGGAAACGGTAAGGATCTTCGCCGGAAATCTTTTCGTACATCTCGAAGAGGTTCCCATATTTCTCCGCTATGACTTTCTCACCTAATTCCGTGATTAGGGCCGGGGTTGGTTGGGAGATTCCGAGAATACTGGCCCGAGATTTTCCATAGCGGACAATGGCAGAGGAAAAATCGAGGAATACACCTAAGCCTGTCGGCACGATACCTTTCCCTTCGTCGCATACCATTTTGGCTGCTCGGGAGGCTACGTCCCGGGGTACTAGATTTCCAAAAGCCGGATATCGACGTTCCAAGAAATAGTCCCGGTCATCTTCACCAATATCCAGCGCAGTTTTGCGCCCTTCCCGAATAGCCAAAGCATCCCCTTCACAGGCTGGAACCCATACCCTGCCATCATTGCGCAGGGATTCCGACATAAGGGTGAGCTTTGACTGATACTCCCCCATCTGGGGAATACAGGTTGGGTGAATTTGTGTGAAACAAGGATTGGCCATAAGGGCACCTTTTGCCACAGCGCGCCAGGCGGCCGTAACATTGCAATTCATGGCGTTGGTTGAGAGGTAGAACACATTGCCATAGCCTCCAGTAGCTAAAACGACAGCATGGGCGCCATGGCGCTCCAATTCGCCAGTTAGTAAATTACGGGCAATGATACCCCTGGCTTTGCCATCTTTGAGCACCAGATCAACCATTTCATGGCGCGTATGGAGTTCTACATTCCCAAGAGCAACCTGCCTTGAAAGGGCTTGGTATGCTCCCAAAAGAAGCTGTTGGCCCGTTTGCCCTCTTGCATAAAAGGTACGCGATACTTGAACCCCGCCAAAGGATCTATTATCGAGCAATCCGCCATATTCCCTGGCGAAGGGAACCCCCTGAGCTACTGCCTGATCGATAATGCTGGTGCTGACCTCCGCCAGACGATAAACATTGGCTTCCCGAGAGCGATAATCCCCCCCTTTTATGGTATCATAAAATAGGCGAAAAACGCTGTCCCCGTCATTGCGGTAGTTTTTGGCTGCGTTGATACCCCCTTGTGCTGCAATACTGTGGGCCCGGCGTGCACTGTCATGAAAAGTGTAGCATTTGACCCGGTAACCCAACTCCCCCAGCGTGGCCGCTGCAGATGCCCCCGCAAGGCCGGTGCCAACTACGATAATCTCGATTTTCAATTTATTGCCAGGAGCAACCAGCGGAAGGGTAGAACGGTATTGCGTCCATTTGTCCGCCAGTGGTCCTCCCGGCACATTTCCGTTTAAAAACTTATGATTCATCTCAACGCTTGATTGCTTGTGAAAGGGGTCACCACCACGCCTTAGACCTGCCATAAACCACGACAGGAATGATGGCAAATCCCAGGGGGATAGACAGGGAATAGGCCGTGCCCAGGAAACGAATCAGGGGGGTGTATTTCCGGTGTTGCAGACCCAAAGTCTGAAATGAACTCTGGAATCCATGGTGCAGATGTATGCCTATTATGACCATAGAAGAAACATAGAATCCCACAAAGCGGACATCCTGAAAAGCAAACATAACCGGCGTATACAAGTCTTTGTAATCGATGCCATCAATAGCAACCATAGGCAAACGCCCCAGTTTCATCTGAAGCCAAAACTGATAGAGATGCACAGCCAGGAAGACAAAAATAATGATGCCTAACCAGGCCATGTTCGACGCAGCCTGAACCTGAGTTCCTGCGCCACGAAGCGCTTTTACTGCATAGCCTTTATGCCCTCTTGCTTTCCGGTTCTGCTGCCAAAGGAGCAATCCCTGGATTGTGTGCAGCAGAATGGAGAAATAGAGCAGGTAGGAAATCGTCTTTATTAGGGGATTATGGGTCATGAAATAGGCGTAGACATTGAAGGATTTTCCTCCATCCTCCGTCAATAACTGCAGGTTTCCCAGTAAATGAACCGGCAGGAACAGGATGAGGAACAGGCCTGAAAGGCTCATGAGTAGCTTCCTGCCAATAGAGGATGTGAGCAGGTCTGACACCCAACTTAATCCAATTGGTTTCACCGCTTCTGCAATCCAACCCATAAGATACGATTTGCTTGCAAAACTAATTTATTGGAGTTATTGTTGACAAAGCAGAAAAACAGACATAACTATTTAGATTCATTTCAAATAAGCTAGTCATGATGGATCAGGCTCTCCGGGAAGGGGGATTCGGATTGTTTGTTAGGTTTTTTCCGGAGTTGCCCTTGCCTGTGGTTTTGGCTGAGGAAAATGTCCATGCTTTCCAGCGTGACAATGACCCACTGCCAGAGGATCTGGCACGCCAATACCTCCATCCTCTCGAGCCCTCTGAACCTGACGAATTCACCGAATTCTTGCCCTGCTTCCGCCTTGCAGGGACAGGTGAATTTCATGCCTTGGTGTACTGGAAGGGAGCCCTGCTGAATTACCATTTCGTCCTGGCCACATTTACCCGGAAAGGAGTCCTCATTGACCGACGGGTATTATCTGGCACTAGCATGGTCTCGGGTGCTCTCCTACAATCGCTGGCGCTGGTCGATGAGGATTGGCGAATCCGTATCCTCTCAGGCATGTCGTCACCAAATGACGATTTCGAAGCGAAAAGCAGTACCATGCTCTTGTTGGAGTTGCAACCTGAGGGCCGCATTGTGGAGATAGCCGACGAACCCATCTCCGGAGATTAAGCCCATGCCCAAAAAGAAAAAAATCAGAGCTTCTAGTGGCGATACCGTCCGCCTGAGTGCTGCGGCGCTTCGTCTCGCATTGCTTGAAGTGCTGCAAAACGCGCCCAAGAAAAGGTATAATCCCCGACAGTTGGCAAGGCTTTTGTCGCTCGCTAATTCCAGGGATGCCATCTTGCACGCATTGCAACAATTGGTTGCTAATGATTCGATTATTGCCCTGGAGGACTACAAATTTCAAATCAATAAATACCGACCTGCCGAGGGTGGGGATACCGGAATTGTGGATATGACCCGCTCAGGGGCGGCTTTTGTCAGGGTGGAGGGTAAACCCATTGACGTGTACATTTCCATGCGCAACCTAAACACCGCAATGCATGGGGACAAGGTGCGTATCCAGACCTGGCTTCCCCGGGGCAAGCGCAGGCCGGAGGGGGAGGTAACAGAGATTATCACGCGGGCCAGGGAATCTTTTCTGGGTGTACTCCACCTTAACAGCCGCTTCGGGTTGGTGGTAACGGATGTCCTACTTCCCTACGATATCAAGGTAGACCTTAAGGAGACTCTTGGTGCTGCCCATGGAGACAAGGTGGTTGTGCGCATTTCCGGATGGACAGGTATGGCCTCTCCCCTACCCCTTGGAAAAATCATCCATGTACTTGGTGCTGCTGGAAGCCACGATATTGAAATGCAGAGTATCCTGCTCAATGCCGGATTCGATTTGGGGTTCAGTGAACTTGCCCTGCAGGAAGCAGCGGCCATTCCATTTTCCATTTCTCCTGAGGAGATAACTCTTCGCCGGGACATGCGCGACGTACCCACCTTCACCATTGATCCCTGGAATGCCCGAGACTTTGACGATGCCTTGTCCTTTCGCTTGTTGGATAGTGGGCTCACTGAATTAGGTGTCCACATTGCCGATGTTACGCATTACCTCCAGGAGGGTAGCTCTTTAGATAAGGAGGCCTATACTCGCTCCACCTCGGTTTACCTCGTAGATCGGGTCTTACCTATGTTACCGGAAAAACTTAGCAACGAGTTGTGTTCTCTTCGGGCTGGAGAGGATAAACTCACCTTTTCAGCCGTCTTCACCATAGACACCAAGGGGAAAATCCAGGAAAGATGGTTTGGTCGCACGATTATACACTCCGACCGGCGCTTTACGTATGAAGAGGCTCAGGAAATTCTGGATGGCGCTCCTGGCCCTCAGCGCGATACACTGGTTCATCTAAACCACCTTGCCTGCAATATGCGGGACAAAAGGTATGCATCGGGGGCTATTCAGTTTGAATCGGATGAGGTACAGTTTCGGCTCGACGAGGATGGCACGCCACTGGAAATTTCGGTGAAGGACAGGAAGGATTCCCATCGACTCATCGAGGAATTTATGCTTTTGGCCAACCGGGAAGTCGCCCTGTTTATGCAGCGGAAAATAGATACCTCTGGATTTGACATTCCATATATCTACCGTGTCCACGACGAACCCAACGAGGAAAAGGTTCTGGAGTTGGCCCGATTTGCCCGTGAGTTTGGAATTCAGATGAAGGTAGATTCTCCCCGGGCAATCGCTACCTCCTACAATTTACTTGTAGAAAAGACAGCCTCCGATCCATCCCTAAAGTTTTTAGCCCCTCTGGCCATACGCACCATGGCCAAAGCAGCCTATTCCCCGGAAAATATCGGTCATTACGGCCTGGCCATGTCACACTACACCCACTTTACCTCACCCATCCGACGGTATTCTGATGTCATAGCCCATCGCTTGCTGGCGGCTAATCTAGACGGCACCCATTTATGCAACAAGGTATACCTGAAAGAACAGTGCCGGCACATTTCCGACATGGAGCGCAAAGCCATGGAGGCAGAAAGGGAATCGGTGCGGTATAAGCAAGTTGAGTTCCTGGAAAAGCACGTCGGAGAGACCTTTGACGGCCTTGTGACAGGCATGATGGACAGGGGTTTGTTTGTTGAGCTTGTCAGCACGCATTGCGAGGGATTCCTTCCTTTTCAGCGCCTGCCGGAACCCTTTGAGTTGGATTCTTCCAGGTTATTTGCAAGGGGAATTTACACCGGCCATAAGATAAGGATGGGAACCATCCTCCGGGTTCGGTTATTGGACACCAATCTGCAAAAAAGGCATGTTGAACTCACCCACGCTGAGTGAAGGGACCTCGGCATTCCCTTAGGGCATCTTCCTCCGGGCGAGTTCTAAGGCCTCTGTTGTCAGCCGATATTTCGTAAGCATACCAGGAATCTCCCAAGCCGGCAAAGTTCGCAGGGAGAGGTAATCCAGAAATTTGGCTGTAACCCGAGCAAAGTGAGCCTCATGGCCTTCGCGGCAGGTTAGCGGAATATCAATGAGGGCCTCTTTCCCAATGAGGCGATAACTAAGGCCAGGACAGACGGAGGCAATTTCCCGAAATGCCCTATCGAAGGATTCCCTGTAGGAGGCTTCCTTGAAATGAGCCGATTCAATAGAAAATTCAGGGCGGTAGCCTTGTTCCTTCCCTTGTCGGATAATCAAATGTGCGAGGCTTCCCCGCATAAGAGAAAAATGGGTATCCCCTCCACCCGGCTCGGCTTGCCAGGCCCAGGTGACCTTCACCCGTGCAGCATGCCCAAAAATCCGGTAGTCTATTTGCCCGTTGGAAAAAATAGCCAAGTTCCCATCAGAGGCTTGCACTCCTTTAAGATAATCGGGAATATGATCCAGTCTTGTACTTGTCGAAAACTCACCAGGGCTTATGTGTGTAGACCATCGCCGGGCAGCATCGAGACGAATGTCCCGGTCGTAGTCCAGTTTTTGTTCGGGAAAACAACTCCACTGCACCAGATCAATTAGGTGAGTAGTTACATCCACCACTCCATCTCCCTCCTGCCTGACATCGTAAAACCATCCGGGACGTTGTAAGGGAGAGCCTGAGACTTCCTTGTAGAAATGATGGATGCTTTCCTTCACCACGGCGGGTTCTTGGGTGGTGCCTACCTCGAGTTGTCCAAAAACATCGGCGTATCCGGCAAAAGCCTTTTGAAGAATGGAGGTAATCTCATAACGCTCGGTCATGATATCGTAGAGAAGGAGCTTCTTCTCTCCAGCCTCTCGAAAAGTTTTTTCCAGCATTCGGTAGCCTCTGCGATCGATAGCCATGGGTTTATCGGCAAAAACGTGGAAACCTGCTCGAATTGCCTTGGCGATATAATTGGTTTTCAACCTATTGTTCCCTGCAAGCATCACCACCTCTCCCTTTTTCTCTGTCAGCATGCGTTCAAGGAAATCCGGACCCCGATACACCTCTTGTACCCAGGAGGTGGGCTCATTTTGCCGCTGATTATAGGCCTTAATCCGCGCCAGGTGTAGGTCAAGATCTGTGCCCACAGGACCATAGACGTGGACCTTAGATGAAATGGAAGGGTGCATGGATTTCTGCACGAGGGCAGCATGGAAATGCCCGGGATCTAGGGTAATCCAACCAATGCGTCCTTGGTCCGGGGTAGGTTGAGAAAGGAGCTTCCCCATGGTGAGCGAAAGCATGAGCAAGATAAGGGAGCGGGGTTTCAAGGGGTTCAGGTTTGCTGCAAAGATACGTGGAAGGACCCAAAAGTGGAGAAAGCGGTCAATGGTAAATCAGTGCAGCCCGGGAAAAAAGGCATCGGGAAAATGGCGAATGGTAGTTACCTCGTCCTGGCCGTAGGAAACGCCGACGATGTCGAAGCGCAGCTCCCCTTGATAGCCTGTAAGGTCGGCAAAAGCAGCGGCAGCAGCGGCAATTTTTCGCTGCTTGACACGTCCCACCGTTTGTTCTGGCCTCCAGGTATTTGACCTCTTAAGCAATCGGACCTCCACGATGACCAAGACGGGGCCATCCCAGGCAATAAGGTCCAGTTCGGCATGCCCGAAAAACCAGTTTCTGCGGATAATTTGGAAACCCTTATCCGAGAGGTGCCTGCAGGCCAGGGATTCGCCCCACCTTCCCTTGGCAATGGTTGACATAAACAAGGGATTATTTCCCGGCAAAGATGACCAAAGCCTCTTTACCGGGAAATGCCCTCGGGTCGTTATTGCTCGAACACCAGATTGCCGGTATACTGACCGGTACCATCTAAATACCGATAGAAATAAAGGCCTGTGTGGGGAAGCTCGCTTCCTGAAAGGGTATAAATCCCTGTTTCACCCCGTTGGAAAGACCAGGATTTTGTCCAGACTTTCCTTCCCTGCAAATCGAATATTTCCAGAGTACCTGGGGCCGATTGAGCTTCCGGAAATTGAAAGGTAATGCGGTCGCGGAAGGGATTCGGCCAAAGCTGCAACCCATAGCGGGCTGCAGCGTTTGGCGAAGCAAACCGGATGGCCAGGGGGGCGACCACCACGGCCCCGGAGGGCTGTGTTTCCAGGTAGGCTTCTGAATCAAGGGAATTATTAGTTATGCGCAAAGCTTCCTGAAGATTGGTCCGGCGAAGACCTTCCACCTCGAGGTAACCCACAAGGTCTCCAGCTTCACTTTGTTTCAAATCGTTAGCAAACCAGGACATGGCCCACTGTCCGGGGCCAGAAGCACGTGCACTGGCCTGCAGGCCTTCTGCCGCGGCAAAGCCATGGATACGAAGGCCCTCAGACTGGTAATCCAGGGATAACTGACCTCCCCACCAGGCATCGCGCTGCTCGAGGCGAAGGGGAAGCCAGACCCGCTCGCCGGCCTCCAACTTCCAGTTGGGTAGCACCAAGGCCCTGCTAGGTTCCTGGGAGCGGGGCTGGACCCCGGGAGCCGGAATGACGCTTTGATTGACGTCACCAATTTTGATGGCGACAAAATCCCCATCGCTCCTATTGGTAGTGAGATTATCCAGGCTCTTGGACTCGGGAAAAGGTCTGGAGAGGGGATCCCTGGCATCTGGGAATCGAAAACTTTTGGGGATAAAACGCCAGGCCTTGTTCTCGGGAAAGGTACTGGTAATCCCGAGGATGACCCGCTGCATTTGGATGATATCACGCACGGAAATCTTGCCGTTTTTATCAACGTCAGCAGCAATAATCTGGTAAGGCGATTCGAGAAGCCTTGAGCCATTGAGATGTCGATTTACCAAAATCAGGTCTAGCGTCGTGACACCATCACCGTGGCGGCTTGATTTGCCGGGCATGAGTTCGTAGGCCTTGCCCGGCTGGAGATTCCCTAAGGCATAGCTTCCCCGGATGTCGGTCATCGATTCCCCGGAATGGGCTTTCATTTCCTCTACTTTGACCTCCGCCACGCCAGACCCATTTTCCAGCTGGATGGCTCCCGCAACAGTGAATCCACCCCCGCAAAGGTTCTGCGGATCGTTGATTCGCACGATGACGTCACATCGCTCGTAGTTTCCTGCAATATCCACCGTCCAAACGGTGAGCGGATTATCCCCAACGTCATCACAAGCAAAGGTGAGCGCCGAGGTAGGTGGCGGACCAGTAAAGCCAGGCGTGGGACGGGCGCCAATGCGCCAGCGGATGGAATCGGTTGGGGTACAGTTGTCTCGGGTCCGTCCGGTGTTGAACTCAATGGCATTGACCACCGCCGTTCTCCCGGGAGCGGCCAGGGATTTACTCACAATATTGTTGCAGAATAAATCTGGAGGGGTGTTCTCGATGATGGCGAAAGTTGCGTCGCAGGTTCCGAAATTCCCGCAGATATCCGCCACCCGATAGGTTATATTATAGATGCCGGCCGGAATGCGGGAAATATTGAGGGAATTGAAGGCACCACTCACCGTGATATTGACCAGGTCGGGCAGGCATTCCTGGATATTGGTCGGCACTGGCAGCCGAATGGTGGTATCGCAGGAGTCAGGGTCCAGGTAGATAACCAAGCCTTCTGTGGGACAGATAAAGCTCGGCGGGGTATTGTCGAAAACCTGAATGAGCTGGGTGCCGGTTATCCGGCCATTGGCCGGGGTGGGAGGATCTCCCTCCTCAAAACGACAGGTATCCGTGATTGTCCATGTTCGGGTAATCTGTATGCAGGCGCCACTCACATTGTAGCTGATGGCGTCGCTATGGGTAATCTTTATGCCTTTGAACGCGGGATTCAGTACCGTAGGTGTTCGGAATCCAACCGGGAGATTGGCGGGATTGAGGGAAGCCAGATTGGTACAATTGGTTTGGGTATATGTGGGCGGGAACGAAGCGCGCAGGGTCGTGGTGTCAATCAAGACAATAGTTTGCTGCGGGCAGCGGAAGGTGTCAATTCCCCCGTAGTAAACGGTCCAGTCCCGAAGGATGATTCCCTCTGTCGTTCCGCATCCCAAAGACCGGTTGTCTAGGTATTCCAGCTGAAAAAGATTGCAGGTACCGTTCACCCGGGGAGCACCCACAATGGTCGTATCCAAAACTGCCGAAGGACTATACGCAGTATCCCGACCGGGACAGTTGATTGTTCTGGGAAGCTTATCCACTACATCCACCTCAACCATACAGACATTGCTATTGCCGTAACAATCAGTTACCCGCAGGTTGGCCATGTTATCAGTGAGAATTTCCGCACAGCGATAAACCAAGGAATCTCTATAGGCCACCAAGGGCAAAGGGTTCATCTTTTGCAACTGGAAGGTCAGGTTCGTACAACATAAATCGGTGGCTTGCAGATAGAAGGAACTCGGATCCACCTGGGCCTCTCCGGTTAGGGTCAGGGAAACCTGGATTCGAGCCGGACAGACTAGAACTGGGGGCGTATTGTCCACCACACGGATGACACGATTGCATTGGGACGTATTTCCGCAGGGATCGGTGACCATATACATCACCGTATGGAAACCAGGCGGAAATCCGGCTAACTGACCACCATTGCCATTAATAACCCCGAAGTTGGTCATGATAACCACCCGTACTTGCTGGGAAGTAGCACAGGAATCGACGAATGCAATAGGAGGCAAGGTAACCAAGGCGCCGCATTGGTTCGAGGATCCGGTAAAGAAGGTAAGGGTATCAGTCAAGCAGGTGAGCCTGGGCTTGAGGGTATCCCGAACTTGGATAATCTGTGTGATGGTGGTGTCGTTACCCGTGCAATGTTCGATGGCTGACCAGCGCCGTATCACCGTAAAGGAGGGTGTGCAGCCGTTGATAATTTGATCGTTATATGCCAGTGAAATACCGCAACTGTTAGTCGTCGTCAGGTCAAAACCATTCAGTTTTGGCCATCCTGTGCTGTCGGGTGTGCTATTTGGGGTGACGCAGGAAACAATGCGGCGGCCAGAAAGACCATCGCGGTTGGCAGGGAAATTGACACTACTTAGGGAAGGGCGGCGGATATTAATCTTCTGCACGCAGGTATTTCGCTGGCCATTGGCAAGGGTGATGGTCCAGGTCCGACTGATGACCCCAACCAGGGGGTCGGAGCAGGAGTTAATGCGGTTGTCGTATTTATCCTCAAACGTTATGGTATGGTTGGTACATTCCAGGGAAGAGGCCTTCCCAAGGCGAGCCGTATCTGTAGGGGTACCGCAATCAATAGTGGTGTCGCGTGGACAACGTATTATTGGAGACCCAAGGGCTACCACCCTAAAGGATCCTACGCAGACGTTGCCGCTGGGGACGTGCCGGATTCGGGCATAGAGCAACTGATTAAGGTAAGCCCTCCCAACGAAAGGTGTCGTTGGGAAAGGTTGCCCGTTGGGGCCCAGCATAACGGTGATTTCGTAATCCGAGGAGGACGATGGCGCGCAAATCGACGGATTTGTCTCGCTGAGAATCATGGCTGGAGTAATCCGCAGGTTACACGTGGAGTCCGCGCTGATGGACACGTTGCTATTGCAGATGAGGGTGCACTGGCCCCGATTTCTTCCCGGAATGCAAACAAATAAGGCCAACAGAGCCGGGATAATCCATGCTGATAAATTGTACCCACGCATGTCAAACTATTTTAAGAGTTACCTGGATAATCATTCCAAATTCATGCCAAATCCGGCAGATTTTTTAAAAAAGCGGCACCTCTTCAGGTGCCGCCATACACAACTATGGAAAAGCTTCATTTATCGACTTCGTATCATTTTGCGCACATCAGTGAAGGACTCGGTCTCCATTTTGCAGAAGTAAACGCCATCGCTCCAGTTGGCCTGCCCGTAAACCGGTACCTCATTCAAGCCACGGGGGAACATGCCCCGGGTTTGCCATACTATCCTGCCGGTTACGTCGGAGACGCTGAGCGAAACTTCCTGGGACCGGGGAAGGGTAAAGCCAATGGTCGTTGTTTGTTGAAAGGGGTTTGGATAGTTCTGGAAGAGCTGATATCCGCCCAGGTCTATGGTTCTCGATCCCTCCCGGAAGGCCAGATTCATTTCGAGCAGATCGCCTTCATGAGTGTAGGCTTCTGGGATAGTAGGTTTAGGAGCCATTTGCAGGGCATGAATCAGTTCCGAGGATTTCCTGGCACGAAAGCGGAGTCGGATGAGCAGGGAGGAGCCGCTAGGCCATGATTTTTCGCGCATCACATTCCAGCTGGCTGTGAGGATACCTTTATGCCTGTCTATGAAGGCAAAGTTCTCTTCAGTTATGCCGGGGATATCACCGGCCTGATAGTCCAGGAGTTCCAAGATCCGCTCGTCAAAATCGAGGGTGAACTGAAAGCCCGCAACATCTTCCTCCGAGGACCCCATCAGGTCGATGGTAAATTCCTCCCCATATTGGAAGGAGCGATTAGCCACCTGGAGCTGGAGCTCTCCCGCGGTACTCCTAGGTGTCTGGATAATCAGACTATTGGGCGTAGCAGAGCTGTTGAGGTCTCCGACCTTTACACCAATAAAATTGACCTCGGCGACTTTTGTCCGGAAATCTGTCAGATTTTTCGCCTCAGGAAATGGAGCCTTCAAGGGATTGACGCCCTGAGGGAAAACGTAATCGGCATCGATAAAGCGCCAGGAATTATTCGTGGTTCCCAGATCAGTATCCCGGCCCAGAATGAGCTTTCGGAGCTTAATCAGGTCAAAGGTGGACACATTGCCCGAGCGATCCAGGTCAGCCGCGATATGTTGATAGGGCGAGGTGAAAGGGGCAACACCCAAGATGGACTTCTGGATGAGGATGAGGTCCATGGTGGTTAGGCCGTTCAAAAGATCATCATTCTTCCCGGGGAGCAGCGTGTAGGATTTTCCAAATGCCAGATTCCGCAGCTCAAACTTTCCAGTTGGTGTTGTCAGAGCACTTAGGGTCGGATTCCCGACCTCCTGGACAAAGACCTTTTCCACGTCTTCCCCTTTTTCCGTCCTGATGGCACCGGCAATGTTGCCGATGGGATTGGTTAGGCAAAGGCCAAAATTGTCTTGAACATCAACTGTTGTAGTACAGAAATCGCTGTTGCCATTGTTATCGGTGACCCAAAGTTCCACAGGCTGTAATCCGAAATCGGCGCAGGTGAAGGTGAGTTGGGTATCGAGCGGGTTAGGCGGGATCAGATTTCCTGAATTGCCTCGTTTGATGCGCAGTTTGATGGGCCCTCCGCAGGGATCCTTGCTAGCACGATTAACATCCGTTGCCCGCACCATGGCAGTCAAAGCCGGCATTTTTGAAAGATCTACAGCGACGGGTGTACAAATTGGGGTTGGTGGTTTCTTGTCGAGAACCGTCACAGTAGTCTGGGCCGACACTTTGTTTCCACAACCATCCGCTACCGTGAAGATTATAACGGTTGTTCCCAACGGATAGGTACCGCTCGCGTCAGCTCCATTATTGCGTGCGTGCGGCGAATTGTTGGTAATGACAAGATTAGGATTGCAGTTATCAGTAGCCGTGGCCAGAGGAACCGTCACCTGGGCGATTTGGCAGTCGGTGAAAAGATTCACCACCATCGCTGGGGGAGCCACCAATACCGGAGCAACCTTGTCTTCCACGATGATTAACTGTGAATGGATGAAGCGGTGTCCGGGCATCCCTGGGACATATTTGCACAAATCCACTACCTCCCAAGTACGGTACATCTTAAAGCAGCCGGGAGAGGTCATCTGAAAGATATTGTCATTGTAGGTGTAGGCAATTTGGGCACAAATGGGTTCCCGGACTACAGGCCGCCGGCTATTGACGGGGAGGTCATTCACACCTACCCGGGCCGCACAATTGCTTATGGTCACATCTGCGGGCCAGGTGATATGGCTGGCCAACAGGACGGAGTTGTTGACGATATTGACTGTCTGGGAGCAGGTGGATTGGAATCCGCGCAAATCCGTGGCTATAAAGTTTCGGGTAAGGACCCCGGTATTGCATTCGCCCCGCGTAATTGAAAAGGTGGAATCAAGACGATACCCGCAGGCTTCCAACACGATGGGACTACCAAAGCGGCCGAGGTTAACAAGTTCGTCCGTACATTCCGTGGTGGTATTTGCCGGGCAGATGATAACCGGGGGAAGCTTGTCCTCTACAGTCATTTCAACCTCACAGGTGTTGTAAGCATTGTTTGCCAGGTCCCCACCGGGGGCTTGCCGTGTGGAGTCTACGGGTCCATCACCCGGATTACTGACGTAGACCCGCATTTCCACCTTAATTTTACCCTTGCCCACATCCTCGCAGCAGAAGAGGACAAAGTCATCAAACCACTCCTGATAACCAGTCGCTGGAGAATCATCTCCATTGGCTCCATTGCAGCTATTGAGGGTTTTGCGACGCACCTTGTAGTAGATGGGCAAGCCGCAGTTGTCCCGAGAACCGGAGTCAAAGGCCTGAGCGGAGGCGTAAGCGGTGCCCTCATTGGTGAGCGTGATGTTACCTGGTCCTTTGCAAATAGCGACAGGCGGGGTGGTATCGTAAACCTCCACCGTAGTTGTACAGGTTGCCGAATTACCACATTTATCGATAGCCATGTACTGGACGGTATGCGTCCCAAGAGGCATACTGATGGGACTGGGGTAAGTGCCCGAAAAAGGGGTGGTCACCATAAGAGCGGGTGCCGGATCGCAATTATCAGTAATCTGCTGCGGTGGACGCAAGACCACTAGGCCCATACAAATAGAGGGTTGGGTTGACACCCGTAGGGGTAAGGGACAGACAATAACCGGTTTGGTCGTGTCCTTTACCTGGATAATCTGTCGATGCAGGGTGTCCTTGCTGGTGCAAAGATTGATGGCGGTCCATTGACGAATGACAGCAAAGGTGACGCCCGAGCAGGTTTGCAGGGTATCGTCGGTATAGCTATAATCGATTTTACAAATTCCTTGCGAAGTGATTTTCCGTCCGTTCACTGTTGGGAACCCCGTCCTTTCCGGCCGGACATCGCGGTTGTTGCAATTCAGCACCGTGTCGCGTGGAAATACTACTCGCCGGATGGCAGCCAGGGAATCGAATCCGGACTGGAGCATTTTGATATGCTGCACACAGGTATCTGCATTGCCGAAAGCATCCGAGACAATCCAGCGCCGAAATATCCTAAGCAGGGTATCCTGAGTGCAATCCCATACCGAAAGGCTATCCTTGTATCTGTAGGTCAGCGCACCCCCGCAATTGTTATTATCAATGGTGGGAGTACCCAGATTGAATCCGGAGGTATCCGCCGCGCAGGTAACCACCGTATCGCGGCAGGTAATCTGCGGTGGCATGCGATCCACGATGCGGACAAAGCCATTACAGGAAAAAGCCGTTCCCAGGACCAGCACCTCGATACGCAAAAGGTTTCCCAAATACGCATTCAGGTTTATGGTCATGGACCCGGTATCCTTTTTAATAAGTAAACCACCTTGTGTAAACAAGGCGATGGACATATTGGAGGATAAGAAGGTGGTAGATGCTGTATCCACGAGGATAGCCGGCACAATCTGGCCCTGGCAATTCTGATTTACCGCAATCTCCTTGGGCGCGTTTTGCGGAGACGGATTGCAAGTCAAGGTTGGGGTCTGCCCATTCACGCTTCCCAGTCCAGGGAGGATGAAAACTAGAAACATAGTTACCCAACCGGGTAAACCCGCACGAGAAGATGGTAAAGGCGCCAGGCAGGTTGCCCGCGGTGATGAAACCCTAGGTTTTGCTTTTCCACGAATGCTTTCCATGATGGCCGGATTTTAAATACGAAAAAAAACTTTCACGTAAGAACCAGCGAAACACTTCTGTTAAGTATTCCTTTTTTTGGTAATACGTTGTAATAGAAAATCGTGCCAAATCCGGTATCTGTAAAAAATATAATATAAAAAGCCCCTGTTTCTCATGGAAACAGGGGCTTTCTGTATCTGAAGGGTCGGTCCTAATCATCCGACCTCCAAGATCCTAGCGCTTGGAGCTAGTCTGGCGGTTTAGGAAGGCCAGGGCGAAGGTGACCTCGTGGGTTCCTGTGCCGCTGGCATAGGTGCTGATTTCCTGTAGGGACAAGTCGAAGGAGTAGAAAAACTGGATATTAGCTGCTCGGGATCCGAGCAGGAATCCGACGGCGCCCAAGGAACGATAAGACACCCCAGTAACGAACTGATCATTGAGCAGGCCCACCTTTACATTAAGGTCTGCCTGGAAAGGTGCGTTCTTGATGCGGCGCAGGAACATGGAGGGCTCAACCGATACCTTTCCCGATCCGGAGGCGATGCGATGGCCGGCGAGCAGCATGTAGTAATCGAAGGGAGATGTGCGATCCTTGTCTACGATAGCAATATTATCCAGTCGATTGCCCACGATATTAGAGAAAGTGACACCAAGGTAAGTTGGTCGCTCCTGTGAACCCTGAGCTATTGGCTTTCCGAATCCGGCCATCAGGGAAAGGGCCACGTCGAAGCGCCCGATACCTGCCACGGCATTCTCTGCAATAGGATCGTTTAGATCGTAATATTTATTTCCCTTGGCCACATCGGCAAAAATACCGGTGCTTTTTAGCCGAAGTTGCTGGAACTCGGTTGCAAAGCCGGCTGAAAGAAAGAAATCTTCATTTATATCGAAGAAAAAAGAGTAGTTGAGCATGGCCTTGGTTCGTGCCAGCAGGCCTGCGGTTTCCGAAAGCACCCCGAGGCCGATGCCGAACTTGTTCCCCAAGGGCCCGTTGTAAAGAGCTTGCAGGGATTTGGGACTTTCAGCAATACCCGCCCACTGATAGCGGCCGTTCATCTGCAGCTGATGAAATCCACGGAGCCCGGAAGCTGCCGGATTCACCAATACCGGATTGACGGTATAATGGGCGAAGTTGGCCTCATCCTGGGCCAGGATAGCTCCCGGGCTTCCAAGCAGAAGAAGCAAGAGCATGGGGGGAAAGAAAGCATATTTCATGAATCGCAGATTAAGATTGATTCTCAAAGCCCTGATTAATTTTCCCGCAGCAGGGTGACAGATCCCTCCAACGGTTTATTTCCCTTGAAGTCAAGGACAAAATAATACACTCCCTGGGGAAGTAGATCTCCGGCCGGGGAAGTACCCTTCCAGTCGTTTCGGTAGTTTTTCTGATCGAGCACCAGTTGGCCCCACCGGTTAAAAATGCGCAAGTGATTGTCCTGGTATTTCGGGTCAAAGGTTACGCAGTTGATGATGAATAGCTCATTGAGTCCATCCCCATCGGGTGTAATCAGCTTGCGGTAGGTCAGGCACTCAAAACGCTCGTCATTGACTTCCACGACAGAGACGGCGGGGGTTGGCGCACAGCCGCGAGAATCTGTCACTTGCAAGCCATAGACGCCGGGGCACAAGTTGAGCAGGAAGGAATCTTTCTTACCTGGAACCTGGGGCCAAGTGTAGAAATAGGGTGGGAAGCCACCCGTGACCCGAGCACTAATTTTACCGTCGCAGTTTTTATCATCGAGGGTCGGGGAAGATTTCAGCGTGACCACCATGGGCGCAGGGTCTCGCAGCGTGTAGGTCTGTGTGTATTTGCAGTTGTTGCGATCCTCCACAGAAAGGGCGTAGGTTCCCTGGGGAATCAGGTTCAGGGAGGGTCCCCGGACCCCATTGTTCCAGACATAAACGTAGGTAGATCCAGGCACCCCACCTGAAGCTGACACCACTATAGACCCAGTGCGGGCACCCGGACAGCCGATGTCGATGACCGAGGCGTTGATAGCCACCCTAGCCGGGGCGGTAGCCTCAATCTCTCGCGTGATGGTACAACCCAGGGGATCGGTCACCTTAACCATGTATTTCCCGGGGGCGGCACTGGTAAGAACAGCAGAGCTACCAGCCAACACGCCCTCACGAACCCATTCATACACAAAAGAGGTGCTGCCGCTGTTGTTGCGGGCACTGACTTCGAGCACCCCGTCTTTACCTTCTGGGCAACTCACCACGAATCCATTAAAATCGGTATTGGCCTTCAACGTCGCTGTGAGGATATTTTTTGCTTCAATGTTGTAGGTTCGCACCAACTCATTGCCGGATGCTTCCCGAATTACCACCGTGTAAATCCCCGACATGACTTCCACCAGGTCCTTAGACTGGCTGATGGTGTCTCCACGGCTATTTACCCAGCGGAAAGCATAGGGTGTTTTTCCGCCCTGGACATCCAAGAGTACAGAGCCATTCCGGTCCTCCGGACAGTCGCTTTTGGAAATCGTCGGGCGGGCAGAGAACGTATTGACGAATATGGGGGCACCCACAAATTGGCAGTTATTGGCATCCCGGATGGTGGGAGTGTAGCTTCCCTCACAGAGACTCACAATCTGCAAGCCCGTATTATTTGTATTCCAGAGCACGTTGTAGGCTGCCGTTCCTCCCGATATGGAAAGTAAAATCCTACCCGTACAGCCGCTTTCCTCATTGTCATGGCGCACCGTCGGCTCTATGGTAAAGGGGGTAGGAGATGAGACGATAAAAAAACCTTCCCACCGAGTGCGAATAGAATCTTCCACTGCATAGCTAAACTGGCCACCGCGCAAATTTTCCAGGGTGACAATGCCGTTGGCGGAGTTTATCGTTCTTCCCAGGGTGGTGAGGATTAGTCTGTAGGGACTGGTCCCTCCGCGAATAATCACTCTGGCCTTTCCCGTCGAATCTCCGGGACAAAGCACGCCAGTGGGAATCACCTCCACAGTCAGCGGGATGGCCCTGTATTCGATAATCATGCAAGTATCCACCGCACAGGAAGATTTGTCTTTAATCTGGGCACAATATCTCCCGGTCACCAAGTTCACCAGGGTTGCTGTGGTGTCCTGATTATCCCAAAGGAAGGTGTAGGGCGGTGTGCCACCGATTACCGAGAGGGATATCTGCCCGTTATTATTAGCCAGTGATCCCGAAACATGGGTGATGGTAGGGGTAACCCGTGGCTTGCTTTGTTCGGTTAGGGTCACTGCCAGAGTAAGGCTTGCATTCTGGGCATCGGTAGCCGTTACGGAATACACTCCGGGTCCAAGTTGGGTAAGATTCTGAGTAGTCCTTCCATTGCTCCAACGATAGGCTATGGGAGCAACGCCTCCGCTTAGGGAAATAGTGATGCTTCCCGTATTCGAGCCTTCGCAGGGATTCACCGATACGGGAGCTGAAAATTGGAGGCGACTGACTATGCGAACACAGATTTCCGCCCGGCACTGGGTGGTATCACGCACCACCAGGCAATAAGTCCCCGTGTCTAGGCTGGAAATATTTCGGGTTGAGGCGGTATAGCCCCCGGGGCCAGTCCAGGCATAAACTGGAGTACCCTTGGTGCCCGTGACCGTGAGGTCTATGGCACCGTCTCTACTGCTGCTAACATAGGTGGGCTGCACTGAGGAAATGGCGATGCCCTCGGTCTGCCCCACAGTCACTGTCCGATAGAGCTGGCAGCCCGTAGAATCGGTGAGGGTGACATTGTAGTTACCCGGTGCTAGGCCTGTATGGGCAGCTTGAGCAGCAAGATTATTGTCCCAAGTATAGGTGTACGGGAGCATTCCGCCGGAAGGCGACAGGGTGATAGTACCTGTATTTTTTCCAAGGCAAACCGCATCTGTTTTCTGAACGGCAAGTCCAAGGTTGGACTGGGCAATCACCTGGGGAGCCGACACGACCACGCAGCCCAACGAATCCGTGACCGTAAGGGTGTAAGATCCCAACGGCACATTCTTCAAATTGGGGCTAGGTGCTAGATCCCCGGACCAAGCGTAGGTATAGGGTATTCTGCCACCCGAAACAACTGCTGTGAGGGAGCCCAGAGTCTGATTGGAACAACCCGCATCGGTCTTGGATACTCGTGATATCAGGGCCGCCTCGGGTCCGGGAACCACAAAGGTTGCGGAGGCGCTAAGCGGATTGCCCACATTCGTTACGGTGACACTATAGGTTCCTTTCGGTACATTATCTAAATTCCTAGAGGTTGCCCCATTACTCCACCGAAAGGTGAAAGTCCCGGTTCCCTCGCTGACGTTTAGGGTGACGCCTCCGGTGCTGGCATCGAAACAGGCTGCAGCCCTAACGGTAGATCCTGAGATGACAGGGGCTATTAGGTTTCCTGCTCTGACTGTACCGGGAATAAACTGGTATGGAACGCCAGCCTCGTTTTTATTCAGGATTTCTGTCGTGGCGGAGGCATCGTGGGTTACGCGTGAAGAGCCATTTTCACTGAGAATGGTGAAGCACAACTTGAAGATAATTGTGTTATTGGCGACGGTGACCCCTGCCACATTGGGGTCAAGCCAGGAAAGTTTCACCTTTCCTGCCACGTTAGTCCCAGTGCCCGGAAGGCCAAACTGAGAATCATTGAGCCCAGTGAGGTTGAAATCAGACACCGTATCCAGTTTAAGTCTCACCGGGTCGTAAAGCAAAGTGAACTCCATACCCAGGATATCCTTAAAATTGAGGACGGAGACTGGCATACAGACCTTATCCCCTACTACCCCAGTTACATCGCCAATCCGGATGGTGAAATCGGTTGTGTTGATGACCCCCTGAATGAATACCTCGCCGTCTGTGAACCCGGGCGTGAGTACCCTTTGGGCACTATCTCGCACCTCGAAGACGGATTTATTGAAGCGCAAAGGCACCGTCCCCGAGCCGATTGCGGTAAAGCAGGCTTTAAAGAGATTGGGGGTGCCAGACAGGGTAATACCCCGCGCATCAGGACTAGTCCAGGTCACCCGAAGGGTGCCAGCGGGAGTAGTTCCCTGCCCTGGCAAGCCGAAGGAACTGGAGACTAGGCCGGTTAAACCGAACCGGGTGACTGAATCAAAACGCAACTGGGCAGCGTCGTAGGTGAAAGAGAACTGAGCCGATGCTATTTTGGTGAAATTTGACGTGCTTACATCTACGCAAATGGGTTCATTGGCTTCTACGTTTCCACCTGTAATCCGAAACGTGGGCCCGGTCACAGAACCTCCGGACCCAGGCTTACCAAGGGCTATAATTCCCGATTGGGTTGTGTAGGTGAGAAGCTGCAGGGAGGCGTTTATAACTTCCCCAGTCGTAGGTATCGACAGAGAGGTCGTACCGGAGGAATCCAGGCCGGTAAAGCACATTTCAAAGAGGGTGGTGCCATCCGTGAGGGTGGATTTTTGGTCCCGGGAATCATTCCAAGATAGGAGGATGGTGCCCGCTTTATTCTGGCCCACTCCGGGTGTGCCAAACGCAGCAGCTTCAAATCCACCGACTGAAAGGGTAGTATTGAAATTGCGCACCGACTTGTAGCGAAGCTTCGTAGAATCGTAATTGATTCTTATACCAAGGCCGATGATGTCGCGGTATCCCTCAACAGTAACTGGAACGCAGACCTCCGATTCGAAGCCCACGGCGGCATTGCCTATGGTAAACTTAAAACTTCCGGAAGTCGTTCCGCCACCCCCCGTTCCACCACCACCTGTACCTCCACCACCTGTAC
>Ga0169931_10001610_pt1 | contig 37129 bp, 26 predicted proteins | sample Kivu_15m_20L_FD_129675 | JGI IMG/M metagenome (GOLD analysis project Ga0169931, IMG submission 129675) | Freshwater microbial communities from Lake Kivu, Western Province, Rwanda to study Microbial Dark Matter (Phase II) - Kivu_15m_20L... | ecosystem: Environmental > Aquatic > Freshwater > Lake...
CGGTTCGAGCCGCTCATATTGCGCGTCCGTGAGCTCGTGACGCCGAATCATGGGTCGCCTCGCTTCACCAATGTGACGCGCGGCGCATACCAGAACGCCCAGATTCAATCAACACGGCCTAGTTCCAGAGAAACGAGATTCTTCAGCCACGGGGCTTTTGCGAGTTCGGTCGCCCCTTTATCGCCGAGCGGGTTGTTGGTGAGGTCCAACGCGACCAACCCCGCGAGGTGCGGCGACGCGGCCAACCGCTTCATCGCCAACGGGCCGAGCGCGTTGTTCGCAAGTTTCAACTGCTTCAGCCCGCGGAAGGCGGCGCACGACGCCAGCGCTGCCACGCCCGGCACGCCCGGCTTGGTTTTGTTCAGGCTCAGCGATTCGAGGTGCGGCGCGAACGGCGCTTCGCACACATCGCGAACGTTGGCCGGCCCCATTTCGTAGCCGTCGGTGCCCAGTTCGCGCAGTTCGCGTAACACCGGCGCGCCGAACACTTGGCTGTGCATGAATCGCGCGCGGTTGAACGGACTAACGGCGAACCGGCGCAACCGCCCCGGGCCTGTGTACTCTCGGAACCGCACCACCAGTTCGGTCCAGTCCGAAATAGAAGAAGTCAGTTCAAACTCGTCGAGACCGTCCAGCAGCGCGGGCACGAGGAACTCGCTTAGCGCGCCGCGGTCGTGCGTACACAGGTCGAATGCGAGGCGCTTCAACCGACCGAGGTGCGGGCACGCTGCGAACGCACGTGCGTTCTCCGGTGTGAACCGTGCAACGCTGAACGAGACGTCCGTCAGCCGGGCGAGACACCGCGACGCCACCAGTTGATCCAGTTGGTACGGGTCGCGCCACGTTTCGTGTTCGTGGCCGAACTTGACCGCGCCGAGCGGTATCGCTGCAAAGAGGCGCTCCGCGTGTTCGAGGAACGGTCCGGGGTTCGCGGTGGTCACGAGCCACGGGAACCCGCGGCGGTAGGAGTCGAGCGGCTCCCACCGCAAGCCCGCGCCGAGTGCCGGCTGGAAGTCGTCGTACCCGCTGCCGGTGAGCGTGCCGCGCTCGGTGTGCCACGCGCGCACCCAAAGCGGATCCCATTCAGGCACGCGCGCCAATTCGATTTGCTTGCGAATGAAGGTCGCGTACCGCTCGTTCCCGTTCTCTTGAAGCCAATCGGCGAACACCAACCGCGGGGTGTCGTCGTCCGGGTGCGCCAGAATCGCGGCGTATAGGGCTTCGCGGTCGCTCACGGGCGTTCCTTCAGAGTGCGGTAGCCATACAATACCCGCTGTTGCCCGCGCCCGCCACGCGAGAGGACGCCATTAACGCCGCGCTGCCGCTGTTCGCCACCGCCGGAGACCCGCCCGAAGGGGTGTGGCTCGTCGTTGGGCTGGTTGCCATCCCAATTCTCGTCGTCATCAACGGGTTCTTCGTCGCGGCGGAGTTCGCGCTCGTCGCGGTCCGCCGCACGCGCGTCGAAGAACTGGTGAACCAGAAGAAGGCCGGGGCCGCCGCGCTGATGGCCGCCGTCGTGGACCTGAACCGCAGCGTCGCGGCGTGCCAGTTGGGCATCACGGTCGCCAGCCTCGCGCTCGGGTTCGTGAGCGAGCCGGCGATTCACGAACTCATCAAGCCGCTGTTCACCGGGCTGTCCGCGGACCTGTCGCGGGTGCTCTCCATCGTCATCACGCTCACGCTCATCACCTACATGCACGTCGTGTTCGGCGAGCAGATGCCGAAACTCGCCGCACTCCAAGACAGTGAGTGGGTGGGGCTGTGGGTGGCCCGGTTCATCAACGTGTTCGCGCGCCTTACCGGGCCGCTCATCAAACTGATGAACGGCTCCAGCGCGTGGTTCCTGAACCGCCTCGGGTACAAGGCCGACGGCGAAGAGAACGAAGTTCACACCGTGGACGAGCTGCGCCTCTTGGTGGAAGACACCCAAGAGGCCGGGTTGCTGGACGAAGACCAAGCCGACATGGTGCTGAACGTGTTCGCGCTCACCGACAAGAAGGTGGGCGACTGCATGGTACCGCGCGACAAGATGACCGGGTTGGACGTGAACACCCCGCCGGACAAAGTGCTGGAAGTGGTGCGCCTCGGCGCGCACACCCGCATGCCGGTGTTCGACGGCTCGCCGGACAAGATCGTCGGGATCGTGAACACGAAAGACCTGTTCTTCCTGTTCAGCACGTCCGGCGCGGTGGTGCTCGAAGACGCGCTCTACCCCGCGACGTTCCTCTCGCCGGACGAACCGATCGCGAACGCGTTTCGCCTGTTCCGCAAGTCGCACCGGCCGATGGCGCTCGTGCGCGACGCCGAGATGAAGGTGCTCGGCCTCATCACGCTCGAAGACGTGCTGGAAGAGATCGTCGGCGACCTCGAAGACGAACACGACGTGCCGGTGCCGAAGCTGAAAATCGCGCGCCGGCGCGCGCCGCAGAGCAAACCCGGAAGCAAGAAGCAATAGCCGCACGATGAACGCCGATGAAAGGCACGTTCAAATCAGAAGACGGAAGCAGTTTTGCCACAAAAAGGCACAGAGGACACAAAAGGAAGACGAAAACCAAGAGTTGGTTCAATACACTTCTGTTCTTGGTTTTCCTTTGTGTCTTTTGTGCCTCTTTGTGGCTATCCGGTCTTTGGCTTCCTCTGATCGTGTCTTCCTCTGCGTTGATCGTGCGGCAAAATCTCTGGAGCACAAATGGCAGACATTCGGGCGTTTCGCGGGTTCCGGTACGACCTCGGGCGCGTCGGGGCTCTCACGAACGTGGTCGCGCCGCCCTACGACGTGATCGACGCGGCCCTTCAGAAGACGCTGTACGATCTGAGCGAATACAACGCGATCCGGCTCGAACTTACCCGCGACGAACCGGGCGACGACGAAAGCGCCAACAAGTACACGCGCGCCGGGAACACGCTCCGCGAGTGGATCGTGGACGCCGCGGTGCGCCAAGACACCGCCCGCGGGCTGTACGTGTACGAGCAGGAGTACGCGGTCGAAGGCCAAACGTTCGTGCGCCGCGGGTTCATGGCGCGCGTGCGCCTCGAACCCTTCGGGCAAGGGAAAATCTACCCGCACGAACAGACGATGAGTGGGCCGAAAGAGGACCGGCTCAAGCTGTACCGCGCCACCGGGTTCAACCTCTCGCCGGTGTTCGGGCTGTACCCCGACGGCGACGGCGACGTGTTCGCGCTCGTCGAGCCGCTCATCCGCACCGCGCCGCCGATCGTCGCGAAAGACCACCTCGGCGTCACGAACCGGCTGTGGGTCGTCACCGACCCCGCGACGATTACGAAGGTGATCGGGGCGATGGGGCCGAAACCGGTGTACATCGCCGACGGCCACCACCGCTACGAAACCGGTGTGAAGTACCTCGACGAGCGCCGCGCCGCGGGCGAAGTGCCGGACGACGAGGCCGCGCCGAACTTCTGCCTCATGCAACTCGTCGGCATGAGCGACCCGGGGCTGCTGATCCTGCCGACGCACCGGCTCGTCAGCGGGTTGGCCGGCACCGTGAGCGGGCCGGCGCTCGAAGCCGCGCTCGAAGGCCACTTCGACATCGTGGACCGCGGCACGAGCGCGCAAGCGGCGTGGGAACACATTCAGATGGACGGCGCGCAAACGACACTCGGGTTCGGCACCGTGAGCGACGGGCGCTGGATCGTGGCGAAACTGCGCGACCCCGCGGTGATGGCGGAACTCGCCCCGGAGCAGAGCGCCGACTGGCGCGGCCTCGGCGTCAGCGTGCTCCACAAACTCGTTCTGGACCGGCTCCTGCGCGACAAGGTCGGCGGCACGCCGGTGTGCAAGTACGTGCATTTGCTGAGCGAAGTGACCGACGCGGTCGGGAAGGGCGAGTGCCAAGTCGCGTGCCTCGTTCCGCCCGCGACGATGGCGCACGTCGAGCGGATCGCCGGCAACGGTGAAAAGATGCCGCCGAAATCGACATACTTTTACCCGAAGTTGCTCACCGGGATGGTGTTCAACTCGCTGAAGAAGGATTGACTAGAATCTTGTGGCACAGGCTTTCCAGCCTGTGCTTGTCGTCGCTTCACGGAGCACAGGCTGGAAAGCCTGTGCCACCAAGCAAGAGGCACCCCATGCCCCGCACGCGCGACGACTACGAGGAACCGGAAGAGGACGGGGACGACTACGACGACGACGAACCGGACTACGACCCCGACGACCCGGACACCTACCCCGATGGCGTGTACGCCCACGGCGACGAGCGCGCCGTGGTGCCGTGCCCGTACTGCCGCGCGGAGATCGACGAAGAGAGCGAGCAGTGCCCGAAGTGCGGGACGTTCATTTCCGGCGAGGACGCGCCGACCGCGCCGCCGTCGCGCGCCTTCGCCGTGCTACTCGTGCTGGCGCTCGTCGCGGCAGTGTTTTTGGCCGTTACCCGGTGACGGCGCGCGGGCGCGGTCGTCACAACCGGTACGCCCGGTAGTGCCCGCCGAACCCAGAACGCGCGAACGCCCGGATCGGCGCTCACATTCGGCCGCGTCACCGGTTACACTAAACTCACTACTCGCGCCGCACCTCGGGGGTTGCACCGATGAGGGTCCGTTTCGCTGCTGCCGTTACCTTTGCGCTCGCGTCCGCGGCTCTCGCGGCGGCCCAACCGGTCGGCACCTATTCCAAAGCCGTTCCGCCGAACAAAACCGACCTCGACCGCCTCAACCTGCGGACCGAGTGGACGCAGTTCCTCCCGGTCGAAGGCACCCGCGACGCGCTCGCGCAGGTGCAAACGCTCGACGATCAGGTGTTCGTGCAGACGCGGTCGGGGATGATCGTCGCGCTCGACGCGCGCACGGGGCGCATTCAGTGGAGCGCCCGGCTCGGCAACGGCGACTCCGCGAACGCCTACCCGGTCACAGCGAACGATCGGTTCGTGTTCGTCGCTCACGTGACGAAACTGTACGCCTTCTACCGCTACACCGGGACCGTGGAGTTCGTGGCGGAACTCGGCACACCGGTGACGGCCGGCCTCGCGTGCGACTCCGAAGGGGTGTACTGCGTGCTCGGCGTGCGGCCCGGTTCGGCGGGCGCGCACCGCGTCGCGGTCTTCAACCTGCCGCCGCCGGTGGTGGTGAACGAACCCGTGAAGGCCGGCGGCCCGGTCGATCCGCTGCTCGCCGCCGCGCGCGCCAAAGCCACTAGCCCGGTCGACGATCTGTTGAACCGGTACTCGCCCGGCGCGGTGAACCCGCCGCCGGACTCGTTCGATCCCGTGGTACGCCCGAACGTCCTTCAGACGCCGACCGGCGGTGGTGCGGCCGGGTCGAAGACGCCGTCCGTGTCCACCCTGCCGAGCGTGGTGCCGCCGTACTCGCTCGACCAGCGCGCCCCGGCACCGTCACTGGCCGCGCCCGCGTCCCTGCGTCAGCCGTACCGGTTGCGGCCCGAAGGCAGCCGGTTCATCCAACAGACGCCGTCGCTGAGCACCATTCCGCCGTCCATCGCGGCGTCGCTGCTGCTCGCGGACCTGCGGCCCAAGGGGGTGGAACCGAAACTGCGGTGGGAGTACGGCCTCACCGCCCGCGTGCTGTACCCGGTGATTCTCACCCCCACGCGCGTCTGGGTGCTCACCGAGGGCGAAATCGTTCTCGCACTCAACAAGAACTACGACAAGAAGGTGGTGACGGAAGTTTCCGACCGACTCGTCGCGGCGGTTCCCGCGGCCCCGTCGGCGAGCGGGATCACGCACTACGTTCCCTTCGCCAACGGCACGCTCGCCGCAATTGACGCGACCGGCGGCACCGCGGCCGGGGGCGTGAACATCAAGTGGCGCGCCGACGTGAACGGCCTCAACGACTACACCCCGTTCGTCGGCGGGAAGTACGTGTACGCTGCCGGCGACAACTCCGGTGTGACGTGTATCGAGCGCGCGACCGGTGACGTGCTTTGGCAGTCCGACAAGGGTGCGGATCGCGTGATCGGCGCGACCGAAGAACTGGTGTACGTGCGGGACCGTCAGGGGCGGTTCCTTGTGTACGACGCCAAGCGCGCGACCGACCCGGAGCGCAAGAAGTCGGTCCCCCTCGGTTCGGCAAACTTCGGCGAGTTCAACGTTCACGTCGTGAACACCGCGTCGGACCGCGTGTACCTCGCCGCCGACAACGGTCTGCTCGTGTGCTTGCGCGACGCGGCCGCGAAGTACGCCAAGCCGGTGCGCGTGTGGCCCCCGGTCGACGTGAACCCGCCGAAGAAGACTGTCGTCGAGGTGCGCGACGGGATGGAGCCGAAGAAGGACCCGGACCCGAAGACGGACCCGGACCCGAAGAAAGACCCGGACCCGAAGAAGGATCCGAAGATGCCGTAACTGGTCTCCGCATCGTGGCGGGCGCGCCTTCCTCGGAAGGCGCGCCCGCTTTTTTGCGCGCCGCGCAAGAACCGGATAGCGGGCCGCGGGCCGCGGGGAGTATGGTGAGCCGCGGAGGTACATTCATGCCGCGCGACCCGGACCCGGCCACCGTTTCGCTGATCGCCGACCTGTGCGCGCACATTCGCGCGCGTGCGGACGAACCGCTCACGCTCGCGGCGCTCGGCCGGCAAGCCGGGATGAGTCCCGCGCACCTCCAGCGCGTGTTCGCGCGCGTCGTCGGCGTCAGCCCGCGGCAGTACGCGGACGCGTGCCGGTTGGAGCGCCTCAAAGGGCACTTGAAAGAGGGCGAAACCGTGACCACCGCACTGAACGCGTCCGGCTATTCGTCGCCGAGTCGGCTGTACGAGCGCGCGACCGCGCGCCTCGGCATGACCCCGAGGCAGTACCGCGACGGCGGCGCGGTGGCGATCCGCTTCGCAACCGCCGCGAGCTTCGTCGGCCGCGTGCTGCTTGCCGCGACCGACGGGGGCGTGTGTTGGCTGAGCCTCGGCGACACGGACAAGAAACTCGAAGCCGCGCTGCGGTCGGAGTTCCCCAAAGCAACGGTTCGCCGCGCCACCGCCGACCTCGCGCCGTGGATGGACGAACTGAACCGCCACTTGGCCGGTACGCACCCGCACATCGCGCTGCCGCTCGACGTGCGCGCGACCGCGTTCCAGCGCCGCGTGTGGGACGCGCTTCTGAAGATCCCGTACGGCGAAACGCGGAGCTACAAGCAGGTCGCCGAAGCGATCGGCGCGCCGACGGCCGTGCGCGCGGTCGCGCGCGCGTGCGCGACGAACCCGGTCGCGGTGCTAGTGCCGTGCCACCGCGTCGTGGGGTCGGACGGCTCGCTGACCGGGTACGCCGGCGGGCTGCACCGCAAGAAGAAGTTGCTCGCCGCCGAGCGCGCCGCGACCGAGTGACGCACCGCCGGCCAACCGAGATGGACGGGGCGCGGCTCGCTCGCGTACACTCCCTCAATACCGCGGTGCGGGTGCACCGCGGTTCGTTCGTTTTTACACGCGGAGGGGCTCCATGCGCATTCGATTGGGCGCGCTGTGCGTGCTGCTGGCGGCAACGGCAACGCGCGCGGACGACGAGAAGGACGTGAGCGCCAAACTGAAGGACTTCGGCGGGTTCGTGTCGCGCTCGAAGGAACTCGGCGTCTTCGTGTTCATCGGCAACGACAAGTTCACCGACAAAGACTTCGCACTACTCGCCCCGCTGAAAGAGGTGAACGCGGTGACGCTGTCGCGCGCCAAAGTGACGGGCGCGGGGCTGAAGGCGCTCGCCAACTACAAGGAACTGAAAGTCCTCAACGTGACCGACACCGAACTGGACGACGCGGCGTTCAAGGTGATCGGCGGGCTGAAGTCGTTGGAACGGCTGAAGCTCTGGAACGCCGGGCTGAACGACAAGCGCGCCAAAGACCTCGCGGGCCTCAAAGACCTCACGGAACTCGACCTCAACAACAGCGTCGGGCTGACCGGGAAGGGCGTGAAGGAGTTCGCCGGGTTCACCAAGTTGAAGGTGCTCGATCTGCCCGCTACGGCCGCGAGCAACGACGCCGCGGCCGTCGTCGTCAAGTTCGCGGACCTTGAGAAACTGAAGATCAGCGGCGGCACGCTGAACAACACCGGGCTGAAACAGCTCGCGGTACTCAAGAACCTCAAGTCGCTCGACGTCGGGAACAGTTCGATCACCGAAGCCGGGCTGACGAGCCTTGAGGGGATGAAGGCTCTGCGCGAACTGAACGTGTTCGGCCGCCCGAACGTGAGTAAGAAGGCGGCCGACGCGCTGAAGAAGAAGCTCCCGGACCTGAAGATCGAGGGCGTGAAGTAGTGGCGCGCCGCGCGGCGCGCCACCGCGCGCCGCGCTTACCCTTTCACCAACTGCTCCCACCGCGCCTTGTACTTCTTGAGGTACTCGGTGCCCTCTTCGACGCTGTAGGTCTTGCCGATTTCGATGAGCGTGTAGCGGTCGTAGCCGATGCCCGCGAGCAGCTTGAACAGCTCGCGGTACGGGTACGCGCCCTTTGCGTCGTTGTCCAGATCGTTGATGTGGCACGATTTGAGCCACGGTTTCAGCAGCGCGAACGAGTCGGCCACCGACTTGTTCACCACGTCCGGCGGGTTCGAGTTCCACGTCACGCCAACGGCCTTGTGCCCGCAGGCGTCCATGATGGTCTTCATGTTCTTGGGAATCTGCGTGATCGCGCCGTGAACTTCGACCCAGATTTCGACGCCCGCGTCGGCCGCGGCCTTCCCGCATTCTTGAAGCGCCTTTCCGATCTGCTCGAAGGTCTTCTGCTCGTCGGCCCCCTTCGGCACGCCGTTGGGCCGCACCTTCACGCCGGTACCGCCGAGGTCGTGAACCAGCCCCACGAACGCCTTGCAGTCTTCGATGTGCTTCTTCACCACTTCGGGCTTGTCGGAGTGGAACTCGCACACGCTGCCGCAACCCCAGAACACGACACCCGCGTCCGCGAACCGCTTCTTCACTTCCTTTCGGGCGTCGGCGCTCAGCGCGGGTTCGACGCCGTGCTTGTGCGTGGTGCGGCACTCGACCGCTGCGATGCCCACCTCCTTGCACACCTTCAGAATGGTGGGCAGGTCCCAGTTCGCGGGCACGTTGTAGGTGACGAGGCCGAGTTTGAACTTCGCGGCGACTTCGGCGGCGCGCAGGTGCGGTGCGGCGAGCGCGGCGGCACCGGCGGCGAGAAACGCGCGGCGGGAGAGTGTGTTCATGGTTCGCTTTCGAGGTGAGAACGCGGGCCGAAAGTGATGATGACCGTTCGGCTTGCGACCGCAAGGAAAAAAAACTGCGCCGCGGGCAATAACCGCGGCGCGGCGCGCATCGAATAGGGTGAGTGCGAGGTTGTTTGGCAGCGTCCTCGCACTCGTGGGAGCGTGTCGGGCCGGTCGAGCCGCGGGGTTGGCAGCGTCCCCGTAGCTCACCGGCCCGACCTTTTTTGCGCGCCGATTGCCGCTCGGCGAGCGCCCGGTGTCTGTGTGAAGAACCGGCACACTCACGTGTGCCGCTCGCCTCGGAATTTCACTTTCGTTTCAGTTCCTGCACGTCTTTGCGCAGTTCCGCGAGTTCGCGCAAAATGCGGTCAAGTTTGTCGTCACCAACCGCGGGCGCGGCAGGCGGCAGCGTTACACCCTGTTTTTGAAGGCGCGTCGCGAGCAACTCGGTTTGAAGGCGCGCCAGCGCCGCGCGTTGCGGTTCGAGCGCGGCGCGCAGTTCCCCGGTGCGGTCGACGGCACTTTTCTCAAGGGCATCGAGGACGGTGCGAAGCGCGTCGAGTTCGTCCTTCAGCCGCTTCGCGTACTCGGTCTTGATTTGGTAGTCGGTGTTCACTTGGTCGAGGCGCTCGCGCAGCGCAACGGTCGCGCGCTTGCGAATGCGGTCGATCATCTCGTCGCGGGCCTTCGCCTTGTAGTCGGCGATGGTCGCTTCCGCGCGCTTCAACTCCTCGCGCCGCGCTTTGATCGCGGGCGTTTCCTTCGAGTCGCCGGCGCGGAACTCGAAATTGAGCCGCGATTCGATGTTGGTGACGGCGCTCGTGAGTTGCGTGAGTTTGTTGTCGCGCGCGAACTCCTGCTGAATCAGTTCGTCGGCCGGGGTGAACTCGCTCTTCTGCTCGACGGTGCGCTTCAGCACGCCCACTTCGACGCCGAGTTTGGTCGCCTCGCGCAGGGTGCGCCGGTACTCCTCCTCGGTCTCCTCGAGGCGCTTGCGTTCGCGGGCCACTTTCTGCGTGTCGCGCGCGTCTTTGCCGAGCACCGCGAGCGCTTTTTCCGCAGCCTCGATCTCGAACTTGAGCGCTTCGGCCGCAGCCTCTAGCACCTTCGCGCGCCGGTCCAGTTCGTTGCGATCCGGTGCGGCGGGCGGTTGTGCGGCCGCCACCGGTGGCGGCGCGAGCGGCGCGTTTGCCACCGGTTGCGCGGCGGGTTGTGCCGCGCCGAACCCGGCACCGAGCACCAGCACGGCCGCGAAGCCGGACGCGCCGAGCGCGGCCAGCACAGTTGAACGGTTCATCGCGCGAAGTACCTCCGTTGCGAGTTCGGATGCGAGCGGCACCGCGAGCGCCAAGTCGCGCGCCGCGGCAGAAGCGGACGAAACCAGTGGCGCGCCCAGCGCCGGCACCGCGAGCGCCGCGGGCAGCGCCACGCCGCGCCGTGCGAGGCGCGCGGCCAGCTTCGCGCGCGCCGCCGATAGCCGCGACAGCACGGTGCCCCGCGGGCAGCCGAGTTCGCGCGCCGCGGCTTCGGTGGTGTGGTCGCCGAGGTAACACAGCACCACCGCGGCGCGCAAGCGCTCCGGCAGCCGCGCGATTTCCGCGTCGAGCAGCGCGCGCAGTTCGGCGCGCTCCGCGGCATCCGGTTCCGACGGGGCGGGCGTGTCGCGCACTTCGCACACGGCGTGTCGGCGCGCCGCGGCGCGCGCCGACACGCGCCGGGCCACTTTGAACAACCAGCCGCCGAGGTTGCCGCGCACCGCGCCGGCCTTGCGCGCGAGCACGAGGAACACGGCTTGGAAGGCGTCTTCGGCGGCGTGCTCGTCGCGCAGCGCGCGACGGCACACGCCGAGCACGGTGCCGCCGTGTCGCCACACGAGTAGCTCGAACGCGGCCGGGTCGCGGTCGCGCGCGAACCGGGCGAGCAGGTCGGCGTCGGTGGGTGCGTCGGTGGCAATCGCGCGGTGCCGCGCGAGTAGCCGATCGAGGAGCGAGCGGGCGCGTCCGATCACGGGTCACCTCCGTTCTGGAATAGAAGTGCCCGCGATCGCGTGCGCGATTCGAAGTGTTTGGCAGATTCTGTTGTCGGCGGGCTTTGCCCCGGTGCCGAGCTACGGCTTCGCGCGCGGCAGAGGGGCGACGAACGCGCGGCGCAGTTCTTCGTCCTGTGCCCGCTCGCGGGCGCGCTCGGCCTCGTTCAACCGGAGTACCTCGCGCTCGGTTTCGGCGTTGCGGCGCTCCGCCTCGGCGTTCATGAACCACCACTTCGTCAGCGCCGCGCCGGTGACGAACACACCGGCCACGATCACGAGGATGGCGATCAGCTTAACGCGCGCTTCGTTCCCGTCGCTCATCGGGTGCTCCTAAGGGACGGCTTTTTCGCCGATGCCGTGCTGATTGATGTACTCGCCGTCCGGGGCGTGCGTGTACACGAGCGCGGACACGGTGCCGTCGGCCCGCGTGACGAAGTGGAACTGGTACGGTTGACCCCACGGGTCGGTGAGGTCGCGGCGCCCGTGCGGCAGGAACGACGGCCCGCCGAACGGCGGCTCGAACAGGTCGCGCTCGCCCGCTGGGAACCGCTCTGCCGTTGTGGTACCGGGGTTGCGATTACTGGCGATGTAGGCGTCGATGGCCTTCGCGATCTTGGCGCACCCCTCGCGCGCGAGTGGGGGGCGCATGAAGTGCGCCACGAACGCCCGCGGCGGCGGGGCGGTGTAGACGTCGTCGATGCCTTCGGCCGTCCCGAGCGCGAACTCGCGCACGAGGTCGCGGGGCGCGACCTCCGGCTCCGGCGGGAGCACCGGGAGTTTCGACACCTCTCTGTCCGGCAGTTTCGCGGGCACTTTTGGCACGGCCGGTTCTTTCGCCTTCGCCTTCGGGTTCGCTTTCGGTTGCTCCTTGGGGCGCGGCTTGAGCGGCACCTCCGGCTCCGGCTCCGGCGAGGGGAACGAGTCGCGCAGCGGTGCCCACGCCAGAACGATGCCCAGCGCCATCGGCACCGCGAGCACCAGCGCCACCAGAGCCGACACGTTCGCGTTCGCGGGCCGCGTCATGTGTGCGTTCCTCATTTCGGTTCGTCGGCGGAAGTGTGGTCGTGCGTCACCTTCCACGCGCCGTCGATCTTTTTCATTATCAGCGTGTACCGGCCGCTCGCGGTCTTCTTTTTCTCGTCGGTTTCTTTGGCGAACGTCAGGTCGAACTTCCCGCGAACCACCGCCACCGTCGGCGACAGCACTTCCACGTGAATCTCGCTGAAGTTGAGCGCGCCCATTTCCTTGCCGTCGGCTTTGTACCGCTTTTCGTAGCGCTCTTTCGTCGCTTTCCAACCCCGCGTGAGTGTGCCGCCGGAAATGAACGTGAGGTCGTCGCTGTTCCAATAACCGGCCATGAAGCCGTCGAGGTCGCCCTTGTTCCACGCCATCACTTGGTCGTCGAGCACGGTGCGGACGGCCCGCGCGTCGGCCGCTTCGTCGGCGCGAAGTGGCGCGGCGAGAACAAGAAGAAGCAGCAGGGGGCGCATGGGTGTACTCGTGAGGGTGCGTGGTTCGAGTGGCGACGCTCTGACCCACCCCCGGCCCCTCCCTGAAGGGAGGGGAGAAAGAGTTGGAAGGATCGAATCGCGCACACGACGCGCGAGTGCTTTTCTCCCCCTCCTTTCAGGGAGGGGGCCGGGGGGGCACGCGTTGCGCTTCGGGCGCTCTCGCGGTTCCGGCTTCGTCTTCATCCTACCGGCGCGGCGCGTGCCCGTGACGCGGAAAATCGGTACAGTGACCCCACCACACACGGAGGCCACCTCATGCAAGCCGCACTCGATTGGCTGACGAAGAACCACGAAGACATCGTTCACGGGTTGGCCGAGTTGGTCGCTATTCAGAGCATCAGCACCGACGGCGAACACAACCCGGAGATCGAGCGCACCGCGAAGCTCACCTGTGACCAGATGCGCGCCGCCGGGTTGCACAACGTCGAGGTGCTGCGCGTCGGCGGCTCGCTGCCGTACGCGTACGGCGAGTGGCTCGAAGCGCCCGGCAAGCCCACCGTGTTCTTGTACGCGCACCACGACGTTCAGCCGGTGAACTTCGTCGAGCAGTGGCTCAGCGACCCGTGGAAGCTCACGCGGCGCGACGGCCGCTTGTACGCTCGCGGTTCGGCCGACGACAAGGCCGCCATCAGCGCGTTCCTCGGCGCAATCGCCGCGTACCGCAAAACCGGGAACGCGCTCCCGTGCAACATCAAGATGCTCGTGGAAGGTGAAGAGGAAGTCGGCTCCAAGAACCTCATCAAGTTCTTCGAGACGCACCGCGACCGGCTGAAGTCCGATGTGATCGTGGTGTGCGACACCGAGAACATCGAGGTCGGCATTCCGAGCATCACCTACTCGTTGCGCGGCATCGTCGCGGTGAAGGTGGACGTGACCACCGCGAAGATTCCCGTTCACAGCGGGATGGGCGGCGGCGGCCTGCCGGACGCGGCCATCGCGCTGAACGCGATCCTCGGCCGCCTGTACTGGGACAACGGCCCGCTGCCGATCCCGGGCTTCTACGACCAAGTGCGCCCGCTCACGGAGAAGGAGAAGGCCGGCTTCAACCAACTGCCGTTCGCGGCCGACGTGTTTCGTAACGCCATCGGGATGGTGCCCACCGCGCGGTACGCGATGGAAACCGGGTACAACGAGTACGCGCAAACGTGGCGCAGGCCCGCGGTCACGGTGATCGCTCAAGAGGCCAGTTCCATTAAGGGCGCGTCGAACCAAGTGCTGCCGAAGGCGTCGGCGCTGGTGAGCTGCCGCATCGTGCCGGACCAGAAGCCGGAACACGTGCTCGAAAAGCTGACCGCGTTCCTTACCGCGAACCCGCCGTGGGGCTGCGAAGTGACCGTGACGCCGGCCGGCCCGCCTGTTGACTGGTGGATGACCGACCCGAACGGCCCGGCGTTCGAGGCCGCGCTCGCCGCGATGCGCGACGGCTTCGAGCACCCGCCGGTGCCGATCGGCTGCGGCGGCACCATCGGCTTCGTCGGGCCGCTGTCCGAACTGTTCGGCGGCGCGCCGGCGCTGCTCATGGGGATCGAAGACCCCGCGAGCAACGCCCACGCCCCGAACGAGAGCCTGCACGAGGGCGACTTCAAGAAACTGATGGCTTCGCTGGTCCGCTTGTTCGACAACCTCGGCAAACTCACCCCGGACCGCGTGAAGTAACGGCGGATTTACCGCGGAGACCACAGAGTCCGCGGAGAAAGGCAAGACCGGAGCGTTTGAAAGGTTTTTCAAACTCTCTGCATCTGTCTCTCTCTGCGGTCTCTGCGGTCTCGGCGGTGAAATCGTGGTGCGTTCGGTGTGCGCGCCGCTTGGCGCGGCGCGCGTCGCAGCGCAGCATGGTAGCTGACGTCCCGCGCGCCGGATCAGGATGCCACCATGTCGCACACGCCACGAACTTGGGCGCTCGCCGCGCTCGTCACGCTGTTCGCAACCGCGGGCGCGCCGGCACAGCCCGCGCAGGTGAAGGAACCGGCCCGCCCCGAAAAGGTGGACGTTCAAATCCGGTACCGCATCCGCGCGGACCGCGACGAGCGCATCCGACAGTACCGCGTGCTCGAGAAGCACCTCGCGGGCCTCGGCTTCGACAACGCCCGCAAGAACGACCCGGACTTCGACCTCGACATCCTCGACCCCAACGGCGAGCGGTTCGCCGGCACCGTGCCGGGCGCGAAGGTGCTCGACATCCTCAACGACCCGCGCGTGCAGAACGTCCTGTTCGCGCCGGCGGGCTTCGCGTACCCGGACGCCCCGGACAAGCCGGTCGCGGTGAAGATCGGGCTGCGGACCGGGCTGTCTCGCGGTTCGCAACAGGCGCTCCACCGCCAAACGATCGCGCACTTGGCGAAGCTCGGCTATGTGGACGCACTCGGCTACGAAACCAAGGGCTACACGCTGCTCCGCGGTTACGTTCCGCTGAAGGCGCTCGACCTGTTGATGAAGGACGTGCGCGCCGAACCGGGCGGGTGGTTCCTCGCGGACACGCCGACCGACGCGCTCCCCGTCCCGCTGCGCGACCGCAACCCGCTGCGGTGGGTGGAAGTGGTGCCGATTGCGGAGTTCCCGGTGCCGTTCGCCGCGCCCCCGGTGCTTCCGGTACAACTGCGCTACTCGAGCGACCTGCGCGCCAAACTGCTCGAAGCCGACACGAAGGACAAGCCCCTGCGTGTGGAGTTGGTGTTCGGCGCGCCGGTCGACGCCGACGGGCTGCGCGGGCGGTTGGGCCGCTACGCGGGCGCTTCGCTCGACGGTGTGGTGGGGAACGTGGCGAACGTGCGGTTCCCGCGCGGCTCGTACGTCGAACAAGTGGCGCTCGAACCGGGGGTGCTGTGCGTGCGGCTCCCGCGCAACGCGCACGAGACCGCGATGCGCGTCGCGGGGAAGGGGACCGCACCCGCGGACGCCGTGACCGCGGCGCGTCTCGACGCGCTGCACAAGCTCGGCTACACCGGGAGCGGCTCGAAGGTCGTGCTGATCGGTTCGGACTTTACCGGCTATGAGAAACTGCCGAAGCGCGCGACGCTGCTCGATCTGACCACCGAACTCCTGCCGGACCTGCAACCCGCGCCGAGCGACCCGTTGCGCGCCGGCACCGGTACGGCCGCGGCCCGCGCGCTGCTCGCGGCCGCGCCGGACGTGGAGTTGGTGCTCGTGCGCATCGACCCGGGGTGCTTCTTCCACCTCCCCGCGGTGCTGAAGCTGACGCGCGGCGAACTCGAATTCACCGACGCGCTGCGCGAGCGCCTCGGCGAAATTGCCGACCGGTCGAGCGCGCTCGACCGCGCGCGGCGGGACGCCATCTCCGCGTACAAGGCCGCGTTCGCGGACCTCAGCGACAACCAAGTCGCCATCGAGCTGCGCAAGCGCGCGAAAGCTGACCTCGACGCGGTGCTGAAGACCGAAGACGATCTCGCCAAACTGGTGAAGCGGTTCAACGACTACAAGAAGGTGCTCGTCGAAGCGCCGAAGGGCGCGCGCGTCGTCGTGAACACCTTGGAATGGGAAACCGGCTACCCGCTGGACGCGCTCAACGATTTCGCTTCGACCATCGAGAAACTGTCCGCGAACCCCCCGGTAGCGCTGACGCGGCCCAACTCGAAACCGCGGACGCCGCTGGTGTGGGTGCAGGCCGCGAGCAACGCCGGCGCGAGCGTGTGGAGCGGCCCGTTCCGCGACCACAGCGGCGACGGCCTCCTCGACTTCGCGCCGCACGGCACCGTACTGCCGGAGGGCGCGTGGTCGCCGAAACTGAACTTCCTCGGTGTGCGCGGCAGCGACGGCGGTGCCGTCGAAACGCTGGCGAAAGGTGCCAAACTGCGGCTCACGGTTCAGTGGCGCGAACCGGCCGATCCGAACTTCCCGGAGTCGGACGTTCCCGCGTACCCGCTCGTCCTGCGCGTGTTGCGCCAAATGGACCCGGCCGGCGAAAAGCGCTCGAGCGACGAGATGGAAGAGACTTCCCGCTCCGCGAGCGCGCCGACCGTCATCTACCGCACGAACTCGTTCCTCGTGTTCGAACAGGCACAGGAATTCACGGTGCCGGTCGACGGCCGGTACGCGGTCGCGCTCGAATCGGCCGCGGTCGCCGAACCGCTGATTCCGGCGCTGAAGCGGAACGTGGAAATCAACCCGCGCATCGTGATCGAAACGCTCGGCGCGCCCGCGAGTGCGCCGCAGACCGTGTTCCGCACGTTCGCCACCACCGGTGCCGGTGTGGGCACGCCGGGCGACGCCGCGGGCGCGATCACCGTCGGCGCGCCGTTCACCGGCGCGCAAGCCGGCGGCGGGCCGGGCCTCGCGCTGCGGGCGAAGCCGAACGTGTTCGGCCCCGCGGCGCTCGACTTCGGGGGCGAGACCTTCGCCGGCCCCGGCACCGCGACGGGGTTCGCCGGCGGCGCGGCGGTGGTGCTGCTGCAAGCCCACGCGAGCGGCCCGAACGTGTTCCGCGCCGCCGGGATCGCCGACGGGAAACCGCTCGTTGTGCCCGAGTCGTGGTTGAAGTTCGTCTCGCCCGCTAAGCGGTGACGCGCGGAGCGGTTCGCGCGTCGCCCCATTCAGACGACATTTCCGTTGTGCGCCGGGTGGTTCGGCTGTACCAATCACCGTACCACCCCGTGCGCTCCGAGATCACACGCCGATGGCCGATTCCGTTCGCCACGAAGTCATTTCGCGGGCCGAAGTTGTCGTAATCAAGGTCGGGACGAACGTCCTCGCGGACCCCACCGGGCTTCTGGACCGGCACCGGATTCAATCGCTCGCGGACCAACTGCACCGGGTTCGCGCCGCGGGCCGCAAGGTGGTGTTGGTCACGTCCGGGGCGATCGGGGCGGGCGTCGGCAAACTCGCGCTCGGCAAGCGCCCCACCGACCTCGCGCACCTACAAGCGTGCGCGGCCGTCGGCCAATCGGCTCTCATGCAACTCTACCAAGAGAGCCTGACGCGGTACGGCGTACACACCGCTCAAATCTTGCTCACCGCGGGCGACTTCGACAGCCGCGCGCGCTACCTCAACACCCGCAACACGATCCGCACGCTGTTCGAGTACGGCGCGCTGCCGATCATTAACGAAAACGACACCGTTTCGGTCGCGGAAATCAAGTTCGGGGACAACGACCACCTCGCGGCGATGGTCGCGAACTTGTTGCGCGCCACTTTGCTCGTACTGCTCACGAACGTGGACGGACTGTATTCCGACGACCCCCGGACGAATTCGGCCGCGCAGTTGGTTGCAACCGTGCCGAATATTGATGAGTCCGTGACCGGGTTGGCGGCGGCTACGAAAAGCGCCCTCGGCACCGGCGGCATGGGCAGCAAACTCAAGGCGGCGCGGCTCGTAACCGCCGCGGGCGGATCGGTGGTCATGGCGAACGGTTCGCTCGACGGCATCTTGGACCGGGTGTTCGCCGCGGAAGAGGTCGGAACGCTGTTTCTCGCGCACGGGCAAGACGTTCCGGCACGGAAGCGGTGGTTCGGCTTCACCGCGCGACCGAACGGCGTGGTGCGCCTCGACGCCGGCGCGCGCCAAGCGGTTCTAGACGGCAAAAGCCTTCTGCCGGTTGGAGTTACGGCGGTCGAAGGCGAATTCGGAAAGGGCGCGGTGCTCTCGATTCGCGCCGCCGACGGCACCGAGATCGCGCGCGGACTGAGCAACTACACCTCCGCCGACGCGGAGCGCATTCGCGGGCTGCAAACGGAGCGCATCGCGGCGGTCTTGGGTAGCGTTCCGTATCCGGAGTTGGTACACCGGGACAATTTGGTCGTCACGGGTTAGGATGAAGCCGGGCCGTCGTCTTTTCCTGTGACGAGGCCGAGAACTCCCCTCGGTTAGTGTGCCGATGCCGCAAGGCGATGCGAAAAATGCCGCTTCGCGCCGGCGCGAGGAGTTTGAGGCGCTGTACCAGCAACACAGCCGCGAAGTGTGGGCGCTCGCCTACGCGCGCTGGACCGATTCGGACCTCGCCTTGGACGTGACGCAAGAAGCGTTCATGCGGCTGTGGAAACAGTGGGAAGCGGGCGAAGACATCCAGAACCCGCGGGCGTGGCTGTTGCGGGTGGCACGGAACCTCGCCGAAGATTACGCCAAGAGCGCGTTCCGCCGCAACGGTACGCAAGCCCCGGAACTGCTGAGCGGGATTCGGTCCTCGCAACCGATGCCGTCGGACGATTTGGAGCGGCGCGAACAGTTCGCGCTCTTACGGGCGGTTCTCGAAGAGTTGCCCCCGGCCGACCGCGAAATTCTGACTCTGCGGTACGCACTCGATTACGACGCGAACACGATCGCGGAGCGGCTCGAAATTGCCGTTACCGCGGTCCACATGCGGCTGAGTCGCGCCCGGCAGCGGCTCGCCGAAAAGTTATCCTCTCACGGAGACTTCGCACCGGCCCCGGCCGATGGCGAAACGAACCGCCAATGACCCCGAACCCACCCGACGACCTCGACCGGCTGCTCTCGGACTTCTTCAAAGCCCAAATGAAGAACCCGTGGCCGAACGCGCCGTTGGCGCAATCCGCGGAACCGTCCGAACGCGCGACGCGCCCCGCCGCACCCCCGGCCCGCCGCGACGGCACCGTGCGCGCGAAGGTCACGCTCGCCGCGTCGTTCGCGCTGCTCCTCGGCACCGCGTTCTACATGAGCGACGGGTACGCCCCGGCCCCGCGCCCGAACGTGCAGCCCGCGACCAACGGCGCGCCGTCGCTGTTCCACGGGAGCGACGCGAAGGCACCCAAGGGCGGCGTTCTCGACACGATCGGCAAAGACAAGGCGAACGGCGGCGCGCCGAAAATGGACCCGTCGAACTTCGAGTGAAGTGAAACCGACCAAACGCCCGCGACCGCGCCGAAAGGCGCGGTCGCGGGCGTTTTCCGTTTCGACCGTGTCTCCGCGGTGGCAGCCGCTTACACCAACCCGGTCAGCGGGCCGTCGGCGCAGAAGCCGGGGTTGCCGAACGTCTTCACGTGGTGGCCGAACCCGTGCGCCAGCGCCATGAGCAGGCGGTTGTGCGCCACACGGTTGTACTTCAGCGCGCGGCCGCCCTTGAAGCCCAGACCGCCGCCCACCAGCACGAACGGGATGTTGTCCATCGTGTGCGAGTTGCCCTTGCCCAACTCGTTCGTCCACACGATCAGCGTGTTGTCGAGCAGCGAACCACTCCCGCCCGGTTCCGGCGTTTCGGCGAGCCGCTTGGCGAGGTACGCGAGCTGCTCCGCGAACCACTTGTTGATCTTCGTCAGGTGCTCTTGCGCCTTCTCGTTGCTGTCCGGTTCGTGCGAGAGCGTGTGGTGCCCTTCCTCCACGCCGATCCACTTCATACGGGCCATGCCCACGCTGTTCGTGTACTGAATGCTCGCGACGCGGTTGAAGTCGGCCGCGAAGCTGTTCACGATCAGGTCGATTTGCAGTTTGGAAATCTTCGGCATGTTGTCGTTGTCGCGGCGCACGCCGGGGTCGAGCTTCGGCACCGCGTGGCCGGCGGTCGCGGCCTTCTGTTCCTTCAGTTCCTTTTCCATCTCGCGCACGAACGCCGCGTGTTCGTCGAGCAGTTTCTTGTCGGCGGCGCTCACGGTGCCGCCCACCTTCTTGAGGTCGTCCTTGATGTCGTCCAACACGCTCGCGAGCGCCTCTTGGTCCTTCGCGCGGCCGTAGAGCTTGTTGAACAGTTGGTACGGGTCGTCGATCGGCGCGATCGGTTTGTTCGCCCCGGCGTAGTTCCAGCGGGTCCACGTGTCGGCGCGCTCCGGCACCATCACACCGGTTTCCAGCGACCCGAAGCGGGTGCGCGTACTCGCGTCTTTCTGGAGGAAGTTCTTGATCTCTTGGTCGATGCTGATGCCCTTCGCCCAACCCGCGGGCGTGTCGGAACCGCCCTGAATGTTGCCGGGGAACAGCTCGATGCCGGTGAGCAGGCAGCCGATGCCGCGCATGTGGCCGTCGCCGTCGCCGCGGATGCGGTCGCTGACGCCGTGCAGCGTGAGCATCTGCTTCTTGAACGGTTCGAGCGGCGACAGGCTTTCCTTCAGCGTGCCGAGCGGGCCTTCCGCGTCCGGCCAGAACGCCTTGGGCACGACCCCGTTCGGGCTGAACATGAACACGATGCGCTGCTTGCGCTTCGCTTGGTTGGCGAAGCCGAGGCCCGGCAGGTTCAGCACGAACGGGATCGCGGCAGCGCTGATGCCGAGGTCGCGCACGAACTCGCGCCGGTTCCGTGACAGGGCCATTGGCAGCTCCAACGTAAGTGGTGGTTTGCGGCGGGCTTGGCGTGCGGGAGGCTGAAGCAGTTATACCACACGCCCGCGGTACTTCCAACAACGATGTGCGCGCTTGGCGCGCGACCGGGCGCGGGTACAATCGCGGCACACCCTTTTCGAGGTGCGCCCATGGCCGACGATAACGCCACCGTCGTCCAATCGAACCAGCCCCCTGAAAGCGCGCCCGCACCCGCGAGCAACCCGGAGCGCTACGAGTTGCTCGACGAGCTCGCGCGCGGCGGAATGGGCGTCGTGTATCGCGCGCGGGATCGCGTGCTGAACCGCGTCGTCGGGTTGAAGACGCTCATCAGCGCCGTAGCGCCGGAATCGGCCGTCCTGCGGTTCCGCGCGGAAGCGCACATCACGGGGCAGTTGCAGCACCCGAACATCCCGCCGGTTCACGACCTCGGCACCCTGCCGGACGGTCGGCCGTTCTTGGCGATGAAGCTCATCAAAGGCGACACACTCGACGTGCTGCTCAAGGCCCGCCCGGACCCGGCGCACGACCGCGGCCGGTTCGTCGCGGTGTTCGAGCACATCGCGCAGGGCGTGGCCTACGCGCACGCCCACAACGTGATTCACCGCGACCTGAAGCCGCAGAACGTGATGGTGGGCGCGTTCGGCGAAGTGCAGGTCATGGACTGGGGATTGGCGAAGGTACTCGGTGCGCCGCAACCGAGCGAGCGCACGGACGCGGACGCGCCCGCGCCGACGCTGGTGACGGCCCCGACCGACGACAGCGACCGCACGCGGGCCGGGAGCGTGATGGGCACGCCCGCGTACATGCCGCGCGAGCAGGCCATCGGCGCGATCGACCAACTGGACGCACGGAGCGACGTGTTCAGCTTGGGCGGCATCCTGTGTACGATCCTCACTGGCGCACCGCCGTATGTGGGGAGCAACGCCGAAACCACGCGCCAACTCGCGGCCGTGGCGAAACTCGACGACGCCTTCGCCCGCCTGAACGCCTGTGGCGCGGAACCGGAATTGGTGGCCCTCTGCAAGCGGTGCCTCTCCCCAGAGCAAGCCGACCGCCCTGCCGACGCGGGCGCGGTCGCGCGAGCCGTGGCCGAGTTCCGCGCCGAAGCCGAGCGCCGCGCGCGCCAAGCCGAACTGGACCGCGTGCGCGCCGAGGGCGATGCGCGGGTAGCCGAGACACGGGCTGCGGAGGAAGCCAACACCCGGCGCGAGGCCCAAGCCCGGGCTGCATCCGAGCGCCAGCGCGGCCGCGTGCAACTCGCGCTGGCCGGTACGCTGGCGCTCCTGTTGGCCGCAGGTGGGGCGTTCGCGTGGTGGCGGGACAAACAGGCGACCGAGCGCGCGAACGAACTCGCCGAAGATAGTCGTTCGGCGGAAGCGCGGGTCAGGGGCGCCCTCTCAGAAGCAGCGGCGCTGTGTGTCGTGGGCGAGCGCGAGATCGACGACCCACCCCGCTGGCGCAAAACGCTTGTCGCTGCCCGGGCAGCCGCACGCCGTGCCGAAGACGCCGCGGCGGTCGCAACCGTAGCACCCGAATTGGCCGAAGCCACCCGCGCAGCGCTCGTTCGACTCGCGCGCGACGAGGCCGATTGCGAGGCTGCGGACGCCATCGACCGGTTGCTCATTGACCTGTTCGCACTCACCGAATTCGATCCGACCATTCAGAAGCGGACCGAGCGGCGCGGTCGGGAAGTGCTCGCGCAACTCGGACTGAACCCGGAACAGCTCCCCCCGACCAAGTTGGTCGCAGATGTTCGCGGGCACCGGCTCTCGTATCGGCTCGTCGTTCTCCTCGGTTTGTGCGACGTGTTCCCCGCTGCCGAGCGGAACAGCCGGATGGAGCAACTGATACGATCCGACGATCCGGGCCTCGGCGCGCTCCGCGACGCGGCGCTGGGGCACACCAAGCAAACCGTCGGCGAATTGCTAAGCTCCCGCGACGGTCGGTGTTGGACGTCGTCCGACCTGGTCTACACCGCGAAACGGCTCCACCTCGTCCGTCGGGACCGGTTGGCGAACCCGGTTATCGCCGCCAATGCGTATTCCGAGCTGCTCGACGAAGCCGTGCGCCGGAACCCTCGCGACCTGATCGCACACTTGCTGCGGCAAACGATCACCGTTAATGCCAGCTTTCGACTCGTGGGACCGGGTGAGCGGACACCCACCGACGTGACGACCGTTCGCAACCTGTCGTCGTCGGCCGCGGCCCTCGCAATTCGTCCCGATAGTCCGCACCTCTGGAGCAAGCACGGGATCGCGCTCGAACAGGAACAGCAACACTATTGGGCTCTTTCCTGCTACTTGCGCGCGATCGAGTTGGCCCCCGACCGATTGCCCGACCGGTGCCGCGTCGCTCGGTGCCAACTCAAAACCGGGGACTACCGCGTCGCACTTGCCACGGCGCGCGACGCGGTCGCGCGGGCGCAGGCCTCCGGCTCGCCACCCGGCTTCGACGTGTTTGCCGAATCGGCCGGTGTGGCTGTACTGGTGGGAACCGGTAAGGAGCGCAGTGGCGGGCCCGACTCCGCGGAGCGGTTCGTGTGCCGCAAAGAGGCGCGCGAGTGGTTGTCTGCGTCTCTCGCGCGATGGGAAACACTCGCCCGCGACCCGTCCCGCGTTCAGGAAGTGCAATTCGCTCTTCTTGGGTGGGATCGCGCCGAATCGCTCGCACCGGTGCGCGAACCGGCGCGACTCGAACAACTCCCGCAGGCAGAACGCACCGAGTGGCGATCTCTTTGGGAGGAGGCGCGGAGACTCCAGCAACGTGCCTTCCCGCAGCAATCCAAAAGCACATTCGCGGACGTTGGAAAAGTCGTTCCCATTCAGCCAACCGGCCCGCCTGCGCCGGGCTTTGTTCCGATCACACTGCCGCGCAAACTAGAGGTCGCACCCCCGCCGCGCCCTAAGTAGCGCCTACGGCATCATCCGCTGCACATAAGCGGCTACGAGGCGCTTGATCACATCCGGGAGCGCCTCGTACTCCTTTTCGTCGAGTTTGCCGTCGTTATTCAGGTCGTACTGCTTCAGGCGGTCGCGGGCCGCGGCCGGGATCGCGATGCCGTCCTTCGGGAACTTGAAGTCGGCACCGCCGACCAGCGCGCCCAAGCCGGGGCGCAGGTTGCCCTCCGGTGCGCCCGCGGTCACCACGAACTCGACGTAGCCCAAGTGCATTTCCTCGAACGTCTGCTGGCCCCAGCGCACGCGCTTCGTCGGGTCCGGGTTCGCGGGGTTCTTGTCGCTGTTGTCGTACCACGCGGTGTAGCTCAGGCTGCTCCCCTTCGGCACGAACACCGGCTCCGCGAACCGGTATTGCAACTGCCAGTTGAAGTCGTAGTGCGGCACGTCCAACAGCAGTTGCGACTCCTTGCCCGGTGCCTTCATCTCGTACTTCGCCGCCTTCCCGCGGACGTGCGCGTGCGGGAACAGCGCCAGAATGTGCGTGTCGAACGGGACGATCGGCAGCCGCGCGTCCACCTTGTGGTTGTCCGCGCCCGGCGGGATGGTGAACGTCGGATTCGCAAGCCCGGTCACGCGCACTTCGTGCTTCGGCGCTTCGCTTGCGAACACGAGGCCCAGCTTCGTGCGGTCGCTCGTCGCCTTGCCGTTGGGCGTGTAGTGCATCTGGAACACGAGGTCGCAGCCCTTCGGCAGCTTCTTCGCGTAGCCCTCCGGGTACACCAGCGCCGTGCTACCGGGCACATACGCGGCGAAGAACCCCGCGGCCTCGCCGCCCACGCCCTTACCCTTCGGCACCGCGAATACCAGCACGTGGTGGACCGCCTCGCGCGCCGTCGGCACCACTTCCAATCCCTTCACCCACTTGTCTTCGTCGTAGGTGGTGGGCACGCGGAGCGTGACGTAGGGCATCACGCCTTCGGCCTTGATCGCCACCTCGCGCGGCAGTTCGAACACCGCGTCCGGCTTGCCGAGGCCCCAGCCTTCGGTGAAGTTCAGCGGCAGCGGCGCGTCGGCCGGGTCGCCCTTCTTGAGGTCGCCGCCGAGCCACGCGAGCAGATCGGCCTTGTCCACTTCCGGGATCGTGCGGTCGTTCGAGAACGCCGAGTGCTCGCCCTTCTTCGGCGCGGCCGCGAACCACGGCGGCATCGTGCCTTTGTTCACCACTTTGCGAATCGTCGCCTTCTGCGCGACCACTGAATCGTAGGTGTCGAGCACGAACGGCCCGACGCCGCCCTTGCGGTGGCACTCCACGCAGTTCGCTTGCACGATGCGCTCGACGCGGGCGTGATAGGTCAGCGGCACCGCGGGCGCGATCGCGGCGTTCGGCGCGAGTTCGCAGCCGGGCGCGGTGGTCGCGGCGATCACCGGCGGCTTGCCGGCGAGCAGGTCCGCGAGCGCGCTCTTCAGGTAGTTGTGGCGCGGCGCGTCGAGCGCGTAGCCCACACCGTACTGGTCATCGACCGCGCCACGGTAGCGCACCGTGCGGGCGGAATCGAGCACGATCACTTCCGCGGTGCTGGTGGCACCGAACGCCGCGGTGAGGGTGCCGTCGGTGTCGTGAACGTAGCGGCCGGCGAACCCGTGCTCTTTCGGCGCGTCGGTCTTGGTCGGGTTCACGAAGAGGAAGCGGACGCCCTTCGCGGCGTACTCCTTTTCGAGCCGCGCGAGGCTGGGCGCGTACTTCTTGCACACCGGGCAGGTGGTGTTCGTGAACGCGACGACGAGGAACTTGCTCGTCTTGAAGTCGGACAGCTTCCCGGTTTTGCCGGCGAGGTCGGTGAAGGCGACGTCCGGCACGAACCGGCCGACGCCGGCTTCGAGCGGGAGCCGCACCTTCGGGGCCTCTTTCGGGTCCGCGGCGCGCGCGCCGGAAGCGGCGACCGCGAGCGTTAGGGCGAGCGTAAGCGTGCGCATGGCGTCGGGTTCCGTGAGCGGGAGGTACTGAACTAACCCCGAAGCGGGCCAAATGTTTCAAATCGCCCCGTGCGCGGCCGAACGGTTCTCACCGTTTCGCCATAACCGGAGGGTGATCGCGCTTCTCCGCGGCGCGGTTCACGGTACACTGAACGCGCTACGGAGAGCGCACTATGCCGATGCACGACTGGACGCGGGTTGACGGTAACATCTACCACGACTTCCACGGTGCGTGGATTTACGCCATGCGCGGCGCGCTCAACTGTGGAGTGTTGCCGAAATGCTACTACGCACTCGCCGATCAAGTGATGCGCACATTCGGACCGGATGTGGTGACACTTCAAGGCCCCACGACGAACGGGCACGGGCACCCGCACGCGACCGGTTCCAGCGGAGCCGCGGTCGCCGAATCACCGCCGAAGGCACAAGTGGAAGCGCGCGCGGTCAAGCGCCCGGTCGAGCGCGGGCAGCGCCGCCTCACGATTCGCCACAGCAGCGGGCACCGTGTCGTCGCGGTCATCGAACTCGTTTCGGCCGCGAACAAAGGCAGCACGGCCGGGTTCAATTCGTTCCTCGGCAAGGCGTGCGGGTTGCTGAACGAGGGCGTTCACCTACTGGTGATCGATCCGTTCCCGCCGACGGCGCGCGACCCGCACGGCATTCACGCCGCCATTTGGGAAGAACTGACCGGGGAGCCGTTCGAACCGCCTGCGGGCCAACCGCTGACGCTCGCGTCGTACCGCGCCGGCGACGAGTTGAGCGCGTACGTCGATCCGGTCGCGGTGGGCGATCCGATGCCGGACAAGCCGCTGTTTCTCGACGGCGAGTTGTTCGTGACCGTGCCGCTGGAAGCGACCTACGCAGCCGCGTGGCGAGCGTTCCCCTCCGAGTGGCGCCTGGTGCTGGAAGCGCCCGGTTAACCGCTTCTCCGCGTCGCGGTTCGCGGTACACTGTACGCCACTGGCTTCACCTTCCCCGCATCCCGGAGCCTCCCCGATGCGCCGGTTCGTTCTCGCACTCGCACTCGTCGCCCTCGCGTCGCCGCTCGACGCGCAGCCCAACAAGGGCGGGCCACTTTCTCCCGCCGACGCGCTCAAGGCGCTCAAGGTCGCCGACGGGTTCCAAGTGGAGCTGTTCGCGGCCGAACCGGACCTCATCAACCCCACGTCGATGGACGTGGACCACAAGGGCCGCGTGTGGGTCGCGGAGGCCGTGAACTACCGGCGGAAGAACTTCAACCGGCCCATCATCCGCGAAGCGGGCGACCGCATTCAGGTGCTCATCGACGAAAAGGGTGCGGGCAAAGCGACGAAGGCGGTCACGTTCTATCAGGGCAAAGAGATTTACGGGCCGCTCGGCGTGTGCGTCGCGCCCTACGCGGACGGCAAGGGCCAGCGCGTGTTCGTGTGCCAGTCGCCGGACATCCTCGTGTTCGAGGACAAAGACGGCGACCTGAAGGCCGACGGCCCGCCGAAGAAGTTCCTCACCGGGTTCGGCGGGTTCGACCACGACCACGGCGTACACGGCATCAACATCGGGCCGGACGGGAAGCTCTACTTCACCGTCGGCGACAGTGGCGTCACCGGCTTGCAAAGCAGCGACGGCAAGGGGAAGAAGTGGGTCAGCAACGCGACGGACGTGCAGAAGGGCACCGTGTGGCGGTGCGACATGGACGGCACGAACCTCGAACTGATCGCGCACAACTTCCGCAACAACTACGAGTGCTGCGTCGATTCGTTCGGCGAAGTGTGGCTCTCGGACAACGACGACGACGGCAACCAGCAAACGCGCATCTGCTTCGTGATGCCCGGCGGCAACTACGGGTACGGGCCGCGCGGCGCGGGCCAAACCCACTGGCACGAAGAGCAACCGGGCATCGTCCACAAGACGCTGCGCACCGGTTTCGGCTCGCCCACCGGCATCACGTTCTACGAAGGCTCGATGTTCGACAAGAAGTATCGCGGGTCACTGCTGCACTGCGACGCCGGGCCGCGCGAAGTGCGCTGGTTCCACCGCAAGCCGAAGGGCGCGGGCTACGAACTCGAAAAGGAAGTGCTGCTGACGAGCAGCGACAACTGGTTCCGGCCGAGCGACGTGTGCGTCGCCCCGGACGGCAGCATCTTCGTGGCGGACTGGTACGACCGCGGCGTCGGCGGGCACGGCATGGGCGACCCCACCGACGGCCGCATCTACCGCATCACCCCGAAGGGCCACCAAGGGTACAAGGTGCCGGAAGTGAAATTCGGTACGAACGAAGAGGTGATCGAAGCCTTCAGCTCACCGAATCTGGCGACGCGCGCGCTCGCGTGGGCGGCATTCTTGGCAAACCCCAAGCTCCCCGGCGAGTCGAAGAAGCTGGACGACCTCGACGCCGAGACGGCCGCCCGCGCCGCGTGGCTGACCACACAAACGCTCAAGGACGAAAAGTCCAAGTGGGTGGGTCTGCTCCCGCTCGACTACTGGAAGAGTTCGGACCCGCGAAAACAAGCGATGGGCGTTCGACTGTGGCGCGCGCTCGTCGCGGGCGAGGTGCCCCGCTGGTTGCTCAACGAGTTCACCGCGTTCGATCCGGCAGCGAACCGCGAACTCCTGCTGTGGGCGCGCGAGTGGCCCGCCGCAACCGCTGCGAAGGTCGTGTACGAACTGGCGAAGAAGTACGACGGCTCCGATCACTTCTACCGCGCGGCGCTGAACATTGCGTGCGGCACGGACGCGGTGCGGCGCGATGCCATCCTCGCGGACTTCGACAAGCACTTCCCGGAGTGGAACGACAAGGTCGCGGACCTCGTGTGGGAACTGCGCCCCAAGTCGGTCCTCCCGCGACTCGGCAAGTTGCTCGCGGACGCCAAGATCACCGCGGCGCAGAAGGCGCGCATCGTGGACATTCTCGCGTCGAACGACGACCCGAACGCCGGGCAGTCCATGCTCGGCGTGCTGAAGTCGGACGCGCCGCCGGAAGTGAAGTCCCGCGCGATCGACAACCTCAAGCTGTTCCTCCCCACCAAGTGGTTCGCGTTGAAGAACGCCCCGGAACTCGGCCAAGCCATCGACGCTTTATTGAAGGACGAGAAGACGCAAATCACAGGGTTGCAACTGATCGCCGCGGCCGGCGCGACCACCCGCGTGCAGTACCTCGCGGACCTCGTCGAGAAGCAGCAGACGCCGATCGCGGTGCGCCGCGAAGCGCTCGCCACGCTCGGGAAGCTGCGCACGGAGCGCGCCGCGGAGGCGCTCGCGGACGTGATGACCGCGCGCAAAGACCCGCTCGCACCGGAAGCGGCCACCGCGCTCGGCGCGCTCGTCACCGGGCAGGGCAACGATGCGGTCAGCAAGGCCGCTCTCGGGGCGCTCGAAAAGAAACTCCAGAAAGACGACAACGAGCCGAAGGAACTGCTGAACGCGATTCTCGGCGCGCTCGCGGGTTCGCGGGCCGGCACGGTGTGGCTGCTCGACGCGCACCAACAGGGCAAACTCCGCAAGGAACTGGTCGCGCAAGCCGGCCAACTGTTGCGCAACTCGCCGTTCCAAGGCGAGCGGAACCGCGCGCTCTTGCTCTTCCCGGCCCCGGGCAAACTGAACCCGAAGGCGCTGCCCGCGGTCGCCGAACTCGCGAAGCGCGGCGGCGACGCGAGTCGCGGCAAGGCCGTCTGGAACGCGAGCCTCACCGGCGCGGCGCAGTGCGCGAAGTGCCACATGACGCGCGGCGTCGGCGGGCAAGTAGGCCCGGACCTGAGCATGATCGGCAAGAAGGCCAGCCGCGAGAACCTGTACGAATCGCTGCTCCAGCCCTCGAAGGCCATCGCCGACCAGTACGTTCAGCACCAAGTGGTGACGACGAGCGAAGTGACCGTGACCGGGTTGCTGATGGGCGAGACCCCGGATTCCATCACGCTCCGCGACGCGAACGGCAAAGACACCACGATCCCCAAGAAAGAAGTTGCGGGCGAGGTGCGGAAGCTCAAGACCTCGATCATGCCGGAAGACATCATCGCGGCGCTCACGGAAGACGAACTCGTTGACCTCGTGGCGTACCTCGAAACGCTGAAGACCGCCGCGTTCACGCCGGACGCGTTCCAGATGGTTGGCCCGTTCCCGGCGGAGAGCATGGCAAAAGCGCTCGACACGGTGTTCGAACCGGAACGGGGACCGGTTCCGGTTCCGCCCAACAAATGGCGCGCGCTGCGGCCCGACGGCAAGGGCTACTTCGACCTCGCCGCCGCGCACGGTGCGAAGGCCGCGAACAGCGCGAGCTACATGTATGTGGAAGTCGAATCGCCGGTGGAGCAGGCCGCGGAGATTCTGCTCGGGCCGGACGACGGCGCGCGGCTGTGGGTGAACGGCAAGGAAGTTCACACGAGCCGCGAGTCGAAGGCCGCCGCCCCAGAGGCGCACAAGGTGAGCGTGAAGCTCGCGAAGGGCACGAATACGGTTCTGCTGAAGGTCGCCAACGGCGACAACCCGCACGGCTTCTACTTCAGTCTGACCAGCGCCGAGGAAGTGAAGAAGAAGTAGCGCGCCGCGCTCTCGAATTACGCAGGCGGCGCACAATCGCCCTCGCCCCGCGCCAGCGGGGGAGGGCAGCGAGCGCAGCGAGCGGCTGAGGGGCGCACAGGGACTATTGGGGCGACACGAGAACCGAGTAACCCCATCACGCGCGTAGCGCCCCTCACCCGCCCGCGAAGCGCGGGCACCCTCTCCCCGCTGGCGCGGGGCGAGGGTAGTACCCGCGGCACGATTCGTTTCGCACCCACCGCCCTCGCGGGTGCGATTCGCCAAGCCACACACCGGAACGCTCTCCCATGTCGCTCGCCAAAGTGTCGTGCCCCGAGTGCGGGGCGTCGATCAAAGCCGCCGAGGGGTTCGAGGTCGGCGAAGAGGTGACGTGCCCCAAGTGCGACACCGCGTTCGCCGTTCCCAAACCGAAGGCGAAGGCCGCGGTCGCCGAAGGGGACGACGAACCGGCCGAGAAACCGAAGAAGAAAAAGAAGAAGGCCGCGGGCGAAGGCGAACCGCGCGCGTACAAGGACTCGCCCCTGCGGTACGCCATTCTCGGCGCACTCGTGCTCGTGATGGTCGTGCTCGGCGTGATGCTCTACTTGAAGAAGGGCGTCGTGGAGTAGCGCCGCGCATTCGAACCCGGAGCGCAATCCGCGGACCGATCCGAAACGTCGAACCGGTACCGGCCGTTCGCGCCGGTGCTCAGGGGGCAACACATGTCTCGGTTCGCTCTACTCGGGTGCGCGCTCGCGTTCGTCGCTTCGGGCTGCGGTGACACGGGCCCCAAGAACACCGGTCGCGAGGGCGGAACCGGTAACCCCAAAACGTCGTGGGACCGGAATTCGCCGCCGCCACCGTGCCACCCCGGGTGCTTCCCGGCCGGCACGCTCGTCGCCACGCCGACCGGCCCGCGCGCCGTGGACACGATTCGCGCTGGTGACGCGGTCACGCTGATCGGCACCGACGGGACCGCGGTCGGCGGCCCGGTACGCTCCACGTTCTGCGCCGAAAATCGGCTGTTCGAGGTGCGCACCGACGCGGGCACTCTGCGCGCCTCGGGCGCGCAACCGCTGTGCCTCGCGACCGGCGGCTTCCGCACGGTCGGCGACCTGAAACCCGGCGACACGATCTGGCGGTGGGCCGACGGGACGCGGTCCGCGGCGCGCGTGCTATCGGTCACCGACACCGGGACCGACGCGCCGGTTTTCAACCTCGTGGTCGGCGACTCTGCGGTGTTCGTGGCCGGGGGCTACCTCGCGCGCGGCAAACCGCCGTTGGAATAGTCCGACAGCGAACTCGGCGGTGCGGCCGTTTTTCCGCTCGCACGGCGGCGCGCGGTCGGTTATTCTTGTCGTATTCCGACTGCGCACTCGCCTTCCCTGCCAAACACGACGGGCGCTTTGCCGGCCCGCTCGCCGCACACGCGAGGTCCATTATGCGTTCCCTCCTCTCCGCACTCGCGCTCGCAGCGTTCGCTGCGCCGTCTCTCGCCGCACCGCCGGTCGGCGACGAACGCACCGCGCTCGTCGGCGCTCCGGCTGCTATCGAAGCCGCGCCCGCGAACGCGACACTCAACGGCCTGCGGGACGCACGGCAGATCGTGGTGAGCGGGAAGTACGCCGACGGCACCGCCCGCGACCTCACGCACGCGGTCGAGGCGAAGGTGGAACCGGCCGGAATCGTGGAACTGCAAGAAGGCCTCTACCTGCGACCCAAGAAGAACGGCTCCGCGACCGTCGTCATTTCCGCCGCCGGGAAGCAAGTGCGGGTTCCGGTCACCGTCACCGGGATGGACGCCGCCGCACCCGTCAGTTTCCGCCGCGACGTGATCGCCGCGATGAACGTGGGCGGCTGCAACATGGGCGCGTGCCACGGCACGCCGAGCGGTAAAAACGGCTTCAAACTGTCGCTCCGCGGCTTCGACCCCGCGGCCGACTACCTGCAACTCACCCGCGACCAGTTCGGCCGGCGCAGCGGCAAGCACAACCCCGAAGAGAGCCTCGTGCTGCTCAAGGGCGTCGGTCGCGTGCCGCACGAGGGCGGGCAGCGGTTCGGCGCGACCAGCGTGCCGGGCGAGATGCTCACCGCGTGGCTCGCCGAAGGGCTGAAGGACGACGCCCCGAATCAAGCGCCGCCGAAGAAGGTCGATGTTACGCCCGGCGCGCGCGTGCTGAAGGCCCCCGCGAAGTGGCAGCAACTCGGCGTGACGGTCACGTTCGCCGACGGCGCGGCGCGCGACGTGACCCGCCTCAGCAACTTCAGCAGCAGCGACCCGAGCATCGCGGACGTGAACCCGAACGGCTTGGTCGAGTTCAAGCGCGCCGGCGAAGTCGCGGTGCTCGTCCGGTACCTCGAAGAACTGGTTTCGGTGCGGCTCACGTACCTCGAACCGCGCGAGGGGTTCGTGTGGCCGAACCCGCCGGAAACGAACTACGTCGACACGCACGTGTTCGCCAAGTTGAAGCAAATGACGATCGCGCCGTCCGGCGCGTGCGAAGACTTCGAGTTCGTGCGCCGCGCGTACCTCGACTGCATCGGCCGCCTGCCGACCGGGGACGAATCCAAAGCGTTCCTCACCGACAAGGACGCGAAGAAGCGCGAGAAACTGATCGACGCGCTGGTCGAAACGTCGGAGTTCGCGGACTTCTGGGCGCTGAAGTGGGCCGACGTGCTCCGCAGCAGTCGCAAGACGATTCAGGTGAAGGGCAGCTACGGCATGCAGGCGTGGCTCCGCGGACACTTCCAGAAGAACACGCCGTTCGACCAAGTGGTGCAGCAGGTGATCGCGTCGAACGGGAACACGTACACGAACCCGCCGGCGAACTACTACCGCATCGCGAAGGACCCGACCGGGCTTGCCGAAACGACGGCGCAACTGTTCTTGGGCGTGCGCATGCAGTGCGCGAAGTGCCACAACCACCCGTTCGAGCGGTGGAGCCAAGACGACTACTACGGGTTCAGCGCGTGGTTCGCCCGCGTGAAGACGAAGCCGGAACCGGTGATCGGCACCAAGCCGGCGGGCAACGCGCCGGCCGCGGAAGTGGTGTACACGCTGCGCGCCGGTGAGGTGTCGCAGCCGCGCACCGGGAAGGTGATGAAGCCGCGGTTCCTCGGCGTCGGTGACGCCGATGTGAAGCCGGACGAGGACCGCCGCGCCGTGCTCGCGACGTGGCTCACGAGCACCGAGAACCCGTTCTTCGCGAAGTCGGTCGTGAACCGCGTGTGGTTCCACCTGATGGGCAAGGGCATCGTGGACCCGGTAGACGACTTCCGCGAATCGAACCCCGCGTGCAACGACGAACTGCTCGACGCCCTCGCCGCGGATTTCGGCAAGAGCAAGTTCGACATGAAGGCGCTCGTGAAGACGATTATGAAGTCGCGCACGTATCAGCTTTCGGCGCAACCGAACGAGTCGAACGCCGACGACGCGAAGTACTTCTCGCACGCGGTCACGAAGCTCCTCACCGCGGAGCAACTGCTCGACGCGATCTGCGACTTCACCGCGGTGCCGGAGAAGTTCGCCGGGTTGCCGGCCGGCACGCGCGCGATTCAGTTGCCGGACGGTGAGGTGAACCACCCGTTCCTGAAGGCGTTCGGCCAACCGGCCCGCGAACTGGCGTGCGAGTGCGAGCGCGAGAGCGACGGCAACCTCGCCCAAGCGCTGCAACTCATCAACGGCCCGACGGTGAACGAGAAGGTGCGCAACCCCAACAACCGCTTGGGCAAACTGCTCACCGCGAAGGCGACCGACGACGCGATCCTGAGTGAGCTGTACTACTCGGCACTGGGCCGCGCCCCGTTCGCGGACGAGAAGAAGATCGCGCTGGAACACGTCAACAAGCGCGAGGACAAGCGGAAAGCGTGGGAAGACGTGGTTTGGGCGCTCGTGAACACCCGCGAGTTCCTCTTCCGGCACTAAGCGGGGATTTCACCGCGGAGACCGGAGAGACCGCAGAGAATGCAGAACAGCCACGGAGGAACACAGAAGGCACAGATCAAACAGAAACCGAGTGTTGAAGACAACGGCCGTTCGGTGCCTTTGAACTCAATCCGTCTTGGTTTGATCTGTGCCTTCTGTGTTCCTCCGTGGCTGTTCTGTATTCTCTGCGGTCTCTCCGGTGAATGCCTTGCCGTTCCAAACGAGAAAACCCCACCGTAACTTGCGCTACGGTGGGGCCGGAACAGAGAAGAGGCAGAACGTCGCACATCTTGACGCCGCCGGGAACCGAAGTCAACACCAACCGCGAACCACTTTTCGGTTCGCGCCAACTGTCCGCCGGGACAGCGGTTGCGCCGGCGTGCCGGGCGAAAGTTGCCGCCGGCACTGAAATTCCGCGCGCACAATTCGGGTAGTTTCGGACACGGCTTTGAACTAGGCTTGTGAGTCGAACCCTCCTCACTCCGCGCGACGGAGCCTTCGCCCGATGAATCCCGAAAGCACCGGCGAGCACGAACCGGTCGACGAACTCGACGGCGCGACCGTGGTGTCGCGGCCGCGCGGCCCGACCCCGAGTGGCCCAGCGCCCGCGTCGCCCGCGTCGCCCGCGAACGGGACCGAGGCGATTCAGTTCATCGGCGGCTACGCGCTCGTGCGCAAACTCGGTGAGGGCGGCATGGGGGCCGTTTATCTCGCCGAAGACACCAAACTCGCGCGCAAGGCCGCCATCAAAACGATGCGGCCCGAACTCGCGGCCGACGAGAACTTGCGCCGGCGGTTCGTGCGCGAGGCCCGCGCCGCCGCGGCCGTCGAACACGAAAACATCGTCCCCATTTGGGGCATCGGCGAAGCGCCCGACGGCAGCCCGTTCATCGCCATGCCGTTCTTGCAGGGCGAGTCGCTCGCGGAGCGGCTCAAGCGGCAACCGGTGTCCGGCCTCGGGTTGCTGCTCAAAGTGGCGCGCGAAGTGGCCGAGGGGCTTTCGGCCGCGCACGCCAAGGGGCTGATTCACCGCGACATCAAACCGGGCAACGTGTGGCTCGACGGCGACCCGACCGCGCCCGAAGGCGCGCAGCAGGTGCGCCGCGTCAAGATTCTGGACTTCGGCCTCGCGCGGTCGGTCAACACCGAGGAGCACCAACTCACCAAGAGCGGCGTGATTCTGGGCACGCCCGCGTTCATGGCCCCGGAACAGGCGATGGGCGAAGACATCGACCACCGCGTGGACCTGTTCGCGCTCGGCGTGGTTCTGTTCCGCATGGCGACCGGGCGCATGCCGTTCGCCGGCGACACCCCGGTCGCGGTGATGATCGCGCTCACCACCGAGACCGCGCCGCCGGTCTGGACGCTGAACCCGAACCTGCCGCCGGCCCTCTCCGAACTGATCGACAAACTGCTGAGCAAGAGCGCCGCCGACCGCCCGGCGACCGCCGCCGACGTGTCCGCGGCGGTGCGCCGCATCGCGCGCGACCTACAGGCGCGCCCGGTCGGCGCGACCCCGCCGCCGGCGCACAGCGGGGCCGTTCTCGTTCCCGCGCCGCGCGCCCCGGCCGCGCCCCCGACGCCGGCACCCGCGTCGAACCCGGCCACCGAACCGCAACTGCGGCAATCGACGCAGCAGACGACCCCCGCGCCCAAACCGAAACCGAAGCCGAAGCCGGAACCGGAACCCGCACCGGAACCGAAGGCGAAAGTGAAAGCGGAACGGGCCCCAGAGCCGGATCGGACGGACGCCATCGAGCAACCGTCCGAGGTGCGCAAGCGCGGACCGAAAACGAAAAAGGTGCGCAAAGCGAAGGCCGCCGGTACGGGGCGGGCCGTGGTCGCGGTCGCGGTCGCGGCGGTCGCGGTGGTGCTGCTCGTGTTCTTCCTCCGCGGGCGCGGCGAGGGCACCTTCGAGGTGCGCGCCGCCGACTCGGCCACCGAGGCGCGCCTGAGGGGCGCGCGCGTGCTGCTGATTTCCGGCGGGAAAGAGCGCTACGCGCTCGGCCCGGGCGACCTGACCGCGAAGGTGGCGACCGGGCAGTACACCGTGCGCCTCGACGGCGCACCGGACGTGGCGCTCGACACGGCCGAGGTGACGTTCAAGCGCGGCGAAACGGTGACCGTGCGTGCCGCGGTCGCGCAGTCGGTGGCGAACAAGCCGGACCCGCCGAAGCCCGTGTCGAAGCCGGACGCGCCGAAGCCGGACGCGCCGAAGGAAGACCTGTTGGCGGAGCGCCGGGCGGCCGACTACCTGTCGCGCAACGGCGCAACAATTAACCTCGGTACCCCCGGCGGCGAGGTCGAACTGCCGCCCGGCGCGCCGCTGCCCCCGGGGCCGATCCGCCTGTTGCACTTCCGCATCAACGAGCAAGCGACCGCGACCGACGAGGGCCTCGCGGCGCTCGCCGGGTGCGCGCACCTGCGCAGCATCGACATGCAGGGCGCGAAGGCGGGCCCCGCGGGGCTGGCGCACCTGCGCGGCATCGCCACCTTAGAGTTCATCGCCATCACCCCGAACTTCGACGACGCGGGCGTCGCGACGTTCGACGGCTGTGCGAACCTGCGCGCGTTCTGGGCCGGTGGCACGAAGGTGACCGACGCGGGCATCGCCCGGCTCCGCGGTCGCGCGCAACTGCGCGACGTGCGCGTCTCCAACACGGACCTCACCGACGCCGGACTTGCCCATCTGAAGGAGTGCCCGGACCTGACCTACCTGTTCATTCCCGGTACGAAGGTGACGCGCGAGGGTGTGGAAGACTTCGCGCGCGCCAAACCGAAGTGCAAGATCGAATGGACCGGTGGCGTCATCGAACCGCGCGAGAAGTAGCGGGAAGCAGCGGCAAGGGGCGTGGGGCAAGGGGCAAGGGGCAAGGGGCAAGGGGCAAGGGGCAAGGGGCAAGGGGCAAGGGGCAAGGGGCCAGGGGCAAGGGGCAAGGGGCAAGGGGCAAGGGGCAAGGGGCAAGCACAGACGGGAA
>Ga0169931_10001611_pt1 | contig 37120 bp, 19 predicted proteins | sample Kivu_15m_20L_FD_129675 | JGI IMG/M metagenome (GOLD analysis project Ga0169931, IMG submission 129675) | Freshwater microbial communities from Lake Kivu, Western Province, Rwanda to study Microbial Dark Matter (Phase II) - Kivu_15m_20L... | ecosystem: Environmental > Aquatic > Freshwater > Lake...
CGGAGAGATCGACGAGGCGCTCGTCAGCCCGCACGAGCAGCGAGCGCATGATCGCGCCGCCTCCGTCGACGTCGAACGTCGCATCGAGCCGGCACCCGTCCCCCTCCCACGTGAGATCGTTGAGCGCGTCCTGCACCTCCACGCGGGTCGCCAGACGGTCGCGCCGATCGAGCGGCCGGACCATCCGCACCCGGGTCGCTCCGGCGACGTCGAACGACGCCTCGCCGAGACCGGCCGCCGCCTCGGGGGTCGCGAGGAAGGGACCATCCGCCGCCGCACGTTCGCAGAGGATCGAGCCGGGCGCCGTGCGCACCGGCGCCTCGAGCGCGTCCACCAGCTGCACCGTGGCCGTCGGTGCGACGGGGATGCCGGCCACGGCCGTCGAGACGCCCCCCTCGCGGCGCACCGCGGGCACCACCCCGAGCGCCACGCGGTGCCGGCCCGCGACCGCCGACGTCAGCCGCATCCGTCGACCATCGACGCGGGCGAGGATTCCGGGCGGAAGGTCGGCCTCCCGCGGCGGTAGCCACGCCCCGCCGTCGGCCGTCTGGTCGAGCACGAGCGTCGCGCCGATGTCGCTGTCGAGGTCGACCACGATCTTCCAGGGAGACGACTCGTCGGCCTCGGGCACGAGCACGCTGCACCCCGCCACCCGCGCGGCCCCTGCGGAGGACGCACGATCGGCGAGCAGCCGAAAGAGCGGCTCCGGCACGAGGGCCATTTCGTCACGACCGCTCCGCGTGATGAACACCTGCGTGGTCGCGGGCGCCGCGGCGGGTCCGGGTGTCGCCGCGGCGGGCACGGACGCGGGCTCGACCGGTTCCTGCGCCGCAGCACCCGCGCCGTACAACGACCACGTCGCAACGACCGCCCAGCACGCGGCCGCCCGCGCGCCGCCGAGTCGCGCGAGATAGACCCCACCGAGCGCCGACCAGAGGGCAGCCCGCGCCGCCGGCACGAACGGCGGCGGGATCCACAGCGTCAGCACGGCGAGTGCGAGGCAGATCGCGGCGGCCACGCGCGGGTGTCGGACGGCCGTTGCGAGCGTCATCATGGCGGCGAGCACGGCCGCGACGACGACCGTCGACAGCACCAGTCGCCGGCTCATGATGACGATGCCCGCCGCACCGATCTGCCCGGCATCGACCACGAACCGGGCCTCGCGGAACCCGGCGTTCGCTTGGGGGAACGCCTCGATCACGTCGACCCCCTGCGACGACGACCTGGGCCGTGCCGCGAGCAGTCGCTCCATCCATGCGGGTGACCCGGCATCGGTGAGCCGGTATCCGGCGACCGACGGCCCCACCTCGAGACCCGGAGGCACGAGCAGCACGACACGCCTGTCGAGCACGGGCACGTCGATGGTGCACCCGACCGGCTGGACCCGCCAGATGTCGAGCGTCGGATCGGCTCGGTCGAGCGTGCGCACGAACAGCTCGACCCGTCGTCGGGAGACCGGCAGCGCGATCCGCAGGGTCCCGCCGGCGACACCCACCGCGTCGGTCGGCACGATCGTGCCGTCGATCGCGATGCCCTCCACGATCCGCCCGGACGGCACGGCGAGCACGATCTCCTCGCGGCCGTGATTCTCGATCTCGAACGTCGACTCGCACTCCGTCGCGCCCGACTCGTGGCACCAGCAGCGCACGCGCTCGACCCAGGCCCAGGCGCGGCCGTCGATCTCCTCGGCCGGTGCCACCTCGGCCGCGGCCAGCCCGTCCGGCGACGCCGTAGGGGGGCCGTAGGCGAATTCGACCGCCCGCGCCGCGGGCGGACCGCCGGTTGGATCGGCCGGGAGCTCGCGGAGCCGGCGATTCACGACCCGCGGACGCGCCGGCCCGCTCGCCGAAACGACCACGCTGCCGCCCGGACGCCGCGCCGACTCGACCCATGCAAGCGGCACGGGCACCTCCCCGACGAACGGGACGCCGCGCGACGCGCGAAATCGTGCCTGGCCCGCGATCGGCGGCGCGCACTCGACGAGCCACGATTCCGCGACGCCCTCCAGCGAGCCGCCGGGGCGCCGCGCGTCGGCGGGATCGAGCCGCCTCGCGGTCGCCACGATGCCGGGAGGCGACGTGACAGCCCACTCGAGGCCGTCGTCCATCGGCTCGGAGAAGTGGACGACCAGCGCATCGATGCCCCCCGCCTCGGCGCGGCAGGTGAGCGAGAAGGTTTCGAGCAGCGTCTCGTCACGCACGTCGATCCGCGCCTCGACCCGCGCGTCGAGCGGGGGACGGCGACGCACGACGCGGGCCGGGCGATTCGGCGCCTGGTCGCCGGCGACGATGCGCCCGCGGAGCGTCCCATCCTCCACGAGCCGCGCCAGGCGGGCATCCACGGGAAACCAGCCGACCGGTTCTCCGGCGATCTCCACGACCGCGTCGGGGACCGTGCGAAAGTCGAGCACGGCCGTATCCGCCAGCTCCCCATCGAACCGCACCATGTCGATGTCCGCCGTGGTGAAGGGCGCGCCCGGCGGAATGCCGGCACGATGGCCGCTGACGCGCAGGCCGAGCCCGCGATTCGCCGTCGCCCCGACCGCCAGGCCGACACGCAGCGCGCTTTCGGCCTCCGAGCGGACGACCCGCCAGTCCACGGCATCACCCGCGGCGGGCGGCCGCGCGACGCCCCCCTCGGCCGCTCCCGCCACCGGCCATTCGACGAGATCCACGGCATCGATGATCCATCCCGGAGCGATGCGCGCGCTGACGTCGAAGACCTCCCCATCCAGCACGCGCAGGTCACAGGCGGCCCGACCGAGCACGGCACCGGAGGAGATCTCCACGGTCGTGACGCGAGCCACCTCCAGCGCGGGCGTGCGCGGCGCGACGTCGAGGGTGACGATGGCCGCGGGTCCCTGCTCCTCGACATGGAACATCGCGGGCCGTCGTGATTCCGTGGCGCGCGACGTGATCCGCGAGGGCAGCGGCCAGCCCTGGGCGGCCTGGGGCGAGGCCACCCGGCTCTCCTCCACGTCGAAGCCGGTCACGGCGAGCACCGGATCGACGACCACGAGCATGCCGCCGCGGACCCAGCGCTGGGCGGATGGACGCACGAGCGGCAGGCGTCGCGCCCGCCCGCTCGCAGGCGCGATGCCGGAGAGCAGGAGCGGGGTCTCGCGCCCCTCGAGCCTCGCGGGAACGGCGATCGAGACCGTTCCCTGACCGGTGGAGCGAAACTCCAGCGGTTCGCCCGAGCCGACGACCTCGACGGCCGTGACGACGAGGCCGGGATCGTGGTCGAGTTCGATCGCGGCCCCGGACCACGACGCCGCGGGTTCGATGACCGCCTCCACGGCCGTCTCGCTGCCGCGGATGACGTGCTCGCTCCACAGGCCGACGCCGGTGAGTCCCCGGTCGACCGGGCGGATCGTCAGCACGGCATCCGTTCCCGGCCCCAGCTCGATCCGCCAGTCGGCGTCGGCGTCGTCGGGGCCGCGCAGGACGGCATGGCGGGCGGCCTCCTCGGACACGAGCGGCCGCAGGTCCGCCGGCAGGCGCAGGCGGATGTCGCTCGCGAGCGCGGGCACGAGCGGCACGCGATACCGCGATGCCCCCTCGACCACCGGCCGGCAGGAAAACGAGGCGGTGAAGGCGCCCGGTTCCGGCACGCGCAGGGCGAACCGGCCATCGGTGGCCGCGAACACGAGCCCGTCGACCCCACCCGGTCCGATCACGCGTGCGATGCTCGCATGCGCCGGAAACGCACCGAGCGGCAGCGCGGACGACACCGCCGTGGTCCCGGCGCCCACCGTGACCACGAGCGTGCCGACGAGCCCGCCGCGTTCGTCGATCTGGATGTCGTACCGGGCCGTATCGACCAGAGGCGAAGGCTGCGACGCCGGTTCCCGGCCCCGTGCCGCCTCCACCCTCGCGACCGCCGCGTCGAACTCCGCCAGCGGCATCGGCACGTAGCGGACGGGCCCGAGGGACACCTCTCCGATCCGCTCTCCCGGCACGTGCACCCGGTGAAACTCGAGGAGCGAAGGCTGCGGCGGCGGAGTGGCGAGCGCGACGAGCGGCATGACCGTCGCGACGACGGCGACGGAGACGGCCCGGACGAGGCGGCAACGCCTCATGATGCCGACCTCCCTGCGGCGGTGAGGCCATCCGACTCCTCGCGGGACGTCGGTGCGACGATCAGCGAGGGCGGCGGCGTCGGCGCACGGACGAGCGAGCTCGACGTCGGGAGGATCACCGGGGCTTCCGCCGGCTTCCGGTCGCGATCGAGCCAGCCGCGCAGGGCCCACGCCACCACCGCGAGCGCCGCGCCGGGTGCGGCGGCTCCGATGGCGAGCGGCGCGGCGTCGCTCGCGGCGGCCGCCGCGAGCGCGAGCGTGCCGAGCACGGGAACCACGACCAGCGGACGCCGCAGGGCCGGCACGTAGGCGAGCGCGAGCCCGGCTGCCAGTGCGAGGCCCGAGGCCACGAGCACCGCGCACCACGTGGGCACGACCAGCAGGGTCGCGGAGCCCGGCGGTCCGACTCCGGAAAAGACCGAGCGGTTCGCGGCGACCGGGGGCTCGCCCCCCACGAGTGGCTCGTCGCGGCCCATCGGACCGGCCGTCGCGGCGCGGGCGATCCATGCGCCCAGACTGCCGGCCGAGACGACCGGTACCTGCTCGAATCCGGCCGCGCCCCAGCGCCACTGCTGCTGTGCGGTCCATCGTCGCGGCGCGGCGAGGACATGCTCGTCGGGTCGCACGACGACCTCCCAGTAGAAGCGCCGCTGCGTGACGCTGCCCGCGAAGGTCGGGGGCCGGAGCTCGATGCGATCCGGCATGCCCAGGAGCGTCGCGAGCCGTCCCCACCCCGCCTCGCGCGGCACGGAGGTGCGCATCTCGAGCAGGCGACGGCGTCCCGCAGGCAGCCGGGGCAGATCGAAGACGAGCGAGTCCTCGGCCCGACTCGTCGCCGACAGCGGGACTCCATCGAGCGTGACGTCGCACTCCACGCCCTCCGCATCGCGACAGGGCAGGTCGAGCACGACGCGCTCGCCCGCGCCCACGAGCACGCAGGCATGCATGTCCTCGCGCCGATCCGCCAGGAGCCGCGTCTGCAACCACGCCGCCTCGACGACGGTGCCGCCGGTGCTCACCCGCGGCCTCGAGACGAGCGCGAGGGGCACCATCTCCTCTCTCCGGACGGCCACCCAGCTGCGGAGTGCGTCGTCGCGGCCGCTGTCACGGCGCCAGGCGTCGCCCCGGACGTCGATGGCGAGGGTTTCGGACGGATCGATCGTGACGGTCTGCCGATCGATCCTCGCGCCGAGTGGGAGCACGAGCGGCAGGTCCGCCGCCACCGTGGTCTGCGGGCCGACCGGAGGCGTCGGAAGCCGGTAGCGGACCGTCAGCTCACCCGTGCCGAGCAGCGGCATGGCGAGGATCGCCCGCACCGTGCGGAACGCCCCGCGCGGCCCCTCGCCCGCGCCGGGCTCGCTCAATTCGATCGGGTCGAGCCGCAGGTCCTCCTGCCGCAGCTCCAAGGTGCCGGCCGCCGCGATCGCCTCGGGCACCGAGAGTTCGACGTACTCGAGCGGCACGTGCACGACCTCGAGACGGATGGTCTCGGCCACGGTCATCTCGGGAGACTCGACCTCGACCTGCGCCGCGACGACCGCGTCGACACGCCGCGAGAGGAACCGGCGGGTTCCCGAGAAGCTCCCCTCGCCGGCGTCGAGCCGATACACGAACGCCGTGCGATCGGCATCGCCACGCGCCTGCCCCCCCGCTGCCTGACGCATCAGTCCGGTGCCGGTGAGCGGGTCGGGCAGGATCTCGATGTCACTGTCGGCGGAGATGAGGACGGTGGCGGGGCCCACGAGATCCGCCTTCGGCTGCGGCAGCGTCCAGGCGAGCCTGCTTTCGGCGCGGTCGATGGTGCGGCTGGCCCGGACGTCGAGCACCGCGTCGCCGGCGAGCGCCTGGAGAAACGGAATGGTGACCCTGCCGCCCTCGACCATCACGGCGGTCGTGTCGACCAGGCCGGGAGGACCGACGTCGTCGACACCCCAGGCCGGATCGATCGCGAGCGTGACGCCGGTCACCGGCGCGCCGCGTGCGGCAACCCGCAGCCGCGCGAGCAGGCCGATGCGGGTCGCGCCCACCTCGTAGCGATATTCGGGCTCGATCACGACGCGGCTGCGACGCGGCTGCACCCGCACCGGCAGCGATGCGGGCTGCGAATCGTAGGCGAAGGCCGCGATGAACCCCGGCCGCCGTGCGGCCGGCGGCGGATCGACGCGCCGCAGCGTCGGAACATCGCCCCATTCGGCCCGCCAGTCCCCTTCCACCACCAGGCTGACGCGGCCCCACTGCCGCCACGCCGCCACCTGCGCGACGGTGAAGCCGATCGCCTCGAAGGCCGAGCCGTTCGACGGGTCGATCGGCCGCTCGCACTCCAGTTCGATCGAGGCCCTGCCGTCCGGATTTCGGTCGATCCCCACGTCCACGTGGGGATTCGCCTCCGTGCCACCGCGCGCGAGCAGCGTGGCGGCGCCACGCACCGCGCGAAGGGTCGTGCGCGGCGGGAGGGTGACGCGCACCTGGCCCGTGTCGGGCCCGAGATTTTCAAGCGACACGGTGGCCTCGATGAACGCGTTGCGACCGTCGACGCGCACCACGCTCTCGACGGCCGCCTGCGGCACCGCGTTCCACGACGCGACGCCGCTGCCGCGCTCGGCGAGCCGGATGCGGACCGGTCCTGCGACGCCGGTGATCGATGCGACACTCCCCTGCTCCTCCGGCCGCACGACGACCCGTCGCGGCGGCGGCGGCTGCACGGTGACCTCGGGATCGTCGCCGGGAGAACGCACCTCGACGAGCGTGGTGTTGGATGGCGGCAGCTCGAGGGCCACCGCCGTGGAGCGGTCGTCGATCTCCGCGGCCACGCGGCCTTCGAGCACCAGCGTGTGCGACACATCCCCCTCCGCATCGAGCGGTGCGTCGAACCAGGCGCGGTAGCCGGCGCGATCCGGCAGCGTGTCGACCAGCATCCGGCCCGGTCCATCGTGCCGCGCCGGCGCCGTGAGCAGCAGGCCCGCGAGATCCAGCGGGACGTGCACCCAGCCGGCCCGCGTCTGCCGGACGGTGCACTCGACCGTCACCGGGCACGCGGCCGCATCGACCGCCCCGAGATCGATCCGGACCGTGACGCCCTCGAGGACGGCGGCCGGGGGCCGCACCGCGCCGGGCAGCCCCTCCTGCATCCGGAACAGTTCGACGAAGTCGCTGTAGCGAAACCCCGGCACCGGCACGAGACGGCCGGCGTCATCCTGCAAATAAAAGATCTGCGGCCCGACCTCGGTCACCCGCGGGGCGTCGCCGGCCGCCGCCGGGGCCGGGGCCACCGCCGCAGCCGGAGCGGTGGCGGGAGGATCCTGACCCGCCGCAACGCCCGCGAGCATGCAGGACGCCACCGCGAGCGTGGCCACGCCGAGGCGGACGGCATGCCAGGACGCTTCCGGGCATCGGCGCGCGCGCCGCGCACCTCGATCCCGAGGGCGGGCGGCCGGGTTGCGGGGGCGGAGGACCATGCGTGCTCGATCGCCGCTGATGGACGGGCTCGGTGCCGGGGGCGATGCCATCCGGCATCGCACGCGCCGTGTCCCGCTCCCCGTGACGGCGCCGACGACCCGTATCGAAGACTACCGCACGATCGTGCGCGACGCGCACACCTTCCGTAGTGTCCGCGGCCGGCATGATCCCCACAACCGGCACGATCGACAGACCCGTGCCGGGGCGTCGAAACGGGCGTATTCCGCCGGTCGGTGCCCGACGCCCTTTCCCCGCGACGTCACCGGAGCATGCCGCGGATCGACGTGAGCAGCTCCGGCGTGCAGGCGGCGATGAGCGCCGGATCGTCGAGCGGCGGCGTGTCGCCGCAGGGTGTGCCGGCCACGAACGGCCCGACGACCCCGCCGGCCTCGCGCACGAGGAGCATTCCCGCGGCGACGTCCCAGCAGGCGATCCTGCGCACCCAGAACGCGTGCAGCCTTCCGCAGGCGAGCCAGGCGAGGTTGAGCGCCGTGGAGCCGGTGCGGCGCACCGAATGGAGGTGCGGCAGCACCGCGAGGAAGTCGGCGACCGCGGGTGCATCCGCCGTGACGCGTGGCGGAAAACTGACCGCGGCGATCGCATCGCCCGGGTCCGTCGCGGTGGCGGCACGCACCGGCCGCCCGTCGAGCGAGGCGCCCGCGCCGCGCCGCGCGGAAAAGCACTCGTCGCGGATCGGATCGTAGATCGTGCCCACGAGGAGGTCGTCCGCATCCGCGAGCGCCACCGACACGCAGTAGGCGGGAAAGCCGTGCACGTAATTGCTCGTGCCGTCGAGCGGATCGACGATCCAGCGCACGCCCGTGCCGGAGTGGCCCGCGTGTCCCGACGCGGGCCGCGGACCGCCGCCGTCGTCCTCCTCGCCGACGAAGCCGAAGTCGGGAAACGCCTCGCGCAGCAGTCCGCGGATCTCCCGTTGCGCCGCGTGGTCGGCCTCCGTGACGAGATCGCGCGGGCCCTTCTGGGACACGCTGAAGCGGCCGACCCACTCGCGGAGCACACGACCGCCGGCGCGGGCGGCCTTCTCGCAGGCGGCGGCGTGCTCCGGTGTGGCGATGATCGGCATCGAAGGATCGGGTCGTGGGGCCGGCGGCGTCGGAGCGGGCGAGAGTCTACCCGCGTTCGTCCGCTCGCGCGCACTCCCGCCGCAGCGGCTCGCCCCGTGTGGGCGGTATCATGCGACCGATGCGCCGCGTCCGCACGCCTCGCCCGAGCCTCCGATGCCGCCTGATCTCGCCCGCGCCGACTGGACCGTCACCGACTCCCACGCGGTGCTCGTCACCCCGCAATCCCGGTGCGGCGCGGTGCGCATCGATCTCTGCCGGCCCGAAGGCGGGCTCGAGGTCGGGACGACGCGCGCCGCGGGTGACCGTCTCCTCGGGCTCGACCTGGGAGGTGCGGTCCGGCTCGCCGACGCCTGGGCGCGTGGAGGTGACCTGACGGCCGTCTACGAAACCGTCGATGCCCGGCAGGTGCGGGCGACGGCGATGTGGCGCGCGATCGGCGACGCGATTGGTGCCACCGACGACGTCGCCGCGTGGGAGGTGATCGTGTCGGCGCAGACGGCGCTCCTCGAGAGCGACGCGGCGCTGGCCGTCACCGGCGACGTGCTCGCGACGACGATCCTGCATCAAGCCGGCGGCCGCGCCTCGCCCGGTGCCGACCTGCCGTGGCACGCATCCTCTTCCGACGGGCTCGCGACCGCGCGGGCGATCCTCGTCCGCCGCGCGACCGGAGCCGCGGCGTCGAGCGTGGTCGTCGCGTTGCACGATGACCACGGGGACGCGATCGCGGCGCGGATCGAAGACGGGCACGCGCGCATCGCCTGTCGCCTGTTCGGCGAGACGCTCGAGAAGGGCGTGCTCCTCCGCAGCCGCGTCATGGCCGCCATCGGGCCCGCGGACGACGACACCACGTGGGCCAGTCGCCTCGTCGACCGCTTCGCCGCCCTCCCACCGATGCTCGACACCTGACGCCCACGGCCGGGCGACGGCGTGCACGCGGCCCTCCGCCGCGCGGACCGGCGGGATTTTTGGCGTGGCGGTGGGCGGCGGGAGATGGGTACAGTGCCCCCATCTCCCCTGCGTTCCGGCCGCCATGGATGGGCTCGGCCGCCCGACCAGCGTGGCGTCGGCGCCTCGAACCGATGGAGCGGCACTGGCGTGGCAGACCTCGTCTTCGCATTCGACCCGGCGATCGACCGCCCGATCCCGTCCCCCGACGCGCTGCCCGCGGCCCTCGCCGCGACGCTCGCGCGTGCCCCGCTCGACGCGCTCGGTGCGGCATTCGCCGAGGCCCGCCGTGCCGGCGCGGCGGCGGTGGTGATCTGCGGCCGCCTGCTCGACCCCGAACGCTCGAGCCCCGCGCAGGCGGCGGCGGTGCGTCGTCTGGTCGTCGATGCGGCGAGCGACGGCTGCCGGACGGTGGTCGTGATCGAAGACCCGACCGCCCGACCCGAACTCTCCCGCATGCTCGGCGACCCGCCCACGCTCTCCTTCGTGACGCCGGGGACCGGCGTGGAACTCGACATCCACGGACTCGTCGTCGAGATCGTCTCCGCGTTCGACCCGACCGCCGGAGACGTCGCGACCGCCGACCTGACGGCACCACGCCATCGTCGGCTCGTCGTCGGACATGACCGCGGCCTCTGGCAGGGAGAGTCGCCCGCGAACGCCGCCGACACGGACGAGCGGCCGACCGATGCCTACAGCTTTGCGGCCACGGCGGCGGCCGCGAACCAGCCGCACGCCTTCTGGGTGTGGGGCTCGCGCCGCTGCCAGATGCTGCCTCCCGGCGTCCACCACCTGCCGCCGCTCCAGCCGCGGTCGACGCACGAGGGTTCCGCCGGCGCCTGCTGCATCCTCAGCCTCGTGAGCCACGACGGCGCCGCGACGCTGGCGAGGCCCGAGTGGCGATCCTCGTGGCGCGAGCATCCCACCCAGCGTGTCGGCTGGCGCACGATCTCGGTCGAGTCGCCAGCGGGCGGCGACGAGGAACTGGCGACCGCGATCTGGGCGGCCCTCGAACGGCTCGTGCCCTCGGGCCGCACGACGCCGGGCGATCCCCCGGCCGAGCTCGAACTGGTGCGGTGCGCCGTCGCCTGCGGCACGAGCGTGTCGCGCCGCGTGCGGGTCGGCGAGATCGCGGCCGAGACGCTCGCCCGCGTGCGACAGCTCTACGACGCCCGCACGTTTCCGGTGTGGTGCACCGAGGTGGAAGCGGACGTGTCGGAGGCGCTCGGCGCGCTCGGCCACGCCCGGTCCGGCAGCCGGCCGGGCAGCACCACGTCGTTCTCGTCGGCGCTCGCCGACATCGTCACCGCCATCGAGGACGCCGAGCAGCCGGTGATCCCGCCCGCGCTCGCCCGCGAGGCGGGCTGGATGGCGCTGGAACTCGTGGAATCGACGGACTGACCGGCGGCCCCACCGGCTTCACGGAGGATCGCATGTTCATCGAACGGATCGACGTCGAGCGGTTCGGCAAGCTGTCGCGCACCACGATCGAAGGACTGGGCCCGGGCGTGCAGGTGCTCTACGGCACGAACGAGACGGGCAAGACGACGCTGCTCGAGTTCGTGCGGGCGATCTTCTTCGGCTTCGAGGGGCTCTTCCAGCGCGGCGTGCTCGACCCACGCGAGTCGTGCGCCGGTCGCCTCCACGTGCGGACGCTCCCGGAGCGGTCGCTCGTGGCGATCGAACGCCGTCACGAGGGGCCGCACCTCGGCGGACTCTCGCGCACCGACTACATGGACGACGTCGTCGGCCTGGGCGGTGACATCGGAGACCGCATCGACATCACCGAACTGGAGACGCCGGCCGACGCGCCGCGGCACCGCATCTACGTGCAGGATCTCGTCGGGAGCATCGACGAGGGCACGTTCACCAACGTGATGGCGTTCGGACTCGACGAACTGCACGAACTGCGGACGCTCGAGCCCGAGGGCTGCGGCAGCCGCCTCTATGAGCTGGCGTGCGGGCTCGATCGCTCCAAGGTCGCGCGCGTGCTCGCGCACCTGCGCGATGCGATCGCACGGCTCGATGCGAACGACCCCGCCATCTCGCCGCGGGCGGCGCTCGAGGACCGGCGGCACGCGCTGGCCGAGCGGCTGGCCGGCTTCGGACGGCCGGCCGTGGCCGCCGGCGGGCTGTGGGCGGAGTCGGCCCACGTCGATGCCGAGATCCGCTCCCTCGAGGCCCGCGTCGCCGCGGCCGTCCGCGACGAGGAGAGCGTGCGGGCCGTGCTGCCGCTCGAGGGGATCCACGCGGAGTGGCGCCGCACCGCGGCCCACCTCGCCGCGCTCGACGCGGCCCCGCTGGTGCACGCCGATCGCGACGCATGGCGCGCCGCCAATCGCAGGCTCAAGCGGCTCGTGCGGTCGGCGGCGCTCCGCAAGAAGAAGCGGGCGAAGACGGCGCGGCTGCTGCGCGAACTGCCCGGCGAGTCGCCCGTCTGGCGGCACCGCGTCGCCGTCGCGGCCCTGCTCGACGAGCAGCCGCGGCTCGAGCGACTCGTCGCCGACGTCTCCCGCGCCGAGGCCCACGCCCGGCTCGCGGCCCGGCGCTTCGGCGAGCAGGTCGGGGTCGCCGGCCTCACCCGGATCGTCAACGTCGCCCATGTCATCGACGCCACCGGCGAGGCCCTGCCCGACGTGCTCCTTCCCGAGGGCTTCACGCACTCGTTCGGTCCGCTCCGGAGCCGAGCCCGCGCGTGCGCCCGCGCGTCGCGGCGCCGGGTCGAGGCGCGGCGCGAGCTCGCCGCCGCGCGCCGCGTGCTGGCGGAGGCGCGCGGCTCGGTGGGCGGTGGGCGATCGGGTGCCGTCCCCACGGCGACGGCGCTCGAGCAGGCGGCCGAGCGCGCCTCGGTGCTGCGTCGCCGCCTCGCCGCCGGCGAACGCGCCGGCGAACTGGGTCGCGCCGTCGAACGTCTCGAGCATGAGGTGCGTGAGAGCCTCGCCGGCCAGTTGATCCCTGTGCCGTGGCTGGTCGCGCTGGGCCTGCTCTTCGTGGTCGGCACCGGGATGCTGCTCTCGGGACTGCTCCTGCCGGCCACCGTGACCGGATCGCTCTCCTACGCCCTCGCGGCCCTCGGCCTCGTCGGCACGGGTGTCTCCTCGGTGACGACCTGGTCGATCGATCGCACCGCATCGGCCCGACTGGACGCGGTGCGTCGGCAGCTCGAGATGGCGCGCACGCAGCGCGAGGAGGCGCTCGCCCAGTGCGCGGCGCTCGATGCCGGGCTGCCGGGCCCCGGCGCGGAATCGCTGGAGCGGCGGCTCGCCCAGGCCCAGGCCGAGGTCGATCGGCTCGAGCAGCTCGTCGCCCGGGAAGGCTCCGTGCAGTCGCTCGCCGAGCGGGTCGCACTCGCCGAGCAGGGACTGGCCGAGGCGACGGCCGCGCGGGCCGAGGCTCGCGCCCGGTGGCGCAAGGCGCTCGAGCAGCGCGGCCTGCCGCCGACGCTCACGCCGCGCGAGGTGCGGCAGATCGCCACGCACCGCACCACGCTGCTCGCGCTCGACGACGACCGCCGCCGGCTCTCCGACGAGGCGCGGACGAAGCGCGAGGAGGTCGCCGCGTTCGCCAAGCAGATCGACGACCTGCTCGTGGAGTGCGAGCTCGTCCCCGAGTCGACCCCCCTCGAACACCTGCGCCTCCTCGAGGAGCGGCTCGCCGCCGACAAGTCCGCCGTCAGGCGTCGCGCGCAGCTGACGCGGCGGCTGGAGCTCGCCCGACGGCGGCACCGCAACGCCCTCCGCCACGTCCACGTCGCCGAGCGCGCCGTCCGCGAGTTTTTCGCGCGCTGGGGCGTCGAGACCGAGGAGGCGTTCCTCGCGCGTGTCGATCGCCGGGCCGAATACGAGCAGGCCCGCCTCGAGGCGGACACCGCCGAGGCGACGTGGCGCGACGCCCGTCGTCGCACGGTCGAGCCGGCGGAGATCGACGCCTGGCTCGCGGAGGTCGGGGCCGTGCCACTCGAGCGGCGGCTCGCGGCGGCCACCGCCGTCACCGCGCGGCATCGGGCCGCGCTCGCCGAGGCGGAGCGACGACGCGACGCGCTCGCCGCGCGGCTCCAGTCCGCCGCGAGCGACCGGATCACGGAAGGCGTCCAGGCCGAACTGGCGAGCGTCGAGGAGCAGCTCGGCCGCCAGTGGGAGCGGCGCCGGGTGCTGGAAAGGGCCCGCCTGCTCCTCGAACAGACCCGCGCGGCCGTGGCGCGCGACCATCAGCCGCCCGTGCTGCGCGAGGCCTCACGCTGGCTCGCCCGGCTCACCGATGGCCGCTATGCACGCATCACGACCGCGATCGACGAGGCGCGTCTGGAGGTGCACGAGCAGGATGGCACGCTCTGGAACCCCGAGCGGCTCAGCCGTGGCACCCGCGAGCAGGTGTTCCTCGCCCTGCGGCTGGCGCTCATCCGCGACCTCGGCCGCCACGACGTGAGCCTGCCGCTGGTGATGGACGACGCCCTCGTGAACTTCGACGACCAACGCGCGCCGCTCGCGGCCCGCGTGCTCGTGGAGTTCGTCGCGGAGCAGGCGGCCGGCAGGCAGATGCTCGTGCTCACCTGCCACCAGCACGTCGCGCGGGTCTTCCACGAGGCGGGCGGACACGTGCGCACGTTCGCCGATCCCAGGCCGATCTGGGGTCGCGCACCGCAGCCCCGCGTCGCCGCACCGGTCGTCGCGCTGCCGCCGCAGGAGCCGCCCGCTCCCGCGCCGGTCGTGGTCCCCGCCCCGGTGCGCGTGCCGTCTCCGGACGTCTGGCCGGCCGAGGCGTTCTTCTTCGGACCGAATCCCGGCTACTCGCCCAGCGCGAGGAACGGTGGAGGATCCGTCGTCCGCGCCCAGCCCGCGGCTGCCGCCCTGCGGGCACCGAGACGGCTGCCGCGTCGTCACGCGGCACGGCCGCGCAACCAGCGTCGCTGACGGCCCGCCGCAGCTGCGCGTGCGAGCGATCGTGATGTTGGCGCCCGGGCAATGGCCCGGGCGCACTCACGAAACGTTCACACGCCCATTTCTTGCGGACCATACCGGCTCCCGATACCTTCCTTTTTGGCAGGTTATGCACAACGCGTCGTTGCCACGCCTGATGGCGCTCAACCGGCATCGCACACCAGCCCCCATTCACGAACCAAAACGGCAGGAGTTCACCATGGCTCGACGACGCACGTTTCCCACTGGATCCAGCCGGCGATTCGCCCAGGCACGGCGGCGCGCCCTCGGCCGGGATGACGTGGCGACACGGCTTCAAGGGGTCGAGCCGCTCGAGCGGCGGCAGGTGATGGCCGTTGACCTGGCGACGGCGGGCGAGATGGATGATGTCGACACGCCTGTCGCCGACCTCGCCTTTTTTTCCGCGGTGGCCGTCGCGCCTCTGGCGCCGACGGATTTCAAGATCGGCTACTCGAGCCCTCTGAACCGTTCTGACGCCCTGTGCTTCCGGTTCGGAGAGACTCCCCAGCAGGGCGACACGTGGCGCGTGCTCGAAAACGGCGTGCCGATCGCCGTCAACACCCGGTACTACAAGGGGCTTTCCGCCGATACGTGGGAAACCACGATCGCGGCCCTGCCGTTCGACTTTACGGGTAGGCAATCGTGGGAAATCGCGAACAACCCGGTGATCCTGCCGACCGCGTACGGCGAGCGCGCCTTGACCGCGGGGAACCGGTACGAGATCGAGGTGCTCCGCGGCGGACAGTCGGCGACCAGCACGCCGCAGTTCGGCCGGTTCCGTGGAGCGTCGTCAGATGGCCAGAAGGAGACCCAGACGGGCACGGTCGCACTCCTTGACCTCGACTACGGAGCCGATCTGCCCGCCGGCGTGAGTGTGGTGCGGGGCGTGCAGGGTGAACAGGTCGCCGCCATCGTGCTCGACGCCGGCACCAAAGTGACCCTGCGGCTGGGAGAGGTGGGATATCGCGGAGTCTACACGCCAACGCTCGACCTGCTTCCCGCCTCCCTCGTGGTCCAGACCAACCGGCAGAATGTGGTCGCGGCGCAGGTCGCCCCTGTGAAGAACTCGCAGGAATGGACGCTCACACTCGATGCTTCGGGACTCGCCGGCACCCCGGGAATGGTGTCGGTACGAATCATCAACAACACCTCGCCCAGCGGTCAGGTGGTCGCTCCGCGGTATCTCGGCGTGATCGTCAAGGACTCCGCGGGCAACGTGCCGGCGAAACCCGAGTGGCTGGCGGTGGGGGCGGTCAATACGAACACCGACGACGCGCAGAACTTCTTCCGCGGCACCGCCGCCTCGGACACCACCGGCTTCAAGGCCTTCGACACGCAGTACGTGTATCTCAATGACGGCCCGCTCCAGCGGCCGACGAAGCCGGTCACGCCGAGTTCCCCGCTCGAATCCAACCCTTCGGCCTGGCGCTCCAGCAGCGGCGGATTCGACGGCAAGAAACTGGTTCAGGCGCTCCGCGAGAGCGCGAAGTTCGGGGCGGTGCCACAGATCGTCTACTACAACCTCATGACCCCTGACGAGAGCCAGGCAATCGCGCTGGCCAACCTCCAAAACCGGCCGTTCCTGGTGGAGTACTTCAAGGATCTCACGTTCACACTCGACGCGATCCGGCGCTTCGCGGGCGGCACGACGGTGTCGCTGATCCTCGAGCCCGACCTGCTGGCATACATGATGCAGTCGTCGTACGACGCCGTGAACAAAATCTACCGTGATCCTGCATTGATCCCGGCGATGACCGACGCTGCCTATGAGGCGGGCCTGCTCCCAGACCCGGGCGCAGGCAACCGGCTGCCCAACACGCTGCCGGGCTTCGTCGAGGCGATCAACCGCGGCGTGCGGCACCTCTCGACGCAGACGGTCGATGGCCGCACTGAATCGGTGAATCTCGAATACGGCTGGAAGTTCAATCTCTGGGCCTACCAGCTGCCCGTCGGTGGCAGCGTGGCGAAGGCCACCGACGAGCTCGGCTGGACCGAAGGCCGGAAGGTCGTGGAGCAGGCGGCCCAGGCCACGGCTGACTGGTATGTGAAGGCGGGCATCCTCACCGGCGACGCGGGCAGGACGATGGACTTCATCGCCCTCGACAAGTACGGCACCGATGGCGGCGCGACCGGGGCGGCCAAGTACCCACAAAATGGTCCCGGCTACACCGATCCCACGAATGCCACGTTCTTCTGGAATGCCGACCACTGGAACAATTACCTGCTCTTTGCCAAGACCCTTCACACCTCGCTGAACGATCGGCCTGTGCGGCTGTGGCAGCTTCCCGTCGGGCACGTCAACGGCTCGGACTATCTCCTGCCCTCCACGCCCGGAGGCAAGGCGACGAGAGCGCCCGATCTCGCGAACGTCGACAAGCAGTGGGAGGATTCCGCGGTCAGTTATTTCTTCGGGGATTCGTTCAGCGGCCACTCCAACGGGCGCGACGCGGCCGCCGCGCAGGCCTACTTCGCCAAAGATGACGCGGGGGATCCGCTCGTGTCGACGGATGGAGACGGCACGATCGTCTGGGGTTCGCACATGGCCGCGGCCCGCGATGCGGGCATCGAGTCGATCATGTTCGGCCCGGGGCTCGCCAACAGCACCCAGGGGGGGGGCTATCTGGGTCCAGCCCTTGACAGCTTCTTCTGGGCGGCCAAGGCCCAGGACTATCTCAAGAAACCGGTGCCGATCCCGCGGCTCCTGACGAGCCCGGGGCTGGGCACGAAACTCACGGCACATGCGCCTGCCACGTCGCGGCAGGCCGATGGCAGCAGGCCGGCGGCCGTGGTGACCGTGCATCGCACGGGGGACCTGTCCCAGGCGGTGTCGTTGCCCGTGAAGGTGGCCGGAGGTTCGGCGGATGCGGGGTCGGACTACAGCAGATCCCGGACCGAGCGTCTGCGCGTCCGGTTCGAACCCGGACAGTCGTCGGCGCTTCTCGTCATTCCCACGCTCCCCACCCGGAAGCATCAGCCCCGGGAGACGCTTCACCTGCGGATCGGCGGCGCCTCCCGGTCGCAGCCCGTGACGCGGGCCACGGTGACGCTCGGCGCCACGCCCCGAGGCGCCACGTCCATGCCGTCCTCGGCCGCGGCGATCGTCTCCCTGGTCAACCAGTTCCGCGCCGTCGAGACCTTTTCGAACCCGACCAATCTGGGCCAGATCACATCGCAGTTGCAGGCGGGGCAGTATCCCAACAAGGACGCGGGGAACACGGTCGGCGAGGTGTCAGGGACCAACGGCCTGTCCGCCTACCCCGGCGACGGACGCAACACGCCGGGCGCTTTCCAGGTGGACCTCGCCAACATGGGTATCAGCGATCCCAACAATCCGGCGATCGAAACGTTCGGCGAATGGAAGGGAACGCCCGCGTCCGCGAAATACGCCTCGCCCTATGACACGCAGATCGCGCTCAGCAAGCAGACGCTCTCCGATTTCTTCGGGATCGAGGTCAGTGCGGCCGGACTCATCACGAAGATTCCGGCCGCGGCTGCCGCCGTCTTTCTCAGGAACGACGCCTTGGCATCGGCGGGAACGGCAGCCTGGGATCCCGCAGCGAACCCGCTCGTGGGCCAGCACATCGATGCATTCCAAACCGAGCAGCTCGCCCTGTATCTGGCCGGACGGTCGGACAGCGACATCGTGACCGGCGTCGCCGATTCGCGTACCGCACCGCAGGCCGTGATGGACCTTGCGGAAGGCCTCCAGCAGCAGGTCGCTCGCAGTTTCATGTATGCGGTCTACCAGAAGTTCCAAAATCATCCGGACTACAAGGATGTTGTTGCCGAAGCGAAGAAGTATTTCGGGTCCACGCTCAAGATCACGGCGTCCACGGGCGCCTTCGGCGTCCTTCCGGGTCAGGAGTTCTGGTGCCGGTTCAACGCATCGTTCATCGTGGCCGGGAGCTATGTGCGTGGCGAGCGCGACATGTTCGGTCTCGTCAAGGCTCTGGTCGACGCGGCACAAACGGGCACCGGTGTCTGGAACGCCACGTCCACCGCCATCACGTTCACCCGGGTGACGCCCGCAGGGGTCGTCGGCCAGAACGCGATCTTCACGGTGAACAAGACCCCGCTGAACGTGGACCCTTCGTATCCCTCGATCTTCCACTACGGGGCGGTCGTGTCTCCGTTCGACGAAGGGATCGACTGGAACGACAAGGCGGCGTGGGGCGTCAAGGGGCGCAGCATCGCCGGCGGCCTTGGATACACGCGTCTCGGGACCGCGCAGACCGTGACCGGCACGACATCGGTGTCCCAACCGGGTGTCTACCAGTACTCGGGGCTCGGTGCGGGCGGCACGCTCACGCTCACCGGGGCCGGGCCGTTCGTGGTCGTCTCATCGATCCCGAGCCCGGTCGTGATCACCAATGAGGGGTATGGCGTCAGGGCGAACCAGGGCCAGACCTTCACCGCCGGCCGCACGATCGACGTCTCCTCCTTCGGCATGACGACTCCGCAGCAGGTGCTCGATGCCTCGTTTTATGGTTGGTATGGCGACGGAACACTGAATCTCGCAAAGGTGACCGATGCATCCGTGCCCACCACGGTGCCCGCGTTCCTCTACTTCGTACCGGCGGCACAGGGGGATCCGGCCAACGTCGTCGCGAACCAGAACGGGTTCTACGACCCGTCGTCGCCGTACTACCGGTCGGCCCGCATCGCGGTGGCGAACGCCGGTGTTCTCGGGCGGCCCTCGACCGCCGAGGACTGGGCGACTCACTTCCGAATCACGCCCCCGATCCCGGGAACCGGCGTGATCGACGCCAGCCGCGCGACGGGCAAGGTCCTCGTGATCGCCGACGACACGATCGCGACGGTCAAGCTCGGCTCCGGAGGGTCGATCGCGTTCGCGTCGGACTGGACCGCCAGTGCGAAGACGTATGTGCTCAATGCCCTGCCGGCGGTCGGCAGTGCCGCGAGGCCGATCCTCGCGATCAACGCCGGCGACACGATCGACGCGCGACTGGTATCAGGCCAGCCGACGTGGACGATCGACAACCGGGAGCAGACGACGGCCGACAACCAAGCGCCGGTCAGCCCGTTTTATCGACGGTACGCGGCGTTCAGTCGGTACTTCGCGACGCAGGGATCAGCGACGTCGGTCGCCGAGTTCGCGGGGTCCCTCCGCACGACGTCCCCGGTCGCGGATCCGGCCTCGGTCATTCGCGCCGCGCTCCGTAGCTGACGGCAGCCTCCCGCCGCGGTGACGCGGACGCGGAGCGCTTCGCATCCGCCTCAGACCTTGACGAAGCCCTCGTCGATGTCCCGCAGGTAGCGCTGTCGCATCGTCTGCAGCAGGAGGCCGAGGTAGGCGTTGGCGCCCAACGACAGGAACAGGGCGATGAGGCTGCCGATGAGCCAGCCCCACGGCCTGGCACCCGCCGACGTGCCGCCGGCGAGCTCCGCGAGCTGGCCCGATGTCGATGCCACGGGCAGCGGCTTGCGAGGCCGCGCCGCCGCCTCCACGACGGCCCGCTCCACTGCGGGCGGCCAGTTCTCCCCGACATAGATCCGGACGCGGCGCACATCGCGGGCATCGGCCGGCACGTCGCTCGTGAAGTGATAGGGAGGGCGGGGCTGGCCATCCGCGGTGCCGGGCTTGGTGCCGAGCAGCTCGGGCTCGACCCGCACGAGATACTCGCCCCCGCCGTCATCGCTCGGCACGTACGCGGCCTCGATGCCGGTCGCGAGAAACGCGGCGACGAGAAGCACCATCTCCACGAGCATGTCACAACCTCCGGGGAATCACGGACCGGACGATTTCACCCTCGCGACCGTCTCCTCTGCAACACCGTCCCCCGGAGATTGCCCCGGCGGGCCCTCTGCCGGGGCCGTCTCGCGGCCGCCGAGCACGTCGAGCTCGGCCTGCAGCATCGTCAGGGCGGCCTGCAGAAAGGCCACGGCGATCGGGCCGACGAAGATCCCGACCGGCCCCAGCGCCCCGACGCCGCCGAGGACGCTCAGGAGCGCGAGCAGCGGATGGAGCTTCGACTGGCCCTGCAGCACGAGCGGCTTGATGACGTTGTCGATCGTCGAGACGACGAGGACGCCCCACACCGCGAGACCCGCGGCGGCCCACGAGTCCTGCGCGAAGAACAGGAGCCACAGGCTCGCCGATCCCCACACCGCCGCCGCGCCGATGAAGGGCACGAGCGCCCCGAAGAAGGTCAGCAGCGTCAGCAGGAAGACGCCCTCGAGCCCGGCGACGGCGTAGCCGATGCCGGCAAGCAGCGCCTGCACGATCGCCGCCAGCAGCGTGGAGCTCACCACCGCGCGGCTGATCTCCTCGAACTCCTCGAGCAGCTGCCATTGGTAGCGTCGATCGAGCGGGATGAGCCGCGTGACGCCCTCGAGCATCCGCGGCCCGTCGGCGAGAAAGTAGAAGAAGCTCACGATCATCACGATCACGCCGATGACGAACTTCACGATCACCGCGGGCGCACGCCGCGCGATCGGCCCCGCCACGCTTTCGGCGAGCGCACGGAGTTCCGCGTTGACGTCCTCCGACGTGACGTGCAGCCCCACCGCGTCGTTCATCGCTGCGACGAGCCTGTCGAGCACCTGCGGATCGAGCCGCACCCCGTCGGGCCGCCGCAGCATCGAGACCGCGTCGCCGCCCGCCCGCGCGACGAGCAGCCCCAGGGGCACGAGCACGAGCACGAGCACGAAGGCGGTCGTCAGCGCGGCCGCGACCCAGGCGGGCACCTGCAGCCGGGCCAGCAGGCTGCGGTACAGCGGCCCGAAGATCACCACGAGCATCGCCGCGAGCAGGAGCGGCAGCAGAAACGCGGCGAGCACCCGCAGCGAGAGCAGGCCGAAGAGCACGACCAGCCCGAGCAGCACGCCGAACGAGACCAGTCGCGTCATCCGACACCTCTGCCCACACCCGGCCCGGCCCACGCGACCGCGCCGGCCGTCACTCCACGATACACGCCGGCGGCGCGCATTCCGCGGGTGTCACCGACGGCGCACGAGGCCGGATGGCGACGGCTCGCCGCCGCTCGGTATTCTTGGCTCGCACGACGGATGACGCCGCGCCGCTCCCGTCGCGACCCGGAAACCCCACTCGATGTCCGTTCCCGACGTCTCCCTGGTGGTGCCCGCCCGTGACGAGGCCGGCAACGTCGGGCCGCTCGTCGCCGAGATCCGCTCCGTCCTCGACGCCGCCGGGCTGACCTGGGAGGCGTTTCTCATCGACGACGGCTCGGCCGACGACACCTGGGACGAGATCTCCGCCGCGGCTGCGGCCGACCCGCGCGTGCAGGGCATCCGCCACGGGGCGGCGCTGGGCAAGTCGGCCGCACTCGCCCGCGGCTTCGCGGCCTGCCGGGCCCCGTTCGTCGTCATGCTCGACGGCGACGGCCAGGACGATCCCGCCGAGATTCCCCGGCTCCTCGAGCGGCTGCGGAGCGACCGCCGGGTGGGCCTCGTCAACGGCTGGAAGCACCCCCGACTCGACCCGTGGCACAAGACCATGCCCTCGGCGGTCTTCAACTTCCTGCTCGGCGCGGTGAGCGGGCTCTCGCTCCATGACCACAACTGCGGCCTCAAGGCGTTCAGGAGCGATGTCGCGAAGGCGCTCCTGCTCGAGCGCGACATGCACCGCTTCATCCCCGTGCTCGTGTGGCGGGCCGGCCACCGCGTCGAGGAGCTGCCGGTGCACCACCGGCCCCGCACGCGCGGCCGGTCGAAGTACGGCGTGGCCCGATTCTTCAGCGGGCTCGCCGGCCTCGCGCGGGTGGGCCTCGTCATGCCGGCGGGCACGCCGCCACGTCCGCGGCGCACCGAGTCGCGCGGCCGCGTACGGCGAAGCACCTATGCGATCCTCGCCACGGTGGCGCTCGGAGCCGTGCTCGGCCGCATCGGCGCGGTGGCGAGCGTCGATCGTCTCGCGCTCGAGGCGCGGCTCGTGAGTGACGCCGTCACCAAGGCGACGGCGGCCGGGGAGGAGGTGGACGCCGCCGCGATCCGCCGCCGCATCGAGACCGAGAAGCGGCTCATGCGACCGTTCCTCTCGGCGAACGACCGCAGCCGCTGGCTCACGATCCGCAGCCTCGTCGAGCGCGGCACGTTCGCGATCGACGAGCTCGTGGTCGAGCCCGGCTGGGACACGATCGATGCCGTGGCCCATCCCGACGCGACGGGCCGCGTGCGGCTCTACTCGAGCAAGCCGCCGCTCCTGTCCGTCCTCTGCGCCGCGCCCTACTGGGTCGTGCACCGGGTCACGGGCTGGACGCTCGGCGACCATCCCTTCGAGCTGGGCCGCATGCTCATGGTGCTCTTCGGGCTCGTGCCGCTGGGCATCACGATCCTCTGCGCGTGTCGGCTGGTCGAGACCGTCGGCGCGACCGATTGGGCACGCATCTGGGCGGCGGCGCTCGTCGCCTGCGGCACGCTCCTCACCACGTTCGCCGTCGTGCTCACGAACCACGTGCCGGCAGCCGCGTGCGTGGCGGCGTCGGCCTGGCTGCTCGTGCGGATCCGCTGCGACGGGCTGCGGTCTCGCGCCGCCTTCGCGGGCCTGGGCCTCACGGCGGCGCTCGGCGCGGCGTTCGAACTGCCGGCCCTCGCCTGGCTCGCCGCCTCGCTCGCCATCGCCGCGCGCGCCGACTGGCGCCGCACGTGCGGGGCGTCGCTGCCGGCCGCCGCCCTCGTCGCCGTGGCGGCCCTCGGCTCCAACTGGCTCGCGCACGGCACCGTCGTGCCTCCCTACGCCCAGCGCGACACCGAGCGGCCGTCGGCGCCCGCCGCCGGCGACGCCGAGGAGTCGTGGAACCCGAACAACTGGTACGACTACGCGATCCGGCTGCCCAACGGCAAACTGCTGCAGAGCTACTGGCGTTCGCCCCGCGGTGTCGATCGCGGCGAGCCGTCCCCCGGCCGGTACGCGGTGCACGCGCTCGTGGGACACCACGGCATCTTCTCGCTCACGCCGGCGTGGCTGCTCGTCCCCGGCGGACTGTGGATCCTCGCGCGAGGCGGCCGCGCGCCGCGCGGCATCGCGGAGATCGCCACGGCGATCGCGGTGGTGTCGTTCGTCGTCATCGGCTTCTACCTCGCCCGCCCGCAGGCCGACCGCAACTACGGGGGCGTCACCGCCGGCTTCCGCTGGGCGCTCTGGCTCATCCCGCTCTGGAGCGTGGCCGCGGTGGCGGCGGCGGATCGCCTCGCCGGATCGCGGGCCGGGCGTGGTCTGGCACTCGTGCTGCTCGCGCTCTCGATGGTGTCGGTGGCCCATCCCACCTGGACGCCTTGGACCCAGCCGTGGATCGAGCGGTGGCTGGTGCACGCCGGCTGGATCGCCCCGCCCTGAGGCCGCTTCCGCCGCGGATCGCCCGCCACCGCGGGACACCACCTCGCGCGGTGCGGAGACCACCTGCTTGTGGTAGTCTCTTCGGGGGTCGTCCGGCGGAGTGGTCCGCTGGAAGCGGACAGGTCGCTGGTGCATTCCTCCGATGGCGATCACCGTGCTCATCGCGGATGACCACGAGGTCATCCGCCGCGGCGTCGAGGTGCTGCTCGAATCATCGCACTTCCGGGTCGTCGCCAGCGCGGCGACCGTCGCGCAGCTCGTCAGGCTCGCGCGGAAGCACAAGCCGGATGTCGTGCTGCTCGACGTGCGGCTCAGTGACGAGGACGGGCTCGACGCGATCCGCCGGGTGCGATCGGCCGCGACGAAGACCCGCATCGTCGTCTTCTCGGCGTTCGACAATCCGACCTATGTCGCCCGCGCCGTCGCCGCGGGGGCCAACGACTACCTGCTCAAGACCGTGGACCGGGACACGCTCCTCGCCGCCCTCGACAACGCGGTCGCCGACGGACCGCCCACCCGCACCGGCATGCTGCGGAGCGTCGCCGCCTCGATGACGAAGCGGGACGTGCCGGGGGACGCGAACGTGCCGCTCACCCCCCGCGAACTGCAGACGCTGCGGCTGATCGCCATGGGCCTGTCGAACCGTGAGATCGCCGACACGATGGGCATCAGTGTCGAAACGGTGAAAGAGCACGTGCAGAACATGCTCCGCAAGACCTCGCTCCACGACCGCACGCAGGCGGCCGTCTGGGCACTGCGCAACGGCCTGGCCTGACGGCCGGCCGTCAGGTTCCCCGCCCCCGAGGCCGCGCGTCGTCAGCCGACCGTCGGCCCGACGGTCGAGGGCCGCACCCCGTCCGGGGCCTGCGTCGCCGGCATGCACCACCGGCCGAGGCGACTCACCAGGAGCGCGGGCAGCAGGACGAGGTCGCCCACGAGGGCGGCGAGCATGAGGAGCGCGAGCATCACGGCGAAGCGGCTCGTCGGCGCGAACGAGCTCGCCGCGAAGACGAGGATTCCCAGCGCGGTGACCATCGTGGACTGCGTCAGCGGGATCGCGGAGTGTCGGTAGGCCGACCGCAGTCCCTCGACGGGCTCGGCGTGCTCGTCCCGCGCACGGCGGTAGAAGGTGAGGAAGTGCAGCGTGCCGTCGATCGCCATGCCCAGCGCGATCGACGCGGTCATCACGCTGCCGATGTCGAGCGGCATGCGCGTCCAGCCGAGCATCCCGAAGAGCAGGACCATCGGAAACACGTTGCTGACCATCGCGAGCAGCCCGGCGCCCACGCCCCCCTCCACGACCATCATCACGAGCGTGATCACGCCGCACGCGGAAAGAAAACTGCTGAACAGGTCGTCGAGGAGCGTGTGCTGAATCGAGTGCACGAGCGGCATCGCACCGGTGCAGGTGGCGACGATCCCGCGGCCGGCGCCGCCGGCCGCCGCCACGACCGGTGCGATCTCCTCGCGCACGCGGTCGAGGAGGACGCCGTAGTCGATGTCCTCGAGCGCCGGCACCCGCGCCGTCACCCGCCAGAGCTGGCCGTCGGGGACATCGCGGACGTAGCGGATCGCATCGGCTCGGGCGAGATCGCGCTCCAGACGCCGTGAGGCGATCGCCCGTTGCGTCGCCCCGCGGACCGAGCCGGCGGGGGGCAACGCCGGCAGGAACGTCGCCGCCGAGACGACGCCGGTCACGTCCCCGCGAGCCCGCAGCCGGGCCTCGATCGCCTGGACGAGGTCGAGTCGCTCGGACGCGCGGACGGCGTGCCGCTCGTCGAAGCGCACGATCACCTCGATCGGCACGAGCGGGCCGATCGACCGCTCGATCCAGGCGTAGTCCGCGATCACGCGGCTCTCCGGCTCGAAGAGCGTGTCGATGCGCACCGACGTGCGGATGCGGGGGATGCCCACCGCGGCGAGCGCCATGAGACCGCCGAGCACGATCATGATCGCCGTGGCGTGCCGCGCGACGAAGACCGCACCCGCCTCCGCCCACGCGTCACTCCAGCCGGCGCGTGGCCGCGGCGGAATCGGCCAGCGTTCGAAGAAGCCCGGCAGCACGAGGAACATCGCCACGAGGGCGGCGACGACGCCGATGGCGGCGTGGAAGCCGAAGACGCGGATCGGTTCGAGCGTGCTCACCACGAGCGACACCAGCCCGACCGCCGTCGTCCCCGCCGAGAGGCAGCAGGGAAGCCAGCCGAGGGCGACTCCCCGCCCGGCGACACCCCGCACCCCGCCCCGCGCGAGCGACTCCTCGAGGTAGTTGACGAGGTGGATCCCACCGGCGACGCCGAGCACGAGCACGAGGACGGGCATCACGATGAGCACCGCGTTCATCCGGTCGCCGCACAGGGCGAGCGTCGCGAACGACAGCCCCACACACCACGCGGACACGAGGAAGACGAGCGCCGCATGGAGCCACGAACGAAGCGACCACCACGTCACCGCCAGCACGACGATCCCGGCGGGCAGCGCGAAGTTCGTGAGCGATCGGGAGCTCTCCACATCGATCGCCACGTTGTCCATCACCGGCCCCGCCATGCGCACGACGGCGGGCTCGATGGCCGCCTCACGGCTGACCAGATCACGGATCCAGGCGACGGCCCGCTGGCGATCGGCCATGCCGGCCGGCGTGAAGCCCACGACGGCACACGTCGTCCGGCCGTCGGGCCCGAGCAGCATGCCCTTGAGACGATCGATGGCCGCCGTCCGTTCGAGGCCGAGGGGCGGTCCGGCGAGCTGTTCGAGCGCCCGGTTGCCCGTCGCGACCCCGGTGAACCAGGCACTCCCCGCGGCGTCACGGGGCGCGGCGTCTCCACCGGACGCGGCGGCCAGCGCATCGAGCGCCCGGGCGCCGACCTCGCACCCCGGCCACGTGACGACCACCACGTCGCCACTCTCGAAGAGCCTCGTGAAGGCGTCGTATTCCTGCCGGGGTGCGAACGTGTCCGGCACCCATTCGAGCGGCGTCGTGCCGTCGACGCCGAGCACGCCGAAAGCCGCCTGCGCGATGAACGGCGCCGAGAGCGCCATGATCACGAGCGTGACGACGCTCGTGACCGACCAGGGAACGGCACGGACCATGTGGCGACCTTCCCGCGCCGATGCTACACTTGCAAGGAGTCCGTGTCGGTCCCGCCGAACGACCCTCCGGTCCGCGATCCGTGGCCTGACCGCTGCCGGATCGGCGACGCGGGTGACCCGTCCGTTGGAACCTCCTGTCGAGGAGTTCATTCCATGGGTTGCTCGTCCGTCCTCGTTCGCTCCGTCGCGACCGCCGCGTTGACGGTCGTTCTCGCCGTGGCAGGCGACGCCCGGATCGTGCCGCACGCGCGGGCGGCCGACGCCGCCGGTCCGCTCGACTTCAATCGCGACATCCGGCCGATCCTCTCGGAAAACTGCTTCTACTGCCACGGACAGGACGCGGCGAAGCGGCAGGCCGATCTCCGGCTCGACGTCCGCGAGGCGGCGCTCGAGGCGCGGGCGATCGTGCCGGGAGAGCCCGGGGCGAGCACGCTGCTCGAACGGATCCATTCCACGGACCCCGACGTCCGCATGCCGCCCCCGACGTCGAATCGGGTGCTCTCGGACGAGCAGCGGGCCCTGCTCGATCGCTGGATCCGGGAGGGCGCCGAGTATCGTCCGCACTGGGCATTCATCGCGCCGACGCGTCCCACGCCGCCGACCGTCGGCCGGGCCGAGTGGCCGCGCACACCGATCGACCGCTTCGTGCTCACGTCGATCGAGGCGGCGGGGCTCGCGCCGTCGCCGGAGGCCGATCGTCCCACGCTCATCCGGCGGCTGCACGCGGACCTCGTGGGCGTTCCCCCGACCCCGGACGCGGTGGATGCCTTCGTGAACGACCCTTCGCCCGACGCCTACGAGCAGCTCGTCGATCGCCTCCTCGCGAGCCCGCACTACGGGGAGCGGATGGCGCTGCCGTGGCTCGATGCCGCGCGGTACGCCGACAGCAACGGCTTCCAGCAGGACGGCGACACCTGGCAGTGGATGTGGCGCGACTGGGTGGTGCGGGCGATCAACGACGACCTGCCCTTCGACCGCTTCTCGATCGAACAGCTCGCCGGTGATCTCCTGCCGGACGCGACGACGGACCAGCGGATCGCCACCGGCTTCAACCGGAATCACCTCCTCAACGGTGAAGGGGGCGCGATCGCGGAGGAACAGCGGTTCAACAACCTCTTCGACCGTGTCGACACGACGGCGACGACGTGGCTGGGGCTGACGCTGGCCTGTGCGCAGTGCCACGACCACAAGTACGACCCGCTGACGATGGTCGACTACTATCGGCTGCTCGATCTCTTCAATCGACTGCCGGAGTCGGGCGCGCCGACGCGCTTCTCGGCCCGCATCCGCGTGGCCCCCCCCGTGCTCGAGGTGCCGAGCGACGAGGTGCGGGCCAGGCTCCAGGAACTCGATGCCCGCCGCGCCGAGCTCGAGGGAGAGGCCCGGCCGGTGATCGACGCCGCCTACGCGGCGTGGCGCAACGGTCTCTTCGCGGACGGCGAGCCGGCCGATGGCGCGGGTCTGCCGCGAAACCTCACGCCGCTGCTGCGGAAGCCCGTAGCGGAGCGGACCGAGGCCGACACGAAGTCGATCGAGAGCCAGCTGCGGGCCCACTTCGACTCCACGGTCAGGGCCGAGGTCGTGAAGAACCTGCCTCAGGTGGTCGCGTACGAGGCCGCGAGGAAGGCCCATGACGAGTACAGGGGCGACGCCCTCCCCCGCCCGATGGTGATGAGCGACGAGCGCCCGCGGGAAACGCGGGTGCTCGATCGGGGCGACTATCTCGCCCCACAGGGCGACCCGGTGGTCTTCGCACCGCCCGCCGTCCTCCCGCCACTGCCCGACGACCAGCCGCGCAACCGGCTCGGGTTCGCGCGCTGGCTCTTTCTTCCGGAGCATCCGCTCACGTCCCGCGTGTTCGTCAACCGCGCGTGGGCCCACTTCTTCGGCACCGGACTCGTGAAGACGCTCGAGGACATGGGCGTGCAGAGCGAGTATCCCCGTCATCGCGACCTGCTCGACTGGCTCGCCGTCGAGTTCCGCGAATCGGGCTGGAGCCGCAAGTCGCTCCATCGGCTCATCGTCACGAGCGCCGCCTACCGGCAGTCGAGCCGCGTGACGGCCGCACACCTCGCGGCCGATCCCGAGAATCGGCTCGTCGCCCGCGCCTCGCGGTTCCGCATGCCCGCGCCCGTGCTCCGCGACGTGGCGCTGGCCGCCGCCGGCCTGCTCGACACGCGGATCGGGGGACCGCCCGTCTATCCGTACCAGCCCGACGCGATCTGGGAGGCGCTCGCGATCACGAAGGAGCGAGACTTCACCTATCCCACGTCCACAGGCGGCGACCTCCACCGCCGCAGCCTCTACACGTTCTGGCGACGCACCGTGAGCCCGGCCAACATGTTCGACGCGGCCAACCGGCAGACCTGCTCCGTGCGGACGAGCCTCACGAGCACCCCGCTGCACGCGCTGACGACGCTCAACGACCCCACGTGGGTGGAGGCGGCCCGCGTGCTGGCCGAGCGGAGCATGGCGGCGGCCGCGGATCTCGACGGGCAGATCGGCTGGGCGTTTCGGCGGGTCGTCGGCAGGCCGCCGACCGGATACGACATGTCCGCACTGCGTGGCGCCCATGCCCGCCAGCTCGAGTGCTTCGCGGCCGATCCCGCGGGAGCCCGCGCCCTGCTCGCCGTCGGCGCCACACCGCGGGCCGAGTCGCTCGACCCGGTCGCCCACGCCGCGCTCGCGAGCACGTGCCTGCTGATCCTCAATCTCGACGAGGCCCTCACGAGGGAATGACGCACCATGCCCGACCTGCATGACCTCCGCGGCGCGCACGAGGAGAACGTATCCCGCGTCACGCGACGGCGCCTCTTCGGCTCGGCGGGCCTGGGCATCGGTTCGGTGGCGCTCGCCTCGCTCCTCGGGCGGCATGCGGACGCCTCGTCGGCCCCCGTGCCCGCGGGGATGCCGGGCCTCCCGGGACTGCCCCATCACGCGCCGCAGGCGCAGCGGATCGTGATGCTCTGGCAGGGCGGCGGACCGTCGCACGTCGATCTCTTCGACCCCAAGCCGGTGATGGTGGCGCGGGCGGGCCAGGACATCCCGGAGAGCGTGCGCGGGACGACACGACTCTCGACCATGTCGAGCTCCTACGCGAAATGGCCGACCGTGCCGGCGATCAAGCCCTTCCGCCGCTGGGGTCGCAGCGGCATCGAACTCAGTGAGATGCTGCCCCACGTCGGCGGCATCGCCGACGAGATCTGCCTCGTCCGCAGCATGCACACCGAGGCGGTCAATCACGCTCCCGGGGTCACCTTCTTCATGACCGGCTCGCAGGTGCCCGGCCGCCCGAGCCTCGGGGCGTGGCTGAGCTACGGCCTCGGCTGCGAGACGGCCGACCTCCCGGCGTTCGTCGTGATGACCTCGAGCGACAAGGGAAAGACCTGCGGGCAGCTCTTCTTCGACTACTACTGGGGCAGCGGCTTCCTCCCCAGCCGCTTCCAGGGAGTCAAGTTCCGCAACACCGGCGAGCCCGTGCCCTACCTCGCCAACCCGCCCGGCACGAGCCGGGTCGCGCGTCGCGCCCTCCTCGACGACCTCGCCGCGATGAACGCCGCGCACCTCGCCGACTACGGCGATCCGGAAATCGACACGCGCATCGCGCAGTACGAGATGGCGTTCCGCATGCAGGCGAGCGTGCCCGAACTGGTGGACTTCTCCGACGAGCCGCGTCACGTCCTCGACCGCTACGGTCCCGACGTCAACGTGAAGGGGAGCTTCGCCTTCAACTGCCTCGTGGCCCGGAGGCTTCTCGAGCGGGGCACGCGGTTCGTGCAGTTGATGCACGCCGGGTGGGACCAGCACGGCAACCTCCACACGCAGCTGGAGGAGCAGTGCCGCGACACGGAGGGCCCGTCGGCGGCGCTCGTGCTCGACCTCAAGGAGCGGGGGCTCCTCGGCGACACGCTCGTGGCCTGGGGGGGCGAGTTCGGCCGCACGCCGTTCGGCCAGGGCGACCCCGCCGCGCCAAAGGGGCGCGACCACTTCGGTCGAGCCTACTCATGGTGGCTGGCGGGCGGCGGCGTGCGCGGGGGGCACGTCCACGGCTCCACCGACGACTACGCGTGGAACATCACCGCCGATCCCGTGCACATCCACGACATGCAGGCGACGATCATGCACCTCGCGGGCATCGACCACACCCGGCTCACGTTCCGCTATCAGGGTCGCCAGTACCGGCTCACCGACGTGCACGGCCACGTCGTGACGGGTCTGCTCGCCTGACGTCACGTGCGGGCGGCGGCCCAATCGTGCAGGAGCGCGACCTGCCGGGAAAAGTCCTGCTCCGCGACACCGAGCGGGCTCTTGAAGAAGCACGCCAGCCACGGGAGCGCACCGCTCTCGCCATCCCGCCGCGCCCGCTCGACGAGCCGCACGAGGTCGAGCACCAGCGGTGCCGCGAGGATCGAGTCGCATCCCTGCCAGGTGAACTGGAGCGTCATCGGCGTGCCGAGGAACCCGCGGAAGTGCACGTGGTCCCATGCCGTCTTCCAGTCGCCGAGGCTCCGGATGTACTCGATCGACACGTGGGTCTGCGGCGCGTAGCCGAGGATCGCCGCGAGCAGATGGTCCTTGCTCCGCACCTTGGCCGCCTTGTTCCGCGGGTCGTCGAGCACCTTGCCGTCCATGTTGCCGAAGATGTTGTGCCCCACCCAGCTCATCACCTCGAGATGGCGCGCGGCGAACATCGGCGCGAGCACGCTCTTGAGGAGCGTCTCGCCGGTCTTGCCGTCACAGCCCGCGTGGGCGATGCGCCGCTGGATGGCGACGTCCTGGAGCGCCCGGGGCGTCGCACCCGTGGACGGCGTGAAGTTGACGTACGATGCCCCCGCCTCCGCCGCCGCCAGGAAGTAGAGGCTGCTCGCCGGGAGCGGGCAGGCCTCGGCGTCATCAAGCAGCGGATCGATCTCCGCGAAATCGAGCGGCATGGGACGAGCCGGTGGCGGCTCGGTGGACGCCACGTTGACGACCACCACATGCCCGAGCCGCTCCGCGGCCGCGAAGGCCTCGATGTCGGCGCGGATACGGCTGATCGCGGCGCGGGGCGTCTCCACCACGCTCGCCGCCGACGGGTCGGCGAGGCTGCGGATGCGTTCGCCGGTCGCGACGAGCGTGCCCGGCCGAAGCCGCTTTTCGACGGCCGCGAAAAACCCGCTCGCCCCATCCACGAGGTCGGGCGGGATCGCCCGACTCTCGCTCCACATCCGCCGGGCCTCGGCACCGAGCGGGCCCGATCGGATATCGTGGCCGCCGAGAACGAGGTCTTCGAACCCGACGAGATCGAGGGCCGTGAACGGCTCGAGCGCCGTGACGAGGCCGATCGGCTCGATCGCGCCGCGGGCGAGGCTCGCGAGGCCGGTCATCAGCGTGGTGGCGACGCCCCCCTTCGCACCGATCAGCCACACACCGACCCGCGTGCCAGCCATGTCGTTCCCTGTGGAGGGGTTTGGGCTGTCCGCTCGCCCGCGCACTCGAGCGAAATTCTGTTCGGTGCCGCCCCCGCGTCAACCGGTCCCCCCGCCTGCCGTACATTGGTCCGATCCCGGACCGCCGCCACCGATCATGACGCGACCCGACCCCTCCGCCTCGCTCCCGGCTTCGGCCGACGCACCCGCCATCCTGCTGCGCGGCGTCACGAAGGAATTCGGTCGCGGTGACACGGTGACCCGCGCGCTGCGGGGCGTCGATCTCGAGGTGCCCTCCGGCGAACTGCTCGTCCTCGCCGGCCCGAGCGGCTGCGGGAAGACGACGCTCGTCTCCATCGTGGCCGGCACGCTGCAGCCGACGTCCGGCGAGGTGCACGTGCTCGGCCACGACGTCGCCCGGATGACCAACGGCCGGCGGGTGCGCTTCCGACGGGACCACGTCGGCTTCGTCTTCCAGTCGTACAACCTGCTGCCCTCGCTGACCGCGGCGGAGAACGCGGCCGTGCCGCTGCTCATCGCGGGCTGGCGGCGACGCGACGCGGTGGAGGTCGCGGCCGAGATGCTCGACGCGCTGGGACTCGGCAATCGCCTCACCAACCTGCCCAGCGAGCTTTCCGGCGGCCAGCAGCAGCGCGTCGCGATCGCGCGGGCGCTCGTGCACGATCCGCAGCTGCTCGTCTGCGACGAGCCGACGAGCGCGCTCGACGCCGAAAACGGGCGGATCACGATGGAGCTCATCGCGCAGATCGCCGTGCAGCCCGGCCGGGCGGTGATCGTCGTCACGCACGACTCCCGCGTCTTCACGTTCGCCAACCGCATCGCGACGATGGAGGACGGCCGCATCGAGTCGGTCGAGACGACGACGCGAGGCGCGTGATGAGGGGACACACCGGACCGTACGGCCGGCGGGTCCCGACGGGTCACGTGGTGTCGGGTGAGACGACGCGACCCGCTGCCACCGCCGCGTGCAGGAACGTCGCGGTGACGATCACGACACCGCCGATGGCCGCCAGCCACGACGGCCGCTCGCCGGTTGCCAGCCACGCCCAGAGGGGATTCGTCGCTGGCTCCACGAGGAGCAGGGCCGAGGCCTCGAAGGCGGGCACGCGGCGAATGCCCCAGTCGAGCAGCCAGTAGGCGAGGCTCACCTGCACGCAGCCGAGATAGAGGACGCCCGCGACGTCGGCCGCCGACGGCGATGCCCCATCGGCCGACGATGCGAGGGCGGGCGGCAGGGCCGCCGCGCACGCGAGGAGGTTCCCGGCGACGACCACCGGCAGCGAGCTCGCCTGACCACCCTGCGCGCGCTGACGCAGCGCCAGCACCGTCAGCGCGAACGTCAGTCCACTCACGGCCCCGAGGACGTTCCCCAGGAAGGGCCGAGGCGCGAGTGTCGTGGTGGCTCCGTGACGGGCGTCGAGGAAGAGGACGACCATGGCCGCGAGCAGCACGAGGCCGAGCGCGACGTCCCGCGGTCGCACCCGCTCGCCGAGCAGAGGGGGCGCCAGGAACAGCATGTAGAGTGGGCCCGTCGCCTGCAGCCAGATGGCGGCGGCCGCCGTGGTGAGCTTGGTGGCGAATGCGAAGCTCACGAGCGTGGCGGCGTACGCCACACCGGCGACCCAGACCCGGGGACTGCCGAGCCGGCGCGACACGGGCAGCATCGCGAGGATCACGGCGGCCGCGATCGCCGACCGGCCGACCGAGATCCACCACGCCGAGAGCTCGCTCCCCTTGATCGCCGCGCCGCCGGTGGAGAAGAGGAGCGCGGCCAGCACGATCGACGCCCGGCTGCGCGTGAGAAGCATGTCGCGTCCGGCTGCGATGCGGCGTCCGGCGTGAGGACGGGCCCGCGTACCCGCCGGCCCCGGACGCGCGAAAGAGGGAGTGCCCCGTCTAGGACTCGAACCTAGAACCCTCTGATTAAGAGTCAGATGCTCTGACCAATTGAGCTAACGGGGCCTCGACGGGCGTTGTACCCGCGCACGTCGCCAGCGACAAGCAGCCGTCGTCGCCGCACCGCGCGCGGAGACGACCGACCGGCTCGTCGGTTCGCGTTGAGGCTTTCCGGGTGAGCCGGTACATTTCCGCTCCTCGGCCAGGCGCCGGACTGCCGCCGGCCGCGGTCCGTCCGGTGGCGCTCCCGGCCGCCGCCCACCTCACCTCGGAGCGACGCGATGGGACGATTCGACGGCATGAAGGGCCTCGTGCTCGGGGTGGCGAACGACCATTCGATCGCGTGGGCGATCGCCAAGGAGGTGCTCGCCGAGGGGGGCCGCGTCGGCTTTTCGCACCTGCCCGACCGCCCCGACGACGAGCGGCAGCGCAACCGTCGCCGCGTCGCCCAGCTCACCGATCCCGAGCCGAATGCCGCGTTTCTCGTGCCGATGGACGTGTCGAGCGACGACCAGATCGCGGCGGTGGTGGACCGCACCCGGGAGGCGTTCGGCACGATCGACTTCCTCGTCCATTCGATCGCCTACGCGCCCCTCGAGGATCTCAAGGGGGAGACGACGATGTGCAGCCGCGAGGGCTTTCGCACGGCGATGGAGACGAGCGCCTACAGCCTGCTGGCCGTCGCACGGCTCGCCCGGCCGATCCTCGCACCGAACGCGTCGATCCTCACGCTCACCTACTTCGGCGGTGAGAAGGTGGTGCCGGGCTACAACATCATGGGCGTCTGCAAGGCGACGCTCGATGCATGCGTGAAGTACATGGCCTTCGATCTCGGCCCCGCGGGCATCCGGGTCAACGCGGTGAGCGCGGGCCCCTTGCGCACGCTCGCCGGCCGGGGTGCCGGGGTCGAGGACATGCTCGGGCTCTACCAGCACATGGCGCCACTGGGCCGCAACGTCACGCACGAGGAGGTGGGCAAGGCCGGCGCCTGGCTCCTGTCGCGTGAGTCGCTCGGCATCACCGGCGAAATCCTGCATGTCGATGCCGGCTACAACGTCATGGGCTCGCCCGGGCGGCTCCTCGACCTCGTGCCGAAGCCGGCGTGACGTCGCGGGCCGGGGCGCGGGGCTCGTGACGAGCCGCTACGGCGGGTCATGACCGCCCGGGTGCCACGGATGGCAGCGGCAGATGCGCCGCACGCCCTTGAGCACTCCGCGAACGGCCCCCTCCCGCTCCACCGCCTGCCGGAAGTACGCGCTGCAGGTCGGCTCGAACCGACAGTGGCGGCCGAGCAGCGGGCTGAGCGTCCACTTGTAGACGACGACGAGCGCGACGAGTGCCTGCACCGCGCAGCGATCGCAGAAGGCCGTGACCGACTTCCAGGGCGACGCCGAGGGCATGATCTCACCGCCTCCGGCCGCGGCCGCGGTCATCGCGGGGCGACGGCAGCGCCCCCGCCGCATACCCGCGCCGCGCCGTGACGCGGCGCGCGAGTCCGACCAGCCATGCCCCCACCTGCAGAAGCCCCTCGGCGCCGGCCGGGGGGATGCCGCCGCGCACCACGACGACCAGGTCGGTGGCGGCCGGCAGGCCGCCCCGCACGGTGCGAAACGCCTCGCGCAGCCGACGCTTCCACCGGTTCCTCACCACGGCCGAGCCGACCCGCCGCGAGACCGACAGCCCGAGCCGGACCCGCCCCTCGGGCTCGTGATTCGGCGCGGCGTACACCACGATCGGTCCCTCCGCGGCGCTGAAGCGATGCTCGTAGACCCGCGCGAAATCCTGCGGACGCAGGAGCCGCACGCACCGGGGCAGTCCCGCACCGCCGGGCGTCACCACCGGAGATGCGCTCGTGCATCGGACGCCCCCGCCTCCGCGGCCCGCGCCGCCTCGAGCAGCTGGTCGCGAATCGCCGCGTCCGTGACGTCGGGCACGACGACCTGCACCTCCGCGATGAGGTCCCCCTTCGCGCCGTTGGCATGCCGCACGCCCATCCCGCCCGCGCGGAGCCGACGGCCGCTCGACGTCCCGGGCGGGATGCGCAGCGCGATCGTGCCCCACGGCGTCGGCACGTCCACCTTCGCGCCGGCGATCGCCTCCGACAGCGTCACGGGCAGGGCGACCTCGAGCGTGTCTCCGTCGCGGCGAAAGACCGGGTGCGGATCGACGCCCACCTGGAGGACGAGGTCGCCCGCCGGGCCGCCGTTCGCGCCCGGCAGCCCCTGACCGCGCAGCCGCATCCGCGACCCGTCGGGCAGGCCCTGGGGAATCGTCACCGTGATCGTCTCGGGCGTGCCGGCCCGGTCGAGCCGGACGTCGGTCTTGCCGCCGTCGATGGCGAGGCGGAACGGAATCTGGATGCGGGCGGTGACGTCCTCACCGGGCACCTGCGTCGGCCGACGACGACCGCGCGACGCCTTGCCACGCCCACCGCCGAACATCTCGGCAAACCCGCCGGCACCGCCGAAGAGGCTCTCGAGGTCGATCTCACCACCGCCGAAGCCGCCCGCGCCTCCCCCCGGGAACCCACCGCCACCCGGGAACGGCCCGCCGCCCCACCCCGGCCCGCCGCCGCCGACACCCTCGAAGGAACTCCCGTAGCGGTCGTACATCTCCCGCTTGCTCGAGTCATTGAGCACGTCGAAGGCGTTCTGCACCTTCTTGAACTTCTCCTTCGCCGCGTCGTCGTCAGGATGCAGGTCGGGATGGTACTTGCGTGCCAGCTCGCGGTAGGCCTTGCGGATGTCCTCGGCCGACGCCGTACGCGGCACGCCGAGCGTCTGATAGTGGTCCTCGGCCATCGATTCGTGATCTCGACAGGTCTCGGGCATCGACGCGGCTCGCTCACCGCCGTCGTGACGGAGCCGATTGTAGCGCGCCGCACC
>Ga0169931_10001612_pt1 | contig 37107 bp, 26 predicted proteins | sample Kivu_15m_20L_FD_129675 | JGI IMG/M metagenome (GOLD analysis project Ga0169931, IMG submission 129675) | Freshwater microbial communities from Lake Kivu, Western Province, Rwanda to study Microbial Dark Matter (Phase II) - Kivu_15m_20L... | ecosystem: Environmental > Aquatic > Freshwater > Lake...
CGGCGGGGGTTCTTACTCACCCACGGCCTCAAGGGCCTGAGGGACTGCGAACTCACCCGCCGCTGGACCAACTCTCAAGGGTAACAAAATGCACCCATGAGAGGCATACCAGGGGTGAGCTACACGCGCGTTCCAGCTAAACGGAATCGGTGTTGGTTGTTCCCCTCACCCGGCCTCGAAGACTCGGCCACCCTCTCCCACGCTACGCGGGGAGAGGGCAAGAAGAAGGGCACCCGTCGCCCTTGCGGGCGGGGTTCGACTTACTCGCTCCGGTTGAATAGCCCCAGCGCGCCGGGCGGCGCGCCGGGCGGCGCGCCGGGCGGCGCGCCGGGCGGCGCGCCGGGCGGTTTCGGGTGCGCGAGCGACCACCACACGTCGGGCAGTAATCCCGTCGCGCGGCGGTACACGGTGCCCATCCAATCCGGTAGCAACCGGGACAAACTGCTGCCGCGCGTTTCGCCGATGTAGACCTGATCGTCCGGTTGCAGAATCACGTTCGTGCGCGGGTCGCCGTCCACGAGCACCTCGGGGGCGTTCACCCGGAACACCTGCGGGCGCGTCGCGGCGGCGACGTTCGGCCGCACCACGTACACTTCGTTCAGTTTCGAACCCGGCGGCAAACCGCCGACGCGGTTGAGGAAATCGATGACCGGTTCCGGCCCCTGATACGGCACCGCGCGGGCCTTCCCGCGCACCGGGCCGTAAACGATCACGCGCGCGCTGCGCGGGGCCGCGAGCGTCACGCTGACGCGCTCCGGGGGCACGCCCGCGAGTGCGGCGAGTTCGTGCCGCACTTGCTGGAGCGTGCGCCCTTCGACGCGCGGCGCGCCGGGTTCGTCGAGCGGCAACCGGCCGTCCACATCGACCACCGCGACCGCGTCCCATTCGGGCCGGTCGGCGAAGGTGACTTGCAGCACGTCCGGGCACGCGACGAGGTACGCCGCGGCGGGCGCGGGCGCTTCGGCCGCGGCCTTCGGGTCGCGCGGTTGCGGGCACTTCTCGCGCAGCAGTTGCGCGTTCGTGCAGCCCGCGCCGAGCGCGGCAAGCAGCGCGAACCGGGCCGCGCGACCGACACTCGCGGTGCGAAACTTCACGCATCCGTTATCGGCGGCACAACCCGCAGAGGTTCACAGAAAGCGCCGGCGCGTATGATTCTGGTAGCCCTCTCCGTCACAGGTTCCGCACATGGACGCGTTCATTCTGTCGGCCGCGCGCACGCCCATCGGGAAGTTCCTCGGCGGCCTCGCGGACCTCTCCGCGCCGAAGCTCGGCGCGGTCGCCATCGCCGAAGCACTCAAGCGGTCGAACGTGTCGCCGGCGCGCGTCGAAGACGTGATTATGGGGAACGTGGTGCAGGCCGGGGTGGGGCAGAACCCGGCGCGGCAGGCGGCCCTCGCGGCCGGGCTGCCGGACACCATTCCCGCCCACACTACGAACATGGTGTGCGGGTCCGGGCTGAAGGCGGTGATGCTCGCGGCGCAAGCGGTCGCTGCGGGCGATGCGCACTGCGTGGTCGCGGGCGGCATGGAGAGCATGAGCCGCGCGCCGTTCCTGCTGCAAGGCGTGCGGCAGGGCTACAAGTACGGCAACCAAACCACCACCGACGCGCTCGTGAACGACGGCTTGTGGTGCGCGTTCGAGAACTGGCCGATGGGCGAAGCGGCCGAACACACCGCGGACACGTGCGGCGTTTCGCGGGCCGATCAGGACCGCTTTTCCGCGCAGAGTCACCGGCGGGCGGCGGCAGCGTGGGCGAGCGGCGCGTTCGCGGCGGAAGTGGTGCCGGTCACGTTCCCCGCGGGCAAGAAGCCGGTTCCGCCGGTGGAGCGCGACGAGGGCGTGCGCGCCGACACCACCGCCGAGAGCTTGGCGAAGCTGAAGCCCGCGTTCCGGCCCGACGGCACCGTGACCGCGGGGAATGCTTCACAACTCTCCGACGGCGCGGCCGCGGTCGTCGTAGCGTCGGGTAAGTTCGTGGAAGAAACCGGGGCGAAGCCGCTCGCGCGCATCGTGAGCTACGCGACGAGCGGCGTTCACCCGAAGGACATCTTCATCGCCCCGGTGGGTGCGGTAAAGACAGCGTGCGCGCGAGCGAAACTCAGTGTGGGCGACATCGACCTGTTCGAGTTGAACGAGGCGTTCGCGGCGCAAATGCTCGCGTGCGGGAAGGGCTTGGAACTGGACGAGTCGAAGGTGAACGTTCACGGCGGCGCGGTGGCGCTGGGCCACCCAATCGGCGCGAGCGGTGCCCGCGTGCTGGTCACGCTGCTTCACGCGCTGGCGCTACACAACAAGCGCTACGGCCTCGCGAGCCTGTGCTTGGGCGGCGGCAACGCGGTCGCACTGGTGGTGGAACGGGTGTAATTGTGGCAATCTCCAACAAGCATTCGCGGCGCATCGTCGTTGACGGTGTGCAATACCGGTGGCGCGTTCCGCCCGCGGTCGTGTACGACCGGTACATCGTCGCGAACGTGTGGCGAGAATGCGCGAGCGGGCAACACCTTCGCTTGATTGGGGGATACCCATTTTCGGAGTACTACCCAACCGAACCAATGACGCCGAAGTTGGTCGCCGAGGGAATTCGCCGCGCGCTTGCCGCCGGGTGGAACCCGGATGAACCGGGGCAACCGTTCCTGTTGCGAATCCCGCGACTGCGGCCCGGAGAGTATGGCGGTGGCGTCGGTTGGGCCGAAGCCACCGCGGACGCGAACAAGCAACCGAATGTGGAGCGCCCATGTTCGGGCTAACCGTCGAAGAGTTGGTCGGGGTGATCGCCGGCGCGTACCTCGTGGTGCGGGTGTTGGCGGTACTCGGTGGGGCCGCGCTGCACGGCGTCGCCGACCGTAACCCGCCGGTCGGCATGGAGCCGTCGTTCGTGTTGCTCACCGGGGTTGTGGTTGCCGCGGGGGCTGTCGCGCTCGCGTCGCGCGCGGTCGAAGCGCCGCGAGTGGCGCGGTTCGCTGCTCAGGGCGGCGCGGGCGTCGGCGGGTTCGTGCTGGGCATGATGTTCGACATGGCGCTCAGCCTGCAAGCGTGGCGCGTGTGGCGCACGATGGCGACCCGGCGCGTGCCGGCCTACCGGGCCGCGCTGGCGCACGATCAGCCCGCGGTGCGCCGGCACGCCGCCGAACGGCTCGGGCAACTCGGCGACCGTGCTCTGCCCGCTCTGCCGGAACTGCGCGGGGCGCTGAAGGACGCGGACGCCGGCGTGCGCGCGGAAGCGTGCGGCGCGATCGCCAACACAATTCCGATTCCGCCACCGGCCGACGACACCGAAACGGTGCCCGCCGTGCGCCCGCTGTTGAACGATCCCGAACTCGCGCCGCGGGTGTGCGCGTGCGCCGTTCTGTTGCGGTTCGGCGCGGTGCCGGTAGAAGAGGCAGTCCCGCACCTCGCCGCCGGGTTGCGCGAACCGGACGGGCCGACGCACTGGGCCGCGGCGCTCGCTGCGCAGGAACTCGGGCCGCGGGCCGAACCGCTGATCCCGGCGCTGCGGGCCGCGGCGCTCGACCGTGAACCGGGTAGCGCGTGGGCGGTCGAAGCGCTGGGCGCGGTCGGCGCGCCCGCGGTGCCGGTGCTGATGGAAGTGGCCCGGCGCGCGCCGACCGTGCTGAAACGGGCCGCGGCGCACGCGCTGGGCGTTATTGGCCCGCCGGCCCGCGCCGCGGTGCCCCTGCTGCGCGAGCTAGAGAAGCACCAAGACTCGATGCTCCAATCCGCGGCGCGCACCGCCCTCCGCGCCATCGGTTCCGACTGACGCCTGCGGGCGTTACCTCAACAACTCGTCGCGCGACTCGCAGATTGCAGTCGAACCGGACTTAAGTCGCGCAAATGCGGTTTGTCGCGCCTGCAGCTTCGAGCGCGTCGAACTCGGCTTCGGCTTCGGCATCGTAGTCCTCCAACCGCACGTGCGCGAAACGGGCGCGCCACTCCTCGAACCGTTCGCGTACGTTCGGTACGTCCAGCAATCCCGCGCCGAGGTCGATCACGAGTCGGTTCGGGCGGTGGCGCGTCGGGTCGAGCAGTTGCACCGCTCCATCGGCCCCGTGCGCGGCGCACGCGATTAGGTACGCGAGTGCGACACTGCGCCCGCGTCCGGCGCGACAGCTCACCAACAGGCGCTCTTTCCCGCGAGCGAACGCGAGCGCCGCGGCAACGTCGCGCTCGGTGGGTTCGGTGCGCTGCGGTCGCGGGCGCTCGATGTCATCGAAGTGCAACACGAGGTGCGAACGAGTCTGCGCGGCGACGAACCCGGTCGCGCGCTTGTCCGAATCGAGCACGACGAGCGCGTGCCACTGCTGCGGCTCGCGCTCCAACAACAAACTCGCGGCGAGATAGTTGCGAACGACAAGTTCGGTTGACATCGCCCTCTCCGCACCAATACCGATAGGCGCTGTTCGTGCGCATACAAGTTGCGCGCCAGAAGTGTTTGCGCTGCGGGAATGTGCGTTTCTGCCGCTGGAAGTTTGGTTCCGCTGCTCCACAATGTGATTCCGGCACGGAACGGAGTGGTTCCGCTCCTCCGGCCGGTGTTTCTGTTGCTCCGGCAAGTGGTTCCGGTGGTGGGGTGCCCATCCGTGCCGGAATCAATGAGTGCGAACGCGAGCGCCGACCAACGCGGCGGGTTCGCACTCACCCCGGGGGCCACGCGAGTTCGCGCCCGCCGAGCAAGTGCACGTGCAGGTGCGGCACAGTTTGCCCGCCGTCTTCGTTGCAGTTAATCACCAGTCGGTAGCCCTTCGCCAAACCCAACTGCACCACCAGTTTGTTCGCCACCAAGTGCAGGTGGCCCAAAAGCGATTGGTCTTCCGCGGTCGCGTCGTCGTGCGTGCGGATCACCTTCTTGGGGATAATCAGCACGTGAACCGGGGCCTGCGGGTTGATGTCGTGAAACGCCAAGCACAATTCGTCTTCATAAGCGATCTTCGCCGGGATGCTCTTGTCGATGATCTTCAGGAAGATGTTGTTCGGCAGCACGTCGGGTTCCTCCGCGCGGGTGTCGCCGATACCATAGCGTCTTCTTGCGGAGCGAACACATGCCGTGGGTCGTGGGGATCGACGAAGCGGGCTACGGGCCGAACCTCGGGCCGCTCGTGCAGGCCGCCGTGGCGCTGCACCTTCCAGACAGTGACACCAGCGGTTGGAGCGCGCTCGCGCACTGCGTGCGGCGCTCGCACGAGCGCGCCGATTCGCGCCTGCTGATCGACGATTCCAAGAAGGTGTACACGAAGAACGGGTTCGCCGGCCTCGAGCGCGGCGTGTGGGCGCTCGTCGCCCCGGACCCGCACACGCTGCACGAGTTCCTGTTCGGCAGCGGCGACCTACCGGCGTGGGGCGCTGAGTTACTCGACGAAGCGTGGTTCGACGGCACGCAACACCTGCCCTTCGAGATCGAACCCGCGACCGCGTTCGTGGCCGGCGAAGCGCTTCGCGATGCCATCGGCGGGCGCTGGTTCGCCGATTACCGGCTCGTGCCTGCGCCGCGGTTCAACGCGCTGGTGGATGCCTCCGGGTCGAAGGGCACCGTCCTCGCGCGCGGCCTCATCGAACTGCTGGAATCGGTGCTCGCGGTGCTGCCGGACGACGGCGCGCCGGCGGTGTTCGCGTGCGACAAACAGGGGGGCCGGAACTTCTACGCGCCGATGCTGCAGGAAGCCTTTCCGAACGGGTGGGTGGTCGCCGAGCGCGAGGGCGCGGACGAAAGCCGCTATCGCGTGGAACTGCTGTCACGCGATGTGAGAGTTACCTTCCGCCCGCGCGCCGACGGTGACAGCGCTCCGGTCGCGGTGGCCTCAATGCTGTGCAAGTACCTGCGCGAAGTGTGCATGCGGCAGTTCAACGCGCACTGGGCGAAGCACGTTCCGGGACTCGCGCCGACCGCGGGCTATCCGGTAGACGCGAAGCGGTTCTACGCGGAGATCGCCGGTGCGATGGAGCGCCTCGGGTTGAGTGCCGATCAGGTGTGGCGAAAGAAGTAGCCCGAACGACCCTCAGCTCCGTTCTGCTGAGGCCACAATTCTTTCGCCGTCAAGTGAAATTTGCTGCGATCCGGTGCGAATGGGCCGCACGCCTGCTACAACCGGTACATTTTCTCGCGATTCGTTTGCGTGGCGGAAATCGGCGCTCTAGACACTCGCAACTCGTGCTCGGCGCACCCCCGCGCCGGTTCGATCGCCCTCTGCCCACCGAACGCCCCATGCCCCGCGGTTCGCACGAACCCGATTCGGTTCCCGTTGCCTCACCGGAGGCACTCGCGACCGACCACGAAGCGGCACAAACGGTTAGCGTGAACGCTGCCGGCGCGGAACCGCCGGCGGCAGTCCCGCCGCCTGTTTTACCCCCCCAACTTTGCCGGTCGATTCGCTCCCGTTGGTGGGCGAGTTCGCGCGGCGCGAACCGAGCCTCAACCCCGGTGATCGGGTCGCGGGGTTCACGATCGTCGAGCGCCTCGGGGCCGGGGCGTTCGCACAAGTCTATCTCGCCGAACAGGATGCGCTCGCGGGCCGGCGCGTCGTGTTGAAGGTGTCGCCCGAACCGACGCCCGAACCGGAGCGGCTCGCCCGGCTTCAGCACCCGAACATTGTCCCCATTCACTCCGTTCACCGGTACGCGGGCGGCGAACTGATCTGCATGCCGTTCCTCGGCCGGAACACCCTTGCCGACGTACTCACCGCCGATCGCGCACGGCGGGCGTCGGAATGCCCGACGCGCCCCGCGGTCGGGTTCAGCACGGCGAGGCAGAAGCCGCCCACGCAAAACCGCACCCAATCGCGAGCACCGTCGCGCACTCCAACGCGCCCGCTTACACCGAACGAACCGGACGAACTGCCGACGCCTTCGGTCGATGTGGCTTGGGTGCTGCGGCTGCTCGCGGCCCTTGCCGCGGGCCTCGATCACGCGCACCGGCGCGGCATCCTGCACCTCGACATCAAGCCCGCGAACGTGCTCCTCGCCGATTCGGGCGAGCCGATGCTGCTGGACTTCAACCTGTCGCACGACCGCACGCAGCGGGACCGGCGCGCGGTGGGCGGCACGATCTTGTACATGGCCCCGGAACAGATCGCGGCCATGCTGGACCCGGCGGCGGCGCGCGTGGACGAGCGCACCGATCTGTTCGCGCTCGGGTGCTGGCGTTCGAACTGCTCGCGGGCGCTCCGCCGCACCCGGCACAGTCGATGACGCGGGTGCAACTGGAAGAGTACCTCAAGGCGCGGCGGGTGCCGGCTCCGCGCGTCGGGCGACTCAACGCGAACGTGCCGCCGGCCGTGTGCTCGATCGTCGCCAAACTGCTCGCTCCCAGCCCCGGCGACCGGTACGCGACCGCACTCGAACTGCAGCGCGACATCGAACGGCACTTCGCCGATCTGCCACTGGCCGCGGCCCCGAACCCGTCGCGGCGCGAGCGGTTCGCCAAGTGGCGGCGGCGCAACCCGTGGCTCCCGGCCCGAATACTCGGCGCGCTGACCCTCGGCTTGGGCATCGCGCTCGCCGTCCTCCACACCAGCGGGGCGCGCGCCGAGCGCGAGCGCGACGCGGTCGCCGCCGCCCGTGCCTCCACCCGCGACTTGCACGCGGTGCGGCTCGACCTGTCTTCGCCCTCCGATTCCGCGGTCCGCGCGCGGGGCCGCGCCGCGGCCGAAGAGCGCCTCGCCCCGTTCGGCCTCCCGGGCGACGACGACTGGCGCGCGAAATCGTCTTTTGCGCGATTGCCCGAGTCGATGAAACCCGCGGTCGCCGCCGACTTAGGCGAACTCCTCCTCCTCCTCGCGCACGCGAGTCGTACCGACGGCCGCGACCCGGCCACCGTGCTGGCGCTCGTTGAACGGGCCGAAGCGTGCTTCGAAGCGGACGCGGTGCCGCCACTCGCCGCGCACCTCCGCGCCGCGCTCGACGCGCCCGGCGGCGCGAAGCGACCCGCGTCCTCAGCCCGCGATCACTACCTCGACGCCGTCGCGCTGATCGGCGAGGGCCGGTGCCGCGCCGCCCTCGAACCGCTGACGGCCTGCACCGCGGCCGACCCCGGGCACGCCGCGGCGCACTTCGCGCTGGGCTTCTGCCGCCAGCAACTCGGCCAGTACGCCCGCGCGCTCGAGCGGTACGATACCGCACACGCGCTGCTGCCCGGTGACCCGCGGCCCGTCTTCAATCGCGGCCTCGTGTACGGCGCGCAAAAGGACCACGCCCGCGCCGAAGCGGAGTTCGCCCTCGCCATCACACTCGACCCCGCGCACGCCGAAGCGTACCGCAACCGGGCCGTCGCGCGGTTGCGCCAAGGCCGCGAGAAACTGGAAGGGGCCGAGGCCGACCTGACCGCGGCGCTGGACCGCTACGCCGCGCCCATCCCGGTGTACCAACTGCGGGCCCGGGTGCGCGAGTTGCGCGGCAACGCGAAGGGCGCGGAAGCCGACCGCCGCGCGGGCGCGGCGTACGAAGCGCGCACCGAAGAGGACTTCTTGGCCCGCGGACGCGCCGCGCTGCCCGCCGACCCGACCGCGGCCCGGACCGCGTTCGAAACCGCGCTGAACCTGAACCCGGGCTCACTCGCGGCCCTTCAGAACCTCGCACACGTGTGGTCCGAGTACGAGCGCAACGACGCGAAGGCGCTGGAGTTCCTCGCCCGCGCCGCGGAGCGGTTCCCCGAACACGCGCAGGTGCGGGCCGGTCGCGCCGTGCTGCTCGCTCGCGCCGGCAAGCGGGCCGACGCGCACGCCGAGGCCGAACGCGCGCTCGGCCTTTCCGGCGACCCGTTCGTGACCTACCAAGTGGCCGGCGCGTTCGCGCTGAGTGCCGTGGTGCACCCGGCCGACGGCGACCGCGCGATCGCGCTCCTGCGCCGCGCGATCGGCGACGGGTTCCGCGACGCGCGCACCCTCGCCACCGACACCGACCTGAACCCGATTCGCAACCGTGACGACTTCAAAGCGCTCGCCCGCGCCGCGAACGACTTGCTCCGCGACTGACTGCCGCCCGACGCCGACGCCCGAGGCCCAACGCATGACGCGCCCCCGACTCGCTCTAACGCCGCTCGAAGATCGCACGGTTCCCGCCGCGTTCGGGAACACGTGGGTGGACACGAACTTGACGTACAGCTTCGCGCCGGACGGCACCGACGTCGCCGGCACCGGCTCGAACCTGTTCCAAACGCTGAACGCGCGGGCGACCGAGGCCGAGTGGACCGCCGTCGTGCGCGGCGCGTTCGCCGCGTGGACCGTGCCCACGAACCTGACCGCGACCGCGGTGGGCGACGACGGGCGCGCGATCGGCGCGCCGGGGCCGGTGCAAGGCTCGCCGTTCGTCGGGGACATCCGCATCGCGGCGCGCCCGCTCTCCGGCAACGTGCTCGCGATCACCAACCCGTTCGATCTCGTCAGCCCGTGGTCCGGCGAGATCGTGCTGAACAGCACCAAGGTGTTCGACACGGACGGCTCTGCGGATTCGTTCGACCTGTACACGGTTCTGTTGCACGAGATCGGTCACGCACTCGGGGTGGGGAACGGGAGCGACCCGGCTTCGGTGATGACGGACTACAAGGCCCCGCGCACCGGTTTGGGTGTGAGCGACGTGACCGCGATTCAGGCGCTCTACGGCAAACCCGGTGCGCCGACGAACGGCGGCCCGAACGTCATCGTCGGCGCGAGCGGTGCCGTCGCGACCGCACCGGGCCTCGGCACCGACACGAACGGCACACTCCGGACGGCGACGTTCTTGGGCCGGAGCCGCGATAGCAAAGACCGGCGCTGGGATTTTGTGGGCGCGGCGTCGTTCGATTCCGCCAGCGACGTGGACGTGTACCGCGTCAAGACCGGCGAACGGAACGGTGGCGGCGTGCTGGTGGCGTACGTGGGCACGATGAGCGGTGCGGCCCCGACGGTGACCGTGTACGACACGAAGGGCAAGGCGGTGACCGCGGAAGTGCTGACGCGGCAAGACGGCGCGACCATCGTCCAAGTCGCCGACGTGAAGAAGAACGACACGTATTTCATTGCCGTGAACCGCGGAGTGGGTACGTGGACCGGGCCGGAACAGTACCGCGTCGGGTTCGATTTCCGCGACACGGCACTGAAGCTGGACACGGTCGCGAAGGGCACCCTCGCTCCCGGGCAGGCGCTCGTGCGGCGGTTGGAAGTCACGCGGTCGCAGGGCTTCCGGTTCCAACTGAGCGCGCCCGCTGGCGCGACGCTGACTGTGTACGACGCGACCGGCACCGCGGTGTTCACCCTGAGAGCGAGTGGTGCGGACACCGCCGCGGGCGGCGCGCTGCTCGGCCCCGGCAGCTACACCGTCGCGATTACTGGCACCGGCGCGATTGGCGCCAAGTTGCTCGCGACGACCGATCCGATCGGCCCGGCTCTGGACGACGGCTACGCGGCCCCGAGCGCGCCGAGTGCGCCCCCGCCGCCCACGAGCAGCAGCGGGTACTTCTGGAGTAGCGAACCAGAGTTGAAGACGGCTTCCGGCGAGTACGGTTACGCGATGTGGTGACGCCCGGTTGGGTACCGAGACACGGAGGAATCCCAGTGCCACCAGAACTGCTCGATCCCGCGAACTCCGACGTCGCCACGATGCAACTCGTGGGCCGGAGCGCGTGCGCGTCCGCACCCGCGCCGGTCTCGGTCGCCGCGGACCCGTACCCGCACGCCGGCGAGTCGTTCCACGGGTTCGAGGTGCTGGGGGAGTTGGGCCGCGGCGCGATGGGGCGCGTGTACCTCGCGCGCCAGAGCGCCCCGGTCGAACGGCTCGTCGTGCTCAAGGTCGGGCAGTACCTCTCGGCCGAGTGTCAGCGGTTGGCGAAGCTCCAGCACCCGAACGTGGTTCCGGTGTACTCGTTCCACCAAACCGGGCGCGCGCAGGCCGTGTGCATGCCGTACCGCGGCCCGCTCACGCTCGCGCACTTGGTCGCGCGGCTGCGGGCCGAGAACCTGATGACGATCGACGGCAAGTTCCTCACCACGGCCATCAGCGCCGCCCGCGCCGACCGGCACTCCGTCGTGGCGGCGCTCGAACAGGCCGCGACCGAAGAGACCGCGTCGGCCGCGACGGTGGCCCAAGACCCGTTCGCCGCGCTCCGCGGTCTGGCCTACGTGGACGCGGTGCTCGCCCTGATCCGCCAAGTGGTGGAAGGGCTGCGGGCCGCGCATGCCGAGCGCATCGTCCACTGCGACCTGAAGCCCGCGAACGTACTCCTCGCCGACGACGGTACCGCGCAGCTGATCGACTTCGGCATCGCCTACGACAAGAGCGACGCCGGCTCGAAACTGCGGATCGGCGGCACCCGGCCGTACATGTCGCCGGAACAGTTGCGCTCGGTCGCCGAGGGCGAACTGGATTACGACGAGCGCAGCGACTTGTACGCGGTCGGCGCGATGCTCTACGAACTGCTGACCGGGCACCTCCCGTACGAATGGTCGAGCGGCGCGGGCTCTCTGGAGCGCGAGTACGCGGCCCGGTTCGCGCCGCCGCACGCGGTGCGCGAGCTGAACCCGCGGGTGCCCCACGGCGTCGCCTCGATCATCGCCAAGTGCCTCGCCCCCAAACTAGCCGACCGCTACCAGAGCGCCGCGCAGTTGCTCGAAGACCTCGGCCGGCAGATCGCACGGAAGCCGCTGAAGTACGCGGCCAACGTGTCACCGAGCGAGCGCGCGGCCAACTTCGCGTACCGGAACCGGCTCGGGTTGGTGGCCGCGACGGTGCTGCTCGCGTGCGGCGGTGCGTTCGCCGCTTACGAACACCGGGCAGCGGCCCGCGACACCGAACTCGCGCGCCGCGCGCTGGAAGCCGAGGCCGCGCCGTTCGTCGCCGACTGCGACGACGCCGCGTTCTGGTTCGTCGTGGCCGACGCCGACCCGACGGCGCGCGCCCGCGCTCAAGAAGCGACGCGCCGCGCCCTAAACCGGTTCGGGGCCGAAACCGACGACTGGTTCCGCGCGCCGCGCTTCGAGTTGCTCGACGCGTCCACGAGCGCCGACTACCGGAAGCGCACGGCGGCGCTGATGCTCGCGCTGGCCGGCGACGAGACCGACGCGGCCGTGCGCACGATCGACCCGACGGCCCGTGCCGCGGCGCTGGCCCGCGCCGCCTCTTGGACCGACCGCGCCGCCGCTTCGCACCCGGACGCCGACAACTGGCGCGCCGCGTGGACGCAGCGGGCGCTGCTCGCGCGAGCGAGCGAGGACCCGGCTTCCGCCGAACGGTACGCGCGGCGCGCCGCCGCCCTCCCGCGCCCGCCGGCCGAAGCGGTGATCGAAGCCCGGCAGTTGCTCGCCGAAGGGCGCACGCACACCGCGCTGCCGCTGCTCAAAGGAGCGGTCGACGCCGACCCGCAAGCGTTCTGGGGCCTGTTCTACTTGGGCGTGTGCCACCAAACGCTGAACCAGACGCGCGAGGCGGTCGCCGCGTACGACCGGTGCGTCACGCTGCGACCGGACGCCTTCGGCGTGCTGTTCAACCGCGGGCGCGCGAAGAAGCTCTTGGACAAGGCCGGGGCCGAAGCGGACCTCGACCGCGCGCTGGCCGCGAAGCCCGGGTGGGGCGCGGCGCACTACGAGCGGGCCTTGGCTCGCGAGGTGAACAACAACTACAAGGGCGCGATCGAAGACCTCGACGCGGCACTCGCGTGCGGTCACTCGCCCGTTGCCGTGCTGCTGGTGCGGTCGCGCGTCAAGGGCCAGTTGAAAGACGCCGCGGGCGCGGAAGCCGACTTCGTTACCGCGACCAAGACCGAACCGACCGACGAACTGGGCTGGCTCGTGCGGGCACAGGCCCGCGTGTTCCGCGACCGGGCCGCCGCGCTCGCCGATTGCGACAAGGCGCTCGCGCTGAACCCGCGACTCGTGAACGCGCTGCAAGTGAAGGCGCACCTGCTGAGCAAGCTGGGGAAGACGCGCGAGGCGGACGAGGCGCTGTCGCGGCTGATCGATATCAACCCGGACTCCCCGCTCGCGTGGGCCGGGCGCGCGGTGCTTCGCGCCCGCCTCGGCGACCGCGCCGCAGCGCACGCCGACGCCCACGAGGCGCTGAAGTTGTCTGAAGCGCCCATGACGAAGTACCAACTGGCCGGCGTGTACGCCCTGACCGCGAAGGCGAACGCCGACGACCGCCGCGAGGCGCTCAGTCTGTTAGACGCGGCCCTGCGTGCCGGGTTCGGGTTCGAGCACCTGAAAGACGACAAGGACTTGGACCCGCTCCGCAAAGCCCCGGAGTTCCAGAAGACCGTAGACGCGGCGCGCAAGTACCGCACCGAGTTGAAGAAGATCGACTAACGCGCGCTCCGGCGCTCGACCGCACCCGTACCCCAACCGGCCACACTCGCCCACGCCAAGAAACCGTAATGCAGCCGACCAAGCTGAAGACCGAACAGCTCGAAGACCGGAACATGCCCAGCGTGTTCGGGAACCCGTGGCAGCTCGCGACCGAGCTGACCATGAGCTTCGCGAACGACGGCGTGCAGTACTCGAGCCAGACGTGGGGCCAAAACTCGTTCGCCAGCCGGTTGTACTCCGAGATGGGCGCGACGATGGCCCCGAGCGTGTGGCAGGAGGAACTCCTCCGTGCGATGCACACGTGGACCGCGGTGGCGAACATCAACGTGGGCTTCGTGGCCGATAGCGGCACCGCGTTCGGCCCGGCCGGCTTCGCGGTCGGCACCCCGGCCCCGAACATCCGCGTGGGCACCGTCGCCACCGGGACCGACGTGCTCGCGACGACGCTCCCGTTCCACCCGCTCGCCGGCACCTACGCGGGCACGGTGATGTTCAACGAGGCGTGGACGTTCACCCGGGGCGGCGCGCCCGGTACCTACGACCTGTACACCATCGCGCTGCACGAGTTCGGCAACGCGCTGGGCCTCTCGGACCTCGATTCGTCGACCGCGAACGCGATGTACGGGCACTACATCGGCACCCGCACCGGGTTGAGCGCCGCGGACATTAGCGCCGTGCGCGCGATGTACGGAGCGCGCGTCGCGGACGCGACCGAGGCGACTAACAACGCGCGCACCACGGCTCCGACTCTGGCGAACGTGAGCGACCCGGCCGCGTTCGGGCGCACGCGCGCCGTTGTGAACGGCGACATCACCACCGCGACCGACGCGGACTGGTACAAGTTCACCACCCCGCTCCTCACGACGAGCGCGACCGTGCGCCTCGGCACCGCCGGCAAGAGCCTGCTCGCGGGCCGCGTCGAAGTGTACGATTCCGCGGGCAAACTGCTCGCGACTCAAACCAACACCAGCCCGCTACAGGGCGACACGGTGCTCACCGTCGCTGGGCTGAAAGCGAACACCGCGTACTTCGTGCGCGTGTCCGCCGGGCGCGCCGACACGTTCAACACCGGCGCGTACCAGTTGCGCGTGGGCTACAACTACGACCCGCGCACCGAAACGGTCACCGACCGCGTGCAGCGGTTCGGTCTCGATTTGGGGCTGAACGACACGCGCCTGCTCGCGAACACTCTCACCCCGACGGCCGGGTACGCCACCAACTCGCACTACGAGTGGACCGGCGCGATCGAGCACGTCGCCGACAACGACTTTTACAAGCTCACCGCGCCTCCCGGCGGCGGCGTTATGACGATCAGCGTGCAGTCCGACAGCGGGCTGTCCACCTCTGCGACGGTGTACACCTCGAACGGCACGCTGGTCGCGTCGAACATCATCTTGAATTGGGAAAACGGTACCTACCGCGCGCAGGTCCCGTTCACCGTCGGCAACGGCACCTACTACGTGCAGCTCAAGGTGCAAGACGCGAACTGGAGCGCGTGGAGCGGCAACTACCACGCGAGTGTCGATTTCAAGCAGCCGCTCGTGACCGCGGACAAGTGGGTGGCCGGGACCGCGTCCGCGAGCAGCCAGATCGTTCACGGGATCGAGGTGCTGGAAAGCGGAACGTTCGTGTTCCGGCTCACCGCGCTCAGCTCGAACCGCAACGAGGTGGACTGGCTCGAGGCGCGCATCTTTGACGCACAAGGGCAACTGGTGGCCGTGTGGGGCACCGACGGCCTCGCCAGCACCGACACGATGACCGCGTTTTTGGCGAAGGGCAAGTACTCGATCCAGATCGTGCCGGGGCACACCGGCTCGAATTCGTCGGCGTGGCTCGCCTACTCGATGGGATTGAACCGGTTGAGCGACCCGATCGACCCGTTCCTGCCGCCGGACCCGACCAGCCCGCCGCCGCCCCCGCCGCCCCCGCCGCCGCCGGGCCAAGAAGAGGGCGTCATCATCATCACGCCGCCGTTCAACCCGTGGGCACCGTAACCACGAGACCGGCACCTCTACTCCGAAGCCCGTGGCGCACCAGCGCCGCGGGCTTCGCGGGTTTGTGCGGTCACGCGCCTTCGGGCGCTTCCGGGTAGCGGTCGGGGTCGGGCGGCAGGTTGTACACCAAGTTCGGGAAGTGTTCCACCAAGTAGTGAACCACGCGCCGCGCCGAGAGCACGCCGAGCGGCCGGTCGTCTTCGTCCACGACCGGCAGGTGGCGGTAGCCGCCCTTTTGCATCCGCCGAATGGCGGCCCGCACGGAGTCCAACGGCGACACGGTCGCGGGGCGCGGGGTCATGCACTCGCGCATCGGAAGGTCGAGCGCGCACCCCGGCGCGAGCACGCGGGTGAGCAGGTCGCGCTCGGTGAAGATGCCGACCACGCGCCCGGCGTCGGTGACGAGCAGGCACCCGGTGTGCCAGCGGCGCATGGCTTCGACCGCGCCGGCGACCGGCGCGAGCACCTCGATGGCGCGCGGCTCGTTGGGTTCGAGCCGGGCGACGCTGTCCACCTTCAGATTGCGGGACAGCTCCATCGGGTACAGGCCGAGTGCCGGTCGCGGTGCGGGGCGGCGGCGCGGGTTGGGTGCGGAACTCATGCGACAGCAGCGGGCGGACGGAGAGGCAGAACCGACGCCAATATTCTCCGAACGCGGCCCGCGCGGGCAAGCCCAACCCGAGCGCGCGCCTCTGGAAGTCGGCGGTCGAAGCGCCCTCGCTGACGCGTCGGGCTACTCCGGTGTCGCCCGACGCGTGAGCGCGGGCGCTCAACACTCGAATACCGCCGACTTCCACAGGCACACGCCCAACCCGAGCGCGCCTCACGGCACGCGCGCCAGCTTGCGCTTCACTTCGTCCAACCGGCCGTTGTACCGGTCGCGGCCGGTGCGGCTCGCGTCGGCCTCGTACGCGGCCTTCGCCCGCTCCCACGCCTCGCGCGCCTTCGCCTTCTCGTTCAACCGAAACAGCACGTCCCCGAGGTGATCCCATACGGTTGCGTCGTTCGGGCCGAGCGACAGGGCCGCGGCGCGCTCCAGCGTCGCGCGCGCCTCTTTCACTTTCCCCTGCCGGAACTGCACCCACCCGAGGCTGTCCAAGTACGACGCGTTCTCCCCTTCCGCGCTGCCGGCCTTGCGGCGCTCGATGCGGTCCGCGGTGAGCGCGCGGCGAATCAGCCGCTCAGCTTCGGCCAAGTTGCGGCCCTCGTCGGCGAGGTGGTAGCCGAGGTCGTTGCACGCCCCGGCGTGGTCCGGGTCGTCGTCGAGCATCGCGCGCAACAGCGCTTCGGCTTCGGCCCTCTTCCCGCCGCCCCAGAGCGCGTTCGCCTGCGCGTACCGCACCCGCGGCTTGTCGGCGGGCGCATCGAACTCGTCGAGCAACTTCTTGCCGTACTCGATGGCCTCGTCCCATTTCCCGAGCGCGCGCAGCACCGTGTGCTTGCGGAGCCGCACCGTGAGCCGGTCCGTGTCGCCCACGTTCAGGATCGCCTTGTCCGCGGCGCGGACCGCGGCGTCCGCCTTGCCCACTTCCGCCAGCGCCAGCGAGTAGTGGAAGTTCAGGAACGCTTCGGTCAGCGGCACCTCCGGGTTGCCGATCGCGGCGGCGCACAGCGCCTCCACGTCGCCCGGTTTGCCCGCGAGCCACAGCACGTTGAACAGCGCCTGATACACTTCGCCGATGGTGGTTTGCGGGTTCGCGTTCAGCGCGTTGCGGAAGTGCAGTTCCGCGGCCACCAGTTTCCCGTGGCGCTGCGCGAGCGCGCCCATGAAGAACGCGGTGCCGCTCGCGCGCTTCACCCCCAACCGCAGGTCGTCGCCGGCGGCGCGCAACAGTGCCGCCGCGCCGTCGGGGTTGGTCGCGAGCGCGTCGGCCACGGCGCGGGCCTTCTCCGCGGCGCGGCGCTTGGCGAGTTCGGGAATCGGCTTCTCTTTGTCGCGGCGGGCTTCGTCCAACAGCACGAACGACTTGTCCAGTTCCGTGACGATGGCCCGGGCGCGGCCGGTGTCGAGGTGCGCGCGCACGAACAGCGCCACCAGTTCCGGGTCCGCGGATTCGATGAGCTTGGCGAGCGCCGCGTCGCCGGTGTCGCGGTCGGGGCCGCGGGTCTGCTCCCACGCCACGACCGCGGCGAGCGGCTTGTTGCCCGGGTCGCGCGCCGCGTGCGCTTGAAGCTTGAGCACCACTTCGTCGTTGGCGGTGCCGGCTTCGCGAAGCAACTTCGCATACCGCACGAACGGTTCGCCGGCGCGCGGCTTCAACTTGAGGAACGTTTCGAGTTGGGCGAGCGCGTCGGCGCGGTCGCCCTTCGCGTCGAGCGCGCCGCTCAGGTTCCACGAGAGGCGCGCCGCGGCGCTCGGGTCCGGGAACAGCTTCGCGGCGCGCTCGAACGCTTCGACCGCGGCCGCGTACTTCTTGCGCTTCACGAGCACGCGGCCGAGGCGCTCGAGGCAGTCCGCGGCCTCCGCGTCGGCCTCTTTCGGCGTGAGCGCCCCTTGCGCGATTACGTCGGCGCGGCCGTCGGTGAGCAGGTCCACCGCTTTGCGAAGGGCGGCTTCCGCGGCGGCGCGGTCGTCGGCTTTTTCGCACAGCGCGGCGAGGTCGCGGTACGCGCGCACGGCTCGTTCCGGGCGCTCGGTCAGCGACTTGCTTTCGACCGCGACTTTGGCGACGTCGATGGCGTCCGCGAGTTCGCCCGCGTCGAACAGCAGTTTGGCGAGCAGCAGCGCGGTGTCGGAGTCGTCCGGGTCGGTTTCGAGCGCGGCGCGGGCGTGGCGGATCGCCTCCGGGTCGCGCCCGAGTTGCGCGTAGAGCTTCGCCAACTCGCGCTTCGGTGCTGAAGAAGTTGGGTCTTGCTTGGCCGCGGCTTCGAGTTGCTTGGTGGCCGAAAGGAGGCGGTCGCGGCGCAGGTTCCAGACGGCCGCACCGTATTGCGCGAGCGCGTCTGTGCGCGCTTCGGCGGCGGGCACCACGGGAACGGGGTCCGCGCCGACACAGAGCGCGACGAACAGCCCGGCGATCATGGCAGCGCTCCGCGACGAAGGGACGCGCCGATGATACCGTCGCGCCCGCCCCGCGCGAAGCGCGGGTTGCGCGCCGGTCCGGGCGAGCGGCACGCGTGAGCGTGCCGGTGAATCGCGCGCCCGGCAACCGGCACGCTCACGCGTGCCGCTCGCCTTCGGGTCACTTCTGCGCGGTGGTGCTCTCGCCGGTGATCGGGCCGGACAGCTTCATCTGCACCTTCTGCCCGTCCATGTCCACCTTGCCGTCCAGCTTGATCTTGCCGCTGAACTTCTCCTTCACCGCCACGCCCGTCTTGATGCTCTTCCACGTCGTGATTTTCAGCTCCATCTCGACGTCCACGGTCGGTTCGCCGTCGTCCTTCATCTTGCCGGTGATTTTCGTTTCGCTCTCGATCACCGCGACCGTTTCGCCGTTCAGCTCTTCGGTCTTTGTGAACACTTGGTTCACTTTGCCCTTCACGTCGGTGAACGAGTTGCCCAGCATCTTCTGGAGCGCCGCGGCGTCCACGGTCCACTTGTGACCGACCTTCACCTTTTCCTTCGGGTACAGGTCGTCGTCGTTCTCAATGCCGTTGCGGTTGTCCAGCTCCTTCTTCTGCTTCTCGGTGGGCTTGGTGTCCACGAGCGAGTGCTTCCACTTGTCGCCCACCTTCTCGCTGATGACGGTTTCCTTGTTCAGCTCGCCCGGCTCGGTCGTTTCCGGCAGGTCCATGCCCATGAGCGTGCCGGACACCGTCGCGTCTTCCTTGATGATCTTCACTTGGCACTTGGTCACGTCGCGGCCCTTCACCGCGAGCACCTTCGCTTCTTCCTCGGTGTGAACCGTGAGGTTCATTTTCAGCGTGATGTCCATCCCGCCGATGTTCATCGTGGTGTCGGCGTTCTTGATGACCATTTTGCCCTTCGACACGAACACTTGGCCCTTCTCAACGGCCGGGCCGCGCAGGTCGAAGGTGTCGTTATCCGCGGCGCGGCCGGTGCCCAGCGCCAGCGCCAGCACCGCACCCATCGCCACCAAATTGCGCATCCGCATGTGTCTCTCCGTGAAGTGGAACGCAGCCCCGTCATCTTCCGGGTTCGCCGCCCGCGGGGCAATATTATCTCGCCTTCAGCGCCGCGAGCGACACGCGCATGGACGGGAACGCCAGTTCGTTCTCGTCCACCGTCGCCAGCGGGTGCCATTCGATACCCGTGACGCCGTCCAGCGGTTTCGCCGATTCCGGCGCGACCGCCTGGGCCGTGAACACCAGATCGACGACCGGGTAAGTGACCTCGCGGTACAGGTACAAGTTCGGGCACGACATGAGGAACGTGACGCCTTCGATCTCGATGCCCACCTCTTCGCGCACCTCGCGGCGGAGCGCGTCTTCGGCGGTCTCGCCGATGTCGATGAACCCGCCGGGGATGCCGAGTTTGCCCGCGGCCGGGTCCTTCTCGCGGCGGATGAACAGCACGCGCCCGTCCGGCCCGAAGACGAACGCGGCGGCGGCAACGGTGGGGTTGAAGAAGAACGTGAATCCGCACGGGCCGCAGCGGAGCGGAATCTTCCCGACGTTCTCCGCTGCGCGCGGCGCACCGCACCGCGGGCAGAAGCGAAACAGTTCGGCGGGGCGCATGGGGGGGGCTCGTGGGTGGGGCGTGACGGCGGTACGGAGATGGTACCGCGCCCGCGGAGCGAGGCGCGACGAAGGCTGCCAAGTGGGGAGAAAAGGGCGAGATTGCCACCAGTTGGCAGTCTCGCTTCATGGTAAAACGCGACTAGAAATCCCAGCAATTCCGAGGGGTCCGGGGGCGAGGCTGCCAAGGCTGCCAACTTTCGCGCGCTACCCCCTCCCCCTTTGAAAAGTGCGAAATTCGGGGCGGTTCGCGGACCAGTTCGAGTTCGCGCGTGTGAACGAACGGCCCTACACCGAAGCGCGATTTCGCGCGGCAATCGAAATGTATACGCACGTTCAAATGCAGTCAACGGGCGGCGCGGCTGATTCTGTTCGCGGATTGCCGGTTCGACCCACCGCCCCCTCCCTGAAGGGAGGGGGGGGAAGAGCTTCTCTTCTCGTGCGCGCAATTCGATTCCCCCAACTCTTTCTCCCCTCCCTTCAGGGAGGGGTTGGGGGTGGGTCGCCACGTCCGCGCGACCGGGAGCCGCGAACGCCAACCAACCCGCGCGAGCCGAGGTGATTACGCCTTCCCCAGCACCCCGTCCACCACCCAGCACCCGCGGGCGTGCGGGCCGGGTGCGCGGCAGTGGGTCAGCACCTCTTCGTTCTCGCAGCCGGCGTCTTGGAGGGCGTCGGCCAAAATGGGCATCGCGGTGAAGTCGCGCGAGTTGTACATGCTTTGGGCGAGGGCGACGGCGTCGGAGGTGCGCCACGCGGGGTCGAATTCCACCGGGCGGAACGGGTTCCCGAACGCGCACCGCACGAGCGCGGTTTGCGCCGCCGTGACCGCGATCACGCTCGTGCGGACCGCGTCCGGGGAGGCGGTGTGCGCGCCGCGGTACAGCACGTTCAGCACCGCGGAGGTGCTGTCGATGGCGGCGATGAGCGCCGGCGGGTCTTGCGTCCACTCGTTCCCGGTGTGCCACACGACCTTCCACGCGGCCCACTGCACCTGCGAGTTCACGAACCCGTGTTCGGGGCCGGCGCTCATGCACTCCTCTTGCGCCACCGCGAGCATCGCTTCGGCCGCGCCGCCGTCCGCGAACGCTTCGGCGACATCGACCGCTGTGCGGTACGCCGGCTTGTGGAGCAGCGCCCCGAGGAGCCGGCAGCACGCGACCGCGTACAGGCGCAACTTCCGCGCCGACCCGCCCGCGCGGAGCGCTTCCAACAGATCGCGCGGCGAAGTGGAGGCGTCCCACGACTGTTCGTTCACGGCGGCACCCGCGCCCGGTCGCTTCGTTACGCCAATTCTAGCACGCCATCGACCACCCAGCACCCGCGCACGTGCGGGCCGGGTGCGCGGCAGTGGCTCAGCACCTGCTCGTCTTCGCACCCGGCGTCTTGGAGTGCATCGGCCAGAATGGGCATCGCCCCGAACTCGCGCAACTCGTACATCTGCCGCGCAATGGCGACCGCGGTATCAGTGCGCCACGCGGGGTTGAAGGCGACCGGGCGAAACGGGTTCCCGAAGACACAGCGCACCAGCGCGGGCAACATCTCGTCGGTTTTCCCGCGCTCGTCCACCGAGTACGCGAAGGCGGACCGAACGGCCATGTCGAAGGAATCGAACGAATTCGGCGCACGCCACGTCAACCAGTTCAGTGCGGATTGTGCGCGCGAATTCTTCACCCCACTGCGCCGAATGGATTCGTGAGCGCGCCGCAGGTCCGCGCCCGTGCCCGTGCCGTCGGCGTACCGTTCCACTACCTCGACGACCGACTGTTCGATTTTCGCCCCGATTTGGCTCCCGAACGCACAACGGCACGCGGCACAGACCGCCAACCGGAACTTCCGGTCACTCGGTCGGCCGTGCGGCACGCGCGTCAGGTACTTCACGAGAGCGTGAGCGTTTTGCGGCCCCAGCCAATCGGCTTCGGTCATCGCAGCACCTCACGCTTTGCCGAGTACGCCATCGACCACCCAACACCCACGCGCGTGCGGTCCGGCGTCGCGGCAGTGGTTCAGCACCTGTTCGTCTTCGCACCCGGCGTCTTGGAGCGCGTCCGCAAGAATGGGCATCGCGCCGAACTCGCGCGAATCGTACATCTGCTGCGCGAGCGCGACGGCAGTATCGGTACGCCACGCGGGGTTGAAGGCCACCGGGCGAAACGGATTCCCGAAGATGCAGCGGATGAGGTGCGTTGCTTGTGCCATTGCCCCCGTCCACAGTTGCGTTCTGTCCGCAGGGATGAGCGGATCGCGCACGACCGCTTCGGCGTAATGGTGGATCGCGAACGTGGCAACGATCATCGCGTTGGAATACGCCAGTCCTCGAGCCGCAAACATGACGCTCTGGTTTCGTCCGTGGTTGGGGATGTGCAATTCGCTGTCGCGCTTCGATACTTCCGTGAACTTCGCTTTGCCGTCCGCGAACCGTTCGGCCGCAAGAACGACCGCGGCAGCAGTGGGGATCGATTCGACCCAGTTCCACATCAGCCGGCAGCAACCGCAACCGACGAGCCAGAACTTGCGCCGGCCCGGCTTCGTTCGGTTGAGGTGGTGCGCCTTGCACAAGTAATCGAGCAGCGCGAAGTCGCTCGATTCTTCCGCCAGCCACTCGGCTTCGGTCATCGCCGTTGTCTCACGAGTTGATCGGCTTACCGGCCCATGCCATGCGGGCCGCTTCGCCGACCGCTTCGCTCAGCGTCGGGTGCGCGTGCGTGCAGCGGGCGATGTCTTCCGCGCTGCCCTTGTACTCCATAATCGTCACGCACTCCGCGATCAGGTCCGACGCCCGCGGCCCCAAGATGTGAACGCCCAGCACGCGGTCGGTCTTCGCGTCGGCCAGCACCTTCACGAACCCGTCTTGCTCGTCCATCGCCTTCGCGCGGCCGGTGGCGAGGAACCGGAACTTCCCGACGCGGTACTCCGTGCCCTTCTCCTTCAGTTGCTCTTCCGTGAGGCCCACGCTCGCCACTTCCGGCCAGATGTAGATCACGCTCGGGATCGCGTCGTAGTTGACGTGCGGCTTCATCCCGCCGAGCGTTTCGGCGAACACCACGCCCTCTTCGCTCGCCTTGTGCGCGAGCATCGGCCCGGCGATCAGGTCGCCGATGGCGTACACGCCCGGCACGTTCGTTCGGAAGTGCGCGTCGGTGTCGATGCGCCCGCTCTTGGGGTCGTACTTCACGCCGGCGTCGTCGAGGCCAAGCCCACCGGTGAAAGGCCGCCGCCCCACGGCGACTAGCACCCGATCCCCGGTGAAGCTCACTTCCTTGCCGTCCTTCGATTGCGCGAGAAGCGTAACCGAATCGCCGCTGACTTTCGCCCCGGTGACGCGCGTTTCTAGGTGGAACTCCAGCCCCTGTTTCACGAGCAGCTTGTGAACTTCGGTCGCCACCTCGCGGTCGCAAATGGGCAGAATGTTCGGCAGGAATTCGACCACGGTGACCTTCGCGCCCAATCTCTTCCAGACGCTCCCCAATTCGAGACCGATGTAGCCGGCCCCGACGACGATGAGGTGCTTGGGCACCGGGCTGAAGTTCAGCGCTTCAGTGCTGCTGACGATCCGCGAACCGTCGAACTTGAGGAACGGCAGTTCCGTCGGCTCGCTCCCGGTCGCGAGCAGCACGTTCTTCGCCTGAAGCACGGTCTTCGCGCCGTCCGCGGCCGTCACTTCGACCGCGTTACCCTTGAGGAGCTTGCCCGCGCCGTAGTGCGGAGTGACGCCGTACTTCTTGAACAGCCCGGCGATGCCCCCGGTGAGGTCGCTGACGACTTTGTCTTTGCGCTTCAGCATGGTGCCGAGGTCGAGCGCGACGCCGGACACCTGCACGCCGTGCTTGGCGAACTTGTGCAGCGCCTGTTCGTACATCTCGGACGAATCGAGCAGCGCCTTGCTGGGAATGCACCCGACGTTCAGGCAGGTGCCCCCGAGCGCCTTGTTCGCGCGCTTCTCGATGCACGCGACCTTGAGGCCGAGCTGCGCCGCGCGGATCGCGGCCGTGTACCCGCCCGGCCCGCCGCCGATCACCACGAGATCGAATTGGTCCGCCATCGTCGCTCCGCAAGAAGGTTCACCGCTGAGACCGCAGAGACCGCGGAGAAGACAAGGGTTCACCACAGAGGCACAGAGACACGGAGAAAACTGAGAAGACAGTTTGTGTTCGAAACGAACTCTTGTCTTCTCAGTGTCTCTGTGCCTCTGTGGTTAACTCTGCCTGTGTTTTCCTCTGCGTCCTCTGCGGTCTTCGCGGTGAAAATCAAATCTCAAGTAGCATCCGTTCGGGGTTCTCCACGCACTCTTTGATGCGCACGAGGAACTGCACGGCTTCGCGGCCGTCGATGATGCGGTGGTCGTAGCTCAGCGCCAGATACATCATCGGCCGAATCACGATCTGGTCGTTCACCACTACCGCGCGCTTCTGGATGCTGTGCATGCCCAGAATCGCCACCTGCGGCGGGTTCAGGATCGGCGTGCTCATCATCGAGCCGAAGATGCCGCCGTTGGTGATCGTGAACGTGCCGCCTTCGAGGTCGTTCACGGTGATCTTGCCGTCGCGGGCTTTCTTCGCGAGCGAGCCGATCTCCTTTTCGATCTGCGCGAACCCGAGTTGGTCCGCGGCGCGCACGACGGGCACCATCAGCCCCTTCTCGGTGCTGACCGCGACGCCCACGTCGTAGAAGTGCTGGTGGACGATGTCCGCGCCGTCGATGCGGGCGTTCACGAGCGGGAACGCCTTCAGCGCCTCCACCGCGGCCTTCACGAACACGGACATGAACCCGAGCTTGATGCCATGCTTCTTCTCGAACCGCTCGTTGTACTTGGCGCGCAACTCCTGAATCGCGGTCATGTCCGCTTCGTTGAACGTCGTCAGCGTCGCGGTGGTGTTCTGCGATTCGAGTAGCCGGGCCGCGATGCGCTTGCGAATCGGCGTCATCGGCTCGCGCGTGCTCGCCCGCGTGCCGGCGGGAATTGGCTTCGGCGCGGGCGGTGGCGCGCCGTTGCTCGCGGGCTTGGCCGCGGTCGCGGCGACGGCGTCTTCTTTGAGGACGCGCCCGCCGGTGCCGGTGCCGGTGACGCTCGCGGCGCTCACGCCGGCTTCGGCCAACACGCGCTGCGCGGCCGGTCCCGGCTCCGGGGCGGCCTTCTGCTGCGCCGCGGGCGCGCTTGGTGCGGCCGGTGCCGCACTCGCGGCCGGCGCTTTGGCGTCGGTGTCGATCTGCGCGACGACCGCGCCGATGGCGACCGTCTCGCCTTCCTTCACCAGAATCTTCAGCACCCCCGCGACCGGGGCGGCGACTTCCTGCGCGGCTTTGTCGGTGCCGAGTTCGTACAGCGGTTCGTCGATTTTCACGAACGCGCCGTCGGGCTTGAGCCAACGGTTCAGGGTGCCCTCGGCGATGGACTCGCCCGCGCGCGGAACGGTGACTTGTTCGACCGGCATAGTGCCCCCTAGTGCGAACGCCCACGGACCCGCCGTCCGTGGGCGCGAGTGAATCGGGTTTGTGTCTGCTTCCCGGGACCGCGGCCGTCTCGGCCGCCTGAGCACGGCAACACGAGGCGCGATCCGGGCGGCCGAGACGGCCGCGGTCCCGGGAAAGGCCGTGTCACACCTTCGCGTCCGCCTGCGCGGCGGTGCCGTTGGTGTGCGCGCCGTTGGCTTCGGGCGTCGTGTTCACCCACCCGAAGCGGCCCGGGCCGACCGGGCCGGACGGCGTCGCGGCGAACGCGCCTTCCACCAGCAGTTTCTGTTCCTTCTCGTGTACGTGGTGCGAACCGGTCGCCGGGCTGGCGCTGGCGTCGCGGCCCACGTACTCGAAGGGGAAGTTCATCGCCCGCAACCGCGGTTCGGCGAACGTCCACCCGCCCATGTTCTGCGATTCCTCCTGCACCCACACCCACTCGCGGGCGCGGCGGAACTTCGTGAGCGCCGCGGCGAGCTGCGCCTCCGGCCACGGGTACAACTGTTCGAGGCGCAGAATCGCGACCGCCTGCGTCTTCAGTTCGTCGCGCTTCTTGGCGAGGTCGTAGTACACCTTGCCCGAACACACCAGCACGCGGGTCACGAGGTCCGGGTTCACCGCGGGGTCGTCCAGCACTTCGCGGAAGTAGGTGCCCGTGGCGAACTCGCTCACCGGCGACGTCGCGGCCGGGAGCCGCAAGAGGCTCTTCGGCGTCATGACCACGAGCGGTTTGCGGAAGGTGCGCTTCACCTGCCGCCGCAGCAGGTGGAAGTACTGCGCCGGCGTCGTCGGGTACGCGACCTGAATGTTGTCTTCCGCGCACATCTGGAGGAACCGCTCGAGGCGCGCCGACGAGTGCTCCGGCCCCTGCCCTTCGTAGGCGTGCGGGAGCAGCAGCACGAGGCCGTTCGCCCGCTTCCACTTCGATTCGCACGAGGTGAGGAACTGGTCGATGATGACCTGCGCGCCGTTCACGAAGTCGCCGAACTGCGCCTCCCACATCACGAGCGATTCGGGGTCGTCGAGGGCGTACCCGAACTCGAAGCCGAGCACCGCGGCTTCGGAGAGCGAGCTGTCGAACACGTCGAACGGGGCTTGGTTCGCGGAGAGGTTCTGCAGCGGGTAGTGGTCGGCGGCGGTGTTGTAATCGACCACCACGGCGTGGCGCTGCGTGAACGTGCCGCGGCGGCTGTCTTGGCCGCTGAGCCGCACGGGCGTGCCTTCGAGGACGAGCGAGCCGAACGCGAGCGCCTCCCCGGTGCCCCAGTCCACGACCCCGCGGCGCTTGATCGCGTCGCACCGGCCTTGCAGCGTTTTCAGCAGGTTCGGGTGAACGGTGAAGCCGTCCGGGAACGTGCCGATGGCGTCCGCGATGCGGTCGAGCACGGCGTCGCCGATGCCGGTGTGAACGGGGTCGTGCGTGTACCGCCCGGTGTAGCTCTTCCAGCGGCCGGCGAACCCCTCCATCCCGCGCTTCTTGGCTTCGCCCTTCTTCACCATCTCGCGCACCTGCTGGAGCGCGCTTTCCATCTCGTTGCGGTACGCGGCGGCCAGCGCGTCGGCGTCGCGCTTCGCGTCTTCGAGCTTGGTGGCGAACTCGCTCTTCAGGTCGCGGGCGACGGCCGCGGTCACGGCGGTGTCCCGGTCCCGGACGAGCCGCCCCGCGTACACGGCCGAAATCGGCGGGCGCTCGGCGATGGCCTTCGCCTGAAGCGGCTGCGTGTACCCGGGGTTGTCGCCCTCGTTGTGCCCCCACTTGCGGTAGCACACCATGTCGATGACCACGTCCCGCTTGAACTGTTGGCGGAAGTCGAGCGCCAGTTCCGCTATGGCGACGCACGCCTCCGGGTCTTCCGCGTTCACGTGGAACACCGGCGCCTGCACGAACTTCGCGATGTCGGTGCAGTACTGCGTGCTGCGGCTGTCGCGCGGGTTCGTGGTGAAGCCGATCTGGTTGTTCACCACGATGTGAACGGTCCCGCCGGTGCGGTACCCGGCGAGGTTCATCAGGTTGAACGTTTCCATCACCACGCCCTGCCCCGCGAACGCGGCGTCGCCGTGAACGAGGATCGGCAGGCCGGAAGCGCGGTCCTTGTCGCCGTGCTGCCGCTGTTTCGCGCGCACGCGCCCCTGCACCACGGGGTCCACGATCTCCAAGTGCGACGGGTTCGGCGTGACCGACAGGTGCACCTTGCCGCCGTCCGCGGTCGCCACGTCGGCGGAGAAGCCCAAGTGGTACTTCACGTCGCCGTCGCCGTCGTGCGACGAGAGCGGCAGGTAGTTGTCTTCGAACTCGTTGAAGATTTCCGCGAGCGGCTTGTTGAGCGTGTTCGCCAGCACGTTCAACCGGCCGCGGTGCGCCATGCCGATGACGATTTCCTTCACGCCCGCGCTCGGCGACTTCTGCACCAGCGCGTCCAAGATCGGGATGAGCGTTTCGCCCCCTTCGAGCGAGAACCGCTTCTGGCCCACGTACTTGGTGTGCAGGAACTTTTCGAACAGTTCGGCCTCGTGCAGCGTGAGCAGCGTGCGGTACTTCTGCCGCAACTTCACGGCCGGCCGGCCCCGGACCGGTTCGAGGCGCGTCGCGAGCCACTGGCGCACGTCGAGCGAGTCGATGTGCATGTACTCGATGCCGATGGTGCGGCAGTAGGTGTCGCGCAGGAGGGCGAGCAGGTCGCGGAGCACGACCGGGCCGTCGAACCCGAACACCATGCTGCCGTCCACGGTGCGGTCGAGGTCGGCCTCGGTGAGGCCGAAGTTCTCGAGCGCGAGCAGCGGGCACGGCGGCGGCGGGTCGGCCGAGAGCGGGTCGGTGTGCGCTTGCAGGTGCCCGGCTTGGCGGTACCAGAACACGAGCCGCACGACGCCGGTTTGCACCCGCAGTTCGGGGCCGGCCCCCGCGCCGGGCGCGCTCGCGGTGCCCGCGGCGGGGAGCGTGCCGGCGAACTTCATGCCCGCGAAGAACGCCTGCCACGTGGGATCGACCGAGGACGGGTCTTGCTGCCACCGGCGGAACTGGTCTTCGACGATTGCGCCGTTTTCGCTGAACATTGGCGAACGCTCCGGGAGCGCGGGAGGCGGTGCGGTTACTGATAGCCGCTCGCGCGCGTCGGGCAAGGCGCGGTGGCGGTACAGCTACTATACCGCGACCGCGCCGCGAACTTGCGTGCGTCGTGCCACCGGCCGAAACACAAAAAGGCCGCGGGAGCTGTCGCCCCCGCGGCCCGGTTACGTCTTCTCACCCGCGGCGCGTCAGCCGTTCGGTTGGCGGCCTTCGGTTTGCACGATCTCTTCTTCCGAGTTGATGATGATGCGGGGCGTCAGCATGATCATCACGTGCTGCGAGTCGCGGCCCACGCCCACGTTCTTGAACAGGCGGTTCAAGTACGGGATCTTGCTGAGGAACGGCGGGCCGAACTCGTTCCGGCTCTCGCGGAGTCGTTTCAGACCGCCCATCAGCACCGTGCCGCCGTCCGGGCACACCACGGTCGTTTGCACCGTGATGCTCGTGAACGAGGGCTGCTGGATGAACTGCGTGAACGGGATCGGTTGCCCTTGGCTGCCGCCCTCGAACACCGGCGTGACGAACGTGGTGATCGGGAACAGCGGCACCGTCGCCCCGGACTGCGCCGCGAGCGTCACGTCTTGGTTCACCCGCACGAACCGGCGGTCGGCGCTCACCACCGCTTGCACGGTGATGTTCAGCGTGCCTTCCGGCGAGCCGGGGAGCGGCGTGTTCTGCGGGATGAACACGATCTGCCCGTTCACCGAGAACACCTGCACGTTGGTGACGTAGAACTCGGTCTGGTTCACGCTCAGGTTCGCGGTCTGGCCGTTGAACAGCGTCACCTTCGGCGCGTTCATGATGTTGGACCGCTGGTCGCCCTGCGCCATTTCCATGAACGTGTACACTTGGATGTCGTTCAGGAACGCGAGGCCGAACGACAGCCCACCGTTGTTGCCCGGGTTGTTCGGGAAGTTCCCGAACGCGGGCACCGCGCGGTTGAAGCTGGTCCCGCGGATCGGCACGTCGAGGTCCGGGGTGAACGTGCCGGCCGGCGTCAGGCCCACCGTAGCCCGGCTGTTGATGTCGTTGATGAACGGCGTGGGGCGGAACGTGCCCGGCCCGACCCCGTTCGGCCCGGTCAGTTGCGGCTCGAACGAGGTGTTGTTCGTCTTGATGTTCACCGAGAAGTCGATGCCCATCCGCTCGAAGAACGACTCGGCCAGCGTCACGATCCGGATCTCGATCGCCACCGCGAGGTCTTGCAGGCGGCGCAGCGCCTCCAGCAGGTCGGACACTTCGCTAATCACGTCGGCGGTCTGGTTCACCACCAGCGCGTTCCCGATGTCGAAGTATTCGACCTTGCCGCCGCCGCCCGCGCCGTCCCACGAGTACGGGCGCACCATGCTCGTGATCAGCTTCATGAGCTGCTCGTGCTTGGTGTTGGTCCCGTTCACCACGTGCGACGACGGGGCCAGCGGGTTGTTCGATTGCAGCGTGCCGCCCTGCCGCCCGGTCTGCACGCTCGGCGGCGCGACCGTCGACAGTTCGGCCTGCGTACCCGTCGGCGTGCCGCCGCCCAAGCTGCCCTGCGGCATGAACGGGGTCGCCCCGCCGCCCGGCGTGTTCAGCCCGCCGATCAGCGCTTGCCCGCTGTTCAGCGCGGTGCGCATCAGGTTCTTGTCGAAGTTCGCGTACTCGGGCAGCGCGAAGTTCGGTACCGGCGTCACGAGGTCGGCGACCGAGAACACCTTCGTGACCATCCGGCCCTTGGACTTCTTCACCGTGGTGATCTTCACCGCGTCGTTCTCGACGAGGTAGCTCACCCCGGCCTGCTCGCACACGCACGCCAGCACGTTCTTCGCGGACATCGCCGCGCCCGGCTCGAACGAGACCGGCTGCACCTCGCTGATGCCCTCTTGGTTCAGCCCGCGGTAGTCGATCACCAGCGGCAGCCCGGTGAGGGTCTGCACGTTCTTGATCGCCTGATCCAAGGGCGTCTGGCGCAGCTCGATCGTGATGGGCTTGTCGAGTTTCACCTCGATCTCGTACTCGGCTTGGCTGCGCGTCTTCAGGTGCGCGTTGTCCAGAGAGCCGCGGCCGCGGGCGCGCTCGAGGGCGCGGAGTTGCACGTTCACCGGGCTGTCGGTGGTCACGACCGGCCCGAGGCGGTCGTTGTCGTTCAGCCCTTCGAGGAAGAACGCTTCCTTGTCGCGCTTGTCCTTCTCGGCCTGCTTCGCGCGGCGGCTGATCTTCGCCATTTCCGCCAGCGCGCTGACCGCGGGGTCTTCCGGGTCCAGTTGCTTGGCTTGCAGCGCGACGCGCTCGGCGGCGGCGTAGTCGCCCTTCACCTTCACCAGCTCGTGGTACTGGCGCACCAGCGCGGCCACTTCGCGCTTGCGCTCTTCCTCGGCGACGCCGCGGCCGGTGATCTGGTCGCGGGCCTCTTTGCGCTCCTTGTTCAGGCGCGCGGTCGCGTCGATCTGGCCCTTCATGACGCGGAACTGCTCGAGCCGGCTGTCGATGGGCCGCAGCAGGTTCGCCACGCTGCCCGGTTCCAACCCGGAGGCGCGCACGCGGTTCGAGTAGTCCAGCATCATCTGCATGGCGATGTCGGTCTCGCCGCGGCCGAACGCCTTCAGGGAGTTCTCCTGAACCGTCAGCCCTTCGCTGCGCAACTTGTCGAACTGCACCTTGCGCATCGCGGCGGCTTGGTTCGCCACGCCGTCGCTGGGCTTGGCGTCCGACCCGCCGACGCGGGCCGTGCCCGGCGGGTTCGCCGGGGCCATCGGGTCGGTCGGCACCTTCGGCTCGGTCGGCTCTTGCCCGGCGACCTTCACGATGCCGGCGTCCGGCTTCGCGCTCGCGGTGCGGCACGCTTCGAGCATCCGCTCGCGCTCGGCCTTGTGCGCGTCGCTCAGGTGGTTCGCTTCGATCAGCACCAGCACGCCGGACGCGCGCTCGTACTCCTTCGCCTCGTACGCGCCCTTGGCGTTCGCGAAGCTCGTTTCGGCCAACCGCTTCTTGTGCGCGAGCTTCTCCGCGTCGATGCTGTTGAGCAGCTTCGCGGCGTCGGCTTGCGCGCCTTGGTTGTGCGCCTGAACGGCGAGCTTGGTGGCGGTCTCGTACTCGCCGCGGCTCAGTTCGTAGCTCGCTTGGTCGAGCAGTTGGCGCGCGGTGAGCGACGTGCCGCCGGCCTTCGGGGCGTACACGGTCTGCGTGCCGGTCGGCGCGCCCGGGGCGACGGTGGTGTTCGCACCGCCCACGGGCACGAGCGTTTCCGGCCCGCCCAGCGCGACGGTGCCGCCGGCGGTGCCGTGGGTGCCCTTGCTCGCGGTGTACAGCGCGGCCTTGCCCTCGCTCACGGCCTTCGGGAACAGCCCGAGGGTGTTCGCGATCTTGCCCGCGGCGTCGAGCGCGGTGTCGGCCTTGGCGTAGTCCTTCGCGGCGGTTGCGGCTTCCGCGTTCCGCACCAGTTGGTCCATCGCGGCCGCGCCGCGGGTGTTCAGCTCTTGGAGCGCGAACCCGGGGGCGTACTCGCCCGCGGCCCAACTCGCGCCGACCTTATCGGCCTCTTGGAACTTGGCCTTCGCGCCGGCGAAGTCGCCCTTGTCGGCGCACGCGCGCCCCTCGGCGAGGAGCTTCGTCGCGGCGGCCTTCTTCGCGTCGGTCTTGGCGACCGCGGCGGGGGGCGTCGTCGGCTTCGTCGCGACGCCGGTGCCGGTGCCCGCGAACCCGCCGCCCGGCGCGGCCGGGGTGGCGGGCTTCGGCGCGGACGCCACCTTCACCTTCGAGCGCGCGACTTCGATGTCCTTGACCAGCTTGTCGGCGCGGTCGCCGAAGTCCCACGTCGAATACGGGCCGTGCAGTTGGTCCGCCTTGCGGGCCATCTGCAGCGCGGTGTCGAGGTTGTAGGCGCGCTCGGCGTCGTTCGCGGCCGGCTTGGCCGCGAGCGCCTTCGCTTCCTTCACCAGTTGCTCGGACTTCGCCTTGTCGGCCTTCGCTTTGGCCTTCGCGATGTCGTCGCGCACCGACGCCGGGGTGTCGCCGAACAGCCCCCACTTGCCGCCGGGGTTGTTCGCTTCGGCGGCCCGTGCGAGGTCGGTGGCTTGGTCGAAGTTGCCCGCGTCGAGCGCCTTGCGGGCGTCCTTGAGGAGCGCCTTCGGGTCCGTGCCCGACGACGGCGGCGCGCTCTTGGACTTGCTCGCGGTGCCCGTGGGCATCATCGGCGCGGCCGGAGCGGACGACCCGCTCTTACCGAGCTGCGCTTGAACGGCGGCCACGCCGCCGCCCGCGAGAACCGGAACCAGAAGCAGCTTCGCCGCGAGCCGCTTCCAGCTCCACTTAGTTGCCGGGTACACCAATGGCCTCCTTCCCCCGCGCGGGACGCCCGAGCCGCACCGAACCTCACGGTCCCCCGTAAAGCGCGCCGCGGCGCGCTCGACCGTTCAGACGGTTCGTGCAAGCGCCGGCGGTCCGCCCCAGCGGTGCCGGCTTCTCGTGCCCCGTGGGGCCTCTATGCCCCGCGAAGAGAGTGTGTTGAAAGCGACGCGGCTATAACCCCGCGAATTCGGGGCGTCAAGAAGTTTGATTCAAGAATTGCCGCGGAACATGCGACGTTCGCGGGGCTTGAGGTAAACCGCGCGAACGTGTTAAGCGACGTAGCGGCGGAAGCTGCTCACGGTTTGGCGGGCGGCGGTATCTGAGTCGGGCAGCGGCAGCACTTCGGCGCTCAGATACCCCGCGTAACCGATCTCCGCCAGCGCCGCCACGATCGGCGCGAGGTCCGTGTGGCCGAACCCGCACGCGCGCCGGTTCGAGTCCGCGAAGTGGACGTGCCCGACCATCGGCCCCGCGGCCCGCAGCGCGTCCGCGAGGTTCGTTTCCTCGATGTTCATGTGGTACAGGTCGGCGAGCACCTTCACGTTGCGCGCCCGCATCGCGGTGAGGAACTGCGCCGCTTCGCCCACCGTATTGATGAGGTTCGTCTCGTACCGGTTCAGCGGTTCGTACAGCACCGCGCCTTCGACGTCCGCCGCGTGTTCGTCCAACTTGAAGAGCGCGTTGCCCAAGTAACGCAGGGCGGTCGGCTTCGACACCGGTTCGGCCCACCGGCCCTGCATGCTGCCGATGATGACCGGCGCGCCGAACGGGGAGGCGAAGTCGAGCATCTTCTGCACGAACGCGACGGCTTTGTCGCGCGCCGTCGCGTCTTCGGCGGTGAGGGAGAGCTTGTGCTTCACCCACCCGGCCCCGGTGCCGACCGCGGCGAGCGCCAGCCCGTGGTCGTCGAGCAGCGCGCGCAGCGTAATCGCATCGACGGCGTCCGGCCCCGGCGGGAACAGTTCGATGGCGTCGAACCCGTGCGCCTTGGCGCTGGCGCACGCGGCGGCGAGGTCGTCCCAGTAGACGAACGGCCCGCCCCGCGCTTCGGGAACCAGAGAGACGGTGACGGCGGAACGCATTGGATGTCCTCGTTTACGGCGCGCAGAATGCGATTGCGTTGCGCGAATCGCGCCTACCCTCGCCCCGCGCCAGCGGGGAGAGGGTGCCCGCGCTTCGCGGGCGGGTGAGGGGCGCTGAACAACAGAAGGCGCTACGCCAACGATCAATCGCGTGGCCCCCGTATTCCTTGAGCGACCCCTCACCCGCTCGCTTCGCTCGCTGCCCTCTCCCCGCTGGCGCGGGGCGAGGGCGGGGCCAATCGGCGCGCCGGAAAGGTGCCTTCGCGCGCCATTCACCGCCCTTGCGGGCGGGTTCGCCTCAAGCGCGCACCAGTGCCGCGTAATCGGCCTGCAACTGCTGCGTGACCGGGCCGACCGGGTACTCGCGGCCGTCGATCGCGCCCACCGCTTGGACTTCGACCGCGGTCCCGGTGAGGAACACTTCGCTCGCGCGCGCCAGCTCGTCCGGGTACATCTCGCGCTCGACCACCGTGATGTTCCGCTTCCGCGCGAGGTCCATCACCGTTTGCCGCGTGATGCCGTTCAGAATCGTTTCCGTCGTCGGCGTGTGCAGTTCGCCGTCGATGACGAGGAACAGGTTCGCCCCGGTCGCTTCGGAGAGGCGTCCCTTGTAGTCGTGCATGAGCGCGTCTTGGTAGCCCGCGGCGAGCGCCTCGTCCTTCCCCAGCGTGCAGATGATGTAGAGGCCCGCGGCCTTGCTCCCGGCGGGCGAACTGTCCGGGCTGGGGCGCTTCCAGCGGCTCGTACACAGCTTGATCGCCTTCTGTTCGTAGTACGCGCCCCACGGGAACGCCGCGATCATCACGTGCACTTTGGTGCCCTGCGCGGACACCCCGATCACCTCGGCGCCGCGCCACGCGAGCGGGCGCACGTAGCCGCTTTCGAGCTTGTTTTCGGCCACGACGAGCTTCGTCGCCGCGTCCAACTCCGCGACCGAGTACGGCAGTTCGTACGCGAGCATGTTCGCGGACTTGTGCAGCCGCTGCGAGTGCTCGGTGAGTTTGAACACCTTCCCGTTGTAGACGCGCTCGCCCTCGAACACCGAGTTGCCGTAGTGGAGGCTGTGAACGAGGACGTGGACCTTCGCCTCGCGCCACGGGACGAGCTTGCCGTTGTACCAAATGACGCCGTCGCGGTCGTCCATGGGCAGTGCGGGGCCGGCCATGCTGTGCGCTCCGTCGGAGAGGGAACCGTTCAGCGGTTAGTGTACGCGCCGCCCGGTCTTCGCGCACTTTTCGCGCCGCGGGCCTTGACCCGAAACAAACGTTTGTTATAGTTCCATCAATCGATTGAAACGCTTGTTTAATCTCGGTGCCCGACATGGCCCGCGCGAAACCCGAAGCCGACGCGAAAGTCGAAGACGGCGCATCCCGCGACCGGTTGCTCGCCGCGGCGCAAGAGGCGTTCGCCGAGCACGGGTTCGAGGGCGCGACCGTGCGCGGCATCTGCGCCGCGGCCGGCGCGAATATCGCCGCCGTCAACTACTACTTCCGCGACAAGGAAACGCTGTACGTGGAGGCGGTGAAGGCCGCGCACCTGTGCGCCGGCCGCATGGACACGATGCCGGTGCCGCCGCCGGGCACGCCGCCGGTCGAGAAGCTGCGCGGGTTCATCCGCGAGATGGTGTCGCGCATGCACGCCCCGGCCAGCGCCAGCGCGATGAAGCTGATGATGCGGGAAATGGCGGACCCCGGGCGCGCGGCGCACGTCGTCGTCACCGAGTTCATTCAGCCGGTCGCGTTCGCGCTCCGCGACATCCTGCGCGAGTTGCTCCCGACCTTGAGCGAACCGGAACGGCTCATGGTCGGGTTCAGCGTGATGGGCCAGTGCCTGTTCTACCGGCAGAACCGCCCGGTGTCGGAACTGATCTTCGGCAAGGCCGAAGTGGGCGCGCTGACGGTCGAAATGGTGACGGACCACGTGGTGCGGTTCACGCTCGCGGCGCTCGGCCACGCGCCGCCCGTCGGGGCCGAACCGCGCGCCAAGAAACCGGGGGGCAAGCGATGAACTGGGTCGCGCTCAAGATGCTCACCGGGGACCGCACGAAGTACCTCGGCATCGTGTTCGGGGTCAGCTTCGCCGCACTGCTCATGGCGCAGCAGAGCGCCATTTTCTGCGGCCTCATGCGGAACACCACGAGCCAGATCCGCGACATTCAGGGGGCGGACGTGTGGGTGATGGACGACAACGTGCAGTTCGTGGACGACACGAAACCGCTGTCGGAGAACGCGCTGTACCGCGTGCGCGGCGTCGAAGGCGTGAAGTGGGCCGTGCGGCTGTACAAAGGGCTGGCCCGGGCGCGCCTTTCGGACGGCAACTTCCAGCAGGTGATCCTCATCGGCGTGGACGACGCGACCCTCGTCGGCGCGCCGGCCGTCGAGCAGGGGAAGTTGCTGCACGGCAGCCTCGAAGACCTGCGCCGCCCGGACGCGGTGATTATGGACGAGTTCGGCTGGCGCTACCTGTTCGGGAACGAGCCGTTCGTTCCGGGCCGCACGCTGGAGATGAACGACAAGCGCGCGGTGATCGTCGGCCTCGCCAAGTGCAACCCGACGTTCCAGACGTTCCCCATCTTGTACTGCACCTACTCGCAGGCGGTGAAGTACGTGCCGCAGGAGCGCAAGACGCTCACGTTCGTGCTGGCGAAGGCCGCCGACGGCGTATCGCCCGAAGAACTGTGCGGCCGCATTCAGAGCCAGACGCGCACGCTCCGCGCGCTCACCAACGACCAGTTCTTCTGGACCACGATCGGCTACTACCTGAAGCGCACGGGGATCCCGATCAACTTCGGCATTACGGTGGTGCTCGGGTTCGTTGTGGGCTGCGCCATTGCCGGGCAAACCTTCTACCTGTTCACCGTCGAGAATCTCAAACAGTTCGGTTCGTTGAAAGCGATGGGCGTGAGCAACTGGCGCCTCGTGCGCATGGTGATGCTCCAAGCGCTGGTCGTGGGCGTGATCGGGTACGGGTTAGGAGTGGGTGGCGCGGCGCTGTTCGGGTACGTGTTCGAGCGCGTCGTTACGAACGCGCCGCCGGCGTTCTACTTCCCGTGGCAGGTGCTCGCGCTCACCGCGGGTGCGGTGTTCGTGATTATCACGGTATCGGCCGCGGTGAGCCTCAAACGCGTGCTGTTCTTGGAACCGGCCGTGGTGTTCCGGTAGGTTTTGGCACGGTGAAGCTCCCCACGAATAGTAGACAGCGGGAAAGCGGTGTAAACTCCAAGCACAGGGGGATCACCGATGGCCCGTCAGCGCAAGACGTACACCGCCGAGTACAAGCTCGCGGCGGTGAAG
>Ga0169931_10001613_pt1 | contig 37082 bp, 15 predicted proteins | sample Kivu_15m_20L_FD_129675 | JGI IMG/M metagenome (GOLD analysis project Ga0169931, IMG submission 129675) | Freshwater microbial communities from Lake Kivu, Western Province, Rwanda to study Microbial Dark Matter (Phase II) - Kivu_15m_20L... | ecosystem: Environmental > Aquatic > Freshwater > Lake...
AAACCTAAGGATGTTTTGTCAAAAAAGCGCAAGGAGGAAAAGCTACAAAAGCTTAGAAGTTTGCTTGTGAATAGAACTGAAGAGTAAATACAGAAATACATGAGAGATTAATATTAGAATCTTACATACAAAGATGTAGCCGATATTATTAGGGGTAAAGCTCAACTTGACAAAAAAAATTAATGATTGATTTTTGAGTTCTTCAAAATATTAACTCATATCTAAGTTTAATGATGATATTCTATACTGAATCAATGCTAACTGATTAAATATTATGATAAAGTTAACAGTGCCAAGCAAACAAATATTCAGGGATAGACTGTAGAGCAATATCCAGTTATGCCCTGAGGCTTGTAGAGTAATACTATGTTAGTCCTTATAACCCAAGGGCAAGGACGAAACTGGCTAATATATCGTCGCAATAGCAGACAGAAATATATCTACATAACTCATCAGAAGACCTCCTAGTTCGACAACACAACTTATCAAAAGGGTTCCAAAATAAAGCACCAATTGCGATAGCGGCTGCAGATCTAACAGAGAAGTTCCATTTGCGTTACAAGATTTAGGTTCGAAACATAACAATATGGACTAAGGTTAGCAGGTAGTGAATCCTTTTAGAAAACTTGGGAGCAAGATTTTAAGTAAAAATAGTTAACGTTTTTCGAGTAGAAAAGTTGTGACAGAGCACTTGACGCCTCATCAGTTTGTTCTACATTAGTAAGCAGCAGTTATGAGCCCTACCTTGCCTAAGTTGGATGAAACGTAAAATCACAGACCATCTCTAAGTTACTAAAACTGTTCACAAAAACAAGAATAAATACAAAAATTAAATCATTAATACTAAAGACTGCTAAAGTAATTCCATTAGCTACAACAACATAAGTAGCTTAATTTCAATCTTTACAATCAATTATTGACCGATTTGTACAAAAAAAAGTAGCAATTAGAGCAAATATAGCGATCTCGAAGCTAGGAAATCAGTTTACTCAAATAAAAGCTGAAAAATATTTCATTATTGGATGCTGTTTAGTAGTGAATATTTTGTTCTAAATGATGCTGATATTTTACTATGCAAAATATGAGTATAAGTATATCAAATATGAGCAGTGATGGTTTATTATTTAGAACTGGGTAGCAGTTCAATATGTCCAGTGAGTTTAACTTCCTCTGAAAAGTGCACTCTACGATCGATTTCTGTGCGTTTGTTGTGCAGTTTAAACGTAGAGATGTACCAAAGTGTGGTGATGTAGCTGAGATAGAGAGTGAACAATTTAAACAGAATCGAAAGGATACTGCTAGTGGTCTGATTTGTAGAGAATATCTGACACTGAGGCGGGGTGGCATCGAGGTAGAATCCACTTTCAACCACATCGATCACTTGTGCGGCTACGTTTAACAGTGACCATATCCATAATTTAGTCAGTGGGTTGTGTACTTCTTCTTTGATTTGTTCGGCACTAGATCGCAGTGAATACCTGTTTTAATGTTCTGAATCAAATAGGAGGCTACCTGTTGGCCTTCTCCTTGAACTGTTCTGGTAATCTCTTAGCTTTACCATTTCTTCTTTGTAATTTTTGTACAAAATAATAAACACTATTATACTCAGTAGCACGCAAAAAGTGTCGAAGACCAAATACCAGATATCTAAATCAGCTAGAATTACGTTCGCAATTAATGTCATCGCCTTAACTATTATTGTTCAGCACTATCGACACAACTAAGATGGCAGTGTAAGCCAATATTAGTAGAATTAGTACTGCATTGTATATGTTTCTCCCTGTTTTTTTAGTCATACATCCCTATGCAGCCGGTTCAACAGTTGATAGGAACATGGTGCGGCGTTTTCTTAAGTAGGCCTGACAGATGTAACAGACTAGACACAGGTAGTACACTTTGTAGAAGTACGTCTCGAGCGGGAAGAGCCAAAAAGTATTATAGAAGAAGATGAAAAAAATGTTGGCTAGATGATAAAACGCTTACCCAGAAGATTGGCTACCATCAAGACAAGCAGTCCAGTGATCCAGAAGTGACTGCGAATACCATACTTGACAAGAAACTTGATGGTGATAACTATGACTGATAGTAGGAGGGCTGAGCTGAGGATCATTTCTACGAGTTTGCTGGATGAGAGAGAGAGTACTTGATGCAGTAGGGCTGCGATTATTGTTCAGTTTGGAAGCAGCCACCCAACCCATTAAATGCGCTATTGCTGCCATTACTCATGGGATTATAAACAATCATAAACTAACATAAACTAATCGACAGTTCAACCTTATCATTGGCATGTACTATCCACTATTATTTTAAATTAAATCATATTTATCATATTATTTTAATCCACAGTTGGTATGTTCAAAAAGGTCGCCAAAAAACCAGAAGCCGAAAAGGAAAACCCTATGCGTTAAATTCGCATCTAAAAACTAGTGCTCAACATCTGTGTCGGCGAGTCTGGTGATAAACTCACCAAGGGTACTACATTTTACATTCAGCCTCCAAGGTGCTGGAGGATCTTTCAGGACAAAAACCCGTCCCTTCTCGTGCTCGATTCACTATTCGAAGCTTCGGAATCAAGAGAAACGAAAAAATCGCAACTCATGTGACTGTACGTGGCGATAAAGCTGAAGAATTGCTCGAGAGAGGACTCAAGGTCAAGGATAGAGAACTCCGTAAACGCAACTTCTCTGACACCGGTACAAGTAAATAAATGCAGGATGCTTCGGATTTGGCATTCAAGAGCATATCGATTTGGGACTCAAGTATGACCCCTTCACCGGTATCTTCGGCATGGACTTCTACGTAATCCTGAAGCGACCTGGAACCAGAGTAGGCCTGCGTAGACGTTGCAAGACTGCCATCGGAGCTAAGCACAAAATCAGCAAAGATGAGGCCATGGAATGGTTCAGACGTAAATTCGACGGAGCTATCTACAATTGATCCTCTATTTAAACAAAAACTCGCACTTTTTTCATTTATCATATCTCACAAGCATGAACTATTCTATATATTTACTTTTTGTTAAATTTCTTGCATATTTGAAAAAAAGTATATTTGAATGGTTAACTTTGATATGCTGTTATACTATAATATGTTTGCTTATGGATGATCAGCTCAGATGTACGGGTAGAGCGATGGGTAGAGCAACGAGTAACGAGGGTACGAAAGTGGCGAGTAAATTGGATCCAGGTAATATGGGTAACGGTAAAGAGGATAGTAGCTGTAAAGGGAAGACACTAATGGTCGAGAAGCACGCAGTCTAATTAGCTAGCCTTACAGTTATATCTGACGACTGCGTCTCAATCGGTCTGAAGCGAGTTCGGCCTATATTTAAGCCACTCTAGCTTAGTGTCGAGACTTCGCCAAGCGTTATTCTGGAGTTGCTTACTCACTAGCTTCTCCAGTAGGTTTGGGTTCGGCCTGTCCACCTTCAGCCTGCCTTAAAGCTTATTATCTTTTTTCTCTAGCTTCCCTTTCAAGCTGTTCAAGCTACTCAACTGCTCTTCTGGATCTTTCCAATCTTTCTTGGTCGATTCTCTACAATTATCTTAGTCTTTCCTCTCTTTGTTCCCTCAGTTTTCTCTCACTTGCCTATAGCAACTGTCTTTCTCTCTCGATGTTATCCAACTTATATCTTTTGTAGGCTTGCTTATGTTCATAATCAAGATCCACCAGCTGATGCCTCAAAACTCTTCTTTCCTCTTCAAGCCTGCCATATTCTTCACTTCTCTCGTCAACTCCAAGCTTTCTCCTGTTGATTTCTCTAAGACTGTTTTCAGTGTCATGTATCCTTTGTTCTATGCCCCTCAACTCTTAGCCTAGGTCACGTTCTTCATGAACCTCAGACTGGCGTTCTTCTTTGATGCCTGTTTCTGAAGGTTACTTGTCATCAACTCCCCGCATGGGCGTGTATTCCTGACTGGAACTCATAGCAATAAAAAATCTTGAATAAAAATATAAGATATGATTATCATAATGCAAGCATATAGCGCAATTATTACTTAGTGCGCTTTCTATTTAACTTCTATAGATCGTTCTGAGTATCGGCGTATCTATTAATAAATTTTTTGGTTTGTTAACGATACTCACCTGCCTGTAAAGGTCTTAGATCGTTCGACTCTCCGTCAAAATAGTATGAAAACGTCAGCTTAATCTTAAAATATGTACTTCTATCACAATATCTTTAGGGATTCTTTAACTTACTTAATAGAGATCATCGTAGGTGAGTCTAAGAGTATTGTTTTTGTTTAGCCTTCCGATATTTAGTGTATTGAATCCTGCACTAAACTACTGTTTTTTATTCAGAGATTCAAAACTACTAACTACTATTTTGACGTCTCCGCAAACCTGAATAGGTTGCTTAAAATATTTTGTTTATGGTTTTTGGTCGTAATATTTTTTGCCTATCCCAGTTTGCAGTGGTTTGTTTAGGTTTACATAGTACTCGACAAGTTGATCCTAGATAGAATGATGATAAATGTGTTAAAAATCGTTGTAGCGACCTTCCGTCGAAACCTACTTTAGATATAGGATTACATCAGTAATTGGTATGAAAGTTTCTGGGATCGTCAAGAAAGATTCGAGGAAAATGATAGGAGGTTGTTTAATTTTTATTGATTTATAGATTACAGCCATTTATGAGTGCAAATAAGGGTGAGATGATGGCAAAGAAGCAGTGACTTGTACTAAAGAAACAAATTCCTGACTATCTGAAAGAGATGCTAAGCATATTTATAGGTAAATTTTTACTAATTTTTTGGCAAAGGCCTCCATTTGCGGATTAGAAACACAAATAATTGCAGCGTTCGCTCCATTCATTCTTAGAAAAGTGTCGATCTGTGTAATCATTTTGACAATTTAAGTAATCGAGAAAGGAAATCCTCTCCACTTGAACCCACTTTACTTGCCCTCGGGTAATTTGACGTTGCTGAGATTGAACAAATGGTAGTATTATTTATGTTTGAGTTGTATGGTTTGCTGCAGAAGCTGTATATCATTGAATGAAGTGAGGTTGGCGATTGCGATACGGGGAGTCACGTAGTAAGGTTTCATATGAATGAGTGGGCGTTATAATATGTATGCTGTTCCACATTAGAACTTTATATCGATGGATATCATCTATCATCGCAACTGCCTTGATGGGGTCTTTTCAAGCTTCATAGCCTACCTCTTCGCTAAACTGCTTAGCGAGGAAGAACTTAATCAGTTTATACAATATTTTCATAACAAACATAAAGAAGATGGACCAAACCTTGCTTAACATCCTGTCTCTGCCTTACCTGTAAGTAATATTCAGAAGGAACAGAGGATAGAATTGACATAAGATTTCTACCATAAGCCAACTGATGTCACCGTAAACGCTTATTCTTTCTTCGCAGGATAGTATCATAGTTTGTCCTTTCCAGGAGCAAAAAAAGTGCTGCTCATAATCGACACCAACTTAGCTACAGCTACTAATATCAAGGAAGCTTGCAAGTTTCACTAGCTAGTGATCCTAATAGACCATCATACTAGCTTCAAATAGATTTAGAGTTAGCTGTTGTCTCTCAATTTAAAAAATTTGCACTATTTATTTGACGAAAGTAAATGTGCAGCCCAGCTTACCTATCGCTTTTTAAACACTCTCATACCTTTCTCTATCAAACTGACTGAATCATATCTGATTAATCTTTAAAAAGAGCTATGTTTTGTCAATGCAAACGATACAAAAATCAACGAAACAAAGTAATCAAAGGCATTCGTTTTGGGATTTTACTACTTCGACATCGAACTGTCACATCTCAACCCCAATCTTTACAAAAGAATTGGAATGCTTGATCTATAGTATCTGATGACCAGAGGTGTAAGTAAAAGTATATTTATTCAGATTTATATAAGCAGCATTTGCAAGAAATAGCTGACGAAAGCAATCATGCACGTGTTGCAACAATTCTGAGAGGAAAACTCCAAAACAAAACTTGTATGTACTTGTAACCTAGAAATCGCACTAAAATCAGCGATATAGGAATCGTGTTGGCTTTTTTGTCAGTCAAATACAACATGGAAAATCTGGCATTACTAGGCATAAACAACGGCTACGAAATGAGACTGTCCTGTCGCTCTCATAAAAATTGTAAGGAACCTAGAGCTTTATAGCTAGCCAGTCAGTTCGGCGGAGGAGGTCACCTGTAGGCTGCTGGTTTTAAAAATTCTCCTAATTCTTTCCGGAGCAACTTTAAAATTAGCCCAAACGAATTCAACCTTAAAATTACAGGTCAAGACGTTGAAGATATACTTTTAGCCAGATCAGAATGATACACACAAATCAATCTTCCCTTTTCCTTCTCAACTGTATAAATTTTTGCTCAGTATAGTTTTTTTGTTGTATCTAGAAGGTGAAAAATTAGTTTAGATTGGCTAAGGCGATTTTTAGTAGCTGTCATAGTTCTGCGAACGCTGAAACTAATTTCTTTGGGCTACCTGTCTACTGTCGAACATGTACTAGTAGTTTTTGCGTTTTGGCTACTCAGTACGCGGATAGGGTTTCGGAGAGGCTCTAGTCGGCGAAGAGTATGTGTCATGGTATATCCGTCTGCTGGGCTGCATTTTGACAGGATGCTCACTAAAAGCTACTTCCTTTGTCTACGGCGAATCTCTTTAGTATTTTTGCGATATATCTCGTTATCTTTTGCGTGATTGTTCAGGTTAATCTTGCAAGTATTTATAACGGCTTTTTTATTTGCTATTGTTTGGGGTCGGAGAAATGGAGCCGTTCATTCTGTTTCTGCCTATAGATCGTGAATTTGTTCTTTACTAGTAGTTTCTTTGAGGATCGTAATCTTAGTACTGATTACGAAAATTCTTTATTTCGTCATATTTGTAACGATTCCTCATATTTTATTGATAGTCTATGGATTCATAAGTTTGCTATCTAGATTTAAATTATTTAGTGGGTTGGTAAGTCTGCACTCTCGCTCTGGGTTAACTCTATCTTGTTCTTGATTCAGTCTATCTTGTTCTTTATATAGTTTTTTGATTTTTTTATTTATAATCTGGATCTATGTACTTGATTTCTCTATAATCTTTCAAGCTAACTTTATTTGGTGCGTTTCTTCTCTTGTTTGCTGATTGTTAAATATCATGCTTGACTTTACCAAGGTCCATACCAGTGTTCGCTCGGGCTAGTACTCCCATGGCTTCCAAAACTTCATCTTTATCAATCATAGTTTTTGAATGGTCCTCTCGCTGTCTTCTTTTCATTTTTTATTATCGTTTTTCCTATATTTCTCTAACGACGCTTTCTCTATTGTTGGGAATCTCAAGTCCTTTTTGTGCAAGCTGTTAAGTCCTTATTGTCCTGAGACCTGCATCGAAATCTTTGATAAAATATTCTTTATTTTGAATGTATTCGGTATCTAGGACTGCATCTCTAAAGAACATTGACTGTTTGAGTTCATTTATGATTCTTAATCTGCAATTTTAAGGACGATTATGCATCTCATACTTGATGAGGGTCTCTGGCCTTGAAAAAACTCCTTCTTAGTAAACAAAGCCTTTCATTACATTATCGATTATTTTGACTCCGAATTCTTTAAGCGTGTTGTCTTTGGTAAAGGTTCCCATAGAACGAATGAAGTACACTTGTCCTGTCTTTTTCTTGACAAAACCTTTGAGTTATTCAATAGGTTAGATTGTTAGTCCAAGTCCTTGCTCTTTGAGACCCATAAAGTACTCTTTTTTATTTTTAGATTCCCTGCAGTAGTACTCAAAATGGTTCGGATGCTGATTGTAGAACTTATCAATGAAAAACTGTACACAGTCCCTGTGCGAAAAGAACTCCTTATTGCTTATGACGCTATTTGATGCTTATTTTTTAAGTATGCGACTTACAGTACTGAAATTTTATTACTAAGAAGTTAAGGAATAAGCGTATTATTGTTTAACGAACGCTTTATCTATGCTCGAGTTATCGATTTAGAAGATAAGTTTATGTAAAGGCAATACAGCAGCCATCGTAGAGCTGACATTTTTTCCTTCTCCTACATATCGCATAAGTTTAACATGATCTTCTACTAGCTAATAGCTGCACAATCCTGTTTATTGTTGGTTGCTTATATGTCCACAGAAAATCCTGCCTGACTCATATACGACCATGACACTACCTTCGATGGTTCCACGCTGCCATTCAGCCACAACAAACATCAAGTTTCTATCCATAAAGATACCGATTCCATGGGGATGACCTGCGTTGATTTAGCCCTGGTAACGACCATTTCGATAGTCAATTATGCTGAACATTTTTTGCGTTTATTGTTATTATAATAGCAAATAAAACACATAAGCATAGCTATCATCTTCCTTGGAATCTCTTCTGGCTTCCTTCTTCTTTGCTTTCGAACGCTGTGAAATCCAGAGTGTAGTCTTTACGTGAACTCAAGTATCCTTCGGAAAGGAGTTTATATGCACTAGTGTCAAGGTGACCTCCGGAAGCAGAGTTAGCTGTTGAGTTCGAAGCACCTAGAGGACGTTTAAAGTTCAATAAATTTTCTTAGTTTTAGTCGTGCAGGCGTTTCACAGGAGTAGCAGGAACAGGACTACTATCAGATCGATTACCTGAGGAGTTTGAGTCGATATATTCATGAGGAGTTGAAGCAAAATGTTCACTAATTTTGAAATTTTTGTGAACTTTTAATGGAGTCAAGTATAGTTGAATGATGTTTTGCAAATTGTTTACATTATTGTCGAAAAAGTTGAAATGGAGTGGACTAGAATTGTTTTGAAAGCAGTTTTGGTAGTTGTTTTGATAGTTGCTTTGGTAGTTGTTTTGATAGTTGTCTTGATAGTTGTTGTGATAGTTTTTTTGTTAGTTGTTTTGGTAGTTGTTTTGGTAGTCATTCGAATAATTGTTCTAGTTATTATTGAAGCTCGCATTGAAATTGTTTGAGTAGCCACAATTCTGCTGATTGGCAAAAGGATCATCTTGTTGATTGCTGAAATTGTTCTGTTGATTGCTGAAATTGTTGATCTACTGATTGCTCTGCTGGTTCCAGAAGATATTATTCTACTGATTAGACATGTTATTGTTCACCTGAATCTGATTGTTGAAAGATAGGCCTTGATATGTGTTCGGCTGGTTGTATTGATTAGAGAACTCATTCTGATGTCTAAAATTGCCTTGATTTTGTTGATCTAAGCCTGATTGACTGTTTTGATTGAAGATGTTAGTATTTATTCCATTATTATTTTGGTAATTGTTCTCATTAAAGTTATCTGAATGATTGAAGCCCAAGTTTTGCGAGTTTGAAAAGTTTTGATTAGATTCCTGAGTATAATTGCCGTTTTAGGTGAACTGTGTGTTGTTTTGTTGGTTGGGATTGTAATTGGATGAAAACACCATAGAAGCTTGAGATTGAGACTGGGTGATCGGCTGTGTAGAGTTAGCAGCTGAGGATTGTGAAGAGTTGGCAACATTATTGTTTGTTTGATTCATAAAAATGTTGAAGGTTGGTCTAGAATTAGAGCTGGCGAAGGGATTTTGATTAGAGTTATCGGCTCGGCTTAATTGAGGATTGGATTGAAAGTTCGAGGTGGAGAAAGTCGTCACACTCTGGTTAAAGCTTAAAGGAAGGACAGCTTGTCTCTAAGGGTTTGGATTTGTGGCAAAAATGTTGTTTCTTCTCTATTCAGGTTGATCCTGTAGTCGGTTAACCGAATTGGTCGAAGGTCGGTTAGGGATGTTGGTCGGCTGTGCTGATTTGAATCTTCGAGCAGCATCCATGAGATTATTCGGAATGCTATCTCGCTATAAGTTTGATACAGCTTCGCTTGTTCGCCTAACATCTTGCTCTAGCTATGTGTGGTTGAGGCCAGGCATACCAGCAAGAACCGATCTTCCAGAAGCAGGCAATGAAGCCAATGCTGAGGGAGCTCTCATATCTCCGAAAATGTTGTTCGAAGCGTTTGCTGATGAAGAACGAGACTGTGCTGGATGTGGGTTTGCGTTCATGGCAAATTATAGTTTGTAATTAACGGGACTATAACTATGATTTAACAAACAAATTTTGTATACTATAACTGCGTTTAAGGCTAAATTTATTATTCTTAAGGCAGTCTTTACTAGTTTTAAAATGTTTGATTTTGTAAATTAATGCTAAATTGAAGCTTTTGTTCATAATTTTTTTATTTTTTAGGTTTTTCTTTCTATGATGTGTTCTATGATTCTTCTTATAATGATGCAGTAGAAGAACAAATCGACAGAAATAAGGCGTTCTAAACTATCCAAGGCCTCATTTATCAAATGGCTACGCACTCGCTATCACAACTAATAACGCAAAAATAGCAGCTATCTCTATTTTCCTCAGCAACTCGTTAAATAGACTTCAATCAAAAAGATATTCCATGAGTTCGACTTCGATGGTTCAGGAGGACTATCTCGTGACTAGGTTTTCAAAATGTTTAACGGTTATGGTATTCCCATTACCATTGATGATCTCAACAAACTTTATGACTCAGTGGAAGTCAATCTATAAGAAATGGACTGCGATATGTTTAAAAGATGCGCACTTTCATAGAAATCAAACAGGGTCTTCAGGGATATCGTAGTCTCGCTGGGCTAAGGCTATCTCCCTCATAATTTTACAAACATGATCATATACTTGGTCTACCTTTCGAAAAGAGAATAATTGAGAAAAATGGTATAAGAAGATAGGACTCCGATCAGAGAAAAGGTGATCAGCGTACAGTCATTACTTAAACTTAAAGATCTGACACATAATAATGAAAAACTTAACATTCATGCTGACAATTTCAAACAAAATCTAAAAAGTAAATTCAGAGATATATGGGAAAGAGTCAACTAGAAGTACGGGCAAAAGTTCCCCTATACACTTCAGCTCGAATCTGAGTTTTATTAATACTATAGAAACAAAGATTCTAACCAGTGATTTTTATACTCTACTGATATATTCTATACAAAATTACAATATAAATAAAAGACTATTTATCATAGAAATGTCAAAGCTATCACGTAGAAAGCGAGTAAAGGAATTAGATTGTCCGCGTTTCCTGAAAAAAGCTAGCAAATTGCAGTCATAATAGCTGCAAATATGATCGTATAGAAACTTAGGTCATTAGAGCCATAGGATACTATTAAATACGATATTATAAAAGTTACAGCAAACGCAATAGAACCTTAAAGAGTTTTACTTTAGTATAAATGAATCCTACCTATTTTTTTGCCCACCAAAGCCGCCATGGCGTCTGCTGCTATAATACACAATATAACATGTTCGCTTATTTTCAAAGAAGGTATAACTAGCTTAACAGTATATGACAGAAGCAAAGACAATATTAGAAAGAGATGTGTGAACCAAAAATGAGGCTATCTAGAGTTGAACTTTTTCATAGATTCAAAAAGTATACCTAGATAAGTTAAAATTTTATTTTAATCAATTTTCGAGGTATACTTCATAGATTAGTATCGGATTATTTCTAGCAAAAAGAAGAGATAGAATCCTGCAGCTAGCAAAAGAACAAGCATTTATTGATTTAAATAGTTGATCAAAGGAATCACTATCATAGGGCCAAGGTGAAACATTTTGCGTTTAATTGCTTAATCTATTAAAAATTAGTCGAAGAAAGTCGATAGAATGAAAATAAAAATGATTGAAAAAATAACAGTGAGGACGCAAACAATAAAATTAGGTTTGAAAAGCAGAGTAACAGGATTGATCAGAAAAGGATAGAGAATAAGAGAAGAAACAAAGTAAATCATGCTAAAAATAACCAAAAAGTTTGCCAGCTTTTTACTATTGAATGAGAAAAATGTAGAATTTAAAACAGTTTTGAACAAAGCCAGACTAAAAATGTAATTATTGATGAAAACAACAAAATATCGGCTAGTTTACAGATTATGTGTTTGACTCTGATAGTTTATTATGTTAACCAAAGATATTCCTACGGCCATTGTTACTATTTTACCAATATTGTCTTTTTCGATTATTTTTTTCATCGAAGCAGCTAGAATAACTGTTGAAAATGTCGTCAGAATTGCTGCTTATTACATAATATAAACATTATAAAGTTTATAAATCCCTGATGTGGCTCACAAACATTTTCAAAAAGAAAACAGATAAGGTCTAATCATAAAAATAGTTATTGAAAGATGACATGTAGGAAGAGCCTTAGCTCAAATAAAGTCGCATCTACACAGTGTCTCAGTAAGAAGTTGATAAGCGATATTCTACTCTGCGCATCATTCATAACAAAACTCTAAATCTGCCTAACAATGCCATTCATTTTATAGAATCAATATTTTTTGAAGACAAGGATGTTATGGAAGGTAAAATGAAAGAAAATGAGTCATTTTCGCGCATTTAACTCATCGTGACTGACAGACAAATGATGATAATTCCTGATATTTCTGCCAAAAATAAGAGCAAGACAGTACGAGGTAACAACATTTTGCATATTTACTTCGGCATGTTCGAAAAAATAGAATTAATAGAAAATAAAAAAGAAATGGCTAAGCTTAAAATCACTCTAAAAGATGACAGAGTGCTCTTTGTTCAATCGATTCTTTATGATCGACTCAGATAGATATAAAAGTTAGTGAAATAGTTTGGTTTTCCAAACGGAATCAACAAATTTTACGCATTCAAATACGGTAAGGTTACTCCATCGATAAATGGCTGGAAAGTCTACGATTTTTAAAAATAGTTTCTTAGACAAAAGGCGGGTCTTTTTTGTTTTGACTCTAAAAGATAGTCAGTTATACAGCCTCATCATGCATATCAAATTATAAACAATTAATCTTTTGAGTTGTCGTATACTTATCCTTCAAAATTTATAGTGCCTGCGAGTCTGACTAGCTAAGAAATCGTCAAATGCTCTAAATTTAGGACAAAAGAACGATTACCAGTAATGACGTACCTTTTTGAATACAAGCCTTCTTGCTACTGCTCTCTCTTCAGGTGCAGTCAGACAAAAGGTGGTATTTTAGGTAATCGTTGTTAGTAGGATTAAAGAATGATCCGACACATCGATATAGCTTGTCGCATAATAAGTGTAGAAACGATAGAATGCGGAAGTAGAGTCAATTGCAAAATATTTGACGCGAGAGGGCTGTACGCAGCTTGGGGGAACAAAATTTCAGGTAAAGGCTTTGAAACACCTTAAAATTACAACTGTGAGTTCTAATTTTTAAACATTCCTAACATACATGCAGTTCGATAGTGTTACAATAAAATTAGAAACTGTAATCCTACGAATATGATGTAAGTTCTTGGCTAGTCCGGATGGATCGATTACCTACAGCTTATCTTAAGTGGCGCCAAATCAATGGCATCTAGCATGGTTAAAGGCACAAACATTATAGTTCATTGCAGTGATGGTTGGGACAGAACTACTCAGCTGGCCTGTCTGACGCAGATTCTTATTGATCCATACTACCGCACTATTTAAGGCCTTGCTGTGTTGATAGAGAAGGATTGGAGGCACTTTGGACACAAGTTCAGGGTGCGCTCAGGACAATACAATCATAAGGATTACAATGAACACTAAAAATCGCCTATATTCATACAGTTTCTCGACTGTATTTTACAGATCATGAGACAGTTTCCTTTATCTTTCTAGTACAATATATAACTTCTTAATTTTCTAGTTGAGGCCTACCAGAGCTATACGTACGGTACTTTTTTAACCAATAATATAGCTGAGGCAAGGTAGATCAAACTGTAAAAACAAACTGTTTCAGTATGGAGTGATGTTTTTTTCAATCGATAAAATTATTTGAACAAACTTTACACGGCAGACGGTCCTAGAGTGCTAGAAATTTCAGTTTAAGGGCGAGATTTTGTGATATGGAAATAACTGATAGCATAAGAATGGTCAAATCAAGAATAGCATCTTACCATACTTAAAAGATAGATGGAGATCAATAAAAACATAAAGGAATCTGTGAGAAATCTAGATGAGTAAATTTAAAAATTGCGGAAAGAACTTTATGATTTGTAAGAATAGAAATGATTGAGTTAATGTTATTATAGTGCAATTAAGTACAGGTTGGTTATAATGTCGGGCATTAATAGAACGGAGGAATAGTTTTCGGGGTAGTTCTAAGTGCTGGCTGCCGAAGAAGACTCATAAAGCAGTGAATAGTACGAAGTCTTGAATGCATAATAGGCTACACTACCAGAAAACAAGTATGTTGGGATCACTATTGATTAGTCCAATTTTCATATAACCAACCAGAAAAAGAAACGGTAAGAACTTGATTAAGATGAATGGAAAAAGTTCATTATGCAATCAAAATTAAGATTTAGTAGCAAGATAGAAGACACGCAAGAATAGCAAGAATCTAAAATGAGACTGACAGTTCTCTAAATAAATAGCATTCTTAATATTAGAGCTGAAAAAACAGTAAAAAGAATGGATCTTTGGTCAATAATAAGTGAATCGTCTACTGCTTAGGGTTAATAAGGAGATTGGTCGTAGCAGGACAGAGAAAGAATGTTGACTATATTGGGCTACTAGCTGACTTCAGATGAAATAACTGCTTTGCGAAAAAATTGTTTCAAAATCAATACTATCCTCTCTCAGCTGGCAACTGGATAAAGCTGCTAGGCCAGACATATTCGAACTCATTAAAAAGAGATGATGCAGTGGATTTACGACATGCTAGTGCGCTATTCTATCTAAGACACTCAAATTAGGTATTGCAAGGGTATCGAGTATGTCTGCTTGGGAGTTGTCATAGCCTATCCGAACTGCGATCCCAAACAATATACAAAGATTTTCTATCACCTTATGCGCACCCAAGGATTAAGAGTCCTTTTTTTATAGGGTTTTTCTTGGTATTTTAGAGAGCTGAACTCAATTAGATAGTACCTTAATACACATTGCCACAATATATATCAAGCAATCGTAAAGCGATAAGGAGATTTTAAAAATCTTTTCATCACATACTTTCGAACCTGCCTCATTCATAGAGTCAGTAGTCCTTGCCTTATCCGAAAAATATTCTAGATGCTCACAATAGGTACATAATCGGTAATATAGAGGGACTTCCTTTGATTAAGACCATACTCATGAGGATAGTGGTCAAGATGGAAAAAATTGACTGGTAGTCTAAGGATCTACTCAGCTAGATAGCAACTAAACTTGTGACTGGATACTTTAGGGAAGGTGCAAGCGAATAGGAGGTTACTAAAAAATTTCAAAATTTGTTTTTAATTTGAGTTTCTTTAGAAAGCGCTATATGATAGTAATCAGGGCTTATTTGCAATAGATATGTGTCTAAGATCATTTTAAAAAATATGTTTTTATGCCGACATTTGTCAAAAAATAATTAAATTGTCTTAATCAGATATGTATGACGATGCTTTATTATCACGATATTTGCGAGTTCAGATACGTCGGACTTATAGATCGAACATAAACTGATTCGTCAATAAAATCTTACTCTGATGGTGATTGTCGAGTATTACTGATTAAATTAAGCAGGGCAGCCATTTCTGCCTTCCTTTTCTTGAATTGTTTTTTCCTGGATCCTTCAATAAGTCCCTAAGCCTGACTGCCTAAATTTATTTATTCATCATTTTATACTTCTTTTGCAGGCTTTTATCTAGGTAACTGCAGAGAATTCTACAGAGTACGTTTATAGTTGTATTGCTTGAATCTAAGTTCGCTACTAAAGTCTCGTTTCGGCTAAAGCTCAACTGAAGCTTTTTTGGGAAAAGTTGGTGTTTGATCAGAAAAAATGATTTTCTGCATGGCAGTAAGACGAGTGCTAAAGTGTTTTTTGCCTACTGCTCCTACTGGTGAATCATAGCCGTACTCTCCGTTTGAAGGAAAATGTTGCAATCGAGAGCCTTAATCTCTTTTGGGCCAAGGTAGAGCTTTCATTATAAAGTTGCAGACTGATTGAAACCATCTTATTGGAATGATTAAAAACGATTTGGCTTATATAGCTAGCATATAGGTAAAAGAATAAAAAAGATAATAAAAATCCGCTCACGGGTGGGTTTGAACCACCGACCTTTCGGTTAACAGCCGAGCGCTCTACCGACTGAGCTACGCGAGCAACTAAACACTTAAACAGCATCCTAGCTATCAAGCTTGGCTTAAGTCTTCCAGCAAAAAATTTTTCGGATTATTTTTAATACTTTTTCTTGTAAATATTTTATGATTTTGATAATCTCAATTAAGGATAAAATATAGATTTTTTATATTCTTGCTTGATAAAATTTGTGATAACATTTTTTAAAGTTGATAATACATGAATTAGATTGATTGTTGCTTATTGATAATCGTAATCGATAACTGTTAGAGATGTTTTTGGCTAAGTAGTTCTCCCGGGACAAAAAGAAGCGTCTTTCCGAATCGAAAAAGGTCTAGCGAAGACCCACCTTCTCTTCTAAGAAAAACTATCCGCACAACCGTTCATCTTCCATGCATCGATAAAAAAAATAATTAAGACTTAGCACCGAATACTCCTAAAAATAAGATTTCCATACCTATCATATCGGACCTCTGCCAGCGCCCAATAAGAAGATAGGAGTCAGAAGAGAAACTTTTGATTGTCAGGCCATCCAAGGATGGAGACCAGCTGCAGTACAGTCCACCAAATACAACCCTAATCGAAATTTATAGCTTAAAAGTCTTTTCAAAGGACTCAAGGAAGATAAGCAAGTCAAGGGAAAGCCTCGGACTAACAATCATCCCTTCCTTAAGTTCATCAGCAAAAGGCAAGAAAGATAAAAAACACTGTACGCTTCGTCCAAGCCTACTGGCAATAGATATGCTTCGCAGCATTCTTAGCACTCAGTTTAGCCTGGTAGGAAGCGAGCATCAGTGCCTAAGAAGCAAAATATAGTCTTAAGCAAAAATAATATCAATCTTAAAGGATAGACTGCTCATAGAGAATCTAACATGAAGTAACAGCTCACCCAGAAAGTAGATTTTTGGGTCAGAGGCAAAAAAAATAGTCGCTAAAAGCATGACCAGCAATCTACCATGAAAACTGTCAAAAAAAATCCTAAAGACGAAATCGAGGGCTCATAGGGTTCAAACTAAAGTTACGGACTGACATAAGAAGAATAAACTACTTTCGGCGACCGTTTTCCTTATGGTTTTTAGAAGGTAAAGCTACTAGGCAGGGGAGGTTTCAGTCTGGTGTGGCTAGGAAAACACATCAAAAGCGGAAGAGAGTTCGCCATCAAACAAATCATCACCCAAAACACACATCAGACACATATTAAGGAGATATGGTTCGGTACTATGTTTTTCACTCTTGGAGGCATTCCTAAGCCTGAGTTCAATCGCTGTGTAGGAGTCAAAAATTTAGTCAGACTGTACTCATATGAGATCAATTCAACGGATACTTGGATTTTTTATTAAAAATGCGGAATTTCACTTGGAAGCGGACTCTATGATATCCGTTCTGAGAAAGTTTACGGCTAGCAAAAACTGTACAAAGTAATTTTTTGATAATTTAGATTCATTACAAGCCGCTTTATGAATCGATAGCTAAAAATCCTAAAATATTATCAAAACTTGTGATAGAAATATGCAAGGCTTTATCTTTGTTAAGCGATTGCTAGATCGTTCACTCTGACCTTAAAACTTAAAACATTCTAATTCGAACTGATAAATAAGGCAAAGATACTGAGTTCACTTAAGTAAAGTTGATCGATTATGGATCTTCTTTTGAGTTTGGAAATATTGCTCAGTTTTCGATGGCTACTCCTTAATACATGCCTCCTTAGATTCTAAACTACATCATCCACTAGAATTAAGGATAATACGAGGAAGATTTGTACAATCAGGTGATGACTCAATATAAAAGACCTTGGGCTGTAGATATGTGGAGTTTGGGATGCGTGTTGTTATAGATAGTAGTTGGAGTACCCTTGTGGATGAGTCTTCCTTTACTTGTCCCCAGCAGAAATGGAGGATTTCTGCAAAAAGAAGGACTTTTTGCAGTCAAAGGTCGCTTGTTCCCATAAATAATAGCTAAGCAAAGGGAAGTTAATCCACAACTCGATAGCGTTCTCGATAAAGAAAACCATTCTAGAATAGTAGTGTCAAATGCTATGCGAAGAGTCATAAAAGGAATGCTTGATTTAGATTTTAACAGTCGCATTTCTCCCCAGGAAACGATTGCAGTGCTCGAAAGCTAATAATGATGTTTGAATGAGATTTTATGCTGACTTTTCTGTTTCAGAATAGAATTTAATCTTAGTGAATGATATAGCACTATTAGTATGATTTAAGTTGAAATATATTAATGGGAAGCTACTTATTCAGGAACAGATATTGGTTCTACAAATCGCTATACGACGATTACATGGGTCGTGACTTCAAGATGGCTTTCGGCGTGTCAACTATCCTTTGGCTGCCTTCCTATTGGTATCCTCACTTTTATTTAGGATAGGTATAGCTCTCAACAGAGGAATTTAATAGGGTGGAGCCCATTGCAATTACTTTGAAGAGTACGGACCAAGGAGAAATCGATTGACTCATTCGCTCATTTTTGAAGAGTTCGAGATGGTTGTGTAGAAATGGGTGCAGCTCGAAAAATAGTATTAGTAAGGTACATATAAAATGATGCAGGTGGAGGAACTCTTACCAACGCAGCTTCGAAGTTAACGTGAACATGATTCAAAATCAATAAACATATACGCACTCATCTGCTAACTATCATTACAATAAAAATGCATACAGGAAGAAGTCAAAGCGTGTAAATCTTAAAATAATATAATATCAGTCAACCTCTTCTATCTCCATTTACCATGTCATACTATCTCTTTACTTCTTGCAAACGAACTCGCTGGCACTATGCTTTTCTAGTCAGATCTGTCAGATTAGAATCACAAGTACGATTTTGTGGAGTTTTGTTGTTGCTTTTTTAACAGCCCACACAATTGCTTTTTTTATTCTTGCGCGTGTGCTATAAATCAACTCGTTCCATGGCATTGAAAGAAAAAACTTAGTTTTATACTTTGCTCTTCAAAACCTGATTTTCCTTAGACAGTTGCTAGACCAACTTATAGTATTGTTAAATTTATTTACATTTTTCTTTTAATTGTTGTATAGTTTGAGCAGTGGTTTTTTGTTCCATGCGATTTTTCTATGCCTACATGCTCAAAATGCTGATTTTTTACTACTTTTTGTTAATAATTTCTTAGTATTCTTCTTCTTTTTTGTTTTGCCTTTGTTGCATTATCTAACTTTGCTGCTTCATCTATACATACCTATCCTAGTAGTTTCTGCAATTTTACTTCCATTTATTTATGTCTTATTTCCATCGATTCATGTCGTCTTCTCTGATTTTTTATGACTGTTATTGAAAAATTTTGCTCTAAATAGTTCTTTGCTGTAATATTTGCTTGATATTTTATTCTTTTTTCTATAGAATAAATTTGAATTGTTCCTGCTACAGATGAACCATACTGCTTAGATGTTTAAAACTCAGTTTAATCGAATAAAGCTCTTCTTTTAGCTTCGGCAGCACTAACTTTCTGAGTCTGGTCTCTACTTCTTGCTTTCTGCTCAACTTTTTATTCAACTGACCTACTCTCATCTTGCTTTATCCAAGGTTTTATGTTTTAACTTCAAGATGATTGTTACTTTTTTACAATTATGCTTCCAACCTGATATTTGTGTTTTAAAGCTGAGTTGTTTTTTGAGTCAGTTGCTTGATTTGCTAAGAATTTTTGAACTATTTATCTACCTGCACCTGCAGAGATTAGTATAATCTTTCTATCTAAAACTTTAAACTAGTTATTTTATCCTTTTTCTCTTTGTTACTTTTTTCCAATAAAGTTATTTTTTGAGTTAATTTTTGAGTAATGTCTCTATGCATGCTGGCAATCTATTGCATTTTTTTAGTTGATTTATCTTTCGATTACTTTTAATGTGCCTCACGATCTACCTGAACTTCTTTGAGCTTCTTTTCGTAATCGCCTCTCTATACTATTTCGTAGTGACGGATAAGAGTTTGTTGTTCATCTATTTTAGCAGCCATTCTTTCTATTTGTTTTCTTACTTATTCGTTTTCTTTAGCCATTTCTGCTATTTTAACCTTAAGATGCTTTTCTCGATCTATACTTTGATCATTTTTCTACCTTTATTGACTATTTAAGAGCTTTAATTGATTTACGCTAGTCGTTAAATCAATTATTTCTCGATTGAGAACATTTTTTTGATTTTAAAAAATCAGTATTTTTTATCTCTACTACTGAATAACTTTATCTTTGAGTTTACTAGCTTACTATTCCTGCATTTTCCTTTGCTTTTCTTACAAAATTTAAAGTTTATACTCTTGATTTTTATTCAAAACTTCAATAAGTTATTTATCTAATCTGTCTATTCTTGCCTTCTATGCGGTTAATAAATTTTAATACTATCTATTTTCTTGCTAAAGCTTTTGTTTCTATTGCAGCAACACTTCTATGCTATTTTTGTGCTACAGTAACTACCTTTGAGTTTGCTTGATTTCCTACAAAAACAGTTCCTTTTAGTAAGCCATCACTTAGTTTTATACTCTAATATGATCTCTGTCGCTTTAGTTTCCGCTGACAGATCTGCTATCTTTGTTTAAAAAATGCAATTATTCTTTGAGTTTTTCTTAATTTCGTGTCTGGAGCTGAATACTGTGTTGCTGTTGTTTCAATTAATGATAGCTGTACTTCATTTGCTCGAATGAGATGGAAAGTGCCTCGTAATTTTAGGAAAGATTTATTATCTATATTTTCATCTTATCGTTCTGAAGCTGGTTTTCCTCAAATTGCTGGAAAATACGTTTGTATTTGGTGTGCCAGTCGTCTCTTTACTAAATTAAATCCTAGATTTTTTAGTTGATTCTTTCCTAAAAATCTATGTAAAGCAGAAGCTACTGATGACTACCGGCAAGGTGCTTGCGATTACCTTTACAATCCTATTTTTCAGTTGCTCTATCTACTATACATAGCTAGGATTGACTTTGCTGGATAACGACGGACTGTTTTTGTGTTTATCCGAAAGGAAAGTCATTTGTAGCTGGCACTCATTTTCGATATCCTGGCAAAGCTGGCGCAGAGAAGGAGTTACTGCGGAAGTTGAGGTCACTATCATTTAAATTTACTCTTAGAAATAGTAAATAAACTTTAGTAAGATTATGATAACTATTTGACTTTTAATTTACGCGTGGACAAATGAATTCCAGTGAGTTGACACACTAGTGTTCAACCAAATCAATTTGAGCATAAATAGAAAATAAATATCATTCTAGCATTCTCATCAATTTCGAACATTTGCAAGAATGTTATACGTCGATGCACTGTGCCTACAATCCCATCAGCAGTGCTGAGCTTTACCAGTTCCATTCTTCATGAGTAAATCGGCACCTGCGACCGTAAGGACAGCATCCGTGGATCCAAAACCCATTACATTTCTTTTTATATTTGCCTTTTACAGTGCTGGCTACTAGTTAATGTTTGCCATGCGCAAACCTACACTTGCTGCCATAGGGACAGTAGCCCATTTATTAAAACTTTCTGCAAAGTTAGGTCTTGTATTTGTTTGGTTCGGTATTATCGCTGTCACATGAAGATGTTCTGGACGATGGACTGGATTATTTGGGAACTTGAAGATACTCTATGTTCAGTTTGTTCATAGATATTCTATGCTTTTAAATATTATAGATATAGTACCTTATAACTAATTATGCTCAAATTAGCTGATTTTTAATAAGAAAGGCTTTATTAAAATATAGATCACTATACGATCAGTTTTGATTTTATCTGAGTAGATGGCTATGATATTTGCGGTACAAGGAGCCTTTCTTGGCCTCGTGGTTGTTCCTTTCGATAATCAGGTACTTGGTGACCATCTGAGCCTCATAAGAAACAGGTACTTTTTGAGTAATAGCATTTTGAATGGCCATTAGTATGTGTTCATTTGAGTACCTTGGGTTGATTTGTGAACTGCTAAGAGCCATTTCTAAGCAAAAATGCAAAATATCTTTAGAAACAGAGTTAGGAACGAGCAACTATAGCTGTCGATCTAAAGTAGGAATATTCAGCATGAAGTCTAATTAAGTTAAAATCTTCACTTAGTATTCAAAGTATTTTTTCTTAGATATCCTCACCTACATATACTTGGTCACGTTCTCCAGCTTGGGCGGATAAATTTCTTAGTACTTCATAGCTATGAAAAGATTTGTCAGGCAAATACAATCTCGAGGTATTTACTTCAATCGCAATTTTCCTGAACACTCGATAAAGAGGCTATAAGCCAATAGTAGAGTGTGGAATTTCAGGTGAAACTTTTTGTGAGCTCCGCTAAGTAATTGGAAAACTCTGTGAGGACTTTGCAATAACTTTTCTAGTGTGAGACAGTCCGATGCTTATTGGTTTGCTATGTGCACAGTGTTGGTCAGAATCCTGGGAGAAGTCTCTGCAGTTTAGACATTTATGATGTCTTGTGAAGCTTTTTTGCTTGCCTATTGCTGGCCAAGGTGACTCGGCTGTCTGGGGCGATGCATGGCAATTTTAGTATTATAACAACCGCTATCAAATTGGCCTTATAATGAAATTATATAATCATTTAAAAAATGTAATTTTCATTCAGACTGTGTTTCTTTCACTCTAGTGCTCATCTTCATCTTCTTTTACCACTCAGCTTGCATCGAAATTTTTATTCTTGCCAAAAAGGCTTTTAAAATCTATTTTTATGGTAAAATTTTGTTGTCTGTGTTTTTGATAGCGGTCCATTCTTTCTTCATTTTCTCAAAAAAATATTTGGTGGGAATTACATATTTGTCATTCCAAGAATCTGCGAAAAAAGATGACTTTAGTCTTTGTAGGAATGATTGGAAAGGCACGGAGTTGACCGAAGGACCTCCCTAGTGTTGATTTTGCTGTAACATTAGCCATACCATAACAAGTTTTTCGTAAAAGTCTTGAGCAGGTCTCATCACCTTAACTTTTGTTCCCTCATCCATTTTGACCTGATTAAGATCAAGAATCTGAGTGACGAAGTAACTGGCAACGTTCCATGAAGGATTTCTTTGAAGAAAACCAGTCACATAGTTGTAGATGCTGCTCATAATTCCGGGCTGAAGAGGCGCCTAGTTCAAAGCGAACTCTTTTTTCTCATATATTTTAGTTTCCTGTGTATCTTCGAGCTCTTACTCAAGAATGAGATCACTCATTTTTCTTTAAATTGATTTTTAAATGTCGAGCGTTTTGACAAACTAGTGGTAGCAGTTTTAAAACTAGTTCTAGTTGCAGTCTGCTTCAATAGTGTCTTCATTGACTTTTCTTTTCTTTCTTCCCAAAATAGTTTCTATTTTGCTGCTGACCACCATCAAAGGTCTGAAAGTCTTTTGTAGACTATTCGAAACTTCTTTAAAAAAGTTGTTGGCTGAGAAAAGATCTTGTTTTTTGTGTTTTTCTCCTTGGAACATGTCTTCCCATATTTAGTTAGCAGTCATAAAGAAACCCAGACAAACAGCTTTAACAGCTGTGTTGGCGGGCCTTATTTTCTAGTTTGTTGAGGCCAAAGTATCTGCTAAATTATTTTGGGCTTCCTACATTTTGAGAGTGAACTCGTTGAGGAAAGAAGGGCTGAAGGTGGTGAGTTTAGCTTTTTGAATTCTTTGTGAGTTGACTGTTGGGTGTTGTCTCAACCAGAGCTCCATCAGGTTCATGAAGACATGCTGGTGGGCGAAGCGAGGGGAGTAGAGATGCTGTGCCTCATTTTTCCACTCGTTGCCTAGCTAGCTGCTCACCCTTTCAAGAAACATGCTGAACTGATAGAACTGATCCTCTATTGAGTCTTCCTGAAACAGGTCGAAGCTGGCGTAGTAGTAGACATGACGTTCTTCAGAATAGACCTAACTGAGGGATGTTTCTGTGGCAGTTTAGCGCTTGTAGTTCTTGGGGTACTCTTGCTCCATCTTAAAAGCGATTATACCATGTAAAACCTATAAACGTGACGCAAACTACAATGATATCATACCCCAAAACCAAAATCAGATTTACACTAACTCAAAAAAAATACTCCAAAAGAATTTCTGGATCATGCTATCATCAACAATCTTTAGAAAAACAGTTATAGTGTTTCAAATGTTAAATTTATTTTATTAATCATACAATTCAAAAAATACTAATAAAAAAAATATTCATCTAATACCAAGATTTATAAACTCAAAACATATTTTTCAAACAGATTCTTGATTTTCAGCTCTTTCTTATACTCTAAGCTTACTTATGATGTTTATTGAATATTCATAATAATATTTAAAAGAGAGTCAAGAGCATGGGTTTGGACTATCTAAATAAAAAAGTATGGCATCCTGGATCAATGAAAAATATACAAAAAGTATGGTAAGTCGAACAGGTGCAGAAAGACATCAACAAGCGCGCAAGAGAACGTGCAAAAAAATTACTATAAGAACAGCATAACGATTAGCTTAAAAGAATACAAGTAGAAGCAGGTCTGATTCCTAGATCGCATTTAGACCGTATGGAATGGATGTATGACTGGGGCAACAAAATTAATCAGAAAACTAATTAGTAGTATCTCACTGGTCAAAAAGAGGCAAAGTCTGGTAAATAGTTCAACAAACATATGGTTCAGGAGGCAATCACAAACAGAAAATGTGAAGATTTTCAACTTTTACATGAAGATCCTATGTTTAACATCATGAAAGAAGAAAAAGCAAGAAGAGACGCAATAGTCAACAACCCGATATAAATGCGCAACATAATTAGAGAGGTTGAAAAACAGTATATGCCTCAAGATTTTTAAGAAAGAAAAATGATTCACTACAGTCGAAAGAGACGCAGATAGAGTTCATCATCGAGCTCAAGTAGCAGCTCTTCAAGCTCTTCTGATTCAGATCGTAGGTCGAGAGACAAAAAATCAAGCAAAAGATAGCATAAAAATAAAAGAAGACATAGACATAGTTCTTCAAGTTCCAGAGAGGAGCGAAAAAAATAATAAAAAAGTAAACCTAGACACGGCACTCATTAAAATCGTTCTGATGAAACCAAATCTTCCAGAGGTTACAAGCAGTCAGCTATATACCAGGAATATCTAAAAGACAGGTTTAAGGGAGTTTTAAAAACAGACTAAGAGGGAAATTTAAGACCTGATTATTCTATGCATAAAAGCAAATATAGAACCTAGCGACAACTAGACGAAGATTAGCGCAGACAAAGAATGGAAAAGCTAAGATAAAATACGAAAAAACTGAGATAGCTCAAGGGATAGAGCCGCAGTTAGCGTGTTTAGCATCCTTCTGAAGATTAAGGCAACTATGATTAAGGAGTTGCCTCAATTCGTCGCAAAATGATGGAAAATGTAAAGGAAAATCGTAACCATAAAAAGTACAAGAGTGAGGATTTCTAATGAGCATGATAGGATTATCAAATATTATATTAGTAAATAAGATTATGGATTTTTGATGTTTAATCAAGAAAGGGTCTGTTATGTGACTTGCAAGGGTTGAATGTTCCATATTTGCTTGGCATACTCATGAATAGTGCGGTCGCTGCTGAACTTTCCTGTTCTGATGGCGTTACGGATGGACATACGAGTCCACTTTTTCTTATCCAGATAGGTTTTGTCAACCTATATACTTGTAAAATTACACGTTCTTGAGCTTCAATGTAGGATGGGAAATCGTGACCCAGCAAATACCAATCTTTTTTGTTATAAAACGGTTCCAGTAGGGTCTCAAGAACTTGTTTTTATCCGAAGTAGCCAGAATGAATAGCGTTAAACACCTTTGTAAATATTTGATTACTTTTTTCATTTGTGGAGGAAGATACTAGTTGGCATCAGTAATAGACATCTTGTGTTTCAGATCTTCTATTTCTTCGACTCTGGCTCCAAAAATAAAAATGTTGTCTTCACCAACTTCTTCTGTGATTTATACGTTAGCACCATCGAAAGTACCGATGATGAGTCCTGCATTCATGACAAATTTCATGTTACTAGTTCCTGAGGCTTAAGTGCCTGCGGTTGAGATGTGTTCGCTGATGTCAGAAGCAGGCACAATGATTTAAGCGTTAGAGACGTTGTAGTTGGGCAAGAAGACAACTTTTAATAGACTTTTGGTTTAGTTGTCGTTGTTGATTGCATAAGAAACTTCGTTGATGAGCTTAATCACATGCTTAGCAGTTGTGTAGGCAGGGGCTGCTTTTCCTGAAAAAATAACTGTTCTGGGTACCACCTGCTTTCTTTCTTGAGGATTCATCTCCTTGATGGTCAGGTAGCGGTATATAACGTAGAAGATGTTCATCAACTGACGTTTGTATTCGTGCAAACGCTTAACTTGTACGTCAAAGAGCGAGTTCTAGTTGACAACTACCTTGCAGTTGTGGTAAATCAGCTCAGCCAATTTGCGTTTATTATTGAGTTTTATGGCCTACCATTTAGCTTGGAACTCTTAGTTCTATACAAACTTTTCAAGCTGCAAAAGCAAGGACATGTCCATGACCCACTTATCGGTCTAAAGATAAGTTGTATATAGATCTGCAAGTTGTGGATTAGCGGATAGGATCCATCGTCTTGTAGTGACTCCGTTAGTCATGTTAATAAATTTGTTGGGGAAAAACTCGAAGAAAGGCTTGAAGAGAGTGCTCTTAATAAGCTCAGTGTGAATATATGCGACTCCGTTTACTTTATGCGATCCGACTACACACAGGCTAGCCATACGGATCATCTTAGGCTGACTCTACTCAACAAGTGACAGCGCTGACATCTTCTAAGGGTTGTTCGGGTACTTTTTTGCCACTTTGTTGAGCCAGAAGTAGTTGATTAAATAAATCAGTTCGAGATGCCTGGGCAGAAGTGAACCGATAAGATCGACACTCCATTTCTACAAAGCTTCAGTCAAGACAGTGTGGTTGGTGTAGGAAAAAGTTTCATAAATAATTTCCCAAGCCTCTTCGTGAGTAAGACCTTAATCATCGATTAGAATGCGTAACAATTCAACGATAGCAAGAGTAGGATGGGTGTCATTAAGCTGAATGCTAGCTTATCTTGGGAAGTTCTTCCATTCAAACTTACGGCCTTCATCTTTGGCATGAGTTTTATGTCTTCGAAGGATATCTTGAATGGTGGCTGAAACCAAAAGATACTGTTGTTTGAGTCTTAGCTACTTGCCTGCGTAAGTTGAATCATTTGGATAAAGTACGCTTGTGATATACTCTGCCCTCTGTCTGGCTTCAAGAGCATTGTAATACTCCCCTCGATTGAATGCATACAGATCGAACTAATTTAATGGTAGCGATTTCCAAAGACGCAGGCCGATAGTGTTAAAAGTAGCATATCCAGGTATGGGAGTATCATAGGCTCTTGCAACAATCGTCTCGCAGTCTTACCAATAGCTTCTTTCTACTCCTTTATTATCAGTTGCTTTTCTGACTTTGCCGTAGAATCTGATTTTGTACTAGACATCGACTCTTTCAATCTCCCAAGGATTGCCGTTACTCAGCCAAAAATCAGGAATTTAAACTTGATAACCATTCTTTATGATTTGTTTAAATATTCCATAGTCATATCGAATACCGTATCCCCAGGCTGGATAGTTGAGAGTGGCCATTGAATCCAAGAAACATGCTGCCAATCTTCCGAGACCTCCATTGCCCAAGGCAGCATCTACTTCCTTCTCGTAAACGTTTTCCAGATTGTATCCGAGATCTTTGAGGGCTTCAGTGTATTCTTCTTAAAGGTTAAGATTGATAAGTGCATTTTGTAGGCAGCGCCCGATAAGGAACTCCAAAGACAAGTAGTAAACTTTTTTGATTCCAACCTTATTGAAAGCTCGATGGGTATCGTTGAAGCTTTCAATGAGTCTATCTCTGACTGAGTGAGCCACAGCTTGATAGCAGTGAGTTTCCTTGAAGTCGAAACGGGTTCTCGCAAGAGTATACTCCACATGCTGTACGATGCTGTCTATCACTATACTTACGCTTTTTCAATTGAGGCCTTGTCTTTGGGCAGATAGGTATCCATAAGACTGTAGAGTTTGTCAGTCATACCAGGATCTCTGTTTTCGGAGGGAACGCGGTGCATGGGTCTAGCGAGCTATCCCGACTAGTTAGTTCTGACAAAGCTGTCTCTGCCGGTGAAGGAGTGCTTTCTATTGAGACGTTTGGAAGGTGAATGGGTCTGACTCATATTTATGTTTAAAAGATAATTCAAAAATAATCAAACTAGTGATAGTACAATGGATACTACAATACCTATTCTAATTCTATTCTATCTCTAAACATAATAATCAGATACTTTTGCTAAAAAAAATAAAAATAAATTAAAGTATAAAATATTGACGATTTGCCAAAAAAAATAATATTTTTATGGTGTTTTTATTTGTATTGTGTGCTAATTTATTGCAATTTTTATATGTTCTCGCAAGATCTTGATAATATCCAGCCTCTGAGCCTTAAAATTACCAAAATGCCTAATACGCAGGCTCTTGGAAATCAGTAGATAACCTATTCGTTTTTAAGCAAAAAACAAAAAACAGTAAGCATTCTTTCCAACGATCGATTTCTCTTTCTTATTGGCATCGAGTCTTTGAACTATGCGAATTCGCTTCCTTCCCACGCGCAGCTACCTTTCACGACTGTAATGGAACTCCCTAAGCCTAAAGTCTCAAAATCTATTCAGTCAATACAGAAGATCTCACATAATTAGGAGTAGCTTTTTATAAAGTTTAAGTAGGATAGTTGGGAGTTCATCTGTCCATCGACGGAGTGTGCTGCATACTGGGTGACCAAAATCAACTCAACTATATAGTAATTTTAGAACTTCCTAAAAAGTAAGTACTAAAGCTATCATGACTACGTTAAAAACAAGAAAAAATCAATATAAGATAGCAAGAAATAGGTCTTCAAGCAGTAAAACTAGCCACCAAAGCAAAACCAAATTATACTTCCTAGCTAAGAAACCCAGTCGCCAGTTTCAATAGCTAAATAGCCATCCATATAGTCTTTGCAGAAGGTTTAGCCTACTAAAATAATCTAAAAAGAGTAGATGTAAGAACAAAAAAATCTTAAAAATTAGAAAGTTTAAGAATAAATGATACTACCTTAAACGAAAGAAGAAAATTTATAATCTAATTTGTAAGCAGCCTCTTCAAGAAATTCTTATAGAGTGCCTTTTTTTCAACAAACACCTGCCGCATATTCAGAATCAAACTAAAATTCTACTATTTAAAAGATTTCAAGTAAGAAGAATCTAGAAATCACTAGAATTTAAAGTATTACTATTAATTAATTTCCTTTAAAGAAAAATTATAGTAAAAACGAATAGTAAAGTCAGATTATAGAAGCTGTGACCCATTCTAAATCTGCTGAATCTGAATCTACTCTAAAAAAGTAAATAAAATTCAGTTATGGTCCAGAAAAACATATTTAAGACTATTCAAAAACTTATAAAGAAACGTTGCTTCATTCTTAGTCTAATAGTTTTCTCTAAAAAAGCTTCAACAGTTAAGATATTAGACGTGACTTGCTTCATTTCGATCAAGTTTCTTCATCTAAGCCAGTCTATTCAACTTATTAGTTAAAATAATCTGAGTATATCCGGATAGATAATTTTCTTGCAATCAAAAATTAAAGATAATCCTTATTGGATCGCAGCGTTAGTGATATATCTGTATCTGGTAAAGAAAATTTAAGACAAAAGGCATGGCACAATAAAAGAGACTGGCTTGAGGAGTTAGTAGGAGGAGCTTAACCTAGCTAACTGATCATAAATTTTAAAAGCTACGTGTAACAGATGGTCAAAGTTATAATAGATGAGATAAATGTACCTCATAAGTAAAAAATATATCCACCTATTGAATGGTAGAGATAATACGCTTCGTATCAAATTGACAACTTAAGCATATAGGTTTACAAAGTTAATGAAAAACATTTGGAGTAGAAACATATTCACTACGCTAAGGCTTTGAGAACATTCAAAAACTGCGATTACCTGCTGTAGGTAACACAGAATGAAAGTAATTTGTTTGTGCCACTTATGACTATATTTGAGTTAAAGGGCTTTACGGGCATGGCAAAGACTTTAGTTGCTCCTGTGAATGCGCCCTATAAAAATAAATAATTTTATTAAAATTTGGATAAGTTTGATTTCTAAAATAAGTCAAAAATTAAATCAGATGTGTTTTTGGACTATAATTTATGCAAAATAGTCAGCTATTAGAGTAAAAATATCAGTTTGAATAATTTAAATTAAGAGACATAAAAAATATACTTTGTAGATAGATTAGATAGTTTTTTGCCTTTCGAAAAATACTAAAGCAATATGAAAAATCTCTTAAGGCCCTAACTTGTTCTAGATTAATAATTAGAATAGTGTTTGTTTAGTGTAAGTGAGCCGATGGGAGGATTAAAAAAAGTTTAGTCTTTATTATCAAAAAAGGTAGATCTCTTGGTTCAGACTCTATAACTTCATTAAGAATACTTTTGTAATAGCTTTTAACTAGCTTAAATGTTACATTAATTTGGTCTTAATACCAGGAATCTAGGAATATTGTATACAAGAATTAAGCAGAAATGGCTTAAATCGATTCTACAGGCCTAAATTGCAGCCCAGTGTCTCAAAAACTTTTTCAGATACGACATGCAGGGTTGTGTACTTAATCAAAATCCAACAGCACAATAGAAGCAAAGACAGTCGATTGCTTAGAAACAAAGGGCCGTATCTTTTTTAAACTTAGTTTTGGGCAGCGGAGATCCTTCCTTTAATCTATGGAGAGGTCTTAACAGCTACAGTCTTAGACATTTTGGAGTAATACTGTGGGAAAAATAGTATCGTCATCTTAACATTGGATACTTTTTGCAAGCCTTACAGACCCATCTTCATATATAATTTAGAGAATCTGTATTTTAAAGAAAACTTTTCTGGTCAAATAATGCCCTTCACTAATAGGATTTTGCAAAATTTACCACTTAGATCACTTGCTACAACCTAGACTTTAGCTAATATTTTGAAAATATCAACTAATGTCTCTAGTAAGTGAGCAAATAAAACTTTTAAAATTTATGTTAAATTTTAACCCAGGAATCAAAAAGCGGCTCATACTACGACTTGCTCAAAAATCATTCAATTTACTCGAAAATTAGCTAATACTTATTGCATTTTGTTTCACCAACCAGTCACAGTCAGACATACACTAGCATATAAAGTACATTTACGCCTCATCGTTACCTTTATCAGAACAAACTAACAGAAATAAAATGGTTGCTAAGCAGTCAGCAGTCGCATATGATTAATCATGCAGCTGGTTTCATTCAGAAACATTCTCAAAAGTGGCTAGGTCAGTGCCATCCGGTTATGCTGGAACTTGCTCACGTTCTTGCAGAATACTATTCAGATCAGACAAGTAACTATTCGCAGGCTCTAGACTACGCCATGCAGGCTGTTGATATACAAAAGAGACTCAGCGATGGCGAATCAGAAGTTCTTTGGAAAAATTATTTTTTGATCGGTAAAATATACTCAGCCCAACGTCAGCACTAACAAGCTTTAGAATATCTTCTTTCCTCAAAAAGATTAGTCAAGGCTCTAAATCTGCCTTCTTATGAGGATTTCGGTTAAATGTGTTTGCTACTAGCACGATGTTTAATTCAAAATAATCATTATAGGTAGGCTTATGCTTGTGTTTGTGATCTTTACAACTTTTTGAAGGGAAATTTAACTGAATACGCTTTAAAACTTGTTGTTGAGAGCATCAACTTAATGAACATTATTGTGGAGAAAAACAAATAGTATGAAGCTTTTTTTAGACTTATAGAAAGTTAATTTATTAATAGTTTAAAATTTTATCTTGGAAACTCAGACCTCTTCAAACAATCAATAAGACTAATCTGCTTTCCCTATGTAAAAAATGCGTTGCTTAAAAATAATCTTAGTGCTTCTAAATTTAGCTATTTATTACAGTAACTAATCAAAATACAACAGCCATATCCTTCTTGCTTATCTTACCTACATTTCAAAACTCAAACGGGTGATTTTCCTTTCAAGTATATCTAATCACTCAAAAATATCGATTAAATTATGGCATAAATCAGTGATAACAACATGCTATAACGATGGATGAGTTATAGTCATATGTCCAAGGAAAGTCTTTTAGCAAAGCTTTAAGGAACGCAATCAATTAATAGAGGCTTTCAAATTCTTGCAGATTTTACTGCTATTTTCGGATTGTATGGAACTGTATAGGTAAACAAGATTCTTTCAGGTTAGTGATCGTCTGTAAAAATATTTTGATTTATCAAATAGATTATATAGTTAAATAAATTTATATTAATTTATTGTCTTAATTAAAATAAAGAAAAGTAATAAAAATCATTAGAAGTGTGATGTATACGACTGTTTTTTCTATATTTTATTTTTGATTGTATCCAGTAATGAGCTGAACTCGTTCTTAATCCCTTGAATCTTCTGATCATCTTTGTCAACTTTGCGAACAGGTGTATAGCTAGAATAGTAGTAATTCTTTTTTCGGTAGCAACGATAAACTATTCTACAAGCCTGCCTTTTCTTCGCTTAGTTCCTTATCAGCCAAGACTGTTTCTTTCGCAAAGTGGCCTCAAGAAAATGCTTGACGAACGGCAACATAGATGACATTATTTAAGCCAAATCTCGCTATCTAACAACTAGATAATCATATATATACTTTTGGTTGAAAATAATTTTTTGAGATACATAAACGATGTTTGAATGACGAACTCACATCGCTCGATCAGTGACTCATATGAGCTTCCTTAAAACAGTTCAGCACTTTATCTAACGATTTACTAAATACCTATACATCCTAATTATTTTTTTATGGCTTTAGAATATAATTACTATGACTATTCGACGATTTGATGAGACACATCTTTAACAAAACCAACAGTCTATTCTTCTATTTTAGGTAATGGGTGTTCTTTGAACATATTTTCAGCCTATCTACAAAAGTATCCTTCCTCATTCAGCACTGTAAAAATGGTTTCGAGAGCTATTGTGCCGTTACCCAGCGAAAACGCCTTTTTGTATATTTCTGCTTTGTCCTTAAGACTCAGATGAAAAGAGTTGTACTCAAAAAGTTTGAGAAAAGACTAGAATTCGACGTGACGGTTAGCTTTTCGGCAATAAGTTGCAAAAGTTTTAGACAATGCGCTTAGCATTCTATTTTTCTTAAATTGATAGTATTCCAGAAGCAACCTTAATACGAAATTTACATCTATAAGTTGTTTCTTTTTTTGGGTTTCTACTGACCTTCTAATGAACTCTTACAGTTTTTTACGGTAATCTAGATCAACCACAATTTCGCCTATGAACATTACTGCTTGCATAACGCTTACGTAGTATATTTGACTATGATAGTAAGTCCCACATGATGAGTCACCGCCCATGAGTTCAAATCTACACTTGAGATAAAAAAGAGTTTAATCAGTAGTTAGTGTTTACATGAGAAGCTATCGGAAAGTAATGGCTTCCCAGTTAGAGTTCAAGCACGAGTTCATGAGCTGAAGATAGAAAGAAGAAATAGTCTCGAGATTTAGATCAGTATGCACTTGTTATACTTTTTTATTTTTAGGGTTAAGAGAAAAAGAAGCTAGCCAAGATAGGGTGAATGCAGGTATGGAAGTGAACTGTTGATGATTTTTTGTCAGCAGATACTAGTTATGCTTGCTGTCTAAAATGTTTCGGATAGTGCAAAGTATGTTGATACCTACCGATGAACTCATATGCTAGTAGTTTTATTTGCTAATGCCATAGTTTTACAGGTATTCGCTTACAAATACAAAAAAAGTTGGGCGATAATATCTATGATAATCTTTGCATGTCCTTTTTACTCCTGAAGGATTTTCCAAACTCTACTTTTCACCGAGATAAGTCTTGTAAGTCGTACCCTCCTTTATTATGTCGTCTTTGTTGACTATTTTATAATATCCTTTCGTAATCGTACCAGTTTTTACTTTTTGAAAGGTTTAAAGCTGCTACGAAAACATTTGTAAACTTTGTTTGTTTATTTAAATAAGTAAATTGTGCTGATTGTGGCTAGTGAGACTGTTGATGCGCTTTAAGGTCACTGCGTATTTATTGTTCAGAACTTTCATTTCATTTTGCATGGTCTCTCGGTCACGTTTTAGAGCGATTATTTACTAGTTTTGCATCATCATAATGTTTCGCCAGGTTTAGGACTATTCACTAAAAGTCTTATGTTTTAATTTAGATTTGACTATCTACTAACAAAGAGACTCTTTAGTTAATTTCAGATGTTAGATTTGTCTGTGAAACTAACTTCTTTCTGTTCGAAGATTCTAATTTAAGTCCTTAAGTGCCTGAATTTCCCCTTAGAGATCCATGATGCGATCGTTAAACTGTTTGTTAGTCTAAGGCAACTGAATAGATTCTTTTTTGGGTTAATAAATACATGAATAATCGATAATTTTGTTGGAGGAGGTCTCTCCTTCGCTTATTCTTTCCTTAAGCATCTAATTTTATTTTAAAAGTTTAATTTTCTACAAGTCTAAAGGCGTTTTTTTATAACGTTTGATGACGTTGCTCGTTTGTACTCTGTTTTCTTCATTTTTGAAACTACTTTTCATGATTTCTAGCCATTTATTGATGAGTTATAATTAATGACTGAGCATAATTTATCGAGTAGTTGACGATTTAAATTTTTAGAAGCACTCGTACATTTACTTCCATTATTTGTTCGGCTGTCGTTTGATGGCAGTACTGAGCTTAAAACGTTCAGTGGTGATTTGATACTCTAAATCATTATGATTAGACTCGTTTTGTTCGGTTCGCATTCGTGGTTGATTATGATTAGACTGTTGTGAATGGTTGCGATATGTATTGTTTGCGTGTTGTTTTTGCAATATTTGCACTATTTTCTATAAATTGTGGTTTGAAGAAGCGGGGGCTGGTACTCTGCGGGAGTAGAACTGGCGGGAAGATGAAGAAAGTAGAGGGTGAAAACTTGCACTTTTAGAAAATTACATTTAATATCGTTCTATTTAACCTTTGGCATATTCTAAGTTATTTAATTCAATAAAAAAATATTAGAAAATATCACATATGCAAAATGTCTGTTGATATTCAGTCTTTTACTATATATCTTTGGCAAATCTCATTACTACACGCTAACCTGTATCATACTTATCTTTTATTTTTTCCACCAAACAACTGCCAAACTCTGTCCTTTAACAAGGTTTGATCTTGCATCCATGCAGGCATCGGCAGGTCGATTTTCAAAGCACACTCCTTGACCTTTTCGGCATTTATATTGATTTCTCGTTGTTCGCAGACCCATTATTAAGTCGGCGCTACCTCCATTAGTTAATCAGATTTATGACCTTACTATGGCTTCGCTTTGTCATTTTCATTTTCTTCATCGCTGAAAGGCTACATAGCATCGTACTGGTTATTGTCAAGCAAGACATATCCTTAATGATCGTTCTATTATTGTTATGGAGCAGCTGCTTACTCAATATTGGCTTTGGGATTGTGCTTCTGAATCTACATGTATTATTCTTAAAGCTGTTCAAGCATACGATCTGCTATGCTAATGAGTTATTTTTCAGTGGGTTAGGCTGACATTTTGAAATATATATATTGACAAAAAAATCATTGAAAAAAGAATTAAAGAAAGTATAAATATCTTTAAATAGTAAGTTTTTTGATAAAATATTTTAGCAAAGATAGTCTTGCAAATATGATTTTATGACAAATGAGATGATTGATGGACAATTATTATCACTAAAGTACGCTACTGAGATCGCTTTCTGAGACCGTCAGTAGTGTATTTTCTATCATTCTATCCCTCGCTCGCCCCTCAGCTGCCTCCATTTCTTAAGCCATTTACCTGAATTCAACCAGCAGTCTACGATATCTTTCCCTGAGTTCCATATATTCAGTTGAAGCAGTTACTGTTTGGTAAACCGATTGACGTATCTCTTCTATCTCTTGTTCTGCTTCTTATACTTGCTTTGCATGCATTTCTTTTGCGATATTTGCGCTGCGAAGCTGTCCTTAAACGGCATAATATGATTCTTTAATTTACTATAGCTGTTTTTAAAGCTATGTTTCCCTGACTGATCTATCTTTATGCAAATCTAGTCTAAGCTCTTCGATTTGACTCATCATTATCTTTTCTCTTATGCTTTGCATTTGCTTGGTGTCTTTGTGGAAGCTGTTTTGTTATAGCTCTGCGATGTGATTCATTATTATTTCTCTTTATTTAATGTACTTTTATTTATCTCCTTGAAGAATATGTATCTCTAGTCTATATTTTTCAAATCGTTTCTATAGTCGCTTTATTTCTTGTTTGTTGAGTTTGATTTCATCTTCGAGTGATTTGCGCCTATCGCCTTATTCGTTGAGATATGTTTTGAGGCGCCTGCACTGCCCTTCCAACAATTAATTCTCCTTTATTCTGAGGTCTAAGTCTCTTTTTAGTGCCTATGCTTGTTAGTTATGAGTGTGTCTCTCTCGGTGGGGCAAATCGCATCGCATCGAGCCAGATGTGCGCTTGAGAGAGATCTAATGTGGTTCACAGATGTGAAGGTTGAGTTGAGGCGAAGATGGATAGAGTTGTATTTCTGGGTTCTGAACGTATTGGCATTAGCGGTGCGAGTGCGGAGCATGATGATGGGGCTCGTCAGGAGTAGTAGGTGCGTGACTATGAGAATCTTCGGGGCAAGTGGGATACTTTTTGAGCGAGCCGGACCTGCAGATGAGTGTGTGGATTGAGTTGCGACGGTGAAATCTTCTAGGCCGCTAGGATTGTGTGGGCTAAGAACAGCTGCTTATGTGCTTTCTACCGCTCATCACTTTATTTTATTGTCAAGATATTAGAACTAAATAATTTTTTATTCAAATAAAGACAATCAAGAATCTTGTCTGGTAAAAATACAAGAGAAGCCAGACTCAGCATTTCGAACTTTGATTGCAAAGACTACAAGTATATATTATTGGATAGTAATTTTTTTTGATTACTATTATCATATTTCATATAAGATATGCGATTTTTATTTAAATATAACTTTTGTTTTTTCCTTTCAAATATATTTATGGGGTTGGGGTTGGGGTTGGGGTTGGGG
>Ga0169931_10001614_pt1 | contig 37075 bp, 29 predicted proteins | sample Kivu_15m_20L_FD_129675 | JGI IMG/M metagenome (GOLD analysis project Ga0169931, IMG submission 129675) | Freshwater microbial communities from Lake Kivu, Western Province, Rwanda to study Microbial Dark Matter (Phase II) - Kivu_15m_20L... | ecosystem: Environmental > Aquatic > Freshwater > Lake...
CCGCATTTGCTGTGCATGCCCAACATCACAGGGGCGGCCTTCTACGGTCCGAAGATCGACGTGCAGGTGTGGAGCGCCATCGGCCGCGAGTTCACCATCGCGACGAACCAGGTGGACTTCGCCGTGCCGGCCAAGTTCGGCCTGGTTTACAAGGACCGCGACAACTCGCTGAAGACGCCGCTGTGTATCCACCGCGCCCCGCTGGGCACGCACGAGCGCTTCATCGGCTTCCTGATCGAGCACTACGCCGGCAACTTCCCGCTCTGGCTCGCGCCCGAGCAGGTCCGCGTGCTCACGCTCAACGATGACGCGGGGCTGGTGGACTACGCGAAGGCGATCACGAACGAGCTGCGCGTGAACTTCGTCCGCGTGGAGGGCGACTACAGTGCGAACCCGGTGAAGGCCAAGATCGCCGACGCCGAGACCGCGAAGGTCCACACCATGCTGGTGATCGGCCAACGCGACGTGGAAGCCGGCGCCGTGAGCGTCCGCCTCCACGGCAAGGGCAACGTCGGCGCCAAGCCCAAGGGCGAGGTCGTGGCTGACATTTTGGCTGCCATCAGGGAGCGACGGGCGTAGGCGTTCCGGCGGGCAGCCGGAGCAAGGACGGCGCTGCGCTCGTCCCTGCCAAATAGTGGGCGGAGCAGCAGCTCCGCGCTACCTTGGCCATGGTGGGGCTGCGCTGCTGCGCAGCCGCACCGACGCGGGGGGCTGATCCAATCCGCGGGCGGGGCGCAATGGTCAATGGAGGGAGCCCATGGACTCGCTCCGTCCCGAATCTTCGGCCCGCAAGCGGATTGCCTGCGGGCCGACACCTTCACCGCAAGACTTCGATGCCGGCGCCGAAGTTGATGTGGTAGGCCTGTCCCGCCAAGACGAGCGCGGGGACCGACTTCACCCCGGCCCGCTCCGCTTCGCCGACGCGGTCTTTCGCCTGACCGAGGTGCACGATTTCCACGTCGAAACACGCCCGGTCGAGCGCTTCGGCGACGTTCTATTCGGCGGCGACACACACGGGACAGCCCGCGTGATAGAATACGGCTTTGGTTTTCATGGGGGATGTTTGACTGGCAGTGTTGTAACGGAAATGCGGCGTCCGTTGGACGTCGCCCGCCCATTTCAGCACAGGCTGGCGGGCGCGGTAGAGGGCACCTTTCGGTGGAGTGGTTACGTTTTAGTTCCCGCTTTCTGTGCCGAGGCATTGCCTTCTACTGTCACCCGATGAAGCCAGCCTCAAGGCATCTCACCCAGCCGGAACGCAACGCCTCCGACGGCTGGAGGACGTGGTCGGCTGCAAGTGGTCCGCGGCGGTGCTGGCCGCGCTCGGGCGAGGCGTGACCCGTCCCGGTCAACTGGAACGGTTCATTCCGGGGATCTCGACCAAGGTGTTGAACGAACGGTTGCGCAAGCTGCTGGGCTACCGGCTGATCACCCGGCGCGAGTTTCCCGGCGAGGTTCACCGGGTGGAATACGAGTTGACGGACACCGGCCGGAAACTGACGGCCATCATTGAGCAGTGGCGTGACTTGGACGAAGCCCACGCCGCGCACGCCCGGGTCGTTGGGTGTCGCGTGCCTACCGGAGCGGCTCGCTCCTTCGGCGCCACGCCAAGGCGAAGGCGCGACTGTCAGCCGGGTCTCGATTAAAGTGCGGAGGGCGTAAGCACGCAGCAATTCCGGGGGCGCGAAAAGGCTGCCCCACTGTGGTCTGGTGCGGACGACGGAAGCGCCATGGCCATCCACCTCGCATGTCTAGCCGGGCATTCTTGTCTTTTTGCGGCGACGCAACCTAACTTCGGCGCCAATGAAGCCCGATAAGAAGCCGGCCGCCAAGAAGCGCCCCGCCGCCTCAGCCCGCCGCGCGAGCAGCACCGTCCTCCCGGCACCCGCCACTGCTCCGTCGAAGCAGGCCGCGGCGAAAAAGCCAGCCAAGGCCGCACCGCCGCGGATGACGCTCGCCGAGGCGATGCGCGAGCTTGAGAAGGCTGGCTCCGCGCAGGCCCGCAAAACCTACACCCGCCACGGCGCCACCGAGCCGATGTTCGGCGTGAGCTTCGCCACCCTCAAGGTGTTGACCAAACGCATTGACGTGGATCATGAGCTGGCGTTGGCCCTCTGGGACACGGGCAACTTCGACGCCCAGAATCTCGCGGTGAAGATCGTTGACCCCGCCCGCATGACTTCCGACGACCTCGACCGTTGGATCCGCACCACGTCTTGGGCGCTCATGTGCGGCAGCTACGCCGCCATGCTTCCGTCCGAGGGGCCGCACGCCGCCGCCAAGTGTGTCCAATGGCTCGACGCGCGGGACGAGAAGGAGCGCATCGCGGGATGGACGCTGCTGGGGCAGTTGGCCCAGCGGGACGAAGCCAGCCCGGACGCCGTGTTCGAGAAGCGTCTCGCCGAGATCGAACGCACCATCCACGCCTCGCCGAACTTCGAGCGCGAGGTCATGAACCGGACCGTCATCGCGATCGGTTGCCGGAACGCCCCGCTCCGCAAGGCCGCGCTCGCGGCTGCGAAACGGATCGGCGAGGTCGAGGTGGATCACGGTGATACGGCGTGCAAAACACCGGACGCGGCGGAATACATCGAGAAGGCTTGGGCCCACGCAAAGGCGAAGGGCTTCGAGTCGCCGGCCGCGCAGGAGCGGGCTCGCGACGTCCCTCGGCGGCGGTGCTGAACCGCACCCAACGCGCCTCAAGGGAAACGCGCAGTCCAACCCCGAAGCCCGGGGCTTGCGGGGTGCCGCAGGAAGCTCACGTGGCCTCCATGAACGGGCGATGCGGGCGCGGGTGGCGCCACGTCACCTCGCGGACCATCGGTCAGCGACCCCGCAGCCGATCAGTAGGCGCTACGCCAGATGCTGCTTGAAGAAGGCTACCGTGCGGTCCCACGCAAGCTGCGCGTTCTTCTCGTCGTAGCGGCCGGTGGAGTCGTTGTGGAAACCGTGGTTGCACTTCGGATACATGTGCATCGTGTAGCTCACGCCCGCCGCCTTCAGGTCGGCCTCGTAGCCCGACCAGCTTTCGTTGACCCGCGTGTCCAATTCCGCGAGTTGGATCATCATCGGAGCCTTGATGTGCTTGCGGACCTCCTTGGCGGCCGGTGTGCCGTAGAAGGGAACACCCGCGTTCAGCACATCCGGAACGACGGCGGCCAGCATGTTGACTATGTAGCCGCCGAAGCAGAAACCGACCGCACCCAGCTTGCCCGTGCTGAGTTCGTGCCCTTTGAGGAACTTCGCCGCAGCGACGAAGTCCTGTTCGATTTTGGCGCGGTCCATCGCGCCTTGCAGGGTTCGCCCCTCGTCGTCGTTGCCGGGATAACCGCCCTTCGTGTGCAACGCGTCCGGCGCGAACGCGATGAAGCCAGCCTTGGCCACGCGCCGGGCGACGTCCGCGATGTAGGGGTTCAGCCCGCGGTTCTCGTGGACCACGAGCACGGCGGGGGCCTTTCCCTTCACCGCCACGGGCGTGACGAGGTAACCCCGGCCTTCGCCGTGGCCGTTGGGCGACGCGAACGTGATGTAGCGTCCCTTGATGGCGGGATCGTTGAACGAGACCTGCTCGGCAATGGCATAATCGGGCATCAGTGTGCCCAAGAGGTAGCTCATCGTGAATCCGGCAGCGGTCAGTGTGGCCAGCCGGCTCATGAAAGTGCGGCGGTCGATCACGCCATGGGCGTATTCGTCATACCAGTCGAATGCCTCCTGCGGGATGGGTGGATGCGGAACGGTTTCGACGGGGTCGGAGTGGTGTGTGCTCATATTTGGTGAGAGGGAGGTGTGCTACGCTTCGCGGAGAGGTGGGGTCAGTGTTCAACCATCCTTCCCACAGGGCAACTGCGACTTCGCCGACACCTTTCCCTTCCCGGCGCGGCCGCCTTCGGCCAGCGTCCTTGCATGCCACGCAAGCTCAGCACCATTGCCCCGGACTGGTGGGACTACACCACGTTGGATTCCGAACTCATCGCCGACGCCGCCAAACTGACGCCGGAGAAGCTAGCCAAACTTTCCCGGCGGGGATTCCGCATCGTCTTCTATGACACGCTGGAGGACTTCTACCTCGCCGAAGCGCTGGAATACATCACGGCCTGGCGCACGAGCACACCGGACAATCCGGTGGGCATCTGCGGCCCGATCGGCCCCACGGAACAGCTGCCGCTGGTGGCCCGGTTGGTGAACGCGCTCGGGCTGCAGCTCGGCTCGGCCCACTTCTGGGGCATGGACGAGTGGTTCGATGCCGCCACCGGTTGCGAAACACCCGTGACGCATCCCCTGTCATTCGAGCGGGCGGACCGGGAACTATGCTTCAACCGCATCGAGAAGAAGCTGCGGATGCCCGATACCAACCTCCATTTTCCCAAGGGCGACACCGCTCCCTACCGAGCCTCGTGGAAGGCGGGAGTCCGCTGCGCGGTGATGCAGGGCGGCCAAGGCGACATCAAGCACTGGGCTTTCAACGATCCCCTGCCCCGCCGCGGCAAATGGAAGCATGAACCGCCGCCGTCCGCCGAATATCGCCGGCTCGCGACGCGGGTCGTGGATTTGCATCCCCTGACCCTCGCCCAAAACGCCCGGACCAGCGGCGGCGGCAATATCACGATGGTGCCAACCCAAGCGATCACGGTCGGTCCGGTGGAAACTTGGCAGGCGGAGAAGGTCTCGATCTGGCATGCCGGCAACCACGACAATCCGCTCGGCCAGCGACTGACCGCCCTCATGATCTCGAAGGGCATCGTGGACACCGCAGTGCCGATGTCGCTGCTGGCGGAGCACCCGAACGTGCAGTTCAACTACTACCGCGGCGGCCTCGGCTCCTGCGCGGTGGAGATGCACTGAGGCCGGGCAGCGAAAGCCGCGAACGAATCATCACCCGGCGGACAAGTTCTGCGCCTGTCCGAACGGTCGCTCAGTCCGAGAGTGAAGGTTCGGCACCTGTGGTGCCCACAAGTTGGCCGAGGTAGTCGGTGTGCTTGGTCTTCTCCAACTGCACGCGGGCCGAACTCAGCCGGTCCTGGATGGCCAGCCGTTTCACTTCGTCGGCGTAGGCGGCGGTGGCGACGAACTTCTCGCCATAGCGGATGCCCTGCTGCAGGCGCCGGCGTTCGATCCGCTGGCGGGCCTTGAGGCGGGCCAGATACCAGTCGCTGGCGAGCACCCGGGCCCGGTCGAAAAGCGCCCGGATGTCCGGGTGACCGAGGGGTTTTCCCTCGAACACGCCGTCCCGCATGATGTGCAGCAACGCCCGCAGCGGCGGACACGCCTCGGCGACCGAACCGTCGGCAAAGTAATGCTCGGCCACACGCTTGTGCGTGGCCACAACGTTGTCCACGGCGTCGGCAAACTCCGCCGGATCCTGCAATTCTGGCCGCAGCATCGGCTCGGTCAGCACCGCATGCGGGTGATTGAAGATACGTCCGAAGAACGTAGTGACGAATTTGTGCGTGATGCGGAAGCCCAGCCGGCCAGCCGGGACCGTCCGGTCTCCGTAATTGAAGTCGCCAATGCGCTCCAGCAGGCCGTTGGCGATCAGCCACTGCGGATCGCGTTCCTCGTGGCCCATGCGCGACCATACCTCGGGCACGAGCAGCGAGATGTCATGGTCCACGCGGGTTTTCGGCCCGAGACAGCCGGCGCTCGTCAGAAATGTGTCGTAGCCGCTGACCAGATAGCTGAGGAGCGCGGCGTTGAGGTCATAAATCGGCGGCAGCGCGTTGAACGGTCCTTTGGTCAGCGCCCCTTCGCTGCCGGCACCGGTCGTCGAGGGTGACTTGCCGGTCATGGAGGAGATGAACTCCATGAAGAGTTCCGGCAGCTCCATGTAGTGGATCGGACCGTAGCAGGCGAGCGAACGGACGCCCTTCTCCGCCGGATTGTTCCGGCGGCCAGCGAGGATGCTGGTCACCGGCGTGTGGAGCGGCTGGGAAAACGGCAACCGGCGCGCCAGGCGTTGACCCATTTCGGACATCCGGTGGAGCCGTGGATCACGAAGGTCCGGCCGCAGCTGCAGGTAGCGGGGATTCTTCGACGGCTTGCCATCCACGATCCGGGGGAACGCCGTGCTGACGAAGAACTTCTTGGTCTCATCCGCCGCGACCTGCCGGATCAGCTCCTGACTCGCCGGGGTGAACTGATGGAAGCCGATGGCATCCTCGATGAGCTCACCGGCGAGTTTTTGCGGCAGCGGCTCGTAGTTCGAAAAGAAATTGGTCGGCTCGGCAAACTCCGCCTCCGTCATCTGGTCGTAGCCGCGGTGAATCGCGTCGTCCGGACGTTGGAACAGGCGGTTCTCGCAGTTCCGCACAAACTTGACCGAAGGCTGACGCGAGGTGGCCTCGTCGAGACCGACCAGAAACGAACGCGGCACCGTGACGCTCGCGGTGATGTCGTCTTCCGCCTGCACCTTGACGGCCGGATGGAAGTCCTTGCGCAGTCCGAACGTGCGCCAGGACCCGTCGGCGGCATAGCCGACCCGGAGGAACTGGGTAGCCAGCCGCTTGCGACCAAGCCGGAGTTCGTTCGACGGTTCGCCGTTGATGATGTCCACGGCGAACTGCTCCCGCCAGTGGGAGCCCCAGGCCGGCTTCCAGAAGCGCTTCACGACGAACACCAGTTCCTTGATATGCGGCGGCACGGTCGCGAGCCACGCGTTGTAGGCGTCGGAATACTCCTCGGAGCTCGGCGTCAGCAGCTTGATCACGCTGCCCAGCGAACGTGTGGTTGCCAGCAGCGAGCGCTGGTCGCGGCCATTTTTTTCAGGAGCGCGAAAGCGGTTGGAGTAATCCCGTTTCAGCAGCTCTTCCACCCGGTCGAAGTCGGCCTTGAAATCGGACACGAACACCGGTCCATGGATGATGGCGTCGGTGATCGGCTTGGAGATCTCCGATTTGCCGCCGCCACTGACGGTGCAAGGCTTGTGGCAGAGCGTGGGTTCAGGCTTCGTGCCGATCAGCCGCCACGCTCGGTTACCGACCGGCTTCTCAAGGTGCAGCCGGAAGCCGGACGGCAGGAAGTAGTAATGCCCGAGCAGCAGCTTGATCTGCTGGGGCTTGCCGTCCTTCGTCCACGAGATGGTCTGCTTCTCCAGCTCGAACCTGGCGGTTTCGGACACGTAGACCAGCTCGGGGAACTGTCGGTCCACGGCATAGCCCTCGGGTTTCACGTCGAGCTGCTCGGTGAACCGCTCGGCCACCTCGGCGAACGTGTGCGGATGGTCGTGAATATGCTGCGAGGCATCGTATTCGCCGGCGAGGTCATAGCAGGGGAACACCAGCGCACCGCCGGCGTGCTCCTCCTCCGCCAGTCCAAACAGATTGGCCGCGAAGGATATCTGGGTCTTAACCTCCTTCTTGCAGTAGCCAAAATAGTTGTCACCGATGATCGTGACGATGACACCCGACGCATCACGGGCGCAGACCTTGAAGGCGACGCCGTCATTGTAGAGTTCGCCCTCATCCTTCCAGCACATCCCGTCCCGGCGCTGGCGCTCGTTCGCGCTCTCCCATGAGGGCAGCCCCAGTTCTTTCTTCGTAACCGAGCCGACCAAGTGCGGCGCCAGGATGAGGCAGCCGGTGTGTCCTGACCAATGTTCGAGGTCCAACGCGGCATCGTTCTCCGGCAGGTAAGGATCGCCGGCATTGCCGAAGATCGTTTCCACAAAGTCGAAGTTGCTGACCAGGTTCCCCGGGGCAAACAGGCGCGTCTCCATGCGATGCGACGCGATGTAACCGGGAACTTCCGGACAGACGAGCGGGCGCAGGTAAAGGGAAACCCAGCACTCGGCCTGCTGTTCCTGCGACGCGGTGAACGGCAGCCGCATCAGTTCGGACGGCGGCTTCAAAGCCCGGCGCAGCAGCGCACCGAACACCGCCTTCGGCACCGCCTTCTTGTCGTCGGGAATCGGCAGGCCGCCCTCCACCACATGGAAAATGCCAGCGGTCGTGCGGCGGTCGGATTTGGGATTGTGCAGCACGCCGTTCGCAACCCGGTAGCTGTGGATGATGTCGCTGTTGAATTCGTCGCGATCTGGAGGGAGCGAGGCGATCCGGGCCATGCCGGGACGGTCGAGGATCAACGTGCGGGACGGCAGTTTGGGCGCGCTGCCCGCGTCGTGCAGGTAATCGTAGAGGAACGACTGGATGCGCGCATCCGGCGGACACTGGTAGGCAGCCAGCAGCCGGTCCTTCTCGCGGCTCCGTGCGATGAAGGATGCGACGATGGCGGCGGACTCGGGATTGATCTTGGGCTCGAACGGCGGCAGGCCGAGTTCAGCGAGCTTGAAGTTGAGATGCCGGATCTCGGCATTGGCAGATAGTTGCGCTTGCATCACAGAAAACGGGTGCGGACCAAAGTCCGCTCAGAGTTAGCCGGCAGCTCACCCGCCGGCAAGTCACGGACGGGTCGATTCCCGTGAAATTCCTGCATCGTTCCCGCCCCGCTCACCTGAGCGGCTGCGGGTTCTTCCACTCCCGTCCGTCGGCCGCCAGCAGCTCTTCTGCAGCGGTCGGTCCCCAGGTGCCGGCAAGGTAAAATTCACGGTTCGTCAGCGGCCGGCCGGTCCAGCTGTCGCGGATCGCGTCCACAATGTCCCACGCGGTCTCGACCTCATCGCGGCGGATGAACAGCGTCGCATCGCTGGCGATGGCCTCGAGCAGAAGCCGCTCGTAGGCTTCCGGCGTGTAGGCGCCGAATTCGCTGTCGTAGCTGAACCGCATCCGCACCGGCTGCAGTTTGGTCGCCGCCCCGGGAACCTTGCCATTGAAGCGCAGGGTGATGCCCTCGTTGGGCTGAAGGCGCAGGGTGATCGAATTGGGGTCGAGCTTCACCCCGGACCGGGCCGCGAACAGGATGTTGGGCGCCGGCTTGAACTGGATGCGGACCTCGCTCGCGCTGACCGGCAGGTTCTTGCCCGTCCGGAGGTAGAACGGCACGCCGCTCCAGCGCCAATTGTCGATCCAGAGTTTCATCGCGACGAACGTCTCGACGTTGGACTTCGGATACACCTTGGGCTCGCTGCGATACGCGGGCCGCGCGTCGCCATCCACTTCCCCGGCAAAATATTGGCCGCGCACGATGTTCTTCGCCATGTCGGCCGGCGACATCGGACGGATGGACTTGAGCAGCTTCACCTTTTCGTCGCGGACGCTTTCCGCCTCCAGCGACACGGGCGGTTCCATGCCGATGAGTGACAGCACCTGCAGGACGTGATTCTGCACCATGTCACGCATGGCGCCGGATTCCTCATAGTAGCCACCCCGGGAACCGACGCCGAGCTTCTCCGCCACCGTGATCTGCACATGGTCCACCGTGTCACGGTTCCACAGGTGCTCGAAGATGCTGTTCGAGAAGCGGAAGGTAAGGATGTTTTGGACCGTCTCCTTCCCAAGGTAGTGGTCGATGCGGAAAATCTGGCTTTCGTGGGCGTGCCGAATCAGTTCAGCGTTCAAGGCCTGTGCGCTCGGCAAATCGTGACCGAAGGGCTTTTCCACCACCAAACGCTGCATGCAGCCGCCGTTCTCGCACTTCTGGAGCAGGCCCACTTCGCTGAGATGCTGGGAAATCTCCCCGAATTGGCTCGGATTGGTGGCGAGGTAGAAGAGCAGGTTGGTCTTCAGACGCTCGTCTCCGGATCGATCAATCAGCTCCTTGAGCTTGCGGTAGCCGGCGGCATCCGAGATGTCCGCCTGGCAGTAGCTGAGATTCCCGGCGAACCGGTTCCAGACCTCATCGTTCACCGGCTTGGAGCGGGAGAACTGGTTCAGCGCCTCACGCAGTTCGGCCCGGAACGATTCGTCCGTCTTGTCCCGACGGGCGAACCCGATGATACGGTAGGGCTGCGGCAGGGCGTTTTCGAGCGCCAGATGGTAAAGGGCCGGGATCAGCTTCCGCGCGGTCAGGTCGCCGGACGCGCCAAAGATGACCACGGTGCAGGGTTCGATCTGCCGGCGGCCGTGGGATGCGCGGGACGCAAGCAGTTCGTCGAGGTTGGATGACTCGTTCATTTTTCGGAGGAGGACACTGGGGGGCGGCGGCCGATGTTTCAATGGCGCAGGGAATGCGCCTCCGGCAGCCCTTCCATCCTGAGGATGAGTGAATTGCCGAATGCCACCCAAAAAGGGCGCAGCGCCCGGACCCGGTCAGACGGGACCCGCCACTGACTCGGGCGCGGTCAACGAAACCCACACCCGTCCGTCGCGGACCAAAGTGGCATAACGGCGCAACGGCTTGTCAGGCCGGGTCAAGCACGCACCGGAGGTGACATCGAACGACCAGCCATGCAGCGGACAGAATACCTCTCGGCCCTGTAAGAATCCGCATCCCAAAGGCGCCCCGCGATGCGGACACGTGTCGTCCACGGCATGGAACTCATCGCCTAACCGGGCCAGCAGCAGGCGCTGGCCGCGGACTTCGATCGAACGGCAGGCGCCGTCGGCCAAAGAATCCACGGCCGCCACAGGATGGAAATCATCCATGCTGCGCCCCTCCGCCCGTTGGGGGTGTGGCTCCGGGATTGGAAGGCTTGTTCTTCTTCCATGGCATCTCGGGAAACTTCTCGGGAAGTTTGAACGCCTGGGGCTTCGGGCCGGCCATCTTCAGTTCGTCGTCCGCCGCGCCGGCGGCCGGCTGTCCGGCGGACGGCGGCGCCATATTGTCTTTCCAGGAGGCGATGCGGGCCTGCAAACCGTGATGCTCCGCCGTCTTCTTGTCCCCCGCCTTCATGTAGAAGAGCGACAGGTTCGTGTGCACCAACTGCTCGTTTGGTTTCAGCTTCTGGGCTTTGTGTCCTTCAGCGATCGCGGTGGCGTAGTCGCCCTTGCGATAGTGGCACATCGCCACGCTCAACTGGGCGTCGAAATGCTGCGGATCCTCCGCCAGGATGCCCGTCAGCTTGGCGATCGCCGTGTCGTAATCCCCAGTTGAGTAGTCGAACATTGCGTCGTCATAGATGGCCTGAAGGTCGGACATGGCGGGCGCAACGTGGCGCGCTGAACCCCGTCGGGCAAGGCCGGCTCCGTCAGTCCGATCCTTGTGGCATCTGTCGGCGTCGTCGGGCTTGCAAGCAACCGTTTGCCGCCCACGCTCCTGCCATGGACATCGCTTCTCTGGAGCAACGGCCGCCTTTCACGACCAAAGACGGATCGGAAATCCGCGAACTGCTTTCCCACCGCAACTCGGGCATCCGCAACCAGTTGCTCGCGGAGGCACGCCTCCAACCCGGTCAATCCACCGAGGAGCACTATCACCCAAAAGCTGAGGAGATCTACTTTCTTACCCACGGACGCGGCCGAATGCGAATCAGCACCGAGGAGCGGGAAGTCGAGGCGGGCGATGCCATCGCCATTCCACCCGGAAAAAGGCACAAACTCTGGAATACAGGCACAAAAGTGCTCCGACTGCTCTGCTGCTGCGCGCCGGGCTACGAACACGCCGACACCGTCATCACCGAGCAGTAACTGGAACATCGCCCGGTGCCAGATGAAACCGGGCGCAACACCGGACCGCCGCCGCGCTGACATGCACTGAAAAAACCCGCCGGCTTTGGCCGGCGGGTTGGGGAGCACGGACAAGGCGATGGGTTCAGTGCTTCTCGGGCTTGTGATCGGTGTGGCAGGCCTTGCAGTTGGCCGCTTCCTTCCACTGCTCCAGCGCCCCGACCTTGCCGTCGGCCAGCGCCTTCGCGGCGGTGGCCAGCGCCGTGGCCTTGGTCTTCCAAGCCTTGGCGTCACCCATTTCCGGGGTGTTGAGCGGAAGGTCGCGGGTCAATTCGGCGAGCAGCTTGAAGTCGTCCTTTGTGCCTTCGCCCTTGCCCACGCGCGCAGCCGCGGAGGTCTTGCCCTTGAAGCCCTGTTCCATGACTTCCTTGATGGAATGCTTGGGCTTGTCAGCCGCTTGCAGTGTGAGGAAACCGGCGGACAGCAGGGCCGTCACGGCCACAGTCAGAATGGATTTGCGCATAGTGTTGGAATGCCCGGCCAATTCAGCCGGTTGCGACGAGAGACCGGGCGCTTTCGGGGACGGTTACAACCGAAACCAACCCGCCGCTTCAGTCCGGCTTGTGGACGGAATGGCAGGCCTTGCAGTTCGCGGCGGCCTTCCACACTTCCAGCGCCCCGGCCTTGCCGGCAGCGAGGTCCTTGCCGGCCTTGGCCAGCGCGGTGGACTTCTCCTTCCAGCTCGCGGCATCTCCCTTCGGCGGCGCGTTGAGCGGCAGCGATTCGGTCAATTCGGCCAGCAGCCTGAAATCGGCCGCCGTGCCTTCGCCCCGTCCGACCCGAGCGGCGGGCGATTCCTTGCCCTTGAAGCCCTGTTCCATAACTAGCTCGGTGGTGTAGAGCGGCTTGTTCACATAGGTGGAGCAACCGACGACAAAGACCGCCACGACGACGGCTACGGATAGGAGAATGTGATTCTGCATGTGAGATGTGGTTGAAGCGGCCCGAAGGCCACACCGAGTGAACGGCAGTGTCGGGGAAGTTGGCCAGCAATTACCGGCGGATCGCGCCAATTCCGACTTTCAGGAGGACACTTCGCTCCAAAGCACCGGAGCTCTGGAAACCGCGGCCTCCGTCCTTTCTCGAGACCTATGCGAACTTCGGTCGTCGGATCGTGGGAGGCTGGATCGAGGAAATACTTATGCCTCAGCCCATGCCTTGGACCGCGCCAAGGCCTTCTCCCACCCCGCAACAAGTTGCCGACGCTGGGCCGGCTTCATCGCGGGACGGAACTGCCGGTCAGCCTGCCACTGCTTCGCGATTTCCTTCCGATCCTTCCAGAAACCCACCGCGAGGCCGGCGAGATACGCGGCGCCCAGCGCGGTGGTTTCCGCGACTTTGGGCCGCACGACCGGCACGCCGAGGACGTCGGCCTGAAACTGCATCAGCAGATTGTTGGCGCAGGCGCCTCCATCGACGCGGAGTTCCTTCAGCCTGATGCCCGCGTCGCGCTGCATGGCATTCAGCACGTCGCGGACCTGGTAGGCGATGCCTTCGAGCGCGGCGCGGGCGACGTGGCCGGCGGTGCTGCCGCGGGTGAGCCCGGCCAGGATACCGCGGGCGTATTGGTCCCAGTGCGGCGCGCCGAGTCCGGTAAAGGCGGGCACGAGATAGACGCCGCCGTTGTCCGGCACGCTGGCGGCGAGCGATTCGACCTCGCGGCTGGACTTGATGATCCCGAGTCCATCGCGCAACCACTGCACGGCGGCACCAGCGATGAAGACGCTGCCTTCAAGGGCGAACTCCGTCTTGCCGCCGATGCGCCACGCCACGGTGGTGAGCAGGTTGTTCTTCGAGGGAATCGGTTTCATGCCCGTGTGCATCAGCATGAAGCAGCCGGTGCCATAGGTGTTCTTCACCAGTCCCGGTGCGTGGCAAACTTGGCCGAAGAGCGCCGCCTGCTGGTCTCCGGCGATGCCCGCGATGGGCACAGGCACGGAATCAAGGACCGCATCGCCGTAGATTTCGCTGGAGGAACGCACCGCGGGCAGCAGCGAGCGCGGGATGCCGAAGACTTTGAGGAGTTCGTCGTCCCAGTCGCCGATGCGCAGGTTGTAGAGCATCGTGCGCGAGGCGTTGCTGGGGTCGGTGACGTGGACCCGGCCGCCGGTGAGGTTCCAGACGAGCCAGGTGTCCACGGTGCCGAAGGCGAGCTCGCCGCGGCGAGCCCTGGCTTTGGCGCCGGGAACGTGCTGAAGGAGCCACGCAATCTTGGTGGCGCTGAAGTAGGCATCGACCACCAGGCCGGTCTTCTGGCGAATCTTCTTTGCAAGGCCGCGGCGCTTGAGCGCATCGCACATCGGCGCGGTGCGGCGGTCCTGCCAGACGATGGCGTTGTGGATCGGGCGGCCGGACTTGCGATCCCAGATGAGAGTGGTTTCGCGCTGATTGGTGATGCCGATGGCGGCGACTTCCTTGGCGGTGACGCCGGCCTTCGCGAGCACACCTTGGGCGACCTCCCACTGCGACGACCAGATGGCGGCGGGATCGTGCTCCACCCAACCGGGCTTCGGGAAGATTTGGGGAAACTCCTTCTGCGCGACCGCGACCACGGCACCCGCGTGGTCGAACAGGATGGCGCGTGAACTGGTGGTGCCTTGGTCGAGGGCGAGAATGTGGTTCATTGGGAAAGCAACTTCGCCGGAAGCCTATTGGGCCCGCCAGCAAGCTTGGTAAATCAACGCCCCAATCACCCCGCCGATGATCGGCCCGACCACCGGCACCCACGCATACCCCCAGTCCGAACCACCCTTGCCCGGGATCGGTAGCAGCGCGTGGGCGAGGCGCGGGCCCAGGTCGCGGGCGGGGTTGATGGCGTAACCGGTCGGACCGCCGAGCGAGAGGCCGATGGCCCAGACCATCACGCCGACGAGCGCGGGGGCAAAGCCTTTGTCGAAGCCGGAATTCGGCACCAAATTCTGGGGCGACAGGATCGCCAGCACCCCGAGCACCAGCACGGCAGTGCCGATGACTTCGCAGAGCACGTTGGCCAGCGGACTCCGGATCGCCGGGGCGGTGCAGAACACACCGAGTTTCGACGCCTTGTCCTCGGTGGCATCCCAGTGCGGCAGATAGGCAAGCCAAACCAACACGGCCCCAAGAATCGCCCCGAGCATCTGCGCCGCGACGTAAAGCGGCACCTGTGCCCAGGCGAGTTTGCCAATGGCAGCCAGACCGATGGTCACCGCGGGATTCAGGTGGGCGCCACTAAAGGCGTTGACGCAATACACGGCGAACGTCACCGCCATCGCCCAGCCGGTGGTGATGGCGATCAGGCCGCCGCCGTGGCCCTTGGTCTGTTTGAGGACGACGTTGGCGACGACACCGTCACCGAACAGCACGAGGATCATCGTGCCCAGCAGTTCCGCGAGGAAGGGGCTCATAAGCGCTCCGAAATGGGGGATTCGCCGGGAAGCCTAGGCATCGCCGCCGCCGTGTCGAGCCCGCGCAACTGCGCCGCGCCGGCCGGACGCAGCCCCGTCACTCCAAGCCGGCCCCCATGTTGATGCCGCCGGGGCCCTTGGTGTTGTCGGTCGGGAACCAGAACCGCTTCTTCTTCTCGGCCGCCACGCTCTGTTTGTGGTCCATGCGTTCCACATGGCCGTCGGTCATCACGTAGTGCCCCTTCCGGTTGTGGCGCGTGGTCAGGGTGCGGCTGCCGAAGGTGGGGCCGGCCTGGCCGGAGTAATCGTTGGTCGTCATGAGCGCCTCCATAAAGAGCATCGTCTGCGACGGGGCGATGAACGTGCTGGTCTCCTCCTCGTGGCACAGCCCGCAGTTCATGGCGTAGCTATAGTCCCGCTTGCCAACCTTGCTGCCAGGGCCGCCCGAACTGGGCACGGTGATGCGCTTGCGGGCGGCAATTTCGGCCATGTCCGTGGGGCAGGCATAGGTCTTCCTGGCGCCAAGAAACGGATACAGTTTCCCGGTCTTCAGGTCGCCGGTCTTGACGCACAGCCAATCACGAAACGACGGCAGGCGGCCCCGGTAATCGTTGGCATACATCTGCGAGGCGAGTCCGAACTGCCGGATATTGCTGGCACAAGCCGCACCGCGGGCGGTCTCACGGGCCTTCCCCATAGCGGGCAGCAGCATGCCCGCGAGAATGGCAATGATGGCGATCACGACCAGCAGCTCAATGAGGGTGAACGCCCATGGCGCACCGGTGGAATGATCGAAATGGGTCCGTTTCATGGCCAGATGAGGGCGAGGGACGGGCAGGCAAACCGTGGGGATTCCCCAACACGACCGGCCAGCCCCGGTCCCGGTTACGGGTTTCGGTAACCTTTTCGTAACCTTGCCGAGTCTTTTCGGTCACACCGGAAATTCTCTCCCGTGTCCTCGCCTTCCCTCCCCTTACGGTTGGCCGCCTTGGCTCTGGCTGTCCCGCTGCTGGCCTCCGCCCAGGTCGTCATCAACGAAATCCTGTATCACGCGCCGGACGACCTGGATGACCTCCAGTTCGTGGAATTGCACAATGCCGGCGAGGCGGCAGTCGATCTGGGCGGATGGGCCTTCACCAAGGGAATCAAGTTCACCTTTCCCGCGGGAACCAAGATCGATGCCAAGGGCTTCGCGGTCGTGTGCCGCAATCAGGAGCGGTTCCGGGAATTCTACGGCGTGCCGGTCGCGGGCGTCTTCCATTCGAAGCTCAGCCGCAAGGGGGAGCTCATCGAACTTGCCGATGCCCAGGGCCAGCGTGTGGACAAGGTGAAGTTCAGCGACCAGGCACCGTGGCCCCAAGGCGCCGATGGCGAGTCCGGCTCGCTCGAACGCATTTGCCCCAAGGCTCCCAGCGACGGTCCGGCGAACTGGATCTCGTCGCCCCTGTCGGAAACGCGGGAGAAGCCCGCGGGAACGCCGGGCAAGGTCAACGCCGCGTTCGCCCGCTCCGTTCCGCCCGTGGTCGCCAATGTCAGCTTTGCCCCGGAATTGCCGGCCGCCGGTGTTGCCGTTGTGGTGCAGGCGACCCTTCCGGCCACCGAGGCGCCCAAGGAGGTCAACCTGCGCTTCCGGCTCGCTGGCCCTGGCTTTGAGCGGCCGGAGTCGGTGATCCCGATGCAGGGCAAAGGCGGAGGCCGTTTCGAGGCCAGCATTCCCGGCCAGACGGTCGGAACGCTCATCCGGTTCCGGGTGGAGGCCGTGGGCAAGGACGGTTCCCGCCGCCACTTCCCTGCCGAAACGGAACCACGCCCGGCACTGTCTGCTTACGTTCCCGAGCCCGTGACGCCAGGGAAGATCCCGTTTGGCTGGGTGATCCAGACCACTGAAAAGGAGATGAAGGCGGCGGACGCGCGCGCGAATCAGCCCGCCTTCGGCATGTTCCGCGAGCCGGACCCAAAGGAACGGGCCCGGATGGAGGCCAGGCGCGCCCTGGAAAACGGACTCGACCTGTCCGCCCTATGGTTTGCGCTCACGACGGAGATCACCGGCGACGATTTCCGACAGGTCGCGACGCTGCGCCCACTGTTCCTCGCCAAGCTCAACGAACGCCGCAAGCTGCGCGAAACCTTCCTCGAGGTCGAAGATCCGGCCGATATGTTGGCCAAGTTGCCTGACCAGACGCGGGAGTTCATGGGCGGAGTCATCGCCGGCCTGAAACCGCTCCTGAATCCCGGCCAACAGCAGGCGGTTCAAGTCTGGCTGGAGAAGCGAGGGGCGGAGGAACCGGGCTTTCGCCGGATGGTGCGCAACCGCGTGGATCTCGAAACAATCTGGCATGCGCTCACCCTGAATTCTGAGCCGGATCCAAGCCGCTGGGCCGCCCAGCGTCAGGCGATCCGGGAGTTGGCAGTGCAGCGGGCCAAGGTTCTGTCCGATGTTCCAAATGGTCCCGGTTTTCAACCTGCGCTGTTCCGGGAGGTCCGGGAAAAGGCCGACGGCCTTCGCGATCGGCTCGCCGCCCTCGTCAAACCGACACTCGCAGAACCCCAAGTCGCCCAACTTGACAACGCCCTGCAGATGCCCCGCGAAGTGGTGGTGGGCTGGGTGTCAGCTCCACCCGACGTCCCTCCCGGTCCCTTCGGCGGACCCGGACCGCGCGGACCGAGCCCGATGATGTTCGGTGGCCCGGGTGGTCCCGGTGGTCCCGGGGGTTTTCGGGGCGGACCGTTTGGCTCGACTCCGTCGGAGCCGGGTTCATTCCGGTCGGCGTTCGTCCATTTCGATCCCGCCACCGGCAAGACGGAGCTGTTCGATTTCGTGCAGATCAGCGGCCGGAAGGGCGGCCAAAAGGTGCATCTGGACCGCGACCATACGCTGGCCGGGATGACCACGTTCGCCTTGATTTTTGAGGGCGACACCGCCTCCCTGGTCGAACCGCTGGCCTACGAGGTCTATCGCCGCGCGGGCATGCCGGTGGAGCAGAGCCATTTCGTGCGCCTGTGGGTCAATGGCAAGCTGAGCGGCTACACCGTGCTCGTGGAACAGCCCAACCGGGCCTTCCTGCGCCGCAACGGCCTCAAGGATGACGGGGACATGTTCAAGCTGATCTGGTTCGGCGGCGACCTCGTCGGCCAGCATGAACGCCATACCCATCGCCGCCTCGGTCACGACGCCCTGACCAACGTGGTCGCGGAGCTCAACCGTCTGGAAGGCGATGCCCAATGGGAGTTCATCCGGCGGAACTTCGACGTCGAGGAGGTCGCGAACTACTTCGCCGTCAACATGGTGCTCTCGCACTGGGACGGCTTCTTCAACAACTACTTCGCCTATCACGACCGCGGCGGCACGGGGAAATGGCTGATGTTCCCTTGGGACCAGGACAGCACGTGGGGACTGCGCACGTTCGGCGGCGACAGCGAGGTCTTCTACAACATGGCCCTCACGTTTGGCATGAACGGCGACAATCCGCCCGCGGATGGCGGCAACTGGCGGGCGCCCGGTTTCTTCTCCGGTCCGCTGCTCGCGAATCCGAAGTTCCGGCAGGTCTTTCTCAGCCGGACCCGGCAGATTCTGGAGAACGTGTATTCCGAGGCGGCGTTCGGGCCGGTGCTCGACCGCTATGCCGAGGTCCTGCTGCCCGAAGTGAAGCTGCGCGCCGAAAGTCAGAAGCAGGACCCGGAGCGGGCGGTGGCCCAGCTCAAATCGGACCTCGCCCGGTGCCGCGTGCACCTCCAGAAGCGAAGGGAATTCCTGCTCGCGCAGCCCGAACTTCAGCGTGCGGTCTCCGTGCCGCCCACCAAAGGCAACTGATCCGCCCGGAGCGACCGCGGTCTCCGAAAGACAATCCGCGGGCAAACAGGACCAACCGGCGTCGAGCTGTCGGGACGGGATTTGCCATGTTTCGGGCCTCGCCTTTCGGCTCGTCTTGCCAAGAATCCAGCCACGTTTCCTGAGCCATGCGCGTGAATCCATTTCGCCTCCCGCTGCGTCCCCTCGCAGTTGCCGCCGCCCTTGCGCTGCCCGCCGCCCATGCAGCTACCGATTTCACCAAGGAGGTTGAGCCGCTGCTGGTGAAGCACTGCTCCGAGTGCCACGGCCCAGACAAGCAGAAGTCCGATCTGCGGCTCGATTCCCGCGCCGCCGCGCTCAAGCCCGCCAAGTCCGGCAAAGCCGCGCTCGTGCCCGGCAAACCCGAGGAAAGCGAACTGCTGAAGCGCATCACCACGGCCGATCCCGATGAGGTCATGCCGCCCAAGGGCGAGAAGTTGACGTCCGCCCAGGTGGACACACTCCGCCGCTGGATCGCGGAGGGAGCCACCTGGCCCGAGAACGTCGCCCTCAAGCACTGGTCTTTCCAGCCACGGGTCCGGCCCGAGCCGCCCGCGCACCGGAACCCACACGCGGTGGTCCACAACGACATTGACCGCTTCATCCTCTCTCGGCTCGACCGTGAGGGACTCTCCGCGATGCCCGAGGCGGAAAAGGAAACGCTCATCCGGCGCGTGTCGCTCGACCTGACCGGCCTGCCGCCAAGCTGGGCGGAGGTGGAGGCGTTCGTAAACGACAGTTCGCCCAAAGCCTACGAGAAGCAGGTGGACCGCCTGCTGGCTTCCCCGCATTTCGGAGAACACATGGCGCGCGGCTGGCTCGACCTGGCCCGTTACGCCGACTCCAACGGCTACCAGGTGGATCTCGCGCGCTCGATCTGGCCGTATCGCGAGTGGGTCATCAACGCCTTCAACCGCAACCAGCCCTTCGACCAGTTCACGATCGATCAGCTCGCGGGCGATCTCGTGCCGAATCCCACGCTGGAGCAGAAGATCGCCACCGGCTTCAACCGCAACACCAAGGTCAACGACGAGGGCGGCGGCGACGCCGAGGAATACCGCACGAAGGCCGTGAAGGACCGCGTGGCCACGCTTGGCACCGCCTGGCTCGGCCTGACGCTCAACTGCGCCGAGTGCCACACGCACAAATACGATCCCATCACGCACGAGGACTACTACCGGCTCTACGCGTTCTTCAACAACAGCACCGATGCCGGCAACTACAGCCTCGGCCCCAATGTCGAAGTTCCGAAACCCGACCTGAGCGAAACGGAAAGCTTCGTCCGCTCGCGGCTGGAACAGGCGAAACAGGAACTCGCCGCCACCGAAGCCAAGTTGGCCACCGAGCAGACCAAGTGGGAGAAGTCCGTGGCGAAGAAGGGCGATGTCTGGCGGGTGTTGAACCTGACCAACGCCTATTCCACCGGCGGTTCCAGCTACACGAATCTGCCCGACGGTTCGCTGCTCGGCGTCGGCGTGAACCCGATCTACGACACCATCACCGTCGAGGCCGACACGGATCTCACCGGCATCACCGCCGTCATGCTGGAGGTCCTGCCCGATCCGAGCCTGCCCAAGAATGGCCCCGGCCGCTGGGGCCAGACGGGCAACTTCATCCTGGACGAGTTTGCCATGGCGGCCGCACCGAAGTCCGGTCCGGTGCCCGCAAACACCAACCTGTTTTTCGCCGGCGCCTCCGCCGACTGGGAGCAGCCCTACTACCGCGCCGAGCACGCCGTGGACCGCAATCCCAAGACCGGCTGGGCCATCGGGCCGCGGTTCGGCGAACGTCACTTCCTCATCGCACACTTGCAGGAACCCGCCGGCTACCGCGGCGGCAGCCGGCTGTCCTTCAAGTTCGAGCACTACCACGGCAACAGCCATTCGGTCGGCCGCTTCCGCCTTTCGGTGACCACCGAGAAGGATCCCGCCGCGCACTGGCCACTTGGTCCGGAAGTTCGCGCCACCGTCGCCACCAAGGCCACCACGCGCACAGCCGAACAGCAGCAACTCATCGCCGCCGCGCATCGGGCTTCGTCAGAAACCATCCGCCACCTGGAACGCGAACGGTTCCGGCTGGAGGAGAAACAGAAGCAGCTTGCCACGCAGAAGTTCACCACGCTCGTCATGCAGGAGCGCGGCGAAAAGAAACCGCGCGAGACCTACATCCATGTGCGCGGCGACTTCCTCACCAAGGGCAAGGACGTGACCGCCGGCGTTCCGGCCGCCTTCAATCCCCTGCCCACCGACGTGCCAGTCAACCGCCTGGCCTTGGCCAAGTGGCTCGTGGACCCGGCCAATCCGCTCACCGCCCGCGTGACCGTGAACCGTTTCTGGGAACGCTGTTTCGGCACCGGCCTCGTGAAGACCAGCGAGGACTTCGGCCGTCAGGGCGAGGCACCGTCGCATCCGGAACTGCTCGACTGGCTGGCCACCGAGTTCATCCGCACCGGCTGGGATGTGAAGGCGATGCAGAAGCTCATCGTGATGTCCGCCACCTACCGCCAGAGCGCCGCCACCGACGCCACGCGGCTGGAGAAGGACTTCTACAACCGCCTGCTCTCCCGCGGCCCGCGCTTCCGCATGGACGGCGAAATGATCCGTGACCACGCGCTCGCCGTGAGCGGCCTGCTCAATCCCAAGCTCGGCGGCCCAAGCGTCTATCCCGTGCAGGTGCCGAACCTGTGGAAGGAAATCGGCTTCCTGCGGCCCGAGATCGGCATGGACGAATGGCCCGTGAGCGAAGGGCCGGACCTGTATCGGCGCGCCGTTTACACCTTCTGGCGGCGCGTCTGCACCTACCCGACCTTCGCCACGTTTGACGCGCCAAGCCGCGAAGTCTGCGTCGCGCGCCGGCCGCGCACCAATACGCCGTTGCAGGCGCTTGCCGCGCTCAACGATCCCACGCTGCTCGAAGCCGCCCGGGTCTTCGCCCAGCGCATCCTCACCGAAGGCGGCCAGGACGACGACGCCCGGGTCGAGTTCGCCTTCCGCACCTGCCTCGGCCGCACACCGACCAAGGAGGAAGCCAAACGTCTGCTCGCCTACGTGCGGCAACAGCAGAGCAGCTTCGGCCGCGACGCGAAGTCCGCCGCGGAGTTGCTGGACGTCGGCTCAGCCGAACGCCCGGCCTCGCTCGACGAGCGCAAGCTCGCGGCCTGGATGATGCTGGCGAACGTGCTGTTCAATTTGGATGAGGCTTTGACCAAGGGTTAATGAGCGAGGCGCCGATGCAAACGAAGCCTCCAGTTCAAGCGATTTGGGAATCGCTGCGGACGAAGCCAGAGCTTCATCCCGGCGGCTGCTCCATCACTGCGCTCTTTGACACCATCAACGCTTACGAACAAACGTGCTACCATCAAACGTTGGCCCAGCCGCCGCTTAACCCGGATGACGAGTTGATTCTGCCGCGCGACTTTGACGATTGGGTTGCCTACCGGCTGAGGTTCTTTGATGCGACCAGTGGTTGGCGCAACATGCTTCTTGACGCATGTGGAAACGAAGCGGCGGCGTTCTGGAATTTTTTTGAACTACTTGATCAGCACCACGCGCGGAAACCTCGGGTGTTTGCCGCGGTCCGGTGCGGAACGGAACTTGGCCCGCGAACAGGAGCCGGCATCTCAGATTGGTGCGGTATTCGGTTGGTGACCTTCACGGACGACCCGGGTTATTTCGCCCTCTGGGACCTCGACAAGTTTGATCGGAGAAAACTCAAGGGTTGCGATTTTTACCCGCTATTTGATCAGTCGGAGTGGACCAATCCCGTGGCGTGCGGAGGATCGATGCAGGTGGTCTTCTCGGGATTCGAAATCCTAGACGTCGAAACCGTTCGCCGGCTGGACGCTGAAGTCTCGGCTCACCAAGGCGGGAGAAGTCCATTCCGCAACTGCCCACTGAAGACTGATCACTGAACACTTTCCCCCAAGACGCATGAACTCCCTCCCCTCGCCTGTCCTCGACTCGCTCCGCGCCACCACCCGCCGCCGGTTCCTCCAGCAGTGCGGCACGGGCATGGGCGCGCTCGCGCTCGGCTCGCTGCTCAACGACAAGCTGCTCGCCGCCGACAGCGGGTTGCCCACGCTCGGCAAGCCGCACTTCGCGCCCAAGGCCAAGAACATCATTTACCTCTTCCAGTCGGGCGGGCCGTCGCACCTCGACCTGTTCGACCCGAAGCCGGAACTCCAGAAGCGCAACGGCCAGCAGGTGCCCGAGGAACTGGTGAAGAACATCCGCCTCGCGCAGATCGGCAAGGAGGCCAAGCTGCTCGCCTCACCCTACAAGTTCGCCCAATACGGCAAGTCCGGCATGTGGCTCAGCGAGCTGATGCCACACCTCCAGACCATCGTGGACGACGTCTGCTTCGTGCAGGGCTTTTACTCGGAGGCGTTCAACCACGATCCGGCGACGATCTTCATGAACACCGGCGCGCAGCTCGCTGGCCGGCCCGCGATGGGCTCGTGGTTCAGCTACGGACTCGGCAGCGAGAACAAAGATCTGCCCGCCTTCGTGGTGCTGATGACCGGCGTGGGCCAGCCCCTCACCAACGCGGCGTGGGGCAGCGGCTTCCTGCCCACCACGCACCAGGGCGTGACGCTCCGTTCGCAGGGCGACGCCGTGCTCTTCGTCAGCAATCCCGCCGGCATTGACGCCAAGCGTCGCCGCCAGTCGCTGGACGCACTGAAGGACCTGAACCAGATGCGCTACGACGTGCTCCGGGACCCTGAGATCGAGACGCGCATCAACTCCTACGAGCTCGCCTACCGCATGCAGACCAGCGTGCCGGAGGTCATGGACATCTCAAAGGAGACCGCGAAGACCCACGAGGCCTACAACACCACGCCGGGCCGCGCGTCGTTCGCCAACAACTGCCTGCTCGCCCGCCGCCTGGTGGAACGCGGTGTCCGTTTCGTGCAGCTCTACCACCGCGGCTGGGACCATCATGGCGGGCCCGACGGCAACCTCGTCTTCGACCTCAAGAAGCGGTGCGCCGAGACGGACCAGCCGGCCGTCGCGCTCATCAAGGATCTCAAGGAACGCGGCCTGCTCGACGAGACGCTGGTGCTCTGGGGCGGCGAATTCGGCCGCACGCCGATGATGCAGGGCAACCTCAGCCCCGACAACATTGGCCGCGACCATCACCCGCACGGCTACACGATCTGGATGGCCGGCGGCGGCATCAAGCCGGGCACCGTGTATGGCAAGACCGACGACTTCGGCTTCTACGCCGTGGAGAACAAGGTCCACGTCCACGACCTGCACGCGACGATTCTCCACCTCTTCGGCCTTGATCACCTAAAGCTCACCTACCGCTTCCAGGGTCGGGATTACCGTCTGACTGATGTGCACGGCGAAGTGGTCAAACCGATCGTCACTTAGGCTTCGCGCGGGCTTCCCGGCCGCGCCGGCCTTCTGCTGTCTCGGCGAATCCCGTCACCTCCCGCAAAGGGGAGTTGCGGAACCGGCCGGAGGCCGGCGGCGGAGCGGCGCACCTCGCAAGGCCACCGGCGGTCCGCTCCCGCTCAGCCCAGAATCTCCCCGACGTTGGCCCGGATCGTTTCGGTGATTGCGTCCGTCGGCAGGTCGTTGGCGTCCGCGCCGAAGGGATCCTCAATCTCCTCCGCGATGACCTCGATGCTGGCGAAAGCGTAAAAGACAAAGGTCACCACGGGCACCGCCCAGTAGCCGAAGTCCAGCACGAAACCGATGGGCATCGTGAACACGTAGATGAAGATGATCTTCTTCAGGAACAGGCTGTAGGCGTAGGGGATCGGGGTCTTCTTGATGCGTTCGCAGGCTCCCAAGTTGTCAGCAAACGACTGCAACTCCGCGTTCAGCAAGATCAGTTGGTCACCCGAGATCGTGCCGCCGGTGTAGAGCCGGTTGATTTCGGTGAAAAGGGCCGCGAGCACACGGTTCGGGAGATGCCCGCCACGGCTCCAATGGGCCGCATCATACGGACCGGCAGCCGCCAGGTTCGACGCCACGGCCCCCTGCCGCAGGTGTTCCTTGGATGCCAGGAGGTAATTGACGATCAGCGTCCGGAACAGCGTGCGTTCGACCGCCGCGGCCGGCCCAAGAAACGCGTGCAGCTTGAGCGCGAGGTTGCGCGAATTGTTCACGAAGCTGCCCCAGAGCTTCCGGCCCTCCCACCAGCGGTCATAGGCGGTGTTGGTGCGGAAAATCAGCATCATCGAGAGCACGAAGCCAATGAGCGAGTGCACAATCGTCGTGTTCTTGAACGACAGGTGGAAGACCTGGTTCTCCAAAAAGGCCACCGCCGCCGTGTAGAACGCCACCGCGACCATGCCCGGCAGCAGCACCCGGAACGAGTCGCTCCGGTGAAAGGCAAAGATCAGCTTCCACCAATCCTTGGGGTTGTAGGTGATCATTGCGCGGCTTCAGTAATCGTAGAGACCGCTGTCCTTGGTGTAGGCACCGCCACCTCCCGGCCCGTCCTCGCCGCCCATGAAATCACCCAGCACGTCGCCCATGTCCGCCTCGATCTTCTCCGGGTCTTCGCCGGCTTCCAGGCGCTTGATGGCTGTCTCCATCTCCTTGGGCATGGAACCGGCCGGCATGAGATCCTTCATCTTGCGGAGCATGTGGGCCATGTGCTTCGGGTTGTTCTCGTCGAGGTGTTCCATGTCCCGTTCCATCTCGGCCATCGCCCGCTCCACCCGCGGATCATCGAGGTCGGGCATCGGCGGGCCGTCGTCGCCGGGACCTTCCGGTTTGGCGACGGGCTCGGCCACGCCCTTGATCATCGCGAACCGGCTGATCTCCTTGATCAGCTTTTTGGAGCCGCATTTCGGACACGTCGGCGAATGGGACGGATTCACCCGCTTCGACAGGAAGCTGTAGATCCGTCGGCACTTGGGGCAGGCAAACTCGTAGATCGGCATGGGCGGGATTCTTCCGGGGGAACCCGGGCCGTCAAGGCACCTGCCGCTTCACCTCTCCGGCGTCCCAATCGCCCCGACATACCGCCCCAGCCAGTAGCCCAACAGGAACTCATCGCCGGGGAAGTCGGTCGTGTCGTCGCCGTGGTCGAGGATGAAGGGCTGCGTGTTGATGCGCGCGATGAAGCGTTCACCGGGCGGGAGGAGTTCCTTGAGTTCGCGGCCCATGAAGTTCGGTTCCAGCTTCGTGATATCCTTCCGGTGCGAATTGCTCATGCGCCAGGCGATGGTGTCGAGCGGCGTGCCACGCAGGGTCCACACGGCGCCGGCGGGATCGAATTCCTTCGCCCCGCAGGCGGCGAAGATGAAGTTGAAGATCGGATAACGCTCCGCCTGCTCGAAGTCCCAGTGGTCGGCCACGGCGGCGAGATACTTGGCCCGCAGCTCGTCGGTGAAGGCGAAGCGCACCAGCGTCCAGTAGTTGAAGAAGGCCAGTTCGTCGTCGCTGTGGTTCCACTCGTTGCCCATGTCGTTTTCGCGGAACACGTAGCCCTTGGTCGGTGCGATGAGCTTCATGGAGCTGAGCAGGTTCGTCAGGTAACCATGCTTCTCGAACAGCTCGTAGGCCTTGGCGCGGTAGGACTGCTTGCCCGTCATGCGGTAGGCGAGCTGGAGGCCGGCGATAATCTCCGCAGAGTTCAGGCGGCGGTCATGGATGCTGGGCGGGAACCAGTTCACGTAGTCCGGATTCCAGCGGCCCCAGAGCGTGGGTTCGCCGTCCACGTCCACGAGATAAAGTTTGTGGCGCAGGATGTGGTCAATGACTGCTACCCAGTTGGTCGCCACTCGGGCGCGTTCGGTGGCGTTGGTGGCGACGAGTTCCCACATGACGGCGTGGGCGAAGCCCTGCGCCTGCATCTCATCGCTGCTGGTGTGACCCTTCCATTCCCAGCCGGGATCGGGCGCGTCGCGCCAGCGGTCGGTGTCGGAGAACTTGAAGCCGCGGCGCTCGAAGGTGCGGGCCGGGAAGCCGGTGTGGGTGTGGATGCTCTGGAGCCGTTCCAGTGCGCCGAACGATTCCCACGCCTGCCGGCGGGTCTCCTCCTCGCGCGTGACGGCGTAACGCGCCGCGAGCGAACCGAGGTAGTAGCTCGTCCAGCCACCGTCGTTGTCCGTGTCGATCATCTCGCTGGACGTTAGGTCGCCGGGCACGAGCAGGCGGCGTTCGGCGGTGAAGCCGTAGCGCATGTTGCGGGAGCGAATCTTGCGGTGGAACCAGTCGGCCTTGGCCCCGAGCGTGGTCTGGCGGAATTCGATCTTGTTCAGACCGGTCTGCGTGAGCACCCAGAGATGGCCGTCGCGGTCGGTCGCGAGGTCCACGACATGGTCATCGCGCAGCCAGCGTTTGCCGGCGTAGTAACGGAAGCGCGGCGGCTCGATGCCGGGCGCGGACGGCGTGGCGTAGCGGGAGTTGGTGCCGTCGCGCTCGAAGAAGGCGCCGCGGGTGGTGCCGACCCAGAGGCCACCGGCAACCTCCTGCAACACTGTGAGGTTGGTAGCGGGGAGCTGGTTGCGAAGAACGGGGTTCTCAAAGGCGCGCGGTCGCTGCCCCACCCAGAACCCCTGCTCCGTGGCGGCAGCAATCTCGTTGCTGCGGTAAACGTAGCCGCGTGCTTTCAGGTCCCCGGGTGGCAAGCCCCGATCCTTCGCAGTCGTTCTAGGCGCAAACCCCAGGTTCCTGACCTCTTTGTTTTGCGAACGACTGGCACCCGACACGATTGCGTCGCCCGTCTCACCAGCCAGCAGAACATCCGTTTGATACACATTGATGCTGTTGAACTCGCCCCGCCCTACTCGCCCTCCTTCTTTCCCATTCCTCCCATTCGACAGCCACCGGTCCTCAAACAGGTAGTAGAGGTCACCCTCCGGCGACACCGTGATGTCCAGCGGCACTTTGCCCGCGAGCGGCCGGTAGCTGCGGTCCAGCGCCAGCGTGTCGTCGAAGACGCGGGCGACGCCCTTGTCCGTGAGCACATAAACGACGTTCTCCTTGTCCACGCAGAGCTTCCGGAACATCGCGTTGGTCAGCTCCGGCGCGTGGCGGATGCGCACCGCCACGTCCTGCCAGAACGGCTCGTCAGGAATCGGCGCCGCCGAGCCCCGTGCCAGTCCCAACACCAGCAGGCAAATCCATCCCATCAGCCGTTGCAGCCACACCTTCATGCCGGGAAGGCAAGCACGCCCTCGGTCCCGGTGAAAGCCGGTTCCACGCCGCTTTCCATCGCTTGGCTGACTGCTACCCCGCGCATGACCGAATGTCAGGACGCGTCCGCCAACGCTCCCCTCTCCTGGGGGAGAGGGAAAGGGTGAGGGCGGGCGTCCTTCCAACTGGCTGTTGTTTTCCGGCAAAAGTGAGATTCGCCCGCTCTCCCCCCGACCCTCTCCCCCGGGGAGAGGGAGAATTCGCAGCCCGCGTCGGTCCTTTTCGATGCCTTGGACGGCACCGGCTGCGCGGCAGCGCAGCCCTACCCTGGTGGGGCGGAGCTGCCGCTCCGCCATCCGTCCCAACACGGTGGCCGCGGCCGCGGTGCTTCCATCCACGATGAAAAGATGCGCCCCAGCAGTTCTAAGCACCGCCTTTGGGCGTGACTCCGGTTGGCTTCCCCAAACACTTCGAACATTTCGCATGCACCGCCTGTATTTCCTCGCCCTGGGCCTGTTCACCGCGATCGGGGCTGTGGCCCAGTCGGCCCACGACGCCCAAGTGGTCTTCGACCAGAGCCTCGCCGACGGTGGCTATTACTACAGCGACGCGCACGTCGTTGCGCCCAGCCGGCTGGAGACGTTTCAGGGCCGCTTCCCGGTCGAGACCAAACGCTTCACTTCGCCGCCGAACGGCCTACGCCTGAACTGGCGTTCCGCACCCGGCGGTGACTGGCGGATGACGCTCAAGGTGCCCGCGCGCTATGCCCGCAAGTTCGAGTTCAGCGGCGACGCGTTATCCTTCCAAGTCTGGACCGACACTGAACTCACGCTCACCAATTCGCCGCGGATTTCACTGCTGGATTCCGCCGGGGTCGGTTCTCCCACGATCGAACTGGTGCGCGGGACCAACCGTCTCGCCGCCGGCCGGTGGACGTCGGTGCAGCTGCCGTTCGCGGATTTCGTCATGCAGTTCAACGGCACGGACGATACGAAGTTCACGCCCGCGAAGCTGACCGCGATCCACTTCGTGCAGGGACTCGACGACGGCCGCGATCACACGCTCTGGCTGGACGATTTCCAGGTGGTGGACAGCCGCCACTCCGCGGGCGCCGCGCCGACGGCTCCGACCGGCCTGCGCGTCGAAGCCCAGGAGCGGCACTTCGACCTGACGTGGGAACCCGCCGTCAGCACGAACCTCTTGAGCTATCGGATCTACCGCGCCATCAAGGGTGGGAATTTCGTTCCCGTCGGCTCCCGGCCGGCGAACTACAACCGCGCTGTGGACTGGCTGGGCCGCCCGGGTCAGGGCGCCCGCTACCGGATCACGGCCGTGGACGTTGCCGGCCAGGAATCACCAATGTCGGCCGAGGCCGGCGGCACGACCCGGAACTTTTCTGATGCCGGGCTACTGGACATGGTCCAGGCCGGTTGCTTCCGCTACTACTGGGAACTCGCCCACCCCGTCGCCGGGCTGGCCCCCGAGATCGTGCCCGGTGACCGCAACCTCATCGCGACCGGTGGCAACGGCTTCGGCCTGATGGCGCTGTGCGTCGCCACGGAGCGCGGTTTCGTGACCCGCGACGCGGCCGTCGAGCGCCTGCTCAAGGTTGTCCGCTTCCTGGCCCGTGCGGACCGTTTTCACGGCATCTGGCCGCACTTCTTAGACGGCAACACCGGTCGTGCAGTCGCCTACTTTGGCAAATACGACAACGGGGGCGACCTTGTGGAAACAGCCTTGCTCATGCAGGGACTCCTGGCGGTGCGGCAGCACTTCGACCGCGACACGCCGGCCGAGCGGGAGATCCGCGAGACAATCACCCGGCTGTGGCACGAGGCGGAGTGGGACTGGTATCGGCGGGATCCGGACAGCGAGGTCCTCTACTGGCACTGGTCGCCGGATCACGGATTTCACATCAGCCATCCGCTCATCGGCTGGAACGAGACCCTGATTGTCTATCTGCTCGCCATCGCCTCGCCGACCCACGCGGTGCCCGCGGGCCTGTATCACAGCGGCTGGGCCGGCCAGTCGGAGCGGGCCATTCAATACCGCCGCAACTGGAGCCGGACACTGGACGGCAGCCGTTACACGAATGGTCATTCCTACTACGGCATCCCGCTTGCGGTCGGCGAAGGCAACGGCGCCGAGCTGTTCTTCACGCAGTTCTCCTTCCTCGGCTTCGATCCGCGCGGACTCCGCGACGCCTACGCGAACTACTTCGACAACAACCGCGCCATCGCCCGCATCAATCACGCCTACTGCGTGGACAACCCGCGGCGGCATGTCGGCTACGGGCCGGCGTGCTGGGGACTCTCCGCGGGCATCAACGCCGGCGGCGGCCGCCCCCTGCCCCGCGACGACAACGGCACGATCAGCGTGATGGCCTCGTTGGGCTCAAGGCCCTACACGCCCAAGGAGTCGCTCGCCGCCCTGAAGCATTTCTACCGCGACCGCGGCGCCAAGGTGTGGGGGGCCTACGGCTTTCACGACGGATTCAACGCCACCCAGAACTGGTTCGAGGAAGTTTACATGGCCCTCAACCAGGCGCCGGTCACCGTCATGATCGAAAACCACCGGACCGGGCTCGTCTGGCGTGACTTCATGGCCAACCCGGAAATTCCCGCAGCGCTCACGAAGATCGGTTTCCGCAAGGATTGAGGTTATCGACCGTGGGCGGCTTGCCCTGCAAGCCGGTCGGATTGCAGGGCACCCACTCACAACCGCCACCTCTGGAAACAAACGCTCCTAGTCCCGGAACGCGAGTTCCACGAGCAGCGGCCAGTGGTCACTGGCCACTGAAGGCGACACCTCGCGCCGCAGCACCGCAAGGCCGGGCGCGGTCAGGCAGTGATCGAGTGGCAGACCAAACCACGGCGCCTGAGCGGGCCACGAGATACCCAAGTTCCATTCCGGACGCTTGTTTCGCAGCCCGCTGCGGCGCAGAAGGTCGCTGAAATGCGGACTCCACGGAGTCACATTGAGGTCGCCCGCGAGCGCGACCGGCAGCGTCTGCGCCCGGCTCCATTCCGCCAGGGCGCGCAACTGACCGTTGCGCCCGGCGGCGTAGGCCGGTGTGGCCGGTGGCAGCGGATGCGTCCCCAGCAGGCTCAGGGTGCGGCCTCCGAACTCAATGTCCGCCCGGACCGACGGCACCTCGGCCGGGCCAAGCTCGATTACTTCCCAGTCGGCCGGTTTATGCCGGGCAAACAGGGCGATGCCAAAGTTGTCCTCCCGCGGTTCGGACAGCACGAACGGATACTGCGGGCGGAGCATTTCCAACTCCCTCATCCAGGCCGCATTGACCTCCAGCAGGAGCACGACATCCGGCTGCGTGCGGGCCACCAGGTCGCGAACCAGATCACTCCGGGTGTTCGTGGTGTGAACGTTGAGGGACAACAGCCGCAATCGCGGCGCCGTGGATGCGGGCAGCGGATCGGAATTGGGTCGGGCCGCCAGCAGGACCAGCGTCAGATTGACCGCCGCTCCGACCGCGGCCGCAACCGCGAGGGTTCGGCGGCGCCCCGCGAGGCCGACCAGGGCCAGCGTCGCCAGCACCACGCCCAGTTGAAGGCGGAAGTGGCAGGTCAGTTCCAGCAACCAGCCGAGGCGGGCGAGAAATCCGGCGAGCGTCGCCAGCAACGCCATCGCGACGGAGACCTCGGCCAGACCCCACAGTGAAATCCGGGTTCGCGAAGCGGGCATGGCAGCGGGCGCTGGATTCATTCGGTGCCAGTTGGACCGGAGCGGAGCAGATTTGTTCCGACGGAGCGGCAGGTGTTGAAAGACGTCCCGCTACTGACTCTCCGTGATCTGAACGGTTGAACTGTGGGCGGATTGCCCTGCAACCCGCCCACAAGTCCAGCGGCGCCCCTCGCCGGTCGGTTTCAGGGAGTGCCGAGAAAGTCCACTTTCGCGCTCAGCTCAGGCGTCAGGAAGCGGTCGGGATTCTGAATCTGCACCTTTACTTGCAGAGTGCCTTTGGCCCGCGTCCCCTCGGGCGCAATCTCAACAACCCGTCCTTCATACGACCGGTCGCGGAATGCCTCCGGTGCAACCCTGCACTTCTGCCCCAGTTGAACCTTGGCCAGATCAGTGTCACCAACATCCACCTCCACCTGCAGGTCATTGAGGTCGGCCACCGCCACCAGCGACGTGCTAGGTCCGCGCGTGCCGCCGAAGTTCTGGGGCGTCACGAGCTCGTTGGCGTCCGCCAGCTTCTCCAGCACCACCCCGTTCACGGGCGAACGGATCACGCACCAGTCGAGCCATGTCTCGATCAGTTTGCGGGAGCCGTTGAGCTGCTTCACCTGCGCTTCGGCTGAGGCGACCGCGAGGCGGGAGTCGTCGAGCACTTTTTCCATTTCGACGCGTTGCCGGACCAATGCTTCCGCGCGGCGAAAATCCAGGCGGGCCTTGTCCACCGCGACGTTGGCCACGGCCAACTGGCCGTCCACTTCAGCGAGACGGGCGCGGTATTCGGAATCATCCAACAGCACGACGGTCTGTCCGTTGGTGACAGAATCCCCCTTCTTCACGCCCACCCATTTGACCACGCCCATAAAGCGCGGACTGACCTCGATCCGCTCACGCGCGATGATGTAACCGCTCGCGGTCAGCACCGAACCGTCCACCCGTGCTGCCGAAGCCAGCTTGGCCGCGGCCGCAGACGCATTGGAATTGTTGGTTCCGCGCTTGGTGTCCAGCATCTGGTTTCGGGCCGCCATGTCTTCGCCGGCCTTCTGGGTGGCCGCCTCACGGTTCGACAGCAGACCGGAACGCACATCATCTCCGGTCCGCGGCACCGCGAAGTAGCCGACCACGCCCGTGACCACCAGCACGCCGCCAAAGATGAGCCACAGCGGAGTGCGCGAGCGGCGCTTTTGTTCCGAGGCGATGCGGAGCTGTTGGAGCTTGTCTTCAGTCATGGCGAAAGCGGGTCGGAGGTCAGACGGACTTCAGGGCGGAGATGACGGGCAGGCGGGCGGCCCGGAGCGCCGGCAGGAAACTCCCCGCCAGACCAATCAGCACGGAGAAGATAAGTCCTTGAAGCACCAGGTCGGGCGATACGCGGAACTGGAAGACCGTCTCGGAAAACGACTGGAAATCCATCGTGCCGAAAAAGATTCCCCGCACGCGGACGTAATAATCCAGCACCAGCGAAACGCCACAGCCGAGGACGCCGCCGCCGAAGGCGAGCAGGCCGCCCTCCAGCATGAAACACAGCACCACCGAGCGCCGCGGATAGCCCAGCACCCGGAGCGTGCCGACCTCGCGGGTGCGCGAGGCGACGTTGGCATACATGGTGTTCATCGCGGCGAAGATGGCCCCGATGGACATGGCGGTGCCGAGAATACCCCCGAGGATCTTGAAGGGCATCGCGGTCATCGTCTGCTTGGCGTAGTAATCCACTTCGCGTTCCGCCCGGAGCGAGAGGCGCTTGTCCTGGTCCACCTTGGCGATCAGCGCCGCGCCCGCGGCCGCATCACGTGGCCGGATCAGGATGCTGGAATATTGGTCCCGGTCGAACAGCGACCGGGCCTCGTCGGCATCCATCCAGGCCTCCGAATCGAAGGCGCTGCCGGCGGCATCGAAATGACCCACCACGGCGAGGCGGTCGGGACCGGCCTTGATGGTGCCGCCGATCTCGAAACCGGCGAATCGCTTGGCGAGGCGTTCCGCGACGACGACCTCGCGGTGTCCCGGGCTAAACCAGCGTCCGGCGGTGAGCTTCGCCTGCGGGCGGAGTTCCATGCCGCGCGGCGTGATGCCGCGGATCAGCGTGTTGGCCTCGCCATTGCCTTCGCGGCGCGGGGCCGAGACGATCATCACCAGTTCCGCGGAGATCACCGGCTCGCCCGTCTCGTTCCGGGCAATTTCGTCGAAATACTGGAGCGTGCGGAAATGGTCGCGGGACACGAGGCTGCCCGACTCCGCCTGCGAGCCCCGACGGACCACGAGGATGTTGCGGGGATCTCCGGTGTTGCCGCCGGTGCTTTCGATGCCCCGGGCGAGGGCTTGGAGCAGGACAAACACCGCCACCACCGCACCGATGCCGGCGACCGTGAAGGCCGTCGTGCGCCAACGGACGAAGACGTTGCGGAAGTTGTATTTCAGCGGGAGGGCCATAGCTCAATCCAAGGTCTTCAGGCCCTCGACCACGCTCGTCCGGGCCACCGAAATCGAGGGGCCGACCGCAGCCAGAATCCCCAGCAGCGCCGCCACGATGCCGCCCGTGGCCATGATCCGCGGCGTCACCTCGAAATAGATCAGAAAGCCGCCGGTGAGCTTCTGGAGGTTGATGTGACTCCAGAACAGCCAGGCGCCGCCAATGCCGAGCAACGCGCCCAGCGCGGCCAACCCGAAGCTTTCCGCGAGGATGAACCCGAACAGTTCCCGGCGCTGGAAACCGATGGCCTTGAGCACCGCCAGTTCCCGGAACCGCTCGCGGATGGCCATGCTCATCGTGCTCACCGTGACCAGCACCAGCGTGAACACCACGACCGCGCTGATGGACATCGTGAGCACCTTCACGTTGCCCAGCATGCTCATGAAGCTCATCTGGAAGGCGCGCTCCGTCTCGGTCCGGACCTCGGCCGAGGAGTTTTCAAACGCCTGGTCAATGCGCGTGATGACGTCGTTGGCCACGTCAGCCGAAGCCACCCGCACATACCACGTGCCAACGGTGCCGAGGTCGCCGGTCAGTTCGTCGAGGAGCTTGTGATGGAAGAAGACGTTCCGATCGTCCACGGTCCCGCTGTAAACCGCCGCCACCTTGAGGTCGAGGTCCACGGGGTAGAACGTCCCGGTGAACTTCAGGCGGTCGCCGACTTTCAACTGGTAACGGTCCATCGTGTCCTTGCCGACAAAGCAGGAGGTCCGGTCGCGGACGAAGTCCTCGTAGTCCCCCTCGGTGACCTTGCCCTCGACGATGAGCTCGCGGAAACGGACCGGATCCACCGCGAACTGGGCGAAACTGGTGATGGTTTCCTCGCGGAAGTTTCCGCCGAAATAGGTGAACGGCGACACCGCGACCACCCCGGGGATCTTCTCGATCAGCGGCATCTGCTTCGCGGGCAGGGGCTGGGCCAGCGAGACCTTGTTCCGGGCAATCAGGCGCAGGGAGGCCGACTCCGATTCCGGCGGGATCGTGAGCTCGCGCTGCAGTGTCATCACGGTCACCAGCAGCCCACACGACACGGCCACGCTCAGAACGGTCAGGGTGGCCCGCCGCTGATTTCGCACCGCATTGACGATCACGAACGCATGCTGGGACAACCCGAACCAGCGCACCCACAGCCGGGTCACACACTCGATCCAGGTCAACGGATTGCAGAGCCAGAGAAGTCTCCAGATCAGGAGCCGGGCCAGCCGGAAAGGCAGCGACACCAGTCGGGTGAAGGTGGACAGTGTCATGTTCAGGCCTTGCTGACGTTCTCCACCAGTTCGCCCTTCTCCAGATGCAGTTCGCGCGTCCCGTAAACGGCCGCCTTGGGGTCATGCGTGACCATGATCACGGTCTTGCCGGCGGTCCGGCTCAGGCTTTGGAGGATATGGAGCACATCGGAGGCGGACTTCGCGTCCAGATTCCCCGTCGGTTCGTCGGCCACGATCAGCGCCGGGTCGGTGACCAGGGCGCGGGCAATCGCCACGCGCTGCTGCTGGCCGCCGGACATCTGGTCCGGCCGGTGATGACCGCGGTCGGCGAGTCCCACGAGCGCCAAGGCCGTCTCGACCTGGCGTCGGCGTTCCGAACGGTTGAGCGCCGTGAGCAGGAGCGGCAGCTCCACGTTTTCGGCCGCGGTCAGGACCGGGATCAGGTTGAAGCTCTGGAAGACGAACCCGACGTTCTGATTCCGCCAGTCGGCGAGCTGGGACTCGTTGAGATTGGCCACCTCGATGCCCTGCACCTTCACCGAACCGGACGTCGCCTGGTCGATGCCCGCGATGATGTGCAACAGCGTGGATTTTCCGGAACCGGACGGGCCCATCAGCACCACGAACTCACCGGGAGTGATGTCCAACGACACGCCCGCCAGCGCGGTGACGTCAATGTCGCCCTGCCGGTAGATCTTGGTGAGGTCGCGGATGACGACGATGGGCGCAGCGGCCATAAGGTCGGGGAGTGGTAAGTCACCCTTCCTCTTCCGGCAACCACGACTCCCGAACCTAGCTTGGGACCATCACTTCACGAATCCCTGCGCTTTCAGCCAGAACATCAGGTCCCGCGCCCACGGGTGCGGGGTTTCGAATTCCGGCGGCCTAGCCGCGAGGCCGATTCCGTGGCGACCCTGCCGGTAGATGTGCAAATCGAAGGGCACCCCGTGACGTTCCAACGCGCTGGCGAACTCCAGGGCATTCCGGACCGGCACAGCCTGATCCTCGTAGGTATGCCAGATGAAGGCCGGCGGCGTGCCGGGCGAAACCTGCTTTTCGTTGGAAAGCAGGTGGACCTGTTCGGCCGTCGGGAATTCGCCCAGCAGATTCCGGCGGGAACCGGCATGGCCAAAGGCCTCCATCGTGATCACCGGATAGCACAGGATGCCGAGATCGGGGCGGCTGCTCTGGCGGTCCACCGGATCGGCAGCCTGCGCCTGTCCCAAGTCGAAATGGGTCATCAGCGTGGAAGTCAGGTGACCGCCGGCGCTGCTGCCCATGATGCCGACGCGCTTGGCATCCAAGTTATAGGCGGTGACGTTCGCCCGCACCCAGCGAACCGCCCGGGCGGCGTCCTGAAGCATGACAGGATGGCGATACCCGTGGGAGCCGAGTCGATACTTGAGCACGAAGCAGGTGATGCCTTCGCGACTGAGGAACAGCGCGTAGTCATTGCCTTCGTGCGAAGCAAGACCGCCGTAGCCGCCGCCAGGACAGACCACGATCGCGGCACCGGTAGCCTTGGCAGGATCGGGCAGGTAGGGTGTGACGGTGGGGACATCGTTCGTGCCCGTCCCCAAGGCCCCCGGAGCGCCGCCGGGCCAGAGCTCGATGGGTTCCTTGATTTCAGCGAAACCGGTCAGGGCGGCGGCGAACATGGCAAACAGCGCGGTGAGACGTTTCATGGAAGACAATTGAGCGTGCCAGCACTCACCCGGCGACCGCAAGCCAGCGACCAAATCCAACATTGTCCCAATTCTGCTCTTCTTCCTAATAATACTAGGTTAAGTAGTCTTGATTCAGCTGGCGGCCAGTGCCAAACTGTCCTGCATGACCGCGAAGGAACTGGCGGGCGTGGAGTCCCGTTTGGACGGTTTTCTGTGCGGGTTGCTC
>Ga0169931_10001615_pt1 | contig 37061 bp, 21 predicted proteins | sample Kivu_15m_20L_FD_129675 | JGI IMG/M metagenome (GOLD analysis project Ga0169931, IMG submission 129675) | Freshwater microbial communities from Lake Kivu, Western Province, Rwanda to study Microbial Dark Matter (Phase II) - Kivu_15m_20L... | ecosystem: Environmental > Aquatic > Freshwater > Lake...
ACCGAGCGATGCGGATTCCAATACATTCTCTGGGATTTTCGCTTCAGGTGCCATGCACCTTTGCACCCTTCCCCCACCTCATTCCTCGGCGTCTGCCATAGCGGGGACTGTCCCCGGCAACGGAGGACGCGTTGCGGATTCTGGCAATTTTAAGGTTAATGACGAATCTAACACCCGGCCAGCAGCCGTTGTTCAACGCCTGTCTCCGTGCCCGCGGGGACTGTCCCCGGTGTTGTACCGAGCGATGCAGATTCCAATAAATTCTCAAGGATTTTCGCTTCAGGTGCCATGCACCTCTGGGCTTCAGGTGCCATGTACCTCTGCACCCTTCATCTGTGGAATCTGTGAAATCTGTGGTCCAAATTCGCATCCCCTGTTTTACCGACAGATTCCATGGACAGGTGTGTTGAAAGCCTCGGGCACGTTTTTGACGACAGGTCGCTGGCAGCGTTGGAAACAGATTCTAATGAAACTTCTCTGCCTGAATTGAAACTGATTTGCAAACACGAGACGTTGCAGACAACGGGTCAGGAAATCACAAACGTATCGGGCGTGTTAAGCGTCGTTCGCTTCAAATCAGAAAAGACAAGGAAATCACCTCCGCGACCATGTCTTGACCGCCACTGTTGAAACGTACTGTTCCAGACGCTTGTTCCGGAGGTCGGATTCGCGGCACTGACAGAACCTGAGTCATCCCAAAAACCGAGGAACTGCTGATCATTGAAGTCATAGGAATCACGAACATAGACGCCGACATCTGTAATTGTGACCTGATGCCCGGATGGTCTTCGAGCCGCCACTGTCCCTGCAACGATGACTCGAAAAACAAAGCTTCCCAGCGCTGCGGTCATGTCATCAAGGGACAGCTGAGCGGAGGTTACAGCACGAAAGTTGATGTAATCCGCATCCAAAGTTTCGACGGAGCGAGTCAAATTGCCAAATGACCTTGTGCCGCTTCCACCGCTCGTCAGCAGTCCGTTGCGTCGCAACGTTGCAGCGATCGTTCTTTGTGCGGCAGGATTCACCCAAATTCGATCCCTCATGAGTTGATCATAGACCGTTCTGGCCCTTGGGAAAGTGAGCACCCAGTTGTCCATCTGTATCGTAGATGTATCAGCCGGACCGTAACCAGGGGCAGTGGCTGGTGGTCTGGAAAACCAGATATCCATAAGCCTCGCTCCGTTTGACCAGCCGTGCCGTCGCATGATTCCTGGAATATTCGTAATCGTTATCGCCATACCGGGATTCTTTTCCGATCCATTCTCATTTTCAAAGTCAGGCCGCAAGTGACGTCATCTGAGACGGTAGCTGGTCGAACAATTGAAAGCAATCACTGTGCAGCCTGCCGTTCACATTTTTCCGAGCGATTTGGCCACTAAAAACATCCCATGGCGCGCGGCTCAGCAGATGGTGTTCGAGCGGACAGACGTCGGTCGGGTGGCAATGTTTGTGCGCGGGGACGGATCATTCAGCGGCCGACGGGGACGCTGAGAAGTTGTGTGCCGTTGGCAGTTCGAACGAGCAGGACGAGTTGTCCGCGTTCGCGGGCAGCCTCGAGGCCGGTTTTTACGTCTTCGATGGAGCGTATTTCAGTGCGACCGATTCGCAGCAGGACCATTCCGGGACGCAGGCCGAGTCGGGCGGCGATGGAATCGCGGGCGACGCCTGTGATGACGACACCGGACTGGACGTCGATTTCAAGTTCGCGAGCCAGTTCGGGTGTGAGCAACTTCACGTCGGCACCGAATTCTTCGATGGTGGCGTCATTCTGAGCGACTTCGTTGGGGAACTCGGCCGCTGTGACCTCCAGCTGCATTTCCTTACCACCACGAATGACGACCAGCGGGACGGCCTGACCAATTCGCAGGCGTTCAGCGATTGAGATCAGTTGCTGGCGGGAAGCGACATCGCGGCCGTTGAGCTTCACGATGACATCTTCCACCTGCACGCCCGCAGTATCGGCAGGCGAGCCTTTGCGGACTTCGGCGACCACCACGCCGCGACGTGCCGGTAATTCCAGCGCTTCCGCAAGTTCCGGTGTGAGATCCTGCGGGGTGACTCCGACGTAGGCTCGGCGCACCTTGCCATCCTTCAGCAGCTGGTCGCTGACCCAGCGGGCGAGGCTGACAGGGACAGCAAAGCCGACACCGTCATAACCTCCGCTGCGTGTTTCGATGGCCGTGTTGATGCCGATCACTTCACCTTTCAGACTGACAAGGGGACCACCGCTGTTGCCTGGGTTGATGGCCGCGTCTGTCTGGAGAAATTCCTGTCGAGCCGGAAGGTTTCTGAGTCCGCGGGATTTGGCGCTGATGATTCCCTGGGTGACTGTGCTTTCAAGACCGAACGGGCTGCCGACTGCGAGCACCCAGTCGCCAATTTCAATCGTGGCATCATCGCCGAGGGGCAGCGTTGGCAGCTTGCGGCCGGCGTCGATCTTCAAGACCGCCACATCGGCAAATTCGTCGGATCGTACGTCCGACGCTTTGTACTCGGTGCCATCTTCCAGAACCACCATCACCTCATCGGCTCCGCGCACAACGTGGGCGTTGGTCATGACCACACCGTCAGCATCGATGATAAAGCCGGATCCTTCGCCGGTGGCAATCCGTCGTGATCTGCCGGATCCCGGCTGTCCCTGTTCATTCTGATTCTGTTCCTGCTGCTGCTGTCGCATTCTTTCCTGGAGATCACCGAACAGGTCATCGAGGGGACTGTTGCCAAAGCCAAAGGGACGGCCTTGAAGCGGGTCACCCATCCCCAGTTGTGGGAGCGGAGAGGCTTCGACGCGGCGAATGGTTCGCACCGATACGACAGCCGGCAAGGTGCGTCGGGCCACCCAGCGAAAGGCCGCCGACAGTTCACTGGCATGTGCCAGCAGTTTGGGGTCCGGAATTTCGTCCTGGGCAATGACAGCAGAACCGACATGGCTGCCTGAACGATCATGAAGGCTGGCCAGCAGGATGCCTGTGACCACACCTGACAACAGCACCATCCAGCGTCCCGTTCGCATATTGAATTGCATCAGTGTGTCTCCTGGAATTGATCACTTTCTGTGAGCGGTGGTGAAATCACGTTTGCCGCCGCCGTCACACGAATCTGACTTATGCACCACGCGTTCCCTGCGGCTGCTTTTCAGATAAAATTGTTGCCTGAACCGGGATACTCCGAGCAGATTTTTCGTGGATTTCTCAGGGAACGGGATCGCAGTGCCGCAACACAAAGGCCACCAGCTCCTCACTTTGAAAAAAGCCGGGCCACATCGAATGTCCCTGCCCCCTGGGAATTATCAGTTCCATTCGTCCCCCCAAATCCTCACATCGCTGCTTCATCAGCCCGGAATTGGCCTCCAGCGGCACAACCCGATCCACGTCCCCATGGATTGCGAATAACGGGACTCCAGCCTTCACAAGTGGCTGCAGCCGATCGATCGGGTTGAATTCGATCAGCCGAGCCTTCAACTGGTCCGCCGTCAGTTCAAAAGCCCCCGCTGCACGCTCAAGCCCCGGGTAACTTGAAAGGCTGCACACGGGGTAGATCCCGGCAAAACCGGACACGCATTCTGGATGCTCGGCAGCCCACGAGAGCGTCATCAATCCCCCCCGGCTGCGTCCCAGCAGCAACGGTTTTGGCGAATATCCGCGAGCCTTCATAGCTTCGTGCTGTGCTGTATAGACGAGGTTCCCCTTCGGACTACCGTAAGACTCACCAGCATCGATTCCCGCCACCGCAATTCCGGCCACCGTGAATCGCTCGAACATCCAGCGTTCCTCCGGTCCGGGGAGATTCGGCAGAGTCGGGGCGTACCAGACCCATGATTTTCCTGAGCGCGGCAGTCCGCCTCGCCCCGGTATCAGAAATGCCGGACGTCCCTCTGTCGCGAATATTTCGCCGTCCAGCGGCAGCTTTTTTTCCGGCAGCAAGTTCTGCTGAGCCCACAGGCTGCCACCACAGAAGTTCCCGCAGAAACAACAAAGCCCTAGAAGCAGAATCCTGCGAATTTCCGGCATGTGGGGTGTTCCATGTTTTGTCAAAGGATTGTCCGTCGGTGGATTTGTGTGGACTCCGTTCGACTGCGTGTTCCTGCTACTCGCTCAACAGTCCTCGAATTGTCTCGGCCAGCGTTTCCGTGGCGGCGTTCGCGCGGTCTCCTGACTGCTGCTGCTCAGAAATCAGCTCTTCTGCCAGCCGACGATACCGACGGCCAGCGTCCGTCAGCCCTGCTCGCATCGCCGCACCAGTGGCTCGATTCAGCAGCGCCAGCCGCACAAGTCGTGTTCCAGGCCGCTGCGCCGCTGTGGCCGCCGCATCCCATAATCGTTCGGCCACGGACTGCTCGACGCGACCGTCCGCCAGGAGCCGCTCAGCCAGCTGCACAAGTCCGGCAACCTGCATCGTGGCGAACTCGTCGCCCTGAGTCACTCGACCATTTGCAGTCACGGCTTCGTTCGACCTGCCGGTGTCAGCGGCTGTGGTCAGCAGCAGCGAGATCAGGCGGTCGCGTTCCACGAGGCATTCTGCCCGGTCCGCAATTGCTGCGGCCGCACAGTTCAGTCCGATGTCAGCAGTCGGTTGTTCAATCGCTCGAGCGACCAGTCCACGAATTTTTTCGCGCAGCTCAGCAGGCCCGAATTCTCCTCGCCACACCGCGTCCAGCAGCAGGCTTTGGATAATCAGCTGTTCCAGCTGCCGCGGATCTGTTTCGGCTGGATCGTCCGGGCCGTTGGGGACCAGCAGCAAGGCGTTACTGATGCGAGCTGGCTGCTGTGGAGCATTCGCTGCAGCGGCTTCTTCCAGCTTTGATTCCAGCCACACCGCCAGCTTCCCGGAAGTCGCTTGCCGAATGCTCCACTGTACAGCGGCGTTCCAGCGCGAGCGGAACGCCGCTGCTCGATCTGGTTCGAGGGTTTTTGTGAACTGCTGCAGGTCGTGCTGAGAGATCCCGCAGAGCAGTTCAGCGGCTTCGACAGGATAGCCGGAATACTGCAGCTGTTCGGCCGTCTTCAACAGCTCGCGGACTCCAGCGGCACTCGGTGCTGCCGCTGCGGATGTGGAGGCGAGCAGGCGTGCAAGCAGCAACTGGCGAGCTTCGCTGCTGCGTCCGGACTGCTGCAGAATTTCTGCAAGGGATCCCTGAAGCTGCCCGTCTCCGATGCCAACGCCGGGTCCCGCTGCAAGAGCCTGTCGCAGCAGTCGCTCACGCGCAGCGGTCCAGTCTGCCCCGAGGCTCTCAAGTCGCTGTTCGAGCAGCAGCAACAGTTCTGTAAACGAATCCGGTGCGTCGACAAATTCGCTTTGTCCTTCTGCAAGCAGCAGTGGGGTTGCCTGGTCAACGAGGGGCGCGTTCCCGAGCTGTGCAGCGGCCGAAATGCGGACGACACGGGCAGCAGCCGACTGCCCTGGCAATGACACGTTCGCCGCCACGTCCCGCAGAATTTCCAGTCGCATTAAAGTTCCTGTCAGCTGCAGCAACTCACTGCAGGCTGCCAGCAGTTCAGCCCGGGACTGCAGACCGGTTCGTTCAAGCTGCTGCAATTCGGCCTGAAAACCTGTTCGCACCTGATCATCTGTCAGCAGTTCGGGAAGATTCATGAGCATTGCGAGTCCATGTCGCCTCGTGTCCGACTCCGCAAGCAGTCGAACCGCAGACTGCTGTACCAAAGCACGGACCACTTCTTCACCAGCAGCATCCTTGCTCATCGAAGCTGCTGCGGCCGCTGTTGCGGTGGACAGCAGTCGCCCGTTTTCGCGCCAGAACACTGCATCCAGCTGCAGTACAGCCCGCAAAAAATCGCCCCTTCTTCCGGCTCTTTCAAACGCCTGGAAGAACGTCTCCGCTTCAGCACTGAACGTGGCTGCATCCTCACGAAGTATCTCCAGATACACATCACATGCGGCCGACACATTTCCGGCACTCTCCAGCTCCATCGCCTGCCGCCGTCGCCCCGGGGACACCTTGCCCGTAAGTGCTGCAATCTGATCCTGACGCCGCGCGAGCTGCTCGCGATTGCCGGCGGCATCGTCAAGCTCTGCCAGCAGTTCCAGCAACGGCAGAGCGTCCGGGGCGGCTTCGAGCATCGCTTCATAACGTTCCGTGAGTTCAGCAGCACGTCCGCATTGAGCCAGTGCACGCAGCGCCAGCACTCGCTCGCCACCGTCATCCCGGTCGTCCGTTGGCCGATAGCCGGAAAACAGGCTGCCACCGGAACTCAGCCGCAACAGTTCCCACGCCACTTCACCCGCCAGCTGTCCGTTCCCCGCTGTCTGGGCTGACTGCATCCTTCGTGCAAGCACGCCAGTGCGGGTCTCCGTGCTGCGACCGAGCCGCACTTCGACAGAACGCAGAACGTCCGGAAGATCCAGTCGCCCCAGTACCGGAATCAGTCGCTGCTGCTGAGCTTCAGACAGCGGCAGCCCCGACAGCCGCACGGCGGCTTCCCGAGCACGTTCCGGGCGGTCTGCCGACAAACTGATGTTCAACGCCAGCAGTTCGGCATCGATGGCCGCGCGAGCATCGGTGCGGGGTAACTGCGTCAGCAGCAGCAGAGCTTCATCGACAAGTCCCAGCCCCGGCAACAGTTCAGCGAGCCAGAGTCGCAGGTTCCATTCACTGCGATTGAGCGCAGCAGCGGCGGCCAGTTCACGCACCAGCGGATTCGCGGCTCCTCGCTGACGCTGCAGGTCCGCGCGCAGCAAACACGCTGCATACGGCATTAACGCCTGCTCGTCACCCATCAGTCCGGCGAGAAGTTCTTCGACTGTTCCTCGCCATAACTGCAGGCCCCGGCCCAGACATGCTGAGATCAGCCGCTCGCGAGCAGTCGCCGGAGCCATCTGATGGCGAAACTGAATCGCTCCGGGCTGAACGGTTGTGAGCAGCCGCACACTGAGCGGCTCATCCGACCATACGGCATCTGCCAGCAGAAAACGCAGGAGTTGCCGCAGTCCGGATATGTCTGAGATTTCATGGACCCACGTCGAGAAATCAGGCTGCTCACAGACATTCCGCAGCGGCTGCTGTTGTTCCACATTCCACGAATGACGAGGCAGCTGATTCAGGACTGTCTGTAAAAGCGTGGCATCGCGGAGCAGTACAGCCTGTTCCAGCAGCAGAGTGATGCGGGGAGCGGGGTTATCGGTGACCGGGACGGTTTCGTTCACCAGCTGCAGCAGACCGCTTCGCCAGAGGATCTGTGATGCCTCGCGGAGCTGCTGCGGGTCGAAGACATCGCGATTTGTCAGGACTTCCGGTGATGTCCCCAGAATGGACAGAGCCTGCGTCACAATGCGCTGTTCAAGGCTTGCCTGCACCGCCAGGGAATCTGCTCGCCGGGATCGCGCGAGCCGCTGCTTCAGGAGTGTCAGTCGCAGCTGGAGTTCTGCGGGTTCGCCGCGATCGTCCAGCGAGGACAGCACCGCGTCGAGCAGTTCTGTGGGGATCAGGTCGATCGCAGGTGCAGCGAAACACGCCTCGAGAAAATTGGCACCATCGCGACGAAAAGCGACTGATTCGAAGAGCAGGGGAATTCCTGTCGGGCCTTCGGCCCGCAGATGGTCGCGTGCGGCGATGATCAACGCTTCGGCGAATACAGTGGGGTTTGCTTCAGCCTCGGCCACTGAGATGGCTGCCTGTCGCCAGAGTCGCTGCGATTCGCTGCCGGTCACCGCGGCGCTTGCCGGCTGTGATACGACTGCCGTGGAGCCTGGGGAAAGTCGCAGATTCAGCAACTGCAAACGCAGCAGGTTCGGTGGTGGTGCAGCCATGGATTCCGGAGATACGAGGGCTGGAAGATCCAGTGATGGTGCCGGGGCAGGTGACAGCGGTGGCTCTGCGGTCGTCTGGTCTTTCCGGGTGGCTGCTGCGGTTGGCTCGACAGACGAATTGTCAGGGAGTTGTGCGGCGATCCGGGCGGCCTGAGCGAGGCTCCACCAGTCATCCCGGTCGTGTTCGAGCCGTTCGAGGCAGAGCTGGAGCGCGAGCGGCTGCAGTTGTCGTGATGTGGCGACCTGGATTAAGGCATGAAAATCGGCACGCGGTACAGTGGCGGCTGCAGTGTCGGCGATCAATCGGGAAGTGTCGATGCCGGCCTGCTTCAGGACGGCAGGATCAATCGCGAGCAGTCGTCGCAGGTCCTGCAGGCTATTGGTGCTTCGAAACAGTCGCAGCAGATAGTCGGCGGCGAGAACGTCGCGACGTTCGCGTTCGGCAAGGTTTGCAAGTTCAGTCAGCAGGGTATTGTTTTCGGGGTCAGCGTGCAGGAGCGGTTCAAGGGCTGTTCGTGCATCGCTGAAACGCCCGGCTTCGCGAAAAAACGTGGCCATGGCACGAGCCGCTTCGAGGGGATCGGGGTGAATTCGCTGCCACTGTTCAAGACGTTCGAGGGCAGCGTTCCAGCGACCGCTGCGGAGTGCCAGTTGTGAAAGCTGGGTGACAAGATCCTGTCGCTCCTGATCCTCCGTTGACTGTTCGAACGCCCGCCACGTCAGTTCCACTGCTTCGGCCGTTTGAAATTCATCCGCCAGCGTGCGGGCGAGTGACCGCAGGGCGGTGACGTCTCCGGGACTGGCGCGCACCGCTCTGCGCAGAGCTTCGACACCTGCCTCAGCGCGGCCGACAGCAAAGGCGGTTTCGGCCAGAAACTGCCAGGCTTCCACACTGCCGGGAGCAGCTTGCGTCAGTTCGGAGGCCGCTTCGAGTGCAGCCTCCGGTCGGCCTGCACGCAGTTCGAGGCGAACAAGCTGCTGCTGATATCCCGACCAGCCGCGACGATCAAGCTCCATCAGCTCGCGCAGTGCGGCGGCAGCATCACCCGTTTGTCCGGCACGTTCGTAGAGCTGCACCAGCAGACTCCTGTCAGCGATGGAGGCGGGTTCAAGCTGCACGGCGCTGAAACAGGCGGCCGCGGCTGCAGAGATCCGACCGGCAGCAGACTCAAAGGCAGACAGGCGACGATAATCGGCGGCAGTGACGGTGCCTGCCGTGGTCTTCTCGCTGATACGCGAACGCTCGGTCTGCAGTGCGAGGGCAAGCCCGTCAGATGCCAGCAGGGCGCGCACTCGCAACTCGAGTACCCGTTCGCGCTCAATTGCTTCGGCTGCGGAATTGTCGGACAGATCCAGCTGGCTGATTGCTTCCGTGAAATAATGCTGAGCATTGGCATCACCGGCTTCGGCGGCCAGCAGCAGCAGTTCGACAAATCGAAGTCGATCGCTCAATTCCGGATTCAGAGCGCACGCTTCGCGTCGGGCCTGAATGGCCTGCTGTAGAAATCCGTTTCGCTGCAGCAGGTCTGCGAGCTGTCCGAGAGATTCGGTTGATTTGAGGGGACCTGCGGCCAGCTGATTCCAGACTTCGATCGCTTCACTGGACCGTTGACGGCGGTGAAGAAACAAGCCGAGAGCTTCGCGGGCGGCAGGGTCTTCAGGCGACCCGGCGAGAGACGTGCGGAGGAGTTCTTCGGAGCGTTCGAGGCGGCCGGCGCGTTCGAGCAGTTCGGCGGCCAGGCGGAGCTTTCGCGGATCGTCAGTTGCGAGTTCCGCGAGCTTTTCGAAAGCTGTCGCGGCCAGATTCTGACGAGCAGCCGGAGTCAGATCTGAGCGAGCGAGGTGCAGGAGGCCAAGTTGCTGCCATTGCGAGGCATCAGCGGGGCCGCTTTCGAGCCACTGTTGCAGGCGGAGAGCGGCGTCGGCAGTGCGCCCCTCAGCGTGGAGGGAGGCGATGAGAGCATTTCTGAGAATGGGATTGGCGGGGGCGCGTTCGAGGGCGCGTGTGAGCCATGTTCGCGCTTCGTCGCTGCGGCCCAGCTCCTGGAGCACTCGAGCGAGACGCTGCATGACGTCGAGGTCTTCAGGATGATCGGCCAGCCACATTTCATAGTGTTGTGCGAGGTCGGCAAGGTCACGTGACGAGCGATACAGCTGTTCGATCCGCGCGCGGACGTCGCGATAAAGCCACGCCGCCGGATCCAGTTCCGGCAGAAGCGACTGCAGACGTGTGAGCGAATCTTTGCTTCGTTCGAGTTGTTGCAGGGCTTCACAGACTTCCAGCTCGGCGGCGATGCGATCTTCAGTTTCGCTGGCAGTTATCGACAACTGTTCGAAGCGTGTGAGTGCATCTTTCCAGCGACCGTCTCGGGCCAGAGCACGTGCGACCTGCCGCAGAACGCGACGATCGCCGGGAAAGGCCTGTTCAAGCCGCTGCCAGACCTGAAGCGATTTCTCGGGCTGCCGCTGCCTCTGGAGACATTCCGCGTAGTCGCGGTGAATCTCGGCCAGATCAACCCGGGGAGGCTTGAGTGCAAGAGCAGCTTCGAAGGCGGCGGTTGCAGCGGTTGCCTGATCAGATTGATCGAGAGCCCGGGCGAGCATCCAGCGGGTGACGGGGTCGTTGGGACGCAGTTCGGCGGCGCGGGCCAGCAGCAGTGCGGCGTGCTGCGGTTCTCCGTGACGCAGATCGAGGAGCCCAGCGAGCAGCAGAGCGGCATCGGCTGACGTGGCCGCAGGAATGCCGAGAACCTGGGTGGCAGCATCGGACGGGGGCGGCGGTGCTGCTACGGTGGGAGCGTTGGGCAACGCGTCGGCGGAGATCGCTCCTGCTTCAACGGCGAATTGAAGCAGGGCGTTGCGAAAAGTTCCGGCACTGCCCCGGTCCGCGTGCCACGCACAGACTTTTTCAAAGGCTGTTCCGGGGCGCGGATTACGCAGGAGCGCTGTGAGGTAACGCTGGGCTGCCTGAGTGTTTTGCGGAGTGGGCTCATCGACGCTGAAGGACCGTGGGGCGGCAGCGACTGCTGTGGTTTGGATCAGAAACAGCAGCCCTGTCAACAAAAACCCGGAAAATCGAATTCGGGTCCTGGCGGATTTCTGTTGCATCAGAGTGGCTCACTGCAGCCGAACGATCGGGCAGAGCCCCGAAAACTCCGAGGAGGTTTTACTGTTTGCCGCCAGGCATTGGCATATTGCCCTTGTACTTGCCCATCGCCTTGGACTTGGACTCTTCAATCTGCTTCTGAATTTCATCCTGACCGAGCGAATTGGCTCCGCCGCCACCGGCAGGCAATTCCGGAGTGGAACCGCCGCAGCCAACGATGGCGAATGTTAACAGCAGACAGGACAGACTGATGAAGCATTTCACAGGAATTCTCCGGCGGTGGGTGAGGAAGGGCGCGGCTGCTGCCGCGGACTGCAGGGAGTGTACAGTTTCAGCGGCTGGAGGGCAAATCCGCAGCCAGTCGCGACCATTCGCTGGCCTCCCAGTCGCGGCCCAGTGCTCGGTAGAAGTTCTCCATCTCCCGCAGGGTCGCGGTGTCGCTGAGGTTCAAGAGCAGTTTCCTGAGCTTCTGATGGACAGGCAGCTCCATCAAAAGCTCAATCTCCTTCGCGCGACTCCGTATCTGATCGGCCTCCTGACGGCGTCCCAGTCTCGCCAGCGACTGAGCTTTGAAGTGCAGCAGCGACCAGTCCATTGCACCAGGCCAGATTTCCAGAGCAGTGTTGAAATGCTCCAGTGCGCGTTCGTCGCGTCGGTAGACGGTCTGTTCCATGCGGCCGGCTGTGCGGTGATAGAGGTGACCGTTTTGGGGGCCTGAGTATGCTTCGAACCAGGTCTGTGCTTCGGGCAGACGCCCGAGTTCCAGCAGGAGACTGACCCAGACTGAGAGAAAGAAATCGCTGGATCGAGCAGCAGCGGTGGACTGCACTTTTTCGAGCAGTGGTGTGGCAGATTCACGGTCGCGAAGCTGAATGAGATGCGCCGCGTTCACCGCCAGCGTGATGGGTGACTGGGGCTCGTTTCGCTGGAACGTGGCGAGCCTTGCCACCACCACGCCTTCAGCCCCGGTTCTGTCGTCGTCCAGGAACCCCATGCGGCGATCGAGTTCCGCTGTGGCAGCCAGCGGGCTGAACTGGCTGAGGTACCAATCGCGCAGACACGCGGCTTTCTCCGGCTGTGGAGTGCGTTGCCAGACGGCGAGGAAGAATGGTTCCGCATCCTGATAGCGGTCGGTAAGTTCATAGAGTTTCCAGAGCAGGTAGTGGGCATCGATCGGGGTGGGATCGAGCTTCAGGGAGCTTTTCAGCAGTTGTTCTGCGCGATCAGGCTGCTGCAGCACGAGCAGTGCCAGTCGCCCTTCGCGCATCCGAGCCTCTGCGGCCGAAGCTGACGTGTCCGGGATTTGTGCGAGTCCGGAGATGGCCAGCTGGGCAGCGTCCTGAACGTTGCGACTGCGACCACCGATAACAGCCTGAGCCCAGAGCAGACGGAGTTCGGCGTTACGTGGAAATCGCTGCAGGCTTTTGGCGAACTCGCCCTCGGCCAGTTCGTCCCGCCGCTCCCGGAGGTACTGACGCCCCGCCTCTGCTGCCTGCAGGGCCCTGCTGTCTTCGATCGCATTCCAGACTTTCCATGCCGTCCAGGAGACCATGATTGCGACGGCACAGACTGCTATGGAACGCCGCAGCCATCGATTCCCGCTGGTAGATTCCATGCCTGCTTCAGCCACGTGTCATCACCTCTGAAGGACCCCGTCAGCGGGGCACTGCATACCAGCGTCCCGGCAGGAGCACGCACGTCAGGCCCGCGGGAATCGCCGCGTGACGGTCCACTCGACCGTCCGGCCACGTTACCTCGATATCGGCGGTGTCTGCTTCCAGCGGAAACAACAGCGCCGAGTCGTTTGTTGATAAATAGCTGCCACCCGCCGACACGGACTGCTCGGACTGCACATCCGCAGACGTGATCAGAACCCGTGCTCCCGGTACAGGCACGCGATCCAGCCTCTGCAAATCCACTTGCAGGCTCCGCGGGGTGCTGATGGTGTCGTTACGGAGCAGCGAAACCGGGCGATCAATATGACTGACCGCAATATCCGTGTCACCGTCGTGGTCGAAGTCGCAGCCGGCTACGCCGCGTCCAGTCCAGGCATCGACGAAATAGCCGCCGGCAAATCGTGAAATGTCCTCGAAACCCGTCCCGGTATTACGCAGCAGTTGTGGAGTCATTGCGCTGGGCTCAATCGCAGGACCAAGGACATGCCCGTTCGCGATGAACACATCGGGCCGATGGTCCAGGTTGTAGTCCAGCGGAATGGTGCCGAAGCCCAGATATGCGAGGCTGGTCGCCGCAACGCCGGTTCGCAGGCTGTCGTCTTCGAACAATAAACCGCCCAGATTTCGGTAGAGTGTGTTCTTCATCTGGTAATAGTGGGTGAGATAAAGATCCGGCAGCCGATCGCCGTCATAGTCGGCGGCGGCAACTCCCATGCTGGCCTCGTTCAGCCCGTCAGCACTCACGGCGGCTCCTGCGAAACTGGCTGTTTCACGCCATACCGGACCGCCGGCGGGAACGTCGGTTTGAGTAAACAGCAGATTGGCTTCCATATCGTTGGCGACATAGATCTCCGGACGCAGATCGCGATCCAGATCGAGAACAGCGAGGGCCAGTCCTTTGGATGCCGCGGTCGTGAGTCCAAGTTCGCGGGATGCTTCCCGGAAGGTTCCATCTCCCAGATTCAGCCACACCGCATCGTGCACGCCATTGAACTTGCCGGGACCACAGTAACCGGGCTTGCCGCCGTAGTTGCAGACTGCACTGTTCGCCAACGTCACATCCATGTAGTTCGCACAGTAAACGTCAGCGAGAGAATCGCCGTTGAGATCCACCCAGGCTGCGCTGGTGCTCCAGTCAGCGTCCCCGATTTCAGAACTGAGCGTCACGTCGGTGAATGTGCCGTCACCGTTATTTCTCAGAAGCACGTCCATGCCATAGTTGGAAATGAACAGATCGGGAAACCCGTCCCCGTCAAAATCTCCTGCGGCCACTCCCTGCCCGTAGCCGCCGGTTTCACTGCCGCTCGGGACAGACACATCTTCGAACCGTTCACCCAGGCGATTTCGAAACATCCGATCGCCGGGCACCTGAGGAGAATCGGGACGCCGATCAAGAACTTCTCCGTTCGTGAAGAAGAGGTCCTGCCAGCCGTCGCGGTCGAGATCAAGCCACGCGACTCCTCCGCCCATCACCTCCGGCAGCAGATACCGTCCCGGAACCCGGTCCTCAAAGAACTGAAATTCAATTCCGTATCCGGCGGCGACGTCACGGAAATTCGGTTGCGGGCCGCGCGAGGCATCAGCTGAGGACCATGATTCGGCGACTGGAGTAACGGGGGGCCGTGACCCAGGAAGCTCGGTTGATGTTTTTTCGGTCACGGCAGCCGGTGACGCCGGCGCAGAGGCGGGGTCCACGTCGCGGCAGCCAGCCGAAAGGAACGACGCAAGAGCAGCAATTGCGGCCACCAGTTGTAAACGCCTGCCTGCCTGCTTCGTGGGAGGCAAGTCGAAGGATTCCTTCGAGCCCATGCAAAAACTTTCCGCCGGAAAACAAAAAACCGGAATGCCGTGCAGCATTCCGGTTCGATGTGAATGAGCGCCGACAACGAATCCTAGAATTCGCCGATCACCTGTCCATCGTTGCGAACTCCGATTCTGACCCAGGTCTCGAAGTCAATGTTCTCGCTGATGAACTTGACAGAACCGTCGCAAAGACAGATCTGAGCACCACCGGTGTGCCAGCTGGAGGCGGACATCATGGTGGAGCCGAACCAGTCGCCTTCGTTCGAGTGACAGGCGGTCTCGTTGGGGTTCATGTTGTGCGAGTAGACGCTGCCCTGTCCGACGAAGGACCATGCCCAGCCAGCACCACGCATTGCATGTCGGCCACCGCCGTTGTCGGCAGAGGCGGTAAGGTTCAGGCAGCTTTGTCGCAGAGCACGATGGTCGTTACCACCAGCCCATGACTTCACCTGGAAGCTTTTGCGTGTGTACGGTTCGGGTCGGAAGGTGTCCATGGCAAATTCGGAGTAGGCCGCTGTGTTGCTGCTGCCGTCCGTGATTGCCTGGAAGTTCACGGGCTGATCGTTGACGTGACCAAGGTAAGACGCTGCGCCATTATGACGACCTTCCCAGCCGCTGATGCGGTTGGTGCCGGCACCGGAGTAGTTCTGGACGCCATTGTTAATGGCGTAGGTGAAGTTTCCGTCCGGACCGTTCTGGTTGGGATTGGCGTTTGAGGGGCAGTTGAAGACCGGGAGTCGGCCGCTGAGTCCAGTGTTGTCCCCGCGCCACCAGTGGGCGTAGGGCAGTTGGTCGTAGCGAATGCGACCATACTCGTTGGCACGCTCGAGCATTGGGAGCATGTAGACCTTATCAGAGAACGCACCGCGGATGTCGTCACGGTAGGCCGGACCGGGATTCCAGCCGACGCTTGGGGGGAACTGATTGTGCACATCATGATAGTTGTGCATCGCAATCCCAATCTGTTTGAGATTGTTCTTGCAGCTGGTTCTTCGAGCAGCCTCGCGGGCCTGCTGGACGGCGGGAAGCAACAGAGCGACCAGGATGGCGATAATGGCAATCACCACCAGGAGCTCGATGAGCGTAAATGCTCGGCGCTTCCATGAATGACGCATGTTCATGGCTGTCTCCGGAAAAAAAACAAAGAATTACAAGGGGTTTTGCTGCAAGCAGCAGCATCTTTGCCCATTTAGAGCGCAGGTGCGATGCATGTTCACAGGCAGTTACCCCGAAATTGTTACTATTTTTCGGAATCACTGTCAATTGTGTGTGAATCAGAATTGCCAAAGAATCAGAAAAACCGCTGGGGAGTTGTTGGGAATTCGGCCAAACGGTCGCGCTGGACGCCAAAAACGACCACTGCGCGGGACTGTCAGGCAAATGGCGTTGAAGTTCTCTGGAATCCTGTGAACAGACGGGTGAGGAACTGGGAGGGCGAGGCTGGGGCGAGCGAGAGAGTAGAAAGTGGAGAGGAGACCGCAGGAGCATGGAAAAAGTCGAGAGTCTCCTCTCTCCTTTCTCCATGCTCCTGCTCTATTTTTTGACGGCAGGTGCCGTCAAAAAATGGATGTCAATCCTCCGGTAACGTTGCGTGCCAATGCGGCCAGTACCGCATCAGGAATGCACCAAAGCCTGACCGGCCGATTGACATCGACCGCAAGCCGCACTGCGCTTGATCAGCCGCATGGCGGCAGCCTGCGGGCAAAGTCCCCCACCACCGCCCACGCCAGCGCGCGCACCTTCGGTGCAAAACACCGCCGGGGGCTTCCGCCCAACCGCTGAGCCGCGTGGATCCGCTCCGCCGTGACAAGGCGTGCGGGGGATGTCAATTTCTAGGTACCTATACGCATTACCTCAAAGTGCACATGACCTCAAGGTGCATGGCACCTGTAGCGCAAATCCCAGAGATTTTATTGGCATCCGCATCATTTGGTGCGGCACCGGGGACAGTCCCCGCGGGCACGGCGCGGGCATGCAACAGCGGCGGTTGGCTGGACGGTAGAATCGTCACAATCCGAAGAGTCCACAGAAATCGCAACGACTGCGCCCTTGCCGGGGACAGTCCCCGCAGCCGCAGACACCTGGGAAATGAGGTGGGCCGTGGCGGAAAAACAGGGCGTGTAACGGCCTTAATGCAACAAAAGGTGCCATGCACCTGCAGCGAAAATCCCAGAGATTTTATTTGCATCCGCATCATTTGGTGCGGCACCGGGGACAGTCCCCGCGGGCACGGCGCGGACGTGCAACAGTGGCAGCTGGCTGGACGGTAGAATCGTCACAATCCGAAGAGTCCACAGAAATCGCAACGACGGCGCCGTTGCCGGGGACAGTCCCCGCAGCCGCAGACACCTGGGAAATGAGATGGGCCGTGGCGGAAAAACAGGGCCCGTAACGGCCTTGAGGTGCAGGCCTTGGGGTGCATGGCACCTGCAGCGCTGGCGAATGATCCGGCCCTCCATCCGCCCCGCCGAGCCCCCCTGCGTTTTCGGCCTGTAAGGCCAGTTCTACCAGCCTGGCATGAAATGCCAGGTCAACACCACCCTGCGAGCTCGTCGCCCTGTAAGGGCAGTTCTCAGGGGATTCCGCGATATTCCTGTGCGGCACCCGGGGGCGGATGCGGATGCGGGTGCCGGCGGATGCGTGGAGGTCGTGCAGGTCGTGGACGCCACAGGGACGTTCCCGGCGCACCGCAACCATGCGCCCACCGCGACACCAGTGCCACGCCGAGCACGCAAATTGCCGGCCCCCAAACAACGCGTTGCCAGGGATTTGCTGAGAGCTGCCCTTGCAGGGCGTAAACACCCAACCAACTCCTAACCCGGGGTTTCACCCTGGGCTGATGGAACTGGCCCTACAGGCCGGAATCGCAGAGGGGCGTGCGAGTAAGAGAGTAGAAAGTGGAGAGGAGACCGCAGGAGGATGGAGAAAGACGAGAGTCTCCTCTCTCCTTTCTCCGTCCTCCTGCTCTATTTTTTGACGGCAGGTGCCGTCAAAAAATGGGTCCCAAGGTGCATGGCACCTTTTGCGAAAATTCCAGAGAATTTATTGGTATGTGCATCATTTGGTGCGGCACCGGGGACAGTCCCCGCGGGCACGGCGGCGGGCGTGCAACTGCGGCAGCTGGTCGGACGATAGAATCGTCACAAACCGAAGAGTCCACAAAAACCGCAACGACGGCGCCGTTGCCGGCGACAGTCCCTGCAGTCGCAGACACCGGGGAAATGAGGTGGGCCGGTGCCCGGCAAATAGGGGCTCGTTACTGCCGTTAGGTGCAGCACTTGTAGCAAAAGGTGCATGGCACCTTGAGCAAAAATCCCGGAGATTTTATTGGCATCCGCATCATTTGGTGCGGCACCGGGGACAGTCCCCGCGGGCACGGCGCGGGCGTGCAACAGCGGCGGTTGGCTGGACGGTAGAATCGTCACAATCCGAAGAGTCCACACGGGGCGTAAAGGTGCCATGCACCTTGGCCTCGCCCCCCATCGTTTCAAATCCCGGGGCGAGGCTGGGGAGTGCGAGTGAGAGAGTAGAAAGTGGAGAGGAGACCGCAGGAGGATGGAGAAAGGCGAGAGTCTCCTCTCTCCTTTCTCCATCCTCCTCCTCTATTTTTTGACGGCAGGTGCCGTCAAAAAATGGCTGTCAGGCCCCCCGTGTGCCGATCACGTGCCACTTTGAGTGGCGGGTGACTTTCCCGGAACAGTCACTCTCGCTTTCGAATCTTCTCCCTCGTTTCGCGGCCGACTCCGGCTACGGAGCCGGAACGACTGTGGTACTGCCGTCACCGGCTGCGAGGATGATTTGGCGTCCGTCTGGGGAATAGCGGGCGGTGTTGCCTATGCGTCCGATTTGCTGCTGGTTAATCAGCGAACCATCGCCCGTGGACCAGGTTTTCAGTTGTCCGGCATAGCCATAGGACAGGAGTCGACTGCCATCGGGGTTGAAGGCGACTGAGTGAATATAGTCGGAGTGACCGGTCAGACTGCGAACTTCGCTGCCGGTGATGAGGTCCAGGAGGTGCACTTTGCGATCGGCCCCTGCGGCTGCGATCAGGCCGCCGCCGGGATGGACGGCGACGGAATACATTGTGGTGTCCCAGGCGGCGAGCTGTTTCAGCTGACGTCCACCGACGATGTCCCAGAGTCGCAGGGTGCCATCGGCGCCTGAGGAGACGACGAAGGATTCGTCAGGGCTGAGCGCAACGGCGTGCACAGGCCCGCGGTGGCCTGTGAGTGAAAACTTCTGCTGGCCCGTGACGTTATCCCAGACGCGAACGGTCTGATCGACGCTGCAGGAGACGACGATGTTTCCATCCTTTGAGACGGCCGCGCCGTAGACGGGTCCGCCATGCGCGAACTGGCGGCGTTGTTCGGGGCCCGTGCAGGTCCATTCATCAAGGCGCCCGTTGGCGAGTGCGGTGAGCAGTCTGCGGGCGTCGGGATTGAAGTGCAGTCGCTGAACAGGAGCTTCGCAGACCGTGGTCTGATGCAGAATCAGCTCAACGGGCGGCTGCGTGTTTGGCAGGGGAGGACCAAAGATCACGACGTGTTCGGCTGCGGCAGCCGCGAGTCGCCGATTGTCGGGGCTCCAGATCAGCTGTGTTACAGTGCGTTCGCCGGTGAGCACCAGCAGAGGTTTTTCGGCATCGTTGATGTTCCAGACGCGAATTTCACCGCCCTCAAGCCCGGCGGCGATGCGCTGGTTATCCGGGCGGACGGCGATGGATCGAGCGGGGCGGCCATCGGTCTGCCATGTGCGTTCCACAGCGCCGCTGGTGGCGTTCACCAACTTTACGGCACCGGCATCGGTGAGAATCAGGAACTGGGCTCCGGCGTTGACCGGGAGTGCTGTCAGGATGGGTTCGGCAGCCAGTGGCTGAGCCCGAATGATGGAAGTTTTTCTGGTTCTCACCTGCCGGTCATCACCGGCGGACAGCAGTGTGAGGTTATCGGGCAGGTATCGCACAGCGGCTGCGGGCATGTTGGCGGTGTGATCGGCCTGGGTTTCGAGCAGCAGTCCGGTGGCGGTATCATAAACGCGGAGTGCTCCATCGGCAGCGGAGACGGCGAGCCGGGCACCGTCTGTGGTGAGGGAGAGGCTGCGAGGGGCAGCGGGGGGACGGATTTCCGGGAGCGCGGTGCCGTCTGTTTTCCAGAGGTTGACCACATTATCGCCACGCGCTGCGGCGATGATGGTTCCGTTGGGGGCCAGTGCGAGGCTGGTGATCGGGGCCCCGGCCTCAAGCGTTCGCAGGGGGTCGCCACCGGTGAGTGGTCTGAGCTGGACTTTTCCGGAGGCTCCGGCGGTCCAGAGCTGGTTCTGGTCGGGAGCTGTGGTGAGCTGCAGCGGGCCCTGGATGGTGGTATCCTGAACGACAAGCAGGCTGCGTGTGAGCAGGTGGGCTTCGGGCGCCGCTTCGCCGGCGGCAACAGCGGTACCATGATCCGTGCCATTCCAGTCGGCCACATGAACAGCGACCGGCGTGGCGATTTCTTCGAGAAGCCGGCCGGAGTCGGCCGCGATCACGCGGATGCGTGGCTGGCCATCGGTGACAATCAGCTGAGTGGCCTCGCGATTCCAGCGTGCGGAACGCAGGCCCTGGATGGCGGGAAGGGATCGCTGCAGTGCCAGATCCGGGCCAAGGATATGCAGAATTCCGGCATCGGTCCACGCGGCGAAGACTTCGCCCTTCCTGCCGGCCTGAAGTCCTCTGATCGTGCCTCCGGGGGAGCCCACTGTTCCGGCAACCTGTCCGGTCCATGCGAGCCGATGCAGGCGCGTTCCGGAGGCGGTGAGTGCGGCGAGTCCCTGTTCTCCGACGAGCCGTTGCAGACGCACGACCTGGTCGGATTCGGGGGCTGTAAGTTCCCAGTCGGGTTTCACGCGGTCCGCGTCGGTGGCCGGGAGCTGTTTGGGGAACGGAAGTTTCCAGCGTCGGAGCATACCGTCGGCTCCGGAAGTGACGATGCCTGATCCATCCGGGGTGAATTCGAGAGCATGAATGGCACCCTGATGTGCGGGAAGGAGTCCATCAAGGGCCCCGTTGCTGCTGTTCCAGACGCTGAGGACACCGGCGGCATCCCCGGTGGCGGTGAGGGCGTCGTCATGTCGCGGAGCCGCGGCGGTGATGGGCTGCTGATGTGTGGCAGCCTGACCCGCGGGATTCCCTGCGGCGTCGCGGAAACGCAGCGTTTTGTCGTCCGACCACGTGGCCGTCCATGCTCCGCTGGAGGCGGCAATCAGGCCACGAATGACGGCGGCGTGCCCCTGAAGTGGTTTTGAGGCCACCGGCAGTTTCCAGACGCGAATCGTACCATCGACGCCGGCACTGAGAATCCGCTGACTGTCGGCGTGAACAGCGATGTCTGAAATGGCTCCGGTGTGACCGGCAAGACGACCGGTCTGCACAGCATCGCCAATATTCAGCACGCGAATTTCGCCAGCCGGGGTTCCCGCAGCGAGCCATTGTGCGTTGGGTGCGGGTGCGAGGCAGGCAATCTCGGTCCCGGCGGCCGGAAATTCCCTCGTGCGCTCGCCGGTTTGAAGATTAATGAGCAATGGTGGGCGACCTGCTGCCGCCAGAATCGCCGTGTTCTGCCCGGGGATCAGTTCACAGTGAAGGGCTGCTGCATCCAGTGTCAGCAGCAGACGCCCCGGAGGTACTGGCATCTGCCATGATCGCAGCAGACGGTCGTCGCCAAGAGAAAAGAGCTGCTGATTGCCCTGGGTAAACAACAGCTGACTGACCCGACCTGCGTGGCCGATGAGTTTTGCGAGCGGGGCATCGAGATCCGGCGACCAGAGGCAAATCAGGCCGGAAGCATCAGCGGTCGCAAATCCACCGGGGTCACTTCGCCAGGCCACGGCCGAACCTTCTGCTGCATGGCCGGTTCGAGTCACTGCGGTGGCGGAGGTGGTGAGTGGAAAGGATCGCACAGCGCCCGATGCTGCCGTTGTCAGCACGGAGAACCCGTCCGGAGCAAGAGCGACGCTGCTGATCGGCGGGCCGGGTTCGGTGTGACGTTTAATTGGCAGCCGCATCGGCAGGTCCCAGACCCGCAGGGAGTTGTCCTGTGAACCGGTGGCGAGCGTCTGTCCGTCAGCACTCACGGCGAGCGTGTAGATCGGTCCGGTATGCTGGGTGAACGACTGCAGCACGCGTCCGGCTGATACATCCCAGAAGAGCACGCGCTGATCGCTGCCGACGGTGACCGCACGCGAACCATCGGTCACAAATCCAGCCGCCATGACCGCTCCGGAATGCTCTCCCAGAACCACCGGTTGCTGAGCACCTGCTGTTGCGGCTGCGGCAAAGATCGCAACAAGGATCCCGATTGAATGGACGCAGGCAGGGAGACCGGGCATGTCGGCGGGCCTTGTGCTTGAGGGGGGCGAGGTTTGTACTGCAGGAGTTGGGGAGGCTGAGAAGCCGAGGCATGGAGAGAACGAGCGAGCGGGGCGTTATTCTGAGTAACGAGCGGAGGGAACGCAACACTGGGGGAAGAGATGGTGCCTGAAATTCGGTGAGTGGGGTGGGAAGCATTGCGGGCGGAATGCGAGTGACTTTGGCACTGTGACCAGCCGTGGCCGCAATCGATCAGCAGTCTCAGTCCGCCGAGGACGCTGTGGCAGTCGAACGCCCCGCAAGCCGCTGCAGAACGTGGAAGAACACAGGCGTGAGGAACACGCCAAAGATCGTTACGCCCAGCATCCCCGCGAAGACTGCGGCTCCGAGTGTCCGCCGCATTTCCGCCCCGGCACCTTCGCCCAGCACCAGCGGCAGGACGCCGAACACAAACGCCAGACTGGTCATGACAATCGGACGCAGCCGAAGGCGGCAGGCCTCCACTGTTGCCTCCCTCGCCTCGGTACCCGACAGGCACAAACTCCTCGCATATTCCACAATCAGAATGGCATTCTTGCAGGCCAGCCCGACCAGCACGATGAAGCCGATCTGAGTGAAGATATTGATATCAGTTCCCACCCAGATAACGCCCGCCACTGAACACAACAAACACATCGGTACGACGAGAATCACGGCGAGCGGAAGCAGCCAGCTTTCGTACTGCGCTGCCAGCACAAGAAACACAAGCACCACAGCCAGCAGAAACGCATACATCGCTGTGTTCCCTGCCAATTGCTGCAGAAAGGCAAGTTCCGTGTACTCCACCTTCATTCCCGGAGCGAGGCCACGCTCGGTGGCTGCGTATAACGCCCGAATCGCATCTCCGGAACTCACACCCGCTCCCGCATCCGCATTCACATACGCTGCCGGATACAGATTATGCCGATAGATCATCAGCGGCCCGGGAATCGAACGAACCCGGATAAAGGTGGACAGCGGTACGCTTCCTGCCGTGGGCGAGCGGACAAACATGCGTCGCAAATCTTCAGTCCGCATCCGGTAACCGGCATCCGCCTGCACATTCACCTGCCACGTGCGGCCAAATCGATTGAAATCGTTCACATAAAGCGAGCCAAAGTTCACCTGCAGGGCGCTGAATACATCGCCCAGTGACAGGCCCATTTTGCGAACAGCATCCCGATCAACCTCCAGATCCAGCCACGTCGTGGTGGCTCGGAATCCGGAAAACAAGTCCCGCAATCGTCCGTCCGCAAGGCCCTCATCAACCGCTGATTCACTGACCGATTCCAGCACCTCCAGGCCGTTTTCACCGCGATCCTGAATCACCACTCGAAAACCGCCGGCTGCCCCCATACCTTCAATCGGTGGCGCCCCCAGCAGATGCACTTCGGCGTCCGCGACCTCTGATTCCAGCAACGCCCGAACCTCCTCAGAAATCCTTTCAGCCGTCTGGCCTCGAGGGACCCGTTCAGAAAAATCGTCCAGCATCAGATACATCGACCCAAAGTTGGCAGCAGCTGTGTTCAGCAAGAGTGACTGACCAGCAATCGCGACCGTATGGCGGACTCCCGGGACTTGCGCCGCCAGTTCTTCCACACGACGCATCACAGCCTGAGTGCGGTCCAGCGCGGCGGAATCGGCAAGACGCACATTCAGCACCAGATAGCCCTTGTCCTGTGGCGGAATAAAGCCCGTCGGCGTCTGCCGAAACAGCTCCCAGGTCCCGCCAACCAGAGCGGCGTACAGAAGCAGCACCAGCGGACTGACTTTCAGCAAACCACGAACAATCGCTGCGTAGCCGTTCGTGCTGAGATCAAAACATCGGTTAAATGCTGTAAAAACACGTCCCAGCAACTGGTTGATGAGCCTACTGCAAAGGCCGGCTGACAGCAGTCCCGCCAGAGCGAACAGGAGACGACCAGGAGTCTCCGCGAGCCAGACAGGCAGGCCACCGGAGGCAATGTGCGGGAGCACGGCCGGATACAACAAAGTCGCTGCCAGCCAGGCTCCCAGCAATGCCACGCCCGGTCGCGGGAGCGATTCCCGCGAGTGGCCTGCCGAACGCGGACGCAGTAATAACACGGCAAGTGCCGGACTGAGCGTCAGCGAATTGAACGCGGAAATCAAAGTGGAAATCGCGATGGTGACGGCAAACTGCCGGAAAAACTCGCCAACCACTCCAGTAATAAAAGCACACGGGACGAATACGGCAGTCAGTACCAGCCCCACAGCAATCACTGGACCTGCCACCATGTCCATCGCCCGCAAAGCTGCCTCACGCGGCCGCATTCCTGCTGCCAGATTATGCTCCACGGCCTCCACCACCACAATCGCGTCATCCACGACGATTCCAACCGCCAGAACCAGCCCGAACAGCGTCAGCACGTTCAGACTGAAACCAAACGCCAGCATCGCAGCAAACGTGCCGATAATCGCCACTGGCACTGCCACCAAAGGAATCACCGCAGGACGCCAGCCCTGCAGAAACACCAGCACCACAATTCCCACAAGCACCACCGCGTCCCGCAGCGCCGTCAAAACCTCCCGCACCGATTCGCGAATGAAGGGAGTCGTGTCATACACAATGCGGTAGTCCACACCCTCCGGAAACCGCTGCCGCAGGTCTTCCATTCGCTGACGCACCGCTTCGGCAACCTGCAGAGCATTGCTGCCGGGAAGCTGATAAATCGAAAGTGCGACCGAGGGCTGACCATCCAGTGTGCACACCTGGTCATAGGCTGCAGCCCCCAGCTCCACTCGCGCAACATCCCGCAGCCGCAGCATCCGACCCTCACCGTCAGATCGCAGCACCATATTTCCGAACTGCTCTTCGTCCGCAAGCCGCCCCAGAGTGGTCATGGTGTACTGAAAGATTTGGCCCGATGTTGTCGGCTGCTGGCCAATCGCACCAGCTGCCACCTGAGTATTCTGCTGTTCGATGGTTCGCAGGATGTCCTGAGTACTGATGCCGCGGATAGCCATTTGCTGCGGATCCAGCCACACTCGCATGCTGTAGTCCCGACGCCCCAGAAATGAAATGTCACCAACGCCCTCGACACGAGATAATTCATCCCGCATCTGGATGGTCGCGTAGTTACTCAAATAAAGGTTGTCGCGAAGCCCGTCCGGAGAAAACAGGTTAACGATCATCAGCACTCCGGGAGCTTTCTTTCGCACAGTCACTCCGCGACGCTGCACCAGCTCGGGAAGGGTCGGCTGAGCGAGCGCGACGCGGTTCTGCACGAGCACCTGAGCGAGATTCAGGTCGGTGCCCGGTGCGAATGTCACAGTGAGCGTCCAGGCACCGTCGTTGGTGCACTGAGACGACATGTAGAGCATGCCCTCCACACCATTCACCAGCTGCTCAACAGGCGATGCCACCGTGTCAGCCACCACCTTCGCGTTCGCACCCTGATAAACGGTGGACACTTCCACCGTGGGTGGTGCAATCTCAGGATACTGAGAAACCGGCAACACAAACACAGCGATGCCACCCGCCAGCGTAATCACGACGGACAGCACGGTTGCGAAGATCGGACGATCGATGAAAAAGCGGGAAAACATGATCTCAGGGAGGTTAGCGGGAGCGGAAGGACCATGCAAATGCAGAACGGCAGCACAAAACACGTTCCCGCAATTCCCGGCGAACGGGCGAAAGCACAGTAGCCGTGACTTTCTGACAGGACGGGGTGCCGGAAGGGCGAAGCCGGGATGGGGAAAAGATGGCAGACCGGGGGCTGGCAACCAGCGAACTTCTCAACCAGCACTGCACGAGCCGAAGTCGCTGTCCGGGAATTTTCCTGGGCGAGCCCTCGAGCGACCGAAAAAACGCTGTTTGAGGCAATTCAGGGGGATTTGCAGCCAGTCGCCGCTCCATAGCGGTCGCCCGAGGGTTAAGTTCCGCTGCCAGCTGCGGTTCTCAGGAATGTGCCAGCGTGACTCGAAATCGAGCCGCATTCCGTTCAGAATACCGTCGTTCAGGGAAATTGCTCGTGACCACCACTCTTGCGCTGCCGAAATCCAACTCCATGACTGACGAACAGATTCTGATCCGCGTGGGCCATAGTCCGGACCCGGATGACGCTTTCATGTTTCACGCGCTTGCGAACGATGCGTTTGACACCGGGCGGTACCGGTTTGTGCATGAATTACAGGACATCGAAACGCTTAACCGCCGCGCCTTCCACGGCGAACTGGAACTCACGGCGGTCAGCATTCATGGATACGCCTTCATCGAAGACCAGTATGCACTGTGTGCGTGCGGTGCCAGCATGGGGGATAACTACGGTCCCATGGTGGTCTCCCGTGGACCGCTCAGCATCGCAGACCTGAGAGGTCGAAAGATCGCTGTTCCCGGGACGCTCACGAGTGCGTTTCTGTCGCTGAAACTTCTGCTTGGGGACACCTTTGAGTACGAAGTTCAGCCGTTTGATGAGATTCTGAATCTTGTGGAAAAGGGTCAGTACGACGCGGGTCTGATCATCCACGAAGGGCAACTGACTTACGCGACTCAGGGGCTGGACCTTGTCGTGGATCTTGGAAAATGGTGGTACGACGAGACGGGTGGGTTGCCGCTGCCTCTGGGGGGTAACGCGATTCGTCGTGACCTCGGACACGATGCGATGCTGGAAGTCACTTCGCTGTTGAAACGCAGTATCCAGTACGGTCTGGATCATCGGGAAGCGGCTTTGAAGCACGCCATGAAATACGGTCGTGATCTCGATGCTGCCAAGACGGATCGATTTGTGGGCATGTATGTAAACGACTGGACGCTTGATTTTGGAGTCCGTGGTCGCGAGGCCGTGCGGTTGCTCCTGCGGCGCGGTTTCGAGCAGGGCGTGATTCCTCGACTGGTTGTTCCGGAATTCATCGGCTGAGATAACCATTCCCGGGAAGTCGTCTGGCGTTGATTTGCGGCATCTGCAATGATCCGGCGAAATCTGCCGAGCAGGGACTGCTGGCAGAGTTTGTTTTTCGGGTTCTGTTGTCGGCACGGGTGTTGTTCCCTCCGGCACGGCGGAGACATGGATGTCGCAAACCAGATTCATTGTGACAGGCGCGTGGCGTCTGGGAAGCAGTCTGGCAGGGCTCACAGACAGCCCTGAGTGGCTTCATCGTGCAGCGGTTTCAGCCGTCCGGCAATCCGTTCAGAACGCGCTGAAGGCCGCTGAGACCCACAATTGCAGCTTCGTCCTTGTGGCGGGACGAATCGCTTCCTGCCAGAACTTCCCCGTGGCTGCTGCTTGGCTCCGCGAACGGGCAGCAGGGCTCAAACGTCATGGAATCCGTCTCGCGCTGCTCGGACACGACGAAAGTGAACTGCAGCAACTGCAACCGCTTGACGTTGTCCAGTTGCCAGCACACACCCGCTGGGTATGGGATGGAGGCGCCGGAGGAGGGCTGCAGTCTTCGAGTTTTTCCGGTGCAGTGGCATTCGAGTTCGAGGACGTGTCCCACGCGAATGGCCGGGCGGATGCTCGTCGCATGCGCATTTCAGCGTTGCCTCAGGGAACAACGGGGGCAGGCTTCAATACTGAGCTGTCATCAGCGGGATCCCTGCAGGTCACTGCAGTGAGTCCCCAGCGACTGTCGGTCGATGAACAGTACGCGGGGTGCTGCCAGCTGGTTACGGCAGACGTTTCGGGAGGATCACTGGCTGTTCAGACCATCCCGACGGAGGTCCTGGAATTTCAGCAGTTGGAGGAATCTTTTGCGGCAGGGACGACTCTGCCACAGATGCTCAGTCAACTTGCCACGCGAAGTGTGAAGTTATTTTCGCACAGTGCCGTACAACTGCTGGACTGGCGTATTGGAGGTCAGGTGCGATTGTCACTGTGGGACGACGGGCCTCTGCGTGAGCGTGATTTGCTGCAGGCGCTGCGGAAGTTGTTGAACGCTGGGCACTCCGGTGCGTGGCCGTATCGATTGCGATTTTCGGATGAGTTTCGGGTGGAGTTGTGTTCGAGAAGTTCGGCTCTGATTGCTGGTCTGACGGATCGGAAGATGTTTGCATCAGAACCGCAGAGCGAGATTGCTGAATTGCTGCATCAGCTGCAGCGGGTTGCCTGAATTCAATTTCCATTTGTGCTGTGTGATTGGGGAACAGCGATGTATCTTCAGGACATTCGGATTCATGACATTTCCGGGACGAATGCTGCGGCCACGACGGGCCTGTCGCGTGGTCTGACTGTGCTTGCCGGGAGTTCGACAACGACGTTGAACGGGTGGCTGCAGTGTCTTGCAGGTCTGCTGCAGTCTCTGCAGGCGACGGGTCGCGGCGGGCGGGGTGCTCGGTATTTTCCGCAGAGTACTGGCCGCACCGCTACAGCAGTGACGGGCGAACTGCAGCTGTTCTCGAAAGCGCGTCATTACGTGCTGCGGCAGCAGCCTGGTGCGATACCTGAGCTCTTCCAGTGTGAGGGACAGGGCCCCGTTGACAGCCTCTCAGCGTCCGCTTCGCTGATGCCGCGATGGCTGCAGTCTGAGGAATTGAGCAGGTTCTGCTGTGTGGATGCAGTGGAGCCGGACGATTTGCGGATGCTTCACCGGTTGGCTGCTGCCGGCGAAGTGGAATATGGATCTGCGCGGGAACTGGAACGAGCCCGTCAGGCCCTCGCACAGGTGCTCAGTGATCGCGACGGCAACGGTCTGGAGGGCGGCATTGTGCATCGAATCTCAGAGCTGCGTCGGGCTCAGGGCGAATTGCAGCGACGGATTACGGTGCTCCGCGATACCGGGGATGAAGTGAGAAAGCGAGTTGCGGAACTTCGCAGGCAGCTGTCAGACTGCGAAGCACAACTGAAGGCACTGGCTGAGCAGTCTTCCAGCGTGGAATCAGAGCGGCGACAGTTGCTGAAGATTTCAGCGGGCAACTCTGTGGTGACTGGAGTCATCGCAGGCACTGCGGGGACTCGCTCAGATATGTTGCAGCGATGGCAGAAGCTGCGTGCGGCAGCGGTCGCAGATCTTGAGTCACTGCGGGAAACGGGTGGGGCCTGCCTGATGCTCACCAGCGAATCTCTCAGCGCCATGCGGGAGTCGATTCTGCGAATGGAGGAGCGGTTCCGGAGACTCTCCGAGGCAGGCCATGCTGGTGGAATTGAAGAACGGGACATGGGGCTGGCAGGTTCATCGCTGCAGCAGGTTCGCCAGGAAGTTGCTTCACTCAATAATCGGCTTGCGGACTATGAACAGCAGCTGGAGCGGCAGCGGCCTGACGATCCCCTGCAGCTGCAGATTGAACAGGCAATCGTGGCCATCGATGTGGTTTTGTCCGGATTGAGCGATTCCGTGCGTTCGGCAGAGGCTGAGACGGTGTTTGAAGCCGGTCAGCAGGGCACAGCAGCACTCCAGCAGCTTGACTGCAGACGTAACCAGCTGGATCAGGAGTCTCACCGGCTGCAGCGACGACTGGCGGAACTCACCGCCTCACTCCAGTCCCCGCCTCCGGTGACGCTGTCTTCGCAGGCTCTTGAACAGCTGGATCAGCTGCAGGCTGAGTACGGTGCGCTCGATGCCGAGGTGCAGCGTCTTGAGGAACAGCGGAGGCAGCTGGATGGAGCCGAGCGCAGGCTCCGTGAGGCCATTGAACAACTCGCCATGACACGGAGCCCGAGTGTGCTGATGCTGGCCTCGTCATTCCTGCAGCGGCTCACAGGGGGAACACTGCGAACTGTGCAGCTGGAGCTGAACGAGCTGGCGGTGGTACCGACCGCGGTCTCCGGAACAGTGACTGCACCATCAATCGTAAAACTGGCGGGACTGCCGCGAACCCAGCGATTGCTCGTTGGCCTCGCACTGCGGCTGGCGCTGCTGAGAATCTGCGGGGCCATCGATGGTATTGTCCCGCTGTTTCTCACTGACGAACTCCTGCGCTCAGACTCTCAGCTGGCAACTCCGCTGGTTGAACTGCTGTGCGAGTCGGCCGAGCAGGGACAGCAGCTGCTGTGGCTGATAGAAGATTCCCAGCTGCCTGCTTTGCAGGGTGACCACCCGCTGGAAGTTCGCCAGCTTTCTGCGACATCGGCGGTTCGTGAACTGCCACCACCCCCTCCTCGACTTGTACTGCATACTGTGGAACACGCTGATTTCACGGAGACTGCGCCCGTTCCGGTTTCAGCTGTTCCAGTTCCGCAAACTCCTGTCACAGCAGCCGCCAGCCAGCAGCTGCCGGAAGTACCAGTGGCGTTGACATCCGATTTGCCTCAGCATAGTGGCGCCAACTGGCTGTTCTATCTCGAACTGGATCACGGCATCGAAGATCTCGCCGGTATCAGTCTCGGTGAACTTGAGGCGCTGCGGGCTGCGAAGTTCATGCGAGTGATCGATCTGCTGGACAGGACAGTTCCTGAGCTGGAGGAGTCCATTCGTCTGCGTGGTTATCTGGTTCCTGTAGAACGACTGCAGGCACTTCGCGGTCAGGCCGAGCTGGCGACTCGCGTCCCGATGCTTCGCCGCGGGGATGCCGCTCTGTTGTTTGCTGCCGGTATCACCTCCGCTGACGAACTCCGCAAACTTCGGCCTGAGTCTGTCTATGAAAGGATCACCGCATTCCAGCGATCAGATGCCGGGGCGCGCTGGCGCCGCAGTGGTCGGCTGATCGACCGCCAGCAGGCGCTCAACTGGGCTCGTTTCGGCCAGTTTTCAAGGACGCCGGAAGAACTGCAGGCAGCCCGCAGCCTCGCGAGGGCCGCTGCTGTTCCCACAGGGAAGTCCGTCCGCAAACCGGTGCTTGCGGCAGATCCCTCAGACACTCCCGTTGAGACGGCCGCAGCCGGGCAGACAGCTTCCAGCAGTCGCGTCATCGTGACTCGTCGCCGCAAACAGGTTGAAGTTGAACCGGCAAGTGCCGCTCGACGTGCCAAACGCGTGGCCCGCCGAGAACAGCTCGCGGCTCAGCTCAGAGTTGATCCACAGGCGGCAAACGCCACGGACGGGCAGCCCGTGGAACGCATCGGCGGTATGCGGTTCTTTCTGAGTCGTACCAGCGATGTGGTGCAGGCACCCTCGATTGGTCCAAAGACTGCCGAGATTCTGCACGGTGCGGGAGTTCGTACGATTGAAGAACTTCTCAACGTCGCCCCTGAGAGAATCGCTGAAAAGCTCAACCAGAAGCGACTCACAGCTGACATCATCCGTCGCTGGCAGGTTCAGGCCCAGCTGGTCTGTCGGATTCCCGAGCTTCGCGGACACGACGCCCAGATCCTTGCTGCCTGTGGAATCAGTACCCCGGAATCACTCGCCAGTCGCACGCCGGCGGAACTTTTGGCAGCCATAAAACCATTTCTTGAGACGGCGGAGGGGCGGCGAGTGCTGAGAAATCAGAATGGTCCGGATCTGCAGGAAGTGACGGAGTGGATTCAGTGGGCAGCCAACGCGCGGCCACTGCGGGCAGCCTGACATCACACAGGCTGTCTGATGTCAGTCAAACCACTCATCGGCCGGATTGAATTCCGGAATCACGACGATCAGGACCTTCATGCGGCCGACTGCGCGATGTCGGACGCCGGGGGGGATCACAAAGGCCTGCAGAGGCCTGACTGAAATCAGTTCACCGTCCAGTTCGAGTTGTGCGTCATCACCACATTGGAGGATGACGTAAGTTTCCGTGAGCGTTTTGTGGTAATGTCGCTGAGCGTTTTCGCTGATTTCTGTGACATGCAGTGTTCCTGGAAATTCAGGCACGCCGTGAAAGGCACGGCGTGCGGTTCCGCAGGGGCAGGGGACACCGGGAATCTGTGTGAAATCGGCTGTCTTCCAGCGAGCGTCGGGGGCCATGGCTGTGGTGACTTTGAGTTGGTGACGATCTGGTATCAGCCGATGACCGTTTAACGGTGCGACCGTTGCTCGAACCCGCAGTATCGCTGCCAGCGCGGGCACGCACCGTTATCCGGGATTGATATTCTGTGCAGAGCTTTTGGCGGTGTTACTTCTTCCGCGCGGCTGCCCAGTCATCAAGCGTGGCCTGAATTCGAGCGGGGTTGAAGTCGCCGGGGACTTCAAAGTCCTGATTGGCCATCAGGTCCTTCACGTTCAAGGCCTTCGAGGGCACTCCATTTTCGGGGACGTCTGCATGGGCTGTCCATGCGATGGCGTTGAGCATCAGGGTGCGGAAGTCATCGTTACCCCAGTTCCAGTGGACATGTCCGCCGGTGAAACCAAAGCCACGTCCGGTGTCAGGTCGGGTCACGGCCCAGGCAACGGTTTGAGATTCCTTTCGTTCAATCACTGCGGCTCGGACGGCCGGATTGTTGCTGTGGGGGCCATCACCGCGGGCAAGGCTGCCGTCTTCGCGAACGAGCGTTCCTCGAGGTGGCAGGTCTGCAAGCACGGGAATCAGTCGGGAGTTTTGTTCGGCAAACCGCATGTGGTAGTACCACTCATCATTGACGCTGAACGGTTTGACGCCGCGGGTGATCGGGTGCTGGGGGAAGTTGGCGAAGTTGCCGGTCCAGTGGGGGTTGACGGACCAGTCAGTTTCGAAGTAGCCGCCGATCCATTTGAGGAATGCATCGCCGGATGGGCCTTTGGGGACCTCGACGCCATAGTGGATGCAAACCATACCGACGCCGCGTTTCTGGATCGCCTGGAGCCGTTCGAGGTGTTGATTGAAGGGATGGCCTCCACCTCCGTCCGCGTAGATCACGATGGCATCCACGTGATCCAGAACGGATTCATCTTTGGGCCAGCCGTCAGTGTGGACGGTCGCTTCGATGCCGATGCTGGCGGCGTTGAGTGCATTGGCGAGGAGCATGGAGCCGGCGCGGTGTTCGTGGGCTCCGTAGCCGTGGCTGGGCCGACCGGCGATGAGTGCAACCTTTTTGGGGGCTGGCAGTTTTTTCAGACGCACGTTTCGGAACTGGACAGTCATTGGTGGGCCGACGTGTGCCTGGAAGGCCAGCAGTCCCACGGCGCGGCGGTCCTGGAGGTCATTGTCGGTCACATCCACGGTCTTCATGCCGTTGATGAAGTGCTGGAAGTGGAAGCCATCGGCGACGACGCGGTACTTGTTCCAGTCTTCTTTTTTGATGGCTTTCTGGATTTCGGCGGAGTCTCCGACGGAGCCTGTGACTTTGACTTCGAACTTACCGTCGTTGCGGAGGAGTTCGGTGGACTGTCCGCGCTGGGCCAGAATGCCACGAAAGGCTTCGCCGTAGAGAATACCGGAGTAGGTATTGCCGGCTTCGAAGTCAGCCTGGTAGCCGCCGATACGCCATTTTCCCGGGAGTTCGAAGCTGCGGTACTGGATGCCGGAGTTTCCGCCGACGATGCGATATTCCAGTTCCAGTTCGAAGTTATCGACTTCTCCGCCTTTCCAGACGATGAAGGTGTTGGCATCGAGTTTGACCTGGTCGCTGGTTTTGCCGGTTATTGCGCCGTCCTGGACGGACCATACCCTGGGGTCGCCGTCCCAGCCACTGAGTGTTTTGCCGTCAAAGATTTCCTGCCAGTCATCGGCATTCAGGGAGTTGCAGGCGGTCAGCGCCAGCAGCAGTCCAAACATCAATCGCCCGGTTCGCATGGTGACTCCATGGTAGTTACGTGGTGAATGCGATCCCGGCGGGACCGCGAGGTGGGAACGATTTCAACCTTCCGTTGTGCGTCCGGCGCGGGTGGAGCCTTCGCCGGCGATGGACTCGCGCATCCGCGTGTCAGCCTGCACGTTTTTGAGCTCGTAGAAATCCAGCAGCCCCAGCTGACCGCTTGAGAAGGCTTCGGCGACGGCGCGGGGGACTTCGGATTCGGCCAGGACAACAGCGGCGCGGTTTTGCTGGATGCGAGCGATCATTTCCTGTTCGCGTGCGCGAGCGGCTGCGCGGCGTTGTTCGGCCTTGGCCTGGGCGACACGCATTTCGGCTTCGGCACGATCAGCAGTGAGTCGCGCGTCGATGTTTTCGCCAACGTCGATATCCGCGATGTCAATGGACACGATTTCGTAGGCAGTTTGCGCTTCCAGTCCCTGTTCGAGCACTGTTTTGGAAATCGAATCGGGGTTTTCAAGAACCAGCTTGTAGGACTTTGTCGAACCGATGGCCTGTACGATGCCCTGACCGACGCGGGCGATGACGGTTTCTTCGGTGGCACCGCCGATGAGCTGTTTAATATTGGTGCGAACGGTCACGCGGGCACGCACGCGGAGTTCGATGCCGTCTGCGGCGACCGCGGACAACGTCCCCTGATTGCGTCGCGGGTCGGGGCAGTCGATGACCTTCGGATTGACGCTGGTCGCGACTGCTTCGAGGATATCACGGCCGGCAAGGTCAATGGCCTGAGCGGTGTTCCAGTCGAGTTCGATGGAGGCTTTATCGGCAGCAATCAGTGCCTTGATCACTTTCTGCACATCGCCACCGGCAAGCACATGCGATTCCATCGCCCGCGTGGGCACTGAGTATTTTTCCAGCAGACCGGCCTGGACGGCCATCATACGGCTGCGGACGATCACTGCAGGATTGACCCGCTTGAGCCGCATGAGCACCATTGTCCAGAGTCCGATACCGGCACGTGTGGCAAGGCTTTGAAGCCAGAGACTGGCAAACTGGATACAGACGACTCCGACGACCAGCAGCACAATCATGAAAAAGATCATGAGGTACCATTGGGTCGGTGTCAGTGCGAGAACCAGCAGATATTGCATGGAAGCCTCCGGAATTGTCACAGGAATCAGACCGCGGGAACTGGGTTTATCCGGGGGGCAGCTCGAAGTCAAGCGCCTGAGCCGTCCGCGGGGAAGAAGAGTCGGTGTCTTTCGCATGGGGAGGAGCCTGAGAATCCGTGTGGGCCGCCAGCTCGTCCGGGCGCAGCGGGCGAACCACGACTCGATTGGAAACGGTTCCGATCACAATCACAGGCGTTCCTGGTTCCACCAGAATTCCCGGTGACTCGGCATGCAGTCGCTGACCATCCACGACAACAAGGCCTCCTGGAGTCATCAGGTTGGCTGCTTTGCCGATTTTACCGATGAGCGACAGTTCTTCAGGCCGAACGAGCGGTTCCGGGGCTGGGGGCTGAAGGACGAGCCGACTGCCCGCGGAGGTCTTGTGCAGAACCACAAAGGCGATTGCGAGGCTGGACGGAATTCCAAAAATCAGCGCCGCAATGTACGTCCAGAAGAACCCGGGATCCCGGCCCCACCAGGCCTGCACTGCCGACCAGAATGAGACGACCAGCGAAATCAAGGCCAGCACCAGAATCATGCCGAGGCTGGGAATGAAAAATTCCAGCCCGAGCAGAAACAGGCCAACCAGCAGCAGCAAAGTCGCCAGGATGCCCGCGTCCGGCATGAAGAATCTCCGACTGAATCGACGTTGAAACCCTGACGTATCATAATTTGTCAGCGCGCGGATTTCGAGCAGTCTTCAGCGGGATTCCTGAGTTGCTCGCTCCGGCAGTCGGTAAAGCAGTCCGACCGGTACCAGCATTACTGCGAGCGTCAGAAACATGGCCCACTGCAGCCGCTGATCTCCTGCCTCGCCGCCAATCAGTCGCAGGATCGCCCCCACAATCCACGAATAAGCGGCTGAAAACAAGATCCCAATCCACGTGGCAAGATTCTGAACGCCGAGCAGCCTGCCTTTGACGTCCGCGGGCGGTGCCTGCTGCAGATACACCTGCACCGGCACCACAAAAATGCCGGCAGCAAATCCGAGCAGCACCATGCTTGCTCGCAGTCCCCATTCCAGCGAATCGGCCACCAGCAGACGCTGCCAGATCGGTTCGGACAAAGCGTCCACCCCCGAGCTCGCCGGCCGCCCCACGACACCTGAACCCAGCAGCCCCACCAGCGACATCGAGACCACCAGCAGCCAGGCGCCGGCGACCGTCCAGCCACCCCCACTCCCCGGACGCCCCAGAAATCCAGCCACCACACATCCAGCGGCGATGCCAATTCCCATGCCCGCCGCCAGCACGCTGGAACGCGTGCTGTTCAGCTCCAGCGTCTGCTCGCCCAGGGTCGTCACTGACATCTGCGTCACACCACCCAAAAACCAAAACAACGCAGACACTGCAATCGCCGATCGCAGCCCGCGATTCGACCACAGGATCTCAGTTACCGAAGCCGGCAGAAAGAAATTCTCGGGGCGAAATCTGAGCGCCGGTTCCGCTGCAGGGACCCCGGGAATCAACGCCGCCGTGAGCGTTCCCAAAACGGCCGGGATCACCGCCAGCAGACTTCCAATCCACAAGCGACCACCGATCTCGTCCAGAGCGATTCCCGCGGCAACCATCCCGAAAATGATCGCCAGAAACGTTGTCATCTGTACGGCACCATTCACCGGCCGCAACTGATCCTCACGGAAGAGCTCCGGCAGGATCCCGTACTTCGAGGGACTGAAAATTGCACTGTGCGTTCCCATCAGTCCAAGCATCGCTATGAGCAGCGTTAACTGTAACTGCTGCGTTAAACCCGGGATCACCAGCAGTGCCAGCCCCAGACACACAATCAGGATTTCAGCGATCTTGCAGCCCACAATGACCGTGCGTTTCGAACAGCGATCACTCAGGAAACCGCCAACCCCGGAAAACAGCACAAACGGCAGCGCAAAGGCTGCCATGGCGATTTCCTTCCACGGCACCGTCATTCCCGCCCCGGTTGATACCGAAGCTGTGACGCACACCAGCAGGACAAGCTGCTTGAAATAGTTGTCGTTGAACGCTCCAAGAAACTGAGCTGTCAGAAAACTGTAGAAAGCCCTGCCGCCGACTCCGTGCTCAGGACGAACAGAGGACACCATTGGGACGCTCGCTGCAGGTTGAATGGAAAAGTCAGGCGAAACCGGTCAGCCAGATGTCCTTTTAGCACGATGGATCAGTTTCGCCCAGACAACCCCGCAGCTTTTTGCCGCGCTCCGTTCAGCGATTCGAAGCACTGGCGGGCCGCCGCGCGGGCGTCATAACCTGGCTGCCCCGATACCTGTCCGCTCACCTCCACACAGACCGGTCCCGTATATCCCAGCTGCTGCAGCAGTGAAAAGTACTTCACGTAGTCCGTCCCACCCGCTCCAGGAAGTAAAAACCGGAACTTTTCCGCTGTTCCCTCGCTGTCCTTGACGTGAATAAAACGTGTCCGAGGAAGCAGTGGCCTCAGCGTTTGCTCAAGGTCCATCCCCTGCAGCTGGAAATGGCTGTAGTCATAAGCGATGTGCAAAGACGGCGACGGGACCTGTTCCAGCAGCCAGAGCAGGCGTTCAGGGGAATTCACCGCGCTGCCGATGTGAGCCTTCAGTGCAATCGCCGTCCCCGCCGACTCCGCTGCTTTTGCCCAGTCCTGCAGTCGGTCCGCCATCAGACTCCGCTGCTCCGGCCACTTCGCAGGGCTGCCGCCGAGTACCGTTTCCAGAATGGGCGGCTG
>Ga0169931_10001616_pt1 | contig 37060 bp, 25 predicted proteins | sample Kivu_15m_20L_FD_129675 | JGI IMG/M metagenome (GOLD analysis project Ga0169931, IMG submission 129675) | Freshwater microbial communities from Lake Kivu, Western Province, Rwanda to study Microbial Dark Matter (Phase II) - Kivu_15m_20L... | ecosystem: Environmental > Aquatic > Freshwater > Lake...
CTGCAAATGGATCAACTTGATCTTCTTCAATTTCATGCCTGGGATTACTCAGATCCATCCTGGATCGAAACGTTGTTCTATCTTGATGAGTTGAGAAAGGAGGGTTTAATCAAAGCGTTAGGGGTGACAAATATGGATACCGTCCATTTGAAAATGGCAGTTGATTCAAATATTCCCATTATTTCCAATCAGATTTCTCATTCGCTTTTTGACCAAAGGGCAGTACAAAGAATGATTCCCTATTGTATTGAAAATCAAATAAAGGTATTGTGTTATGGCACTGTTGCCGGTGGATTTTTTTCAAATAAATGGTTGGGAAAAGTTGAACCAGTCATATCGGAACTGCCTACCTGGTCATTAATGAAATATAAAAGATTTCAGGAGGAGGTATGTGATTGGAATCAATTTCAAACCTTACTGCAGCAGTTGGATGAAATTTCAAAAGAAAGAAACCTTTCATTAGCTCAGCTGGCTTCCCTTTATATAAAAGAGGAATTTAGTTGTAATTCTGTCATTATCGGCGCGAGATTGGGGGAATTGGAACATATCGAAGAAAACCAGCAAATTGGACAGATTAGCCTGGATATGGCATCTAAATTGAAAATCGCTTCGATAATTAATACATTTAAATCTGTTCATGGTGATTGCGGTGATGAATACAGAAATCCCCCTTTTTTAACCGCATCAGGCGATTTGAGCCATCATATTTCAACATTTCCGCCCGCATTTCAGGTGATAGATGAGGGAAATAAACGATATAGTGCTTCCAGTGGTACCGTATGGGAATCTTTTGCCGGTTATTCCCGTGCTGTTAAAAAAGGAAATCAGGTTTTTGTATCAGGTACTACTGCTACGCAGGGTTCTTTGGTCATTGGGGGTAATAGTCCTGATTCTCAAATGCATTTTGTGCTGGATAAAATCGAAGGAGCGCTAAAATCAATGAATGCCTCAATGAAAGATGTGGTGAGAACAAGAATATTTGTTTCAGACATAAATCACTGGGAAGCTATTGCCAGGGTCCATGGAAAACGGTTCGACGGCATTAATCCGGTAAATACCCTGGTAGTAGCCCGATTGATAGGGGAGGAATATCTGGTAGAAGTGGAGGCTGACGCAATCCTCAATAGTTAATGTGAATACGCTTTATTCAGCATATAAGCGGTTTCTTTAAATATATTATTTAGTATAACATATATGTCTATAGGTTATAAAGTAATCTTTGAGAAACAAAGATAAAAATTGGTGTGAAAAGGCAAATATCAAAGAAATGAAAAAATGCAGCCTTAAGTAGTAAGTGCCCCACAAACACTTATCGTTTGTCCGCTGATATAAGCGCCCATATCGGAAGACAAGAAAACACAAACGTCAGCAATTTCAGCAGGTTTTCCGAATCGCTTTAATGGAATATTTGATAAGTAAGCTTCTCTTGTTTTGTCATCCAGTTCATCGGTCATATCCGTTTCAATAAATCCAGGTGCGACGGTATTGCAACGAATATTTCTGGCTCCCATTTCTTTAGCTAATGATTTTGTAAAACCAATAATACCCGCTTTAGACGCTGCATAATTTGCTTGTCCTGCATTTCCGGTCACCCCAACAATGGAACCCATATTTATGATGACGCCATTTTTAGCCTTCATCATTGGTTTTAAAACTTGTTTACAAAGATTAAAAACGGATTTAAGATTTGTTTCAATCACCTTATCCCACTGTTCTTCAGTCATTCTCAATAACAAGGTATCTTGTGTTATACCTGCGTTATTTACTAAAATATCTAACTTACCGAAATCCTCAACTACCTGACTTACCAGTGTTTCAGCAGCATTAAAATTTGATGCATCTGATTGATAAGCCTTAATGGTTATACCTGGAAACGTATTTTCAGCTATTACTTTTTCTGCTTCTGCAGCACTTGATCTGTAAGTGAAGGCAACATGTGCCCCGTGCTCCACAAATCGAGCCACCAATGCAGCACCAATACCTCTTGAACCGCCTGTAATTAAGGCAACCTTATCCTGTAATAATTTCATAACAGCTATTTATTAATACAAAGGTATTAAAATTTCAAAAATAATTTTAAAAAACGAGGAAACTAAATGAACCTTTTTAGTTTCCAGCGTTTATTTTAACATGAATATAACGAAGGAAAATATATTGATGCAGGCTGAAGCCTTTTTTCTAAAATATGGCTTCAGAAATGTAACCATGGATGATTTATGCAAAGAAATGGGTATAAGTAAAAAGACATTATACCATTATTTTCAGACCAAAGATGCCCTGGTGGAAGCTTGCATATTGGGTTACATGGAAAAGGAAGCGGATAAGGTACAACAGATAAGAATGAAGGCTTCAGATCCTGTTGACGCCTTTTATAGTTTATCTAAAAGGGCAAGGGAATCATTAAAGGAAGTTTCACCTTTTGTTATATTCGATTTGCAGAAAAACCATCCTGAAATTTGGAAGAAGTTTGTTAATCATGATTTTGAATGGCAATATAATATGCTGGTTTTCAATTTTCAATCAGGGATTGACCAGGGATTTTACAGACCGGATATTAATCCAGCCAAAGTGGCAAAATTATTTTTATTGCAGTCTGAAGGCATGCTAAGACCCAGGATCTTCGAACCGGAATCTATGGAATTAATCGAGGCCATTACCCTTAGGGATGAGTTATTCCTGCGCAGTATTTGCACTGAATTGGGAATGGTGCGATTAAAAGCGTTGATGGGTCAAAACTCCTAAACCATATTGAAAGATCTCCAACAATAAACACAATGAATAAAATGAACCATTTTTTTAAATCTCGCACCATCTTGCCTGCTTTGGCATTTTTGTTCGTATTTCAAAACCTCCATTTAAAAGCACAGCTTGCCCTGGATTTAAAAACGGCCATGCAATATGCTGTTGATCATAACAGCAAGGTGATGCAGGGGAAACTGGATGAGGCAAAAGGCATGCTGAATGTGGAACAACTACTTTCAACGGGTTACCCACAAATAAATGGAAATGCCCAGTTTGTTTATAATCCTCTCCTTCAGGTTATTTTCTTTCCTGATTTTCTGAATGGAAAACCTGATGATATCAGACCTGTTACTATTGGAACGCACTGGGGATCCAATGCATCGGTAGAAGTAACCCAACTGGTATTCAGTCCTGAATTCAGAGTTGGTTTAAATGCAGCAAAAAAAGCAACCGAATTATATAGAACGCAGGCGGAAGCAACTAAAGAGGAATTAATACTTCAGGTGGCAAAAGGTTATTATGCCGCACAGGCTGTAAAATCACAAAAAGCAAATCTGGAAGCGAATCTGTTCAAAGTTAAAGAATTATTGAAATTAACTAAAGCCCAGGTTGAAAATGGATTAGGTAGAAAAATGGACTCAGATCAATTAAGTTTAACAGCTTTTAATCTTGAGAATCAGCTGAATAATCTTGAAATACAAATTCAGCAACAAATGATTATGTTGAAACTTTCCATGCAAATGCCATTAACTACTGAAATTACGTTAACAGATATTCTTAGTGAATCGGAATATACCCTTCCTGATTTGATTACCCTGCAACCTAATTATAACAACAGAATTGGTATTACACTAATCGAGCAAAATCAAACGCTCAATAAGATTAACCTCGACAGGTACAAGGCTAGTTACTGGCCTACTGCCAATTTATTTGCAAATCTGGCTGCACAGGCCCAACCCAGGAATTTTAGTGATTATTTAAGTTCAAATTCATGGGCCAGCTTTAGTTCTGTTGGTTTAAGGCTTCGAGTACCTATTTATGACGGTGGTTTTAGAAAGTCACAGGTGGAATCGGTTAAAATTGATATTAAAAAAGGGGAGGAAGATAAAAAACAGTTGCTTTCTCTTTATGAAGCTCAATTTGAGCATGCAAAAAAAACACTCGAATCAAATTTGAATAATTTGAATCCATTAAAAAGAGCAAGAGCGCTTGCTGAGGAAATGTACGGACTAAGCCAGCAAAGGTATCAGCAAGGTCTCGCCCCTCTGACGGAAACCTTAAATGCAGAGACTACCCTGCGTGAGGCAAAAAATAACGTTTTATCTGCCTTGTTTCAAGTTAGACTGGCTGAACTTGATCTCCTTCATGCTAATGGTCAATTAATGAAATTTTTACAATAATTCACCCAAACATTACATAAAAACATGAAAAAAGGATTTAGCATTTTAATCATCCTACTCGTTGTTGCGGGAATTTTTTCCCTGATAGGATGGAAATTAACTGAGAATAAAAAGAAAATTGACAGCTCTGCTGCAAAAGCTCAGATTAGAAACACTACGGTTATGGTTTCTACCATCTTTCCACAAATGACGGAAATGAAAAAAGATTTTGCTGCCAATGGCGCTTTCAGAGCTTTCAAAGAGGTTCCAATTATTTCAGAAGCTGCTGGCAGGGTTACTCAGGTTAATTTTGAAAATGGTAAACAAGTTCAGGAGGGAAATATTTTGGTTACTATTGATGCTGATTTGTTGTTGAATCAACTGGCTCAGGTGAAATTCAATATGGAAAAGGCTAAAAAAGATGTTCAGCGATTAACCAATTTATTACCTGTCGGTGGTATTTCTCAACAACAACTGGATGATGCTATTCATGCACAGGAAAATTTGAAATTTCAGCAGATTACCCTTGAGAAACAACTTTCATTTTCAAAAGTTAAAGCGCCATTAACGGGAACCATATCCAATAAAATGGTAGAAAAGGGTTCCTTCATAACCCCACCAATGAAACTTGGGGATATCGTTCAAACCAGTAAGTTATACTTTCAAACTTATTTAACGGCAGAACAAATTTCTTTTATTAAGGAAGGTTTTGTTGCCGAGATTCAGGCTGATGCAATGAAAGACCTGGCTATAAAAGGTATCATCACTTTGATTGATGTAAAAGCAGATCCTTCCAGACGGTATCTGGTTGAACTCCTGGTGGTAAATCCCGGTAAATTAAGACCAGGAATGACTGGTCAGGTTTCCTTTGGTAATATGGCTTCCACTGAGGTTTTAGCTATCCCCAGAAGTTGCTTGGTTGGCAGTTCAAGAAATGCCTCAGTATATGTCATTGAAAATGGAATGGCAAAATTAAGACCAGTTCAAGTAGGCATACCATCAGGTAATTTAATACCCGTTTTGGGAGGAATATCCAGTACGGATGAAATTGTACTCACCGGACAAATAAATCTGGTGGATGGTGCCCCCGTAAATGTTAAAAACAAGTAAGGAATTTCATTTCAATCATTCAAAAGAAAATTCATGTCATTAACTGAAATTGCCATAAAAAGGCCATCTCTGATCATCGTACTCTTTGTTGTATTGATTGTTTTGGGCCTGTTTAGTTATACTCAACTGAGTTATGAACTGATTCCAAAGTTCGAAGCACCTATTTTAACTGCTACCACTGTATATCCGGGGGCAGGTCCAATGGAGGTTGAACAGAGTGTAACCAAAAAAATTGAAGATGCTCTTTCCGGTCTGGCAGGGGTAAGCAGTATTCGTTCTACCTCCAGGGAAAACATCTCTTCTGTCATCATTGAATTAGCTCAGGATGCAAATGTGTCAGAAAGTTTGCAGGAAGCCCAGCGTAAAATAAATGAAATTCAACCTACATTTCCCAGGGATTCAAAAGTGCCTGTACTTGGAAAATTTTCAAGCGATGAATTTCCCATTATGAATATCGGAGCAAAAAGTAAGCTCGATGCCGGTGCTATGTTTGATCTTGCAAAAAATAGAATTGTACCTCTTTTAAGCAGTATAGAAGGAGTAGCAAGAGTTACCATCGTTGGCGGTCAGGAAAGAGAAATACGCATCAATGTCAACAGACAACAGCTGGAACAAAGAAAGCTTAGTATTCTTCAGGTTCAGCAAGCCATTCAATCGGCGAATCTGGATTTTCCAACGGGGAAAATCAAAAATCAGGATGAACAGATTACCATTAGACTGGCAGGAAAATTAGATGCGCTGGCGCAACTGAAAGGTATTATCGTTTCAAATAATCCATTAACAAATAGTCCCGTTTATTTAAGTGAGATAGCTGAAATTGAAGACGCAACAAAGGAACCTACCGATTTAAGTCGTCTGAATAGTGTTTCCGGACTAGCCTTTCTCATTCAAAAACAATCCGATGCCAATGCAGTGGCAGTAAGTGAAGGAGTTATAAAGGAAATGGAGGAGCTTGAAAAATTATATGCAGGCGATGAACTTACTTTTGGCATTGCAAATAATTCTTCGGATTTCACCATTGAAGCCGTAGATGCAGTTATTGACGATATTGGTCTGGCTGTAATACTGGTCGCCGTCATTATGTTACTTTTTTTACATAGCTTTAGAAATGCACTGATTGTTATGGTAGCAATTCCTGCATCTTTAATCACGACGCTCATTTTTATGTATGCCTTTAATTTTACCTTTAACCTCATGACGTTGCTGGCCATGTCTCTGGTTATCGGTATTCTGGTTGATGATTCCATCGTGGTACTTGAAAATATATTCAGACACCTCGAAATGGGTAAAAACAGAAGACAAGCTGCATTTGATGGAAGAAATGAAATTGGATTTACAGCCCTTGCCATTACCCTGGTGGATGTTGTGGTGTTTTTTCCAATTGCCCTTACCGGCGGTATTATTGGAAATATAATGAAACAATTTGCATTGGTTGTTGTGATATCAACCCTTGTTTCCTTGCTGGTTTCTTTTACTTTAACACCTATGTTAGCTTCCAGATTTTCAAGACTGGAACATTTCAATAAGAAAACAATAGGTGGCTTTATTTTAATTAGTTTTGAAAATGCAATTTCAAGTCTCACCGCAGCCTATGTGAAGCTCCTAAAATGGGCTTTAAGAAAATGGTGGGCTGTATTAGGATTGACCACCATCATTTTTCTGGCTTCTTTTCAACTGATAAGTGGCGGTTTCATTGGAACGGCCTTTATTTCAAACAGTGATAGGGGAGAGTTTATTATTAAACTTGAATTACCAAAAGAAGCCACCCTGGAACAAACCAACCAGGTTGCATTGAATGCAGAAAAGTATCTGGTGACAAAAAAGGAAATAGTCAATATTTTTACTACAGTTGGTAGAAGCTCCGATTTTATAGGAAGTTCTACGCTTTCAAACCTTGCTGAAATTCAGGTGAAAATTATTCCAGCCACGCAAAGAAATGAATCCACAGATTTCTTTGCCAGAAATATAAAAATGGAATTGGAAAAACAATTGGTTGGGGTAAAAGTAAATTCCAGTCAGGTTTCTTTCTTTGGAGGTGCCGATCAATCGCCAATTCAGGTGATTGTGAGTGCTGCAGATTTGAAGAAAGTGAAGGATTACGGAGATAAAGTCCTTGATTGGGTTCGAAATACACCTGGAGCAATGGAAGCTGACATGAGTTACAAAGAAGGTAATCCAGAAATTAAAATTGATGTTGATAGGCTAAAAATGGCAGAATTAGGCCTCAATTTACAAATTGTCGGAGCCACTATGCAAACTGCTTTTGCTGGAAATACCGATACAAAATTCAGGGATGGAAATTCGGAGTACGATATTAATATCAGATTTGATGCTTTTGACAGAAATAATGAAGAAGATGTCAGAAATTTACTATTTGTTAATCAGCGCGGTGAACAGGTCAAATTATCCCAATTTGCCAATATTACAAGTTCAACAGGTCCAAGTTTGCTGGAAAGAAAAGACAGAATTCCATCTTTGGTCGTTTCTTCTAAAATTTTAGGTCGTCAATCCGGAGATATTGGTGTAGATATTCAAAAGAAAATTGCAGAAAATCCTCCTCCGGTAGGTGTTTTTATTTCGTATGACGGTGATTTAAAAGCGCAATCTGAGAGTTTTGGTAGCCTGGGTTTAGCATTTGGTGCATCCATTTTATTTGTTTATCTCATTATGGTGGCATTATACAATTCATGGGTGAGTCCTTTTGTGGTACTTTTCTCAATTCCGGTTGCTATGGTTGGTGCCTTTCTGGCCCTGGCACTTTCAATGAGTACCCTCGATATTTTTTCTATTCTTGGTATAATCATGCTGGTAGGTCTGGTTGGCAAAAATGCTATACTCCTTGTCGATTTCGCCAATCAACGAAAGGAGGAGGGCTACAGGATTATCAGATCAATTCTGGAGGCAGGTGCACTTCGTTTGCGTCCCATCATAATGACTACAGTGGCAATGGTTTTTGGTATGCTTCCAATTGCTTTGGCCAAAGGTGCTGGTGCTGAGTGGAAAAATGGTCTGGCATGGGCTTTGATAGGTGGTTTGACAAGCTCTATGTTGTTAACTTTACTGGTCGTTCCTGTTGTTTATTTCCTTATGGAAAAAGCCAGAAAATGGACCAACCGGCTTTTTGGCGCCGATAAACCTTCAACGGATATCATAGTAATCAGGGAGAATAAATCTGAGTTTATTTAATAAATTCAGTTTATGATTATATATCGGGTGTGGTGTACTATATTTGTTCCCCACACCTTATATTTTGTGGCTCTTTTAATTATTGATCTGTATTAATGAGTAAACATATTTCCTTTTTTAAGGAAGCCATCAAAGACTGGCGTTCCACTGGTTCGATTGTCCGGAGTTCACCTGAACTCATAAAAAAAATGATTCAGCCTATACCTTTCGATGAGGTAAATCTAATTGTTGAACTGGGAGCAGGGCAGGGATGTATCACAAAGGCGCTGGCAGATTCGTTGGTAAAAGATACTCATTTGCTTGCTTTTGAATTAAATGAGCAATTTCTGAATGAGCTTTCTGATCTGGAAAATGAAAAGGTAAAAATTATCAATGGTGATGCATTAAATTTACTCACCTATGTTAAAAGAGAATCGGTGGATGTAATTATTTCAAGTCTGCCACTTGCCAATTTTCCCCCGTCCCTAAAGAAGGATATTCTCCGGCAATGTTATGAAGCTTTGAAACCAAATGGTCTTTTCATTCAGTTTCAATACTCCTTAATTGATTTTAAGTTACTTAAAAATCTATTTTCATCTGTTAATCGCAAATTTACGCCATTAAATTTACCTCCTGCTTTTATCTATATCTGCAAGAAATAAAGAAGACAACGTAGTTTTATTTTTAATTCACATCTTTCATACTTAACTGGACTCTTTTTCTGGCATAGTCTATTTCAACAATTCTTACCGTTACTTCCTGATTTAGTTTTACTACCTCTGAGGGATTTTTAATAAATCTGTTGGCCATCTGGCTGACGTGAACCAGTCCGCTCTCTTTAATACCTATGTCAACGAATGCGCCAAAATTCGTTATGTTGTTCACAATTCCCTGTAAAACCATGTCTTTACGCAAATCATCGATAGTGTGAATACCGTCTGCAAAAGAAAATGCTTTTGCTTCACCCCTTGGGTCAAGCCCTGGTTTATTTAATTCTTTAAGAATATCATTTAAAGTAGGTAAGCCAACTTTTTCTGATACATAATTATTTAATTTTATCTGTTTTCTAATATTTGATTGCCGGATCAATTCATCAATAGAACAACCAAGGTCTTTGGCCATCTTTTCCACAATAGGGTATGATTCAGGGTGTACCGTTGTATTATCAAGGGGATGTTCTCCATTCCGGATACGTAAAAAGCCAGCGGCTTGTTCAAATGCTTTTTCGCCCATTCTGGGCACCTTTTTAAGTTCCTTTCTGGCTTTAAAAGGACCATTTTCAGTTCTGTAGGTCACAATATTTTGAGCCAGGGAGGGGCCCAATCCTGAAATATAGGCTAATAAATGTTTGGAGGCGGTATTTAAATTTACACCTACACGATTGACACAACTGACCACTACGCGGTCAAGACTTTCCTTTAATTTTGGTTGATTTACATCATGCTGATATTGCCCTACGCCAATTGATTTTGCATCAATTTTGACAAGTTCAGCCAGTGGATCCATCAGTCTCCTGCCTATGGAAATAGCACCCCGAACTGTCAGATCCTGATCTGGAAATTCCTCTCTGGCTGCTTCAGAAGCGGAATAAATTGAGGCACCTGCTTCATTTACACTGAAAATGGAAATGGGATGTTTTTGAGGTAAACTCCGGCAGAAATCCATACTTTCTCTGCCCGCTGTACCATTTCCAATCCCAATAGCCTCAACATGGTGTTTTTCTATTAAATGTAGTATCGTTTTAGATGCACCGGCCAAATCATTCTGTGGTGGATGAGGGTAAATTGTTGTATTTTCCAATAATTCTCCACTGGCATTCAGAACTACTATTTTGCATCCGGTTCTAAAACCGGGATCTATACCAAGCACTACCTTCTGACCCAATGGAGCTGATAATAACAATTGCCTTAAATTATCTGAAAACACATCAATGGCAGCTAAATCTGCTTTTTCTTTTGATAATTGCCTGAATTCAGTTTCAATAGAAGGACTTAACAAACGCTCGTAACTGTCCTTTACCGCTTCTTTTACTTCGTTTGCTGCAAGATTATTCTTTTTAACATGCAATTTCTCAAGTGCGGTAACAGCCATTTCTTCATCAGAAGGAATAATCATAACCCTTAAAATACCTTCCTCTTCTGCTCTTCGAATTGCTAATATCCGATGTGAGGGACATTTACTTAAGGGCTCAGAAAAAGCATAATAATCTTTATATTTTATACCTTCCTCTTCTTTCCCTTTAGCTACTTTTGCCTGAACAACTGCTGTTTCGGTAAAAATATGACGCATCAAATTCCGCGAGTTAATATCTTCACTAACCATCTCGGCAATGATATCGCGGGCTCCCTGTAAAGCAGCCTGAACATCAGGTACATTTTCATTTAAAAACGGGACAGCCATTTCCTCAGGTGAAAGACGGATGTCCTGACTATAAATAGATAAGGCGAGCGGTTCCAGTCCATATTCCCTGGCAACACCTGCTTTTGTTTTTTTCTTCCTTTTGTAAGGTAGATATAAATCTTCAAGGTCGGTCAATTGCATGGTTGCCATAATTTTAGACCTTAACTCATCGGTAAGTTTCCCCTGTTCTTCAATAGACTTTAAAATGGTATCCTTGCGCTTGTCCAGTTCTTCGAGCCTTTTCCACTCTTTTTGAATATCTGAAATTTCAACCTCATCCAGTGATCCGGTGGATTCTTTTCTATACCTGGCTATAAATGGAATGGTTGAACCTTCAATGAGTAATTGAAGCGTATTTTTGACACTTTGAAGTGAAATTTGTAAATTGGACGCTATTAATTTGCTATATGTCTCCATGCACATTTTTTTGGATGGCAAATTTAACTTATAATTCTACTTATTAAAACATGATATATATATTCGTGGTAATTGAAATACATAATATGATGATAACTGCGTTATTCCCTAAATTTTAAAATGAAGAATTTTAATTATTTTTTTTTATTTCTTTTTTTTGTGAAACTATCAGAAACCTGTGGTTTCGCTCAGGATTCTTTATTTGTTTCATTTCCAAATGGTATAAAAACACACTTAATCCTTGAAAATTCAGGTGTAATCCCCCCGGGTTTACAAAACAAATTCTCCTCTGTTACTGCCTTCAAGGCAAAAAGCAGACTTTTTCCAAAGACTGTTTTCAGGCTTCTTAGCATAGATGACCTTTGGGAAATATATATGATTAAAGGAGATACAATAACTAAAATTATAAATAATAAAGATGGAATCTGGGAAATAGAGACAGCGGATGATTTTAAAGATCACTTGAACTGCATCACAAAAGCATCTCCATCAGGGAAGGATTTATCTAAATCTTTCCAATCATTTCCTGATGATACCCTTAGAATCTATAGGCTGGCGTTAAGTGCTACTGGAGAATTTTCCGATTTTCATGGGGGTAATCAAATAAAAGTTTTTGGGGTGATGGTAAGCATGGTAAATCTTATCAACGCAGTTTTTGAAAGAGATCTGGGTATTCGGTTTACATTAATTGAAAGAAATGATGATCTCATTTTCCAGTATGCCAACGCTGATCCGTTTAATCTGGGAAATGAAAGTGCCCAAAATCAGGAACTTCTGGATCGCCTGATAGGCAATGATCATTATGATATCGGACATGTCCTGGGTGGATTAAAGTCAGTTAGTTTTGGCAAAATAGGTAGTATTTGTCAATCAGGAAAAAAGGGTATGGGTGTCTCTTCATCGCTTATTCCAGATGGTGTTTCATTTATTTTTGATTATTTTAGCCATGAGCTGGCTCATCAACTGGGCGGAAATCATACGTTTAACAGCATTATTTGCAATAATCAGCGAAATCCTTTAAGTGCATGGGAGCCCGGGTCAGGCATTAGTATTATGGGGTATCCGGGTTTATGCGCATCTGATAATCTATCCTTCCATGTTTTACCCCATTTTCATAGTGGCAGTGTGGAAGAAATTGGGCGAAACCTGAAGCTTAATAATGATAAAACATGCGGAAGTAAAATTCCTATGAAAAGAAGTAAGGTTGGAAAGCTTGTTTTAGCAGATAATCAGCTTCCTTTAAATACTCCTTTTATTTTACAGCCGGAAATGGATCATGTCGGAGATTGGTATTCCTGGGAATCTATCGACCTGGGCGAGGCTTTACCATTAAATGAGATTAAAGGAAGTAGTCCCAATATAAGACTGAATGTACTGAATCAGTTCGCAACCCGATCTTTTCCCAGACTGGATTCTTTAGTAAAATCTTCTGCTGAACCTGGTGTTCTGCTTGCTGATTATGAAAGAACGATGAATTTGCGTTTGACTATAAGAGATTCCATCAAAATGGACTGGCAAACGCTAGCCCTTCAGGTAAATGCCAGTGCAGGTCCTTTTCTGGTGACTTCTCCCTCAGAAGATATTATAAATACGGGAGAAAAACCAATTGTAGTTGAGTGGAATCCAGCCGGGACTTATTTACCCCCTTTAAATACTCGGGTTGTAGATCTATTTCTTGTCGATGTTTTGAATCCTGATAGTTTCATTTATTTACTGAAAATGGTTCCAAACGTCGGTCGATATATGATATATTTACCTCTAAACCTTCCTGCATCTACTTATCGAATGGGTGTAAAAGGGTCTGACAAACTTTTTTTTAATCTAAGTCAGGGTAAAATCGTTTTTCAAAAAAACGAAAATATTTTTTTGAATCCTGTTTTTAAGGAACCCTCTGTTAGTTGCGGCAATCAGCTTTTTTTTAACTGGGATTTATCTGCTATTCCTTCCAGATATTTTCCTCTGAACATTAAAATCCAGGATCTTCCGGGGTGGACCTTCAGCTGGAAAGAAATCATTTTAGCTGTCCCCGGGAAAATAAGCTGGCGGGTCAGTAGTGATGAAAACATATTAAAACCAGTTTTTAAGTCAGTAAACCTGGAGGTCGCATCAAGCAATAAGGTTTACACCTACCCAATTGAATGGGGATTGGCTTCAAAAAATGATATTAACTTGCAACCTGTTAGTCCGGTTGAAAAATCAGAAATTTATGCTGTTAACGTCCTGTTTTCCTGGAAAACCGATCAAAAGGCAGATTGGTATCAGGTTGAAATAGCTGAAAATGATAAATTTGAAAGCTTATTAGATACGATTATTACTACCCGGAATGAAGCCTATTCAAAGATGCTGTTTAAACCGGGAAAAACATATTTCTGGAGGGTAAAATATAACCAGGTTTTATGTGGCGCCGGATTTTCAGCATCATTTTCATTCAACACAGCAAATGCCGTGTGTAATCCTATAAAAACATCAGATTCCTTACTTTTAAATCAAATTCCATTCCGTCAGTCAAACCTGTCCATTACTCAGATGGGAATTATTTCTTCGATAACTGACCTTTGGCTGAGGCTGAGAATATCTGATTGGGAAAAAGTTAAAATTTTTCTTAAAGCTCCCTCAGGAAAACGGGTACAACTATTTTTCCCTACTTCCTGCTTGCAGTCAGGTCAATGGAAATTCCTCTCCTTTAAAAGTAATCTGATTCAATCGGATCCTTGTATTTTGTCAGATACTTTGTTTATACCGGCAAGTTTTACCACCTTGGAGGGTGAAAAATTAAACGGATTATGGCAGCTTTTATTCGAAGGTGTTAATCAGGAAGGTGTTATTGGAGCCTGGGGCATGAACATTTGTTCCATTGATAGAATTACCTCCTTTGATGAAACCCTGATGGAGGAAGAAGCCACGCTTGTTTTCCCTAATCCTGGTGGAAATCAGTCTATTCTTTTTTCTTTTAAAATTAAAAATCAGGCAAATATTTATTTAAGAGACATGCTTGGCAATAAAATAGGAGCGTGGAAGAAGGAATTTATGGAAGATTCTTTACAAATTTCCAGACTGGATAAACCTGGTGGCGTCTATTTTTGGGAAATAATTTACGACAACGAAAAAAGAGAATTACTGAAATGGATTTTACAGAAATAAAAAAGGGAGGAGTAAAAAAGATTACTCCTCCCTGTTTAAATTTAAATTCGGTTAGTTATTGGAAACAAGTCTGATAATCGGTTTTTGAGCTGCAACCGATGATGCATTGCTTCCTCTGGCTACAATAGTGTATTTTTTTCCTCTTACCAGATTTAAATTACTTAAGGTACTCAGTGCAGCAGTTTTACCTTTCTCTCTGATTATAATGGTAAAGCGGGTTGAACCAGGTTGTTCAAAAGCCTGAAAATTTTCCTTTCCTGTACTTCTTAAAGCAAAATTAGCTGCAACCACATTATTTACCACAAATTCAATGCCTGCTGCTGGTCCGTCGGTTAAAGCACTGACAAACCGGATATATGTTTTTTCCGGATCCGGAATAGATAGATCATCCTGTGAAACAAAAAAATCATATTTTCCGCCTGTACCCAGGGCATGAACCGTATAGTAAGTATTATCTGCTAAATTTAAGTCGGTACTTAAATTTACTTCAGGTGTCGTGGCAGTTGCAGGAACAGTAACCTTCAGTTTGGCTGAGCCTGAAGGTATAACGGCATAATCAATAATTGGAAAAAGATTTCCATAGGTCACTAAACCAGGGTTACCCACTGTAGTCAGAACGCCGGAAATAATTTTATCATTGATTGAAGCGACAACTCCCGGAACATCTGGAGCTGCATGAAATAATTTAACCCTGGCACCATTTGTTGCAGGAGTGACGTTACGCAGGAAATTAAATTCTTCCCCACAGGAACCCATTGCGAATACACTGGCAAATAAAAGGGCATTCCATATATATTTTAATTTCATAATATTATATTTTAAGGTTGAACAAACCAGAGTGGTTTAGTATGATAGTCAGGTAAATCAGCACCGAGACCTCGCAATGTTGCCAGGTTCCAGACGTACTCTGAGTTATATCTGGGACGAACCCTTTGTGCAAATTTTCCGCTATTATCAGGATAAAGGCTGGTTGGGAATGATATGCTTTTATAAATTTCAGTGCTGTAATTATACCTTCTCATATCTACCCAGGTTTCAAGTGCTCCCTGGCCATAAAGGGCGATATATTTTTGGAGCAATATATCACTTAAGGTTAAATCGGCTCCTGATTTTGGAATTGCTGTACTTGCCAGATATGCATCCCGGTTTGCTGCTGTTACACCGACAAAATCAAGAGCGGAACTAACGCCAGCTCTGAAAGCTGTATAAGCGAGCGATTTATCTCCTTTTTTAAAGGCCGCTTCTGCTTTAATAAATTGTAATTCCGGATAAATGAGAATTGCGTGAGGTGCATTATCATTAAATATCCAACGACCAGTTGCTGGTATAGTTCCAAGGCCTCCCCAAAGATTTGGTATTCTATTAGTTCTTCCTGCAATATTATTTGGATCGCCTGATGCCGGTGCAACGCCCCTGAAAACATTGTCAGGGCTTGCTGTAAACATTATAGGTAATCGCGGATCTTTAACACCAGCAAAAGCGGTGCCATCCAGTAAAGAAATGATGTAAGATGATTGAACAAAACTACCCATATTATTTCTGAGAGTACCATAAAAATTGGCATCTCCGGAATTAGTCCCAGCGTGGGGAACCATAAAATTATCTGCATTGCTGCTAAATGATTTATCTACATATTCAATTACCTTGTCTGGACTAAATCCTGATTTGTTTGATAAATGAATCGCATTTCTGGCCAGGTTTGCATAAATGAATTTCTTCCATTTATTGACATCTCCTTTATAAACAATGTCACCCCTTGACAAGGAAGCTGAATATCCTGATTTATTCAAATCATCTAAAGCTTCATTAGATAATCTGACGACTTCAGCATATACATCCTGTTGAGAATCGTATTCAAAAACATACCTGTTAGGTTCCCATGCCTGTTTTAAAATCATTTCACCATGCAAATCTGTTGTGGACTGCCAGCTCCAGGCACGAATTGCTTTTGCTGCCCCGACATAGTCCCATTTATTTTTTGCTACCCCATCACTAATAATCAAATCTATATTAGTACCAATTGACCAGTAATGAGAGCGCCATTTTTCGCCACAAGCATCTGAACCGGGAGCAAATCCATGTCTGTCCCACGCATTTCCTGAAGAAACCCAACCCCAGTATTGTACATATTGTCCGATGTATCGGGCATCCCAGGCATCTCCTCTTACCATTTGTGAAAAAACAGGAGGGAGTAAGGCAAAACCTTCAGCAACCTGAGGGTTACTTGGGTCCTGATTGATATCAAAATAAGATTCGCAACTACTGCTTAAAAAGAGTAAAAAAGCGAATGGATATAAAATTCTTTTCATTTTTTTATAATTTAAAGCGTTATCCGAATACCACCAGATATCGTTCTGGGCAATGAAATAGTTCCAAAATCGAATCCGAAAGCACCAACTCCCCGGGTTGTTGCTGAATTTCCATTTACATTTGGATCCGCACCGGTATAATTGGTCAGTAACCATAAGTCAGTTCCACTTACAAATACCTTCGCACTTTTGAATAATTTACTTCCCTTTAACATCGCAGCTGGAATTGTATAATTGATGGAAACATCCCTCAGACGAATCCAATTAATGTCTTCTTCAACAAAATCAGATTCCGGTGCTGCACTAAAAAAGTCACTTCGGGTTAACGGGGTAACCTGAATGGTGTTTTTAGTTGGATTTTCTGTGTTTTCTCTGCCATCTCTTAATACCCCGTTGAAAATATATGGCTGAGAGCGATCGGCTAAGTTGGTGCTTAAGCCTCTCTGGAATAAGAAGCGTTCCGTACCGTTATACACATCCCCTCCTTTGCGGATATCCAGCAGGAAGGAAAGACTGAAATCTCCAATCCGGAATTCATTAGTCAAACCAATGGTAAAATCTGGATTACGGTCACCAATAGGTAAGAAATTAGTATTGATAACCGGTAAACCGTTGGAAGGATTAATTAAAATTTCTCCTTTTTTGTTCCTTAAATAACTATAGCCACCTATCGCGGTGGCACTACCCAGACCTCTCTGATTATAATCCAGATTTACTCCCGGGTAGAAACGGGCTAAATCCAATACAAAGGCACTGGCTCTTGCATTCCCATATAACCAGGTATCGGAATTGTAAAATTCAGCCTGATCAGCCGGAAGATTTTCAACTGAAGTTGTAAATGTCGTGAAATTCAGGAGGATATCCCACTGGACATTCTTTTTCTTAACAGGTGAAAGCGACAACTGAACTTCAAAACCCTGATTGGAGAAGGTTCCTCCGTTAACAAGTCCAAAAATGAATCCGGTACCGTAACTTAAACGTTGAGAGACTATCTGATCAAAACGGGTGTTTTTAAAATAAGCAAAATCAATACCTATTCGGTTTTTAAATAGTTTTAATTCTGTTCCAAATTCATAGCCCTGTGTACGTTCAGGTTTCAGATTAGGATTTCCACCAAAGAATCCAAAAGCAAATCCTCCTCCGGTGGTAGTTTGAGGAGCAAGGGCCGGCAATATTTTGTAAGGGGGTGCATCTTTACCTGTTTGAGATAAGGTAGCCCTTAATTTACCATAGCTTAATACGTTGGAATTATTAAAAAAGGGTAGTTCGCTGAAAATAAAACTTAGTCCTGTAGAAGGATAAAAGAAGGATCTGTTGGCAACCGGGAGGGTGGAAGACCAGTCATTTCTCGCTCTTACATTAAAAAACAAGATATCCTTGTAACCCAGATCGAAGGTTCCTAATAAACTGAGTAACCGCTGTCTGGTAATTGTTAATTTATTCCGCTGTGTCGTTGGATCTGTGTTGTTTATACTATTGTAATTCGGAATATACATTTTTTCTCCTCTAACTGAGGTAACTTCATAATTTCTGTCATCAAGAGATCCGCCAAAAGTTAAAGTAGCTTTAAAATCACCAAAGGTTTTTTTTGCGGTAGTGAGCAGGTTCCCATTCATAAGCAATGAATTTTCATTATAGGACTCTATGACACCTTTTCCTGTTATTCCATAGATTGATTCGGGGTGTAACAGGGTATTACCTATTGTTGAATAAGCATCAATACCAAATCTTCCCGTTATATTTAACCATTTGTACGGGTCATACATTACACTAAAATTGCCAATAGTTCTTTTATTTCTGGTTTGATTTTTATTGGCGTAAACGTTGAATAGTGGATTATCCTGTTCTGTTGTACTTTGAATAAGTTGTCTTCTGGTTCCATCAGGTTTCAGGAAAACACTGGCATCATCATAAAAAGGCCAGGACAATAAGCTAATCAGGTAACCATTGGCACCTCTCTGTGGAGCGGTTGTATTTGAGTTTACAAAATTTAAAGAACTACTCGTACTTAGTTTATCTGAAATTTTTGCCGTTGTACTTAAGCGGACAGAGATTCTGTTGAAGTCATTTGTCGGAACGACCCCTTTCTGATCAGTGTACGCAGTTGATAAGCGGTAACTTAAGCCTGCATTTCCACCTTCAAATCCTAAATTATGAGTTTGGGTAAAACCATCTCTGAAAAATGCATCAATATTGTCAAATTTCGGTGTAGAAGCGGGTAATTTAGGCCCGAAAAATGAGGAAGTGGTTGGGTCGGCAGAACCATTAAATCCTCTTGCATAATCGCTATTATAGGTGGGAAATCTGTACAAATGCTCATTTCTGAACAGATTATCATAACTTATTTTTCCTTTTCCTGCACTTCCTTTTTTAGTAGTAATGATAATGGCACCTGAGGAAGCATCAATGCCATACAAGGCAGCCGCTTCAGGTCCTTTAAGAACAGTTATGGATTCAATATCAGCAGGATTTATGTCACCAGCTCTGTTCTGATAATCGTTAGCTCTGTTGGGTTGATTAGATACCAGCGCTCCCTGATTAAAGGTACGATTATCAATTGGTAAGCCATCCACAACAAATAAAGGCTGGTTATTTCCATCGATAGAACTTGGACCTCTTAACTGCACCGCAACAGAAGAACCAGCCTGACCACTGGTTGGTGTCATATTCAGACCAGCAACCCTTCCCTGAAGAGATACGATAAAATTATCCCTTCCTGTATTCTGCAGGGCCTCTCCTTTGACTTCCTGAATGGAATAAGCGAGTTTCTTTTTTTCTTCCTTTATACCCAGTGCTGTAACCACAATTTCTCCCAATGCAGTTGCTTCAGCGTTCAACTGAACGTCTAAGACTGTTTCATTTGTGATTTTAATTTCTTTTGGTTTATAGCCGGTGTAGGAAAATCTGAGCGTTTGACCGGACGATACCTCTAAACTATAGGTACCATCTAAATCTGTAACGGTTCCGACACTGGTCCCAACTACTAACACAGTTACACCAATCATTGGACTGTTGTCATCTGCATCCGTAATCGTTCCTTTTAATTGCCGGTTTTGTGCAGCTAATCCAGCATGGCTTAGCATAAGAACCAGCAAAAAAACAACTGATTTCAGTAATTTACTTTTCATTCTGTATGTAAATAGGTTAATAAATAGATTGAACCAGTTAAATAATATTTAACTGGTAGGAAAAATCCGTTTCAGATGAGTAAAAATCCAATATTACAAAAAATTGAAAATTTACCAGGTTTGTATAGGTGTTTTAAAATTTATCACTTAATTCCATCCGTTTCATATAATTCTTCAAACTCTCCATTGGCCTTGTTATAGCGACTCTCCCTGAACGGACAAATTCAAATATACCATATTTTTTAAATTCTTCCAACAAAGCCTCTGTTTCTATGGCCGTTCCTGTTTTTTCAAACACAATAAACTCAGGATCTATCTCCAGTATTCTAACATTATATTCCCTAACAAATTTCTCTACCTTCAGGGTTTCGCCGAAAATAGAGGCAGGAATTTTGTAGAGGGCAATTTCCTGATAAATTATTTCGTGTTTTTCGTAATAAAAAGCTTTTAGTATATCTACCTGTTTATCAAGTTGCGCCACTAATTTTTTAACCATTTCCTCCGTGGTTAAAACAACGATTGTAAATCTATGTATGCCTGGGAGGGAAGATTTCGAGGTGTTCAGACTTTCAATATTAATATGTCTTCTGGTGAAAATGGAAACTACCCTCGAGACCATTCCTGTTTGGTTTTCTGAAAAAACCGATAAGGTGAATTCTTTTTTTTCCATTACTATTTTTTCAGATTTGGTTCCAGTACAATTTCACCTACCCCGGCCCCACTTGGCACCATAGGAAATACATTGTCCTCAGTTTCAACAATTACGTGCAGAAGATAAGGACCAGGATAATTCAACATTTCACGGACGGCCTCTTTTAATAAACCTACCTCTTCAATTTTTTTTCCGGTAATACCAAAACCCTCTGCAATTTTTAAAAAGTCAGGATTTTGTAATGCTACAGAAGAGTAACGTTTGTCGTAGAATAACTGCTGCCATTGTCGAACCATTCCCAGAAAATTATTGTCCAGCAATACTATTTTTACAGGCATTTTCCATTGATGAATCATACCTAATTCCTGAAGTGTCATCTGGAAACCACCATCTCCTATAAAGGCAACTACTGTTTTATCGGGTTGAGCATATTGAGCACCAAAAGCAGCGGGAAGTCCGAATCCCATAGTTCCTGCTCCACCGGAGGAAACCCATTGATTGGTTGATCTGAAGGTGTAATATCTTGCTGCCGCCATTTGGTGTTGCCCAACGTCCGTAGCCACAATTGCCAAACCATCTGTCTGGTCAGAAATTTCCCTGACGACCATGCCCATCCGCATTTTTCCCTCTTCGGAAGGGGATAAATCCCTTTGAATAACTTTATCCCATTCTATTTTTTTACAGGCTTCAAATTCTTGCAGCCAGGTATCATATTTTTTTTCTTTGATTAATGGTAATAAAGCCTGAAGTACCATTTTTGCATCCCCAAGGACCGGAATGGTTGCTTTCACATTTTTATTAATTTCAGAAGGATCTATTTCAATATGTATGACTTTAGCTTGCTTTGCATATTTTGTTAAATTACCTGTTACCCGGTCATCAAACCGCATCCCTATGGCAATTAAGACATCGCATTCATTCTGTTTGATATTGGCCCCATAGTTACCGTGCATGCCCAGCATTCCGACATGTAAGGGGTGATCATCAGGTAAAGATGATATTCCATGCAAGGTGCAGGCAACAGGAATTCCTGATTTTTCTACAAATGATTTAAATTCATTTTGAGCGTGCGCGATCTGAATTCCATGCCCAGCTAAAATAAGTGGTTTCTGAGCCTCATTAATCATGTTGGCTGCTGCTGCAACTTCTTCCGAATTAATTTTAGGGAGTGGATGGTAACTTCTTATCTGTGTACAAGGGGTATATTCAAAATCGAAAAATTCATTTTGGGCATCTTTGGTGATATCTATAACAACGGGGCCGGGTCTTCCTGAATTAGCAATATAAAAGGCTTTAGCAAAAACTTCAGGAATTTCTGACGCATGAGTAATCTGATGATTCCATTTAGTTACAGGCATCGTACAATTTATAACATCTGTTTCCTGGAAGGCATCAGAACCCAGTAAAGTGGAGGCTACCTGTCCGGTTATACAAACTAGCGGCGTTGAGTCTAGCATGGCATCGGCAAGTCCGGTCATCAGATTCATAGCACCCGGACCTGAAGTAGCCATGGCTACCCCTGTTTTCCTGGTAACCCGCGCATAACCTTCCGCAGCATGGATAGCCCCTTGTTCATGTCTGGGCAACACATGATTAATTTGATCTGTATAATGGAACAAAGCATCATAAACGGGCATGATAGCACCACCGGGATATCCAAATATGGTATTTACAGACTCAGCGATAAGACATTTCAAAACAGCTTCTGCGCCTGTTATCTTAATTTTATCCACACCCGCATTATTTGCTTGGTTGTCAATGGTAATAGCTGTGATTCTTTCCATGATTTCAAAGAATTTTTTCATCTGTAACACATCCTTCAGATGCAGATGAGACTAATTGAGCATATTTTTTTAGGTAACCCGATGTTGCTGGCAAGGGCCTTGGTTTCCAGCTTTCTTTTCTTAATTCGAATTCCTCATCACTTACATTTGCTTCCAACATATTGTTTATTGCATCAATGGTAATGACATCACCATCTTTTACCAGCGCAATATTTCCTCCAATTTGTGCTTCCGGCGTAATATGACCAACAACAAATCCGTGTGTGCCACCTGAAAATCTTCCATCTGTTATCAGGGCCACTTTATTACCCAGTCCTTCTCCCATTAATGCCGAGGTTGGTTTCAGCATTTCAGGCATACCAGGACCACCTTTTGGTCCACAATACCTGATGACGATGACAGAACCCTCTTTAATTTCTTTATTTGAAATGGCCTTATTGACAGCTTCTTCTCCGTCAAAAACCTGAGCCGGACCTTTGAAATATTCTCCCTCTTTTCCAGTTATTTTAGCCACTGATCCCTCTTTAGCCAGATTTCCATAGAGTATCTGGATATGTCCAGTAGGTTTTATAGCCTCACTGACAGGATGAATTATTTTTTGACCTTCGTCCAGCGGACTGGCATCTTCAAGATTTTCTGCCATAGTTTTTCCTGTGACAGTTAAACAATCACCGTGAAGCATGCCTTCTTTCAACATCCATTTTAATACGCCTGGAACACCACCAATCAGAAACAAATCTTCCATAACATATTTGCCACTTGGTTTTAAATCTGCCAGAAATGGGGTTGAATCACTTATTTTTTGAAAATCATCAATGGTCAATGGAACACGCATTGCTTTTGCAATAGCAATTAAATGCATGACAGCATTAGTGGACCCTCCAAGAACGGTAATGAGTCGCATGGCGTTTTCAAAGGCTTTTGCGGTCATTATCTTGGAAGGTGTTATATCAAGACTGATTAATTCTTTTATTGCAGAACCCACCCTTAAACTATCATTTGCTTTATCAGCATGGTCTGCAGGCAGGGAGGAATTGCCAGGTAAACTCATACCCATTGCCTCAATTGCAGATGCCATTGTATTGGCTGTGTACATACCGCCACAAGCTCCGGGTCCGGGACATGCTTTTTGAACGATTTGTTTAAAATCAGTTTCAGTGATGGTTCCGGCAATCTTTTGTCCTAAGGCCTCAAATGCAGATACAACGTCTAATTTTTTACTGGCATGACAACCCGGTGCAATGGTACCTCCATAAACCAAAATCGATGGTCTGTTTAAACGAGCCATGGCCATCATAGCTCCCGGCATATTTTTATCACATCCGGTTACAGCAACGATGGCATCGTACCATTGAGCGCCCGCCACGGTTTCAATTGAATCGGCAATTAAATCCCTGCTGGGCAATGAATACCGCATACCAGAGGTGCCCATCGATATGCCATCACTCACCCCAATCGTATGAAATATTAATCCGTATAACTCAGGATGAACCTGAACTCCCTCTTTAATTTTTTTTGCCAGATCATTTAAATGCATGTTACATGGATTTCCTTCCCATCCCGTACTCACAATACCCACCTGAGCCTTTTTCATGTCGTCTTCAGTCATTCCAATGGCATAAAGCATTGCCTGAGCAGCTGGCTGACTGATATCCTGTGTTATTGTTTTACTGTATTTGTTCCAGGTTGTAGCGTCCATGTAGGTTGATTATTTTTTCTTTATGACGGGTTAAATGGGTATAGTCACCCAATCAATTTATCAAAGTTAAGACTTGATACCTGTTTCATGCAAACTAAAATAAAGATAGTTACGATACGGCAAAAGGTATAATTATATACTAATATACTGAATTTTAATATATTATATTATATTTTCTTACAATAGACAGCTTTGTTTTTAGGTTTACAAATGATATCTAATCGTAATGCCTGCATGTATTTGTTGTAAGGAAGTATCTGAATTTGCAAATCTGTTTCCTGAAGAGGGAAGGCTTAGCGTATAAGGTAATCCAGGCCATTTCAGTACGGGGAAATAATATCCGTTTACAAAGGTTGTGAGGGTAATACGCTCACTTAATCCAATATCATAGCCTAACCCAAATCCTAAATCAGGGGAGATATAAACATTTTTTTGCTTGGATGAAATAACCTGAATGTTGTTTTCTATGTATCCGGCACCTGGTGAAATAGTGGCAAAAAGTCCCTTTTTAATAGGATCTCCTTTTTTTGAAAAAGTAGGACAATTACAATCTCCCTTTAAATCAAGTATATAAACCTGCATGTTTAACTGGAATTGAACTAATTTATTTGAGAAAGTACCAACGTCCTTAACTTCACTTTGATAGGCAGAAAAATGAAAAGATGGGACAAAAGCAATCCTGTTCTTATTTAGGTTAAATTCATAATTAACTCCTGCCGATATAGCATTTCCTGGTAATTGATAGGTTGACAGATTATTTTTATCTTCAATCATCCATCCAGTGGCTTTATTGAAAATTCCTCCAAGCGTTATGCCAATCTGCGCTTTCATAAAAAGTGGAAAAAAAAGAAAAATAGAAAGAACTGATTTATTTGAAAATGCCATGAAAGGTCGTTTTTATTTGTTTTAAACGAAATTGTTTGCTTTGTCGTATCCTTTTGGGTTAAATATTATCTTTGTCCCTCATTTGAAATGTTTCCCTAGATATATGAAAACAAAAACGCTTAGATCGGATAAGGTTAATGTCATTACATTAGGCTGTTCCAAGAATAAGGTAGATTCTGAAAATTTAATTACCCAGCTTAAAGGTAATGATTTTGAAGTTTCACATGAAACCGATGAAAAATCAGACATTATAATTATTAATACCTGTGGTTTTATTGATCTGGCAAAAGAAGAATCTATTCAAACTATATTGGACTATGCCGAGCGGAAAAAAGACGGAGAAATTAAAAAATTATTTGTAACAGGCTGTCTTTCTCAACGATATAAAGATGATTTAGAGGTTGAAATTCCAGAAGTGGATGCCTTTTTTGGAACCTTGGAAATGCCCGCTTTACTATCAAGGTTAAATGCTGATTTTAAACATGAATTGGTTGGTGAAAGATGGATTAGTACGCCAGGTCATTTTGCCTATCTGAAAATAGCTGAAGGATGCAACAGAACCTGTTCATTCTGTGCTATTCCCTTAATGAGGGGCACCCACGTTTCCAGAAGCATGGAAGAAATTTTGATTGAGGCGAAAAGTTTGGCAAGAAGAGGAGTTAAAGAATTGATGCTTATTTCCCAGGAATTAACCTATTATGGTTTGGATTTGTATAAAAAGAGAACACTTCCTGATTTGATGCAACAACTTGCGCGGATTGAAGGTATTGAATGGATTAGACTTCACTATGCATATCCCAGTAAATTTCCGGTTGAAATCTTTGAGGTAATGGCAGCAGAACCTAACATTTGTAAATATCTGGATATGCCACTTCAACATGCTCAGGATGATGTATTATTCAGAATGAGAAGGCAGATTACCGTGGCAGAAACCAGGGATTTACTTAAACTGGCAAGACAAATAGTTCCGGGAATAACACTTAGAAGTACTTTTTTGGTTGGCTTTCCCGGAGAGACAGAGGAAGAATTTCAGGCCTTGTGTGACTTTATTGAGGAAGCATCACTGGACAGGGTAGGGGTTTTTACCTATTCACATGAGGAATCAACGAGAGCGCATGATTTAATTGACAATGTACCTGAGGAGCTGAAAATGGAAAGGGCTAACAGGATTATGGAAATTCAAAGCGCTATTTCCTTGGAAAAAAACAGGGCTAAAATCGGAAAATCGTTCAAGGTATTATTTGATAAAATCGAAAATGGACATTTTGTCGGAAGAACTGAAGGTGATTCTCCGGAGGTAGATAATGAAGTGCTGGTGCCGGTGAAAGGCAATTATGTCCGAATTGGGGATTTTGCAAATGTACTCGTTACTGAGGCATCTGAGTACGATCTCATTGGTCATATTGATATATCCTGATTATTTAAACTTTGTTAACTGGCAATTGTTGTAAAATGAAAAATGAATTTTTTAGATAAAATACAGCTCAATGCTGGAAAACCTTTTGTGCAGGCACTTATTATTATCATTGCGGTGTTCTTTGTTAATATTGGCGCTGTTATTATAAAAGCCTCAGGGTTAATAGATGTTACAAACCGTTTTGCCTGGCTAAATGCGGCCTCATTCATGTTGTTTTTTGCTGTTTTAAATAGTATTTATTCTATTGCTTCTAAAAATGTACCTCAATATTGGGGTTATTCAATGTACAGTTTCATGCTTGTTGCTGGTATTTCGGGGCTTCAGGCAGTACTGTTTTCAGGAATTTCTATTGACAATGCGGGTTCCTATATGTGGATTTATGTAGTCGTAACAATTGGTTATCTTGTATTTATTTCCCTGATGACCATTCTTAAAAAGGTAGTTGCATTTGCAGAAAAGGAAGAATGGAATAGTCCCAAAATGAGACCAAGAAGATAAATATTACATTTTAAATCTATCCTTATGCTTATATTTCATTTACTGATGTCCTCTTTTTTTGTTTTTTCATATCATCCAACCTTTGCAACAGCAGATCATTTGCAAAAATATGTTGATAAGGCTTTTATTTCCATTGATACCATTAAACCAATTAGAAAATCTGACAAGGAATGGAAGGAGATACTGTCTCCGCAGGCTTATTACATTTTAAGAAAAGCAGGAACGGAAAGAGCTTTTACCGGAAAATTATATGCTACAAAAGCCAAAGGCACCTATTTGTGTGGTGGTTGCAGACTACCCCTTTTCTCCTCAGAAACAAAATTTAATTCGGGTACAGGTTGGCCGAGTTTCTGGCAACCTATCAGCAAAAAAAATGTCAGAGAAATAGAAGATTATGAGCTGGGCATGGTTCGAACAGAGATAAGATGCGCCCGTTGTGATGGACATATTGGTCATGTATTTGAGGATGGACCAAAACCAACAGGATTAAGATATTGTATGAATTCTGAAGCTATGCTTTTTCAACCAGCTGAAACGAACAAATAAGCTTAGTGAATGCTTGAACCCTTAAGTGTTAATCGGTTCATAATCAGTGCTTCTTCCTGCAGATAGGCTTGCCACCTTAGTTTAACCTTTTCTTCAGGAAAATATAATCTCGCCAGATCGAGGAATAATACATAATGTCCCGCTTCGGAAACCATAAATTTATAATAAAAATCCTTTAAATGTGGATCTGGAAGATACTCGTGTAACAGGCGGAATCTCTCGCAGCTTCTTGCTTCAATCAGACCACAAAACAAAAGTTTGTCCAACAACCGGTCTTCTCTGCTTCCTCCTTTTTGTTGAAAGGCTATTAACTGATTTACATATTCATCTTTCCTCTGGGTTCCCAGTTTAAACTGACGGCGCTCAATTTCGGCAAGGACCATTCTGAAATGGCCCCATTCTTCAGTGACAATGGGAGATAAAGCCTTCACCAGTTCAATTTTATCAGGAAATCCCTGGATAAGTGAAATACAACTGACCGCTGCTTTTTGCTCGCAATAAGCATGATCAGTCAAAATTTCTTCCAGCGCAATTTCCGCCAGATTTACCCATCGCGGATCAGTGGGTAATTTTAGTCCAAGCATTGTAAATGCTACCTTTTCCTCATTTCCAGGATTACTCATTTCAATCCAGACATTTTAACTGACGGGAAAAAAAATCGATATTATAAACAGGATAAACTTCAAATCCTGCACTCCAGTACATTCTTATTTCTTCTAAATCCTGTCTTCGCAATAGATTAAGTTGGTGGTTATCTATCTTATAAATCATCCTATAGATTAAGATATCGTTTTCGGTGTCATATTTACCTAAATCTAATTCTCCAGCTTTAAGTTGAAGGGTTTGTCCGTCAAATAAGGTAAGTGTTAATAGGCTGTTTTTCTCAATTACGCCATAAGCTTCCCTTGCATTGGGATAAGCAAAACGGAATTCAAGCGTCAATTGCTTTTCCCGGTTGCCAACAGTCGATAAAAATGCCTCGCACCGCAGATATTCCTTTTCCGGAAAAAACATTCTGAGACGATCGTCTGTAAAAGTAAAAAGTAACTCCTTTTCACCATCTCTGCGCCAGTCAGATCCTTTAGCATCCAGCCCTTCGTAACTATAATGGCAAACTGATCCGGCATTAGATAAAATTCCGCCGGAAAATGGTAGTTTATTTTCCCCATAGAAGGAAAAAGGGGAGTTATTTGTAAAAAAATTCAGCGTCAGATCTTCTTCTTCTGCAAATACAAGGTTGACTTTTAATTTTTCCTGGCTATAGTCCGGTTTGAATAAACTAAGAATATCTCCCTTCATTCTCAGCTCCTGGGTTATCATTAAATCAGATTGTGCTTCTTTGATTGTTCCTTTTGAAGTAGAAGCCAGCTGTTGAGTCAAATCCAGTTGCAGATGCAACCGTTTTAATTCTTCGGCATTCAGCATTTCATTTTTGGACGCTTCTATTATGCTGTTTTTTAATTCCCTTTCTTGCTCCTCCATTGCCTTTGCTCTAATATCGGCATAATAAATAGCATCTTTGGCTTGTTGCATTCTTCTGTTCACTAATTGATGAATTTCTTCATTCGTGATTTGAACAGGATTTTCCAGCGGCGTAATCTTATTATTCACAACGGGATAACTTCCACCCGAAAGTTGTCTTTTATGAAAAAAACGCCAGGTTCCATCGGGAAAAACGATAATTCTTTCTCCTAGTTCATTTTGCCGGATTTCCTGTCCCAAAAGAAAGACTGGAAAAATAACCCACATCAGGAAAATAGCATATTTCAAATGAAGCATTGAATAGAGGTCATTTTTCAAATTAAACATTTACAAATATAATGAAATGTCCCCTTTTTTTATTATATTGCGAACATGTATATTTCATTACTTTCTACTTTCTTTTCAACCTACAACATCGGTTCAATGACAATCAGTCCATTGGATTTAATTGATTTTTTCATTTTCAGTTTTATTATTTATCAGATTTACACCCTTTTAAGAGGTAATTTTGGTTATGGTTTATTTCTGGGCATTCTTTTATTATTCATCATCTGGTGGGCTGTAAACGCACTGGACATGCAATTGATGTCGAGCTTATTAAATCAATTTATTAATGTTGGGGTCATTATTTTAGTTATTATTTTCCAGCCAGAAATCAGGAGATTTCTATTATTTATAGGAAATACTACCTTAAGAAAAAAATCTAATTTTTTATCCCGATTACTTATGCCCAAACCAGGTGTGAAGTCAGACAGGGAAAGGCAGATCATGGCCTTAAGCAGCGCTTTGCTTAGGATGAGCAGAGATAGAACAGGGTCGCTGCTGGTATTGTCAGGTGATATCAGTCTTGAATCAATTATTGGAACTGGTACCCTGCTGGATGCAGTAGTTACCCGCCGGCTGATTGAAAGTATATTTAACAAGAAATCTCCGCTTCATGACGGTGCTTTAATTATAAGTAAAGGAAGGGCAGCCGCAGCTTCCTGTATTTTACCCCTATCAGAAAATGGGAATTTACCTTCAGATGTCGGGCTTCGGCACCGGGCTGCCCTGGGCATATCTGAGAGGTATGCAGTTGCTGCTATTGTTGTTTCAGAAGAAAATGGGCATATTTCAACATGTTTCCAGGGTTTGATGAAATATCAGGTCTCCAATGAAGAATTATTAACTTTTTTACAAGAACATATTTGAAAATCTTAACTGTTAAATAGAAAGTATGAAAACTGTTCAAGCATACCTCCATGAAAATAGGGATCGGTTCATATCTGAATTATTAGCATTTTTGCGGATTCCTTCCGTTAGTGCGAATCCTGATCATGATCAGGATGTTGCTAAAGCAGCCTCTTTTGTTGCTGAAAAACTAATAGCTGCGGGTGCTGATAATGTTTCGGTGATTCCAACAAAAGGTCATCCCGTTGTTTTCGGCGAAAAAATGTTAGATCAACAGCTTCCTACCATAATGATCTATGGGCATTATGATGTCCAGCCTGCTGATCCTCTTGACCTGTGGAATTCTCCCCCTTTTGAACCGGTTATACTCAAAACCGATATTCATCCGGAAGGCGCTGTCTTTGCCAGAGGTTCATGTGATGATAAAGGTCAGGTTTATATGCACCTGAAGGCATTTGAAGCTATGATGGCCTGTAATGATTTACCTTGCAATATTAAATTTATGATTGAGGGTGAGGAAGAAGTTGGTTCAGCAAATCTGGCCACTTTTCTGGAAGAAAATAAATCGAAACTGGCAGCTGATGTTATTTTAATCTCAGATACATCCTTGATTGCCAACGATATTCCAAGTATAACGGTTGGATTAAGGGGCTTAAGTTACGTTGAAGTAGCCGTAGTAGGTCCTAATAAGGATTTACATTCCGGCGTTTATGGCGGAGCTGTGGGAAATCCAATCAATATTTTATCAAAAATGATTGCCTCCATGCATGATGAGAATAATCACATCACTATTCCCGGATTTTATGATGCGGTTTTACCGGTATCCCCTGAAGACAGGCAAAAAATGAACGAGGCTCCTTTTTCTTTGGAAGCTTATCAATCAGATTTGAAAATTGATTCCGTGCATGGTGAAGCTGGTTTTACCGTTTTAGAGCGTACCTCTATTCGGCCTACTCTTGATGTAAATGGTATCTGGGGTGGCTACACAGGTGAAGGGGCTAAAACAGTGCTTCCCTCAAAGGCTTTTGCTAAAATAAGTATGCGTTTAGTTCCCAATCAGGACCCGGATACCATCACTGAGTTATTCAAAAATTATTTTGAAAGTATTGCACCCCCGGCTGTAAAAGTTACTGTAACACCCCATCATGGAGGTTATCCGGTTGTAACGCCAACTGATACAGCAGAATATAAGGCAGCTCAGCTGGCTATGCAACATACTTTTGGAAAGGATCCAATTCCTCAAAGAGGTGGTGGAAGTATTCCAATAGTAGCATTGTTTGAAAAGGAATTGGGTATAAAATCAGTTTTAATGGGATTTGGTCTGGATAGTGATGATATTCATTCTCCAAATGAGCATTACGGACTTTACAATTACTTTAAAGGAATGGAAACAATACCTTATTATTTTAAATATTATGCGGAACTAAAAAAATAAAGACTAGCCAATTAAGAATGACTGGCAATAAACCAGCATATAATAAACGGCTAATCCAATGTAATTACCAATGGCATATCCGGTTAATCCTGCCATAATACCCGGCATTAATAAGTCTTTATTTTTTAATACTGATGCTACCTGAGTAACAAAAGGTGGGCCATAAATAGCTGCTGTTGAGGTAATGAGAAAGGTATCCCGTTCAATACGCATTATTTTACCAATAATTAAATGTAATAATATACTACCGTACATACTAAGAGCCGTGACGGTAATCATTACATTGCTGCCTGTAAGAATTTCTGACCATTTGCCCTGAAAACTTAATGATAGAGCAAATACCATGAGCAGATACTCTCCAAATTTAAAAGAGGTGACGGACTTATTTGAAATAAATTTAAAAAATGAGCTGCTTATACTTATGCCAGTTATCAGAAATAAGATTAAAGCGGTATTTTCAGTCATTTTAGCCCAGTATAAGAGTCCTAATAATACACACAGCCAAGCCGTGGTATAAATAAGTATAAAAAAAAGGTTCATCCTTTCCTTTTTAAATCCTGAAGATTTCGCAGGAACCTGTATTATCTTATTTGCTTGTTTATATTCAGGCAATATCCAGGAAATGATGATGGGGATAAAGCTTGTTAAACAAACCAGATAACTTCCCCCTATCAGCGCATCAGCCGCAGTTAACTGAACTGTAATATTGGGGTCCCCTTTTAAGGCAATTCCTATAGCCTGCAGATTGGGGGTGCCTCCAATATATAAACCTGATAGCATGGCTCCTACCTGGGCAAATGAATCTAATTCATTCCTAAACCAAAAAGCTATGGCAAAACAAGATATAGCTGAACTCATTGTAGCAGCTAAAAATGATAAAGCAACAGGTTTATAGCTAAAAAGATTTTTAACAGAATGACTGCCATATAATAGCATGGGAATGGCAATTAAAATGGAAATCTGACTTATCTGGCTGGCTGTTTCAAAGTAAGAATTATTCCTTTCCTTATTTAAAATGCTTAAAATGATACCAAAGGCATAACACAAAACAATCGGACTAAAAAAATTGGACAATGGAATTTTATTCCTGTAGGTTAAAATCAACCAGGGAATTCCAAAAATAAAAAGTATGAATATAAGCACAGACATATTTTATTCAACAAATAGAACCAATCCTTTTAGATAGCCACTTTCGGGATGAAATATACTGCCGGGATGGTCAGGTCCCTGAGATAAATGATGCATAATTCTTGTTTTTCTTCCGGCTTCTATGGCAGCTGATAACAGTGCATTTTGAAAAAGATTTCTATCCACAACCTGGGAACAGGAAAAAGTAAATAAAAGTCCGCCTGGTTTTAATTGTTTCATAGCCAGGGCATTCAATCGGATATAAGCCTGAATCGCATGATGTCTTTTGTCCATACTTTTGGCAAATGCGGGAGGGTCAACAACCAGGATATCATATTTTTTAGTTAATTGCCTCAAAAATGTGGGGACATCTGAAAGGTAAGCAGGATGATTTTCTATATCCAGGTTGTTTACCTTTAAATTTTCAGTTAGAAATTCGATGGCCAAGGAGGAGGAATCTACACTTTCAACAGAAGTTGCGCCTCCTTTAATGGCATATACAGAAAAACCACCAGTATAACAATAACAATTAAGCACTTCTTTTTGATAGGAAAGTTGCCCCAGCAAATACCTGTTTTCTCTCTGATCAAGAAAAAAACCTGTTTTTTGTCCTTTTTCCCAATCTACCTTAAAAGGATGACCGTTTTCAAAGAGTTGAGTTAATTCTTTGGTATCTTTTTTCCAATACCCGTTTTTTTCAGGTATTCCTTCATTTTTATATAATATTTCTTCGCTTTTATCATAAATAGATTTGATGACAATCCCGTCTAAATTTGTGAAAGCTTCTATAATCCTGTCTTTATCTTTATACATGCCTGTACTATGGCATTGAACTACAGCAGTTTCCCCATAAATATCAATAATGAGTCCTGAAAGACCATCGCCCTCACCATTGATGAGCCTGAAACAATTCGTAATCCCGTTTTTATTTAAAAGCGCATTTTGTCTCAGTTTTAATGCCTGACGGAATTTATGAAGATAAAAAAATTGATCTGGCTCATTTTGTGAAAAATGCAGCAATCTTATTCTTATGCTTCCCTCCTGGTAATGTCCAAAAGCTAAGGTATTAGCCCTGGAATCACAAACCATTACCCAATCGCCAGAGGTAATACCCGCTTCATATTTATCTATGGCGCCGGAAAAAACCCAGGGATGAAATCTTTTTACTGGCGTTTCTTTACCGGGTTTCAGGAAAATTTTCTTCATATTACCCTTATTTTTAACCTTCAATTTATTTTGAAAAGGTGCGTATTTATTGGTATTTTTCCGCAAGATAATTCGTTATTTCTAATAATAGGCATCATGTATAAAGTTTACTTATTCGTTTTTTTATTCTTCTATTCCCACCTTCTTCACAGCCAGTTACTGGTTACCAATCCTGATTTTCCAAAAGAAAATGAACCTGTCCTTATTTATTTTGATGCAACACAAGGAACAGCCGGATTAAAAGACTGTGCCTGCAGTATTTATCTCCATACAGGGGTAATCACAGATAAATCAGTATCAAATTCAGACTGGAAATACGTTATTACTACCTGGGGGGTAATAAATCCTGCGTGGGAAATGAAACCAGTTCCGGGTAAACCAAATCTGTTTTCTTTTGAAATCACTCCATCTATAAGATCTTTTTACAAAGTACCTGCAGGAGAAAAAATTTTAAAACTGGCCTTTGTATTTAGAAATGGCAATGGAAGTAGGGAAGGAAAAGAGGCAGGCGCAAAAGATATTTTTTATCCGGTGTTTCAGTCAACTGCACTGACCGGAATTCTGGAGGAACCCTCAACTCCTGGTAAATTAATTAATCCAATGGAACCTTTTGCTGTGAAGGCAAAATTTTCGGAGGCAGTCCAGATAACTCTTTTTGATAATGACAGTCTGATTTTTAATAAAACAGGGACAGAAATTTCGCACCAATGGATACCTTCATCGACACCAGCGCATCAGGTTGTCATCACTGCCAGGTCAACTATTGGTGATTCAATAAAACTGCAAACAAATTTTATTGTTGTCCCGAATCCACACATTTTAGCTGCTCCGGCTAATACACTGGCTGGCTTCCAGCGAATTTCTTCCTCAAAAATCAGGATTGCTGTTGAAGCACCCGGTAAAAAACATCTTTTTTTATTGGGAGAATTTAATGACTGGAAAATAAATACTAATTTTTTATTCAATTTGAATGAAGATGGGTCGCTTCATTGGATTGAAGTGGATAATATACCAGAAAATAAACCATTTCTTTATCAAATTGCATTAAACGATAGTCAAAGATTCGCTGATCCTTATGCGCCGCTGGTCTTAGATCCTGTTCATGACAGGTTTATTTCGCCGCTTACTTTTCAGGGTTTACCCTCTTATCCGGCTGGGAAAACAACAAGTATTGTCACTTGTATAGATCCAGCCTTTCATAAATATGAATGGAAAAATAACCTGACAAAAAAGACAGCTTCTTCTGACCTGATTATATATGAATTGCATTTGAGGGACTTCCTGGACTCGCCCGATTATAAAAAATTAAAAGATACCCTTAATTACCTGGTACAATTAGGTGTAAACGCTATCGAATTAATGCCTGTTAATGAATTTGAAGGAAATAATTCATGGGGTTATAATCCTTCCTATCACCTGGCGCTCGATAAATATTACGGTACTCCGATTTTTTTTAAATCGTTCATTGATGAATGCCATAAACATGGAATAGCTGTAATTCTGGATATTGTACTCAATCATGCTTTTAGCCAAAGCCCTTTATGCCGCTTATTCTGGGATGAAGTAAATAGCAGACCTGCAGCTGATAATCCGTGGCTTAATCAGGTAGCAAAGCACGATTTTAACGTTGGTTATGATTTTAACCACGAGAGTAAATACACGAGGGATTTTGCAAAAAAAGTAATGACCTATTGGTTAAATGAGTATAAAATTGACGGATTTAGATTCGATCTTTCAAAAGGATTCACTCAAAAAAATACACTTGGCAACACCAGTGCCTGGGGAGTTTATGATGCTTCAAGGATTGCCATCTGGCAGGATTATGCCGATCACCTTCGTAAAATTAATCCGGATGTATATATCATTTTGGAACATTTTGCAGATAACCAGGAAGAAGTGGAATTAGCAAAAAGAGGTATGTTGCTATGGGGAAATATGAATTATCAGTTTAACGAGGCAACAATGGGTTATGCTTCAAATTTATCCGGTTTGGATTATAAAAAAAGGAATTTTCAATATCCCGCTATTATTCAGTATATGGAAAGTCACGACGAGGAAAGGCTAATGGTGAGGAATGCCCTGTATGGAAATAGAACGAACGATTATGATACCAGGAAATTGATAACCTCCCTTCAACGAATGGAGATGGCGTTCACTCTTTTCACCTTGAGCCCTGGACCTAAGATGATCTGGCAATTTGGAGAAATTGGATACGATTATTCTATTAATACATGCGAAGATGGGAGTGTAAATAACAATTGCAGACTATCTCCAAAACCTGTTCCCTGGTCCTTTCTTAATCAACAAGGAAGAAAAAGGTTGTATAATCTGGTGAGTTCCTTAAATCATTTAAGATCCAGTTACCAGGTTTTTAAAGATATCCCATTTTCTTATGATCTTTCTTCTTTTCTAAAATTCATGCACTTTAAAAATAACCAGTTTGATGCATTGGTCTTGGCAAATACCAATATTTTGGCAGGGTCTTTAAAAGTGCAAAATATTAAACCTGGCTGGTGGTATTCTTACTTTACCGGGGATAGTATTTTGGTGTCTCAAAATAATATAGAAATTGCTTTGAAGGCGGGGGAGTATCAATTATTAACATCGGTCAGGCTTTCTGCTCCCCGATCAGGATACTTAACAACTCCTGTCAAGGACTTAATTGACAGTGATTTTGTATTGGATTGTTTTCCAAATCCGACCGATCGGTTTGTCAATATTACTTTTCAGGGAGAGAAACTTGAAAATGCCAGTCTCATTTTATTTGATGCTACAGGGAAAAAGTTACAAACATTGTTGCAGAATCAGACTATTAGCAATGGCTTTAAAAGTCATATCGATTTAGAGAAATACCCGATAGGTATCTATTTTTTAAATTTAATTGCCAAAGATGGCCAAAAAACTTTTTTATTGTCAAAAAATAATTAAATATAAGGAAACCAGCATGTATTTCAATGTATTAAAAATGTCAATTATTTGTTATATGTTAATTTTAAGCTGATCTGTATGTAATTGATTCTCAAAGGTTTTGAACCTAACTTTTTCTTTTGTAATTTTGTCCGAATTGTGTTGGGGAAATTATATTGAATGAAAAGGATAATCAATTTTTGCATTTTATTTATAAGTTATCATTTGCTGTCGGATGCGCAATCGGTTACTATAAATATGGGTTCTACACCGGCACATCCTTCTGCAATTTTTGAAATTTTTTCGGAGAATAAGGGGGTTTTACTTCCAAGAATGACTGCTTCTCAAAGACAGGCCATCCTTTCACCGGCTCCCGGACTTTTAGTTTATCAAACAGACGGAGTGAAAGGTTTGTGGTATTTTGACGGGGGTAAATGGCGTACAGAATTCCCCGGTAATC
>Ga0169931_10001617_pt1 | contig 37060 bp, 42 predicted proteins | sample Kivu_15m_20L_FD_129675 | JGI IMG/M metagenome (GOLD analysis project Ga0169931, IMG submission 129675) | Freshwater microbial communities from Lake Kivu, Western Province, Rwanda to study Microbial Dark Matter (Phase II) - Kivu_15m_20L... | ecosystem: Environmental > Aquatic > Freshwater > Lake...
ACCAGAACTCTTCCACTGAGCTACGGACCGGTGTATGGTGGTAATGGAAAGAGTCGAACTTTCACAGCGCACCGTATGAAGGTGTTGCACTACCGTTATGCTACATTACCCTAAATAACTAAGGGGCTATTGATAATTGTTTTTAATAAACTTCCAAATTTCTGAATCAGTCATAATAAATCTCCTCATGTTTACGGCTACGCTGTCCCCAGTCGCCCCGTAATGAGTTGTCTACCCTGTCACTGTGTTTTAATCTCTGCCTAGTTACAGTTCTAGTCAGCGGTTCGGGTCCATGTTACGTCTTTGGAATCCTTCTTCACGGTTCACCGCCCCCGGCCCCTCTGACGCCGAGCCAGCGACACAGATAACGTTCCGTGCTGACGGGATCGGAGGAAGAGGTGGGATTCGAACCCACGGACCCTTGCGAGCCGCTAGTTTTCAAGACTAGAGCCATAGACCACTCGACCACTCTTCCTAAATTTTAAATTTTGATAATGTATCTATATTCCATCGATATGCATAACTACTTCCGTATTCATTGCTGAAATACAATTTTCTGCTATAGGGTATGTCTAGATCTAGAATATAAACATGATCTAGATCAAAACCAGGATCATTAAAACCTACATAGACTTTTGTGTTATATTTCTCGGCTATATTTTTATAACTGGTGTAAAATCGTTCATCGAATCCAAAATATCTATAACCATACATTTCATATGCGTTTCTTTTTTTAGCATCTATAAAACACACTTTTTCGTTTTCTTTGTTATAGAGGACGTAGTCTGGAAATTGATCGCCATCATGATCTCTATGAATGTCTCTGGTATCTAAGATCTCCCAATCGGAATTAGAAAAATACTGATACATCCATTTTTCCATTTTAGATTCCCATATTTGTCCTATGGCTAATGATTTTTTAAATTTTATTCCCATATTTTATTTTAAACTAAAACATGAATTATGTCAATGGAGTGAGGAGTCGGATTCGAACCGACGAACAACAGTTTTGCAGACTGCGCCATTAGGCCTCTCTGGCACCCTCACATCATATGGTACACGGTAGGGGAATCGAACCCCTCTTCCATCCGTGAAAGGGATGTGTCCTGACCGATAGACGAACCGTGCATTGTATGGCGTATCCTGAGGGATTCGAACCCCCACTAGCAGTTTTGGAGACTGTCGTGCTGCCGTTAAACACTAAGGATACATCAATTTGGCGGTCCCAACGGGAATCGAACCCGTTCCTGCGCCGTGACAGGGCGCTATACTAACCGATATACTATGGAACCAAAACTGGTGGATGCGGTAGGAATCGAACCTACGGTGTTTCTCTGTCACTGATTTACAGTCAGCTGCCTTCGCCGCTCGGCACACACATCCAATGGAAAATTTTAACACTCTCCGGCTATGCCGTCAACCGCTGTGCAGGCGGAGGTGGAGAGTGTGTAGTAAAATGCTCTCCACGACTATGTCGGGTGTCCTCCTTGTCATTTGGAGTAGGAAAACATTTTACTACGCTGGGTTTTTTCACACACCACACAAGGTGCTTCTCATCCCCCAGGCCGCCCTCGTTAATAGCCTTGTTTATAGTGTTGGCAGGGCCGCGTTCCCTACGCCACTTTACTGCTGAACTTTAGCGATCAGTGTGCCAAGTAGGCAATGCCTTCAAGGCATGATACATCGCTTCTGCTCTTTCAAACTTATCTCGAATAAGTTTGCGGGTCTGTTCTTCAGTCATATGAAAAGCAGAATCGTAAGCCTGTTCAACAATCTTTTCTTTAACTTTTGCGTAATCTATTTCTTTCTTTTCCATTTTTTTCCTTTACATAAACAAAAACCCCAGGGTGTTTAGTCCTGGGGTCCTTTGAAGTTTGTTAGTGTTTACTTTACACTATAGTCCTCCGGGACCCCAAGTTTCCTAGACGATCATTACCTAGACTAATTGTCTCGCATGACCAATAGGTGGGCATAAAGCCCGCCTGTTTGGCTATGGAATTAAATTGTCTATGTAACGACGTTGTTTTCATTTGCTTTCTAGTTTCCTTTTTCAAGCTACTTTCGCAGCATTGACTTAATTATATGGTATGTTTATTTAGCTGTCAACAAAAACTTTATACTCAAATGTGGCAATTTTGCCAAATTCTAAAATTTTATTAGTGAAAAAAATAACTCACTAAATATTCTAACTTTATTTATATATGTCAGAATTTCAAAAAATACCTTTTGAGCAAATTGTAAAATTTGGTCAACGTACGATGTCAGAGACCAAATTGTTTTCTGTAAGTTGGATCCTTGGTAGATTCTGTAACTACAAATGTTCTTATTGTTGGCCCTATGCTCGTTCAGATAAAATAGATCATCAGACACTTGAGATCTATCAGCATACAATAGATCAAATAAAAAGTCAAGCTCGTAATAACGGATTTAATCGTTTTCATTGGAGCTTTAGCGGAGGCGAACCTACTGCTTATAAAGATCTACTGCAATTGATAAAATATCTCGACGATGGAATACAAACGCCCTATCAAAGTGTTCATATGACAACGAATCTTAGTCCCGGTAGTAAATGGTGGAAATCTTGGTGTGAAAGCACGATGATGTTGCAGCGTCGAAGTATAACAGCCAGCTACCATGATGAATTTGCTCGAGAACAAGAATTTGGCGATAAATGTTTACAATTAACGAATGAGCTGGTACACGTAACTGTAAATCAAGTCATGGTACCGGAAAAATTCTTTGAACTTTATGAACGCTGTGTAAGGTTACATAACAGAGGAATAAACATTACACTCAAACCACAGAGCAATTCTACTGCCAGCAATGTCGTTGATGGATATACTCCGGAGATGATTGATCTGATGCAAACTGGATTCCCACAAAAAACAAATGGAGAATCGCTATATCAAGTAGCATTGTATGATAAAGAAAAAAATGAATATCTATTCGACCAAGCAGAGAGATTCAACTCTTATGGATTTAATAAATTTCAGGGATGGAACTGTAACAGTGGATATCAAAGTGTTATTATTAGAGGCAATGAAGTAAAAAGGAGTTATAGTTGTCATGATGAACCATTGGGAAATTTAACAGAAGGATTCACATTATTCAAAGAATCAAAAATCTGCATCACACCGAGTTGTCTGAGTTCGGCGGATAGTAAAATTCCAAAGGAAAAGAATGTTCAGATTTGATGAATTAAGACAAATACATTTAGAAATTACTAACAATTGTCAGGCCAGTTGCCCTATGTGCAATCGAAATATTAACAGCGGCCTTGAAAATCCTTTGATCAATATCAGAAATTGGACATTAGAAGAATTTAAAATGGTAATGTCTAGTGAAGTTTTAAATCAATTAGACAGTTTTTACTTCTGCGGAAATTTCGGAGATCCTATCCTTAATAATGATCTTATCAAGATGTGTGCTTACAGTAAAATAACCGCACCAAATACTTCTATAGCTATTCACACAAATGGTGGTGCAAGGACTATAGATTGGTGGAGAAAACTGGCACATTCGCTTCCAGTTGGACACAAAGTTGTCTTTGCTTTAGATGGTTTGTCAGATACTCATCACATTTATAGAGTAGGAACAAAATTCGAAACAATAATAGAAAATGCCAAAGCTTTTATAAGCGAAGGTGGAAATGCCGAATGGGTTTTTATTAAATTCAAACATAACGAACATCAAGTAAATGAAGCTAGAGAATTATCTATTAAATTGGGATTTAACTCATTTGTTCTTAAAAATAGCATTAGATTTATTTTAGAACCTAAAATAAATGTAATTGACAGAAACGGAATGACAACACATTTTATAGAACCGGCATCTGATGTAGAAATGAAGTTTATTGACAAAAAAATCATAGACAATTATAAACAAATTGTTAAAAATTCTGTTATTAATTGTAAATCTAAAAACGAAAAAGAAATTTACATCGATGCACACGGGGATTTGCTGCCTTGTTGTTGGTTGGCCAGCGTACCTTATAGTTATATAAATCCAGATCAAGCTATAGAAGTTCGATATGAAATGCGTAGACAGCACAATGAACTAATAGAAAAATTAGGAAATGTAAATGTTTTCACAAGGTCAATTAAAGAAATTATCGAGAGTGAAGAATATCAGTCTATATGGGATAATTACTGGACCGATAATAAATTAATTACCTGCGCTAGAACTTGTGGAATTAACACAGATTTTGCCAAACCGAGAGACCAAATTGTTAAGTAATACATTCTGTCCACTGCCCTGGATTCATTTAGCCACACGACCAAACGGGGATGTTAGAGTTTGTTGTACCGCAAATGCCAGCGGTGTTGAAAATATTAACACCAAAGATATCGGGTTAATTAAAAATAACGGTAAGGCGATGAATCTTCGAGACAACAGCATCGAAGAAGTTTGGAATAGTCATCAAATGAAAAAAACAAGACTACAGATGTTAGCAGGTGAAAAACCCGAAAGCTGTCTAAAATGTTACAAAGAAGAAAGTTGTGGAATAGTTAGTAAAAGGCAATGGGAAACCACGGTATGGAATGAAAGACTAGATATACCAAATATCGTATCTAAGACCGAAACGGACGGATCGTTACCTGTTGATATTCCTTATTTTGATCTTCGTTTAGGAAATCTTTGTCAGCTAAAATGTATTATGTGCAGTCCACATGATAGTAGTAGTTGGATCAAAGATTGGAAACAACAATTTCCGAAATATAAATCTGCAAGATTAATCAAAGACCAGGAATGGGATATAGATTTTGATTATACCTGGTATAAAAAAGGAACTTTTTTAGAGAGCATGAAATCTCAAGCCTCTAATATAAAAGAATTATATTTTGCTGGTGGTGAGCCATTGCTAATACCAGAACATTATAAAATTTTAGAATTTATGATTGAAACCGATAATTCTAAAAATTGTATTTTAAGATATAATAGTAACGGATTAGAGTTACCAGAAAAACTTTTTGATTTATGGAACCACTTTAAAGAAGTAAAATTTAATTTTAGTGTAGATGCAGTAGGAGATAAAAATGACTATATTCGATATCCTAGCAAATGGAACACAGTAGTTGAAAATCTTCATCTGTTAGATAATACACCAGATCATGTAATTGTTAATATAGCCTGTGCAGTTCAGATATTAAATGTTATGTATCTACCAGATTTAATTAAATGGAAATTAAATCAAAAATTTAAAAAGATTAATCTTCCTCCATATGGAGCAGGACTCATTGGAACTCATCTTGTGTATCTACCCAGTTATCTTAATGTCAGAGTATTGCCCACCGATCTTAAATATATAACTAAACAGAAATTAGAAGATCTTTGTTATGAATTTAGAAATAATTCTGAATTTAAAAATAATCCTTATGGTTTGAATCGTATAAAGGGTTTAATCAAATATATGTTTGATGAAGACTGGAGCAATCAAATACCAGATCTAATCGAGTATCTATCTGTTACAGACAAACAAAGAGGAACTAATTTTAACAATATATTTTCGGAATTAGCAAATGGAATTAATTGAAGTCGATTCTAACTGGAAAGATTCGGATTTAAGATTAGATTTTGTTTTAGGAAATCTATGTAATTACAAATGTTGGTATTGCTTTCCCGGAAGTCATGAAGGAACACACAGATTTCCGGATTTTGATCTTACTGTAAAAAATCTAAAACATCTAGTCGATTATTATATTTCTCAAGGAAAGAAAAAAATATTTCTTAATATATTGGGCGGAGAGCCAACGCTGTGGCCTCGCCTAGGAGAATTTGCAGAAATCTTTTCTAAAAATAACTGCCTGATTTCTATGCTCACAAACGGTAGTCGTACTATAAGGTGGTGGGAAGAAAATTCTAAATATTTTTCTAAGATTAACATTAGTTGCCATCACGAAAACATTGATGTTAATCATATTAGACAAGTCGGAGATCTAATATACGAAAACAATTGTCTCGTAGATGCTAGTGTACTAATGGATCCATTGAGTTGGGATAAATGCGTAAAAATTATCGACGATTTAAAATTGAGTAAAAATAAATGGACTATTATTTCTGCAGAAGTTGTTCACGAAACCATTTCTTATACAGAAGAACAAAAACAATATCTACTAAAATTTGTACATAGAAAACCTAATCTTTGGTATTTTTATAAAAATAATAATCATCCTATTGATAAAATAAAAGTAAAATTTAATAAAGAAAATAAAAAAGTTTCGGTATTACCGAATCATATAATGATTAATTCTCTGAATAAATTCAAGGGGTGGAATTGCAATATCGGTGTAGATTATATTTTAATCGATAAGGATGGAAGAATAACTGGTCCTTGTGCTACTAAACTTTATAATTTAGATTTCTTTTATAATCTTTATGATTCAGATTTTTCAGAAAAATTTTATCCAGAAATAGTCAGTAAAATCTGCGATGTTGATATCTGTCCTTGCCAGCCATCTGCAAATCTAAAAAAACGTGTTATACCTTTGATGAAAATTTAGTTAAAGGTATGTCTGCTGCACAGGTACACCAATCTCTAGTACACACAACGGACTGATCGGGCATCTTAAAAGTACCTGTGTAGATATTGCCCAGACTGCCACCCACACGACAGGTGGCACGATGTACTTCACCGTCCCAATTAATCATTAGACTTTCAAGACCCGCATTACATTGCCAGCCCTTGAATTGATTAAGATGCAGTTTTATTACATCATTGGCATGCACAATTGTTTCGTCATCAATTCTACAATTAGGTTTGGCGGTTGTGTGTTCTTGCAATATCCACTCTAAATCATTGCCATCATATTTTAGATCATCAAAGATATTATGATCTCCCTCTGTCCATCTTATTCTACGCACAGCATATTTTATACCCAATTGTTTAAATTTATTAACAACTGTTTTTACTTGGGGCATGTAATTGTGATGAGCCATTACATTTACTAAAAATTCTCGTTCTGTATTATCGTAAAATTTTAAAATGGTATCAACTATTCTGGTATAATCATGTTCAAAATGCAAACTAAACACTATGTGATTGTAGAACATTTCGTGATCTAAATACCAATGATAACCTCTAGTACCATTAGTTGTTAGATTAACCCAAAAAATATTTTTGCGTTTGAAGTATTCTAATAGGTCTTCTATATCTGGATGTACACAAGGTTCTCCTCCCGTGAGACTAATACGCAAGGATTTGCCTATTTCACATAATCTATCTACAGTTTTTTCTAATATGTTTATATCAGTATGTGGACTAAAGTTATCATGTATCTCTGACGGACAATAGCTACAATCGTAGTTACAGCGTTTGCCTAAATTCCATTCTACCTTAAGTTGATCTTGATGAGGCCATGCCGAAGTTATTTTATACATATTTTTTAAATTCTGGGTTCACTTCTTCAAAGCATTGATTCCTAGTTTTATCTAGTTTATGATTGAATTCTATGCAATCGTTCCATAGATGGCTTTCATCTCTAGCTTTTAAAAAATTTATAACTCCGTCAATTTGTCCTAGAGTTATATTTAAAAGAATGGGATTTTCTTTAACATATTTAAATTCCGATACACGATCTTTAACAAAGTCTAGTCTTTGTATTGCTAAAGCTTTAAGATACGGAGGAAGTGTTTGAATAGAAAGTACCGTGGGATATTTGACCATGTTGGTATAAAATACGATTCCTAGTTCATTCAAAAAATATTCTATCATTTTGTCTAAGATCAATATATTGCTAACTTGAACGGCAACAGCTCCTACTATTCGAGTTACGTGAGGTATTTTTTGTATTTCTTTTATATTTTTGACCACTTCATTCCAATCGCCATTACCACGGATATATTCGTAAACAGAACCAATTCCATCAATACTTACATTAACTGCAACTGATTTAAAATGAGGCCAATATTCATGAATGGTTCTTCCTCCTTTAATTCCTAAGGTCGTACCATTAGTAGCATATTTGATTTCTATTTGTTCGCCATAGGGTTTTAACATGTCTAATATACGATAGTGTTGCGGATCCATTAATGGTTCGCCGCCTGCGAATTCCACTCTACGTAAATGTGGTAATAACTTTTCAAAACTTTCCCCCCAATTCGGATTATCTTCAAATTTATCTAGGTAAGGTTTTTTAATTAAATTAAGTTTTCTTACATTGTCTGCAATAAAGTTTTTTTCTTTGTCGTAAAATTTCTCAATTTGATTCCAGTCGTTCCATGAAGTACTATCAGTTGGATTACACATACGACATTTTAAATTACAGAGATTGTTTAATTTGATCTCCATAGTCGGTATTTCAAATGGCATAGTAAAATCATGTTGCATTTTACTTAATGCATTGGGATATAAATTAATTCTTGCTTCGGGAATTTCACCTTTGATATGTCGCTGTCTTAAACTCTCAACGCCTTGATCTTCTAGACTAAAACAAGGTTCGCATTCCTTAGGCTGCTCGCCTCGCAAAACTTGTCTACGGATACGCTGCATAGTTTCGCCATTCCAATGATATTCTAGAGGTGCATCTTGAATAAATCCAATAGGGTGACTGCGACAACAGACTTTGATTGCACCGTCTTCTCTGGTAGCTAGACCTGTGAACGGATGCATACAGAATGTTTTACTTTGATTGATCAATTGCCCACTCTCTTTCTTTACACCAAAAACATTTACCGCAGATTGGAACATCTTGATTTGGTATATAATTTTTATAATTAATTTCTTCGAATTCGCCCTCGCAACTTCTTGTAACATTAAACAAGTCTATAAGAGATTGAATTTTATATTCTCTGAATATGACGCTCTTATCAATGAATCTAAAAGGATGATAAACTTTTTTACCCATATGTACCATTTCGTAAAGGTGATGATTATCATCTGTTGGTATGATATTTCTGCTAGACATTCCTTCTATTGATTCTGGATTTTTAGTAACTCCGTTATAATAAGCATCTATGTTATTGTAATGGCAAATGTATTCGGAAAATGATCTAATTTGTATGTTGTCTCCACTAACTAATTTTCCATATTCGTCGATAATATTCGGTCCTTTATCACCATATTCTAAATCCGGAGATATGAAATTAGAATGTCTGATAAAAGATATGTTAGGAAATCTTTCTTTTAACCAATTAAATACTCGAAGACTATCCCACTGTTGCCAGGGTTTAGTTTTCCAACATCTTATATGACTTATAACATGAACTTCAAAATTCAATAATTTAGAATCGGTAATCTTTTTACAGAGTAAAAACGCCAATAACGCACTGTCTGCCCCACCGCTGAGACTGACAGCTATTTTTTTCCAACTAGTATCGAACGGAATTTTTATAATAGACACGAAATATTTAACAAATTGTCAGTAGCCCATAAATATTTCGCTATGCTCAAAAAAACTAATTTCTGTGTATCATCTGACTTGATCAACGAAGCAGTTAATACGATATCTAATGAAAATTTTAAACAGGTGATAAACAGACCAACTGGAAATTTTTTTTATGACCCGTGGGTTATTTCTGAAGAATTTCGAGGAACTGTTTGGGAAAAAATATACGATTCTCTCCCCACAATTAAAGGAGAAGCAAGAATTATTATATTGAAACCGCCACAGTGTTATTTTAGTCATTCCGATATTGACGATCGCTGGCATTTGAATCTTACATCAAAAAAATCATACTTAATAAATTTAGATAATAATACAATGTTTAAATTGATTACCGATGGCTATTGGTATGATTTTGATGCAGGAAATCGGCACACCGCAGTTAATTTTGGCAATAGACCTAGGATACAACTAGTAGTCAGACAATTATTAATTAGATCTAGCAGAAATGATTTAGTGAGTGTAAAAATTAAAAGTAAATTAAATGATTTAGAAGATGCTAGATTTGAGTTTGACGATAGTATTAGTAATATTTTAAACATGATTAATAAACAAAATGCACTGAATAATTTCACGCCTAACAGCGACGAAGTTAGTTTTGACATTGCACCCGAATTTTTAAAAAATTTAGAATCAATAGATAAGAAAAATTTTGAGATATTATTATGATAGTTTACACACCTATTGATATTAAATGTAAAGTTCCGGATCAGAAAATACTTGTAGAGTATGTTAAAGAAAATTATCTAAACAAAAATGCTCTTCTTAATGCTCTCTTATGCCCAATTGTCTTTAGAAAAAAAGTAAATGACTGGAGGGATGCTTCTGAAATTTTTATTGAAGATGATTTTTTAGATTTGACAGATAAGGATCCAATTTATTATCGGCCCGGAATTAAAGAATTAATGCCAGAATTAATAGAAATTTTAGAATCTTTGCCATTTAAACAAATTATCGGGGGAGGACTATATCTTCAAACAGGTATAGTCGATGCTCATCATGATATGACTATCGACTTCACATATCCTAAAAGTCCGGAAAGATATAATGTTCTTTTAACCGACCACTATGATCGAAACAGTTTTTTTATCGCCAAAACTCAAGATTCTCCGAAAGATTATCCAATTATTCTAAAAGATTATCCAATTTATGCATTTAATGATCAACAGGCGTTTCATGGAGCAGATCCTGTTGTAGAAGATAGAGTTATATTGATTTGTTCCGGATTACTTGATCACCAAAAACACGAAGAACTTATAGAACGAAGTGTTGAAAAGTTTAAAGATTACGTTATAAGGTATGAATATTAAATGGCCGAAAAACTTGTAGGTAGTTTTTTTGAAGACAAGTGGGATTCTATTATTAATTCTTTAGATCTCGAAGCAGGATCAAGAAGAGCATTCGATGTTAAGTTTTATAAAAATGCCGATGGAAGATTTAATAAAAATATTCAAATATTGGTAGATGCTGGTTACGATAAAGTTGATTCAGTCGAATGGATTAATTATTATCCAGAAAAACATTTTGACAATTTATGTGTTATAGAATTTGAAAAATTTACTAGAACTAAATGTGCCAGGGCATGGATTAGTAGAATCCGTCCCGGAAAAATGGCACCATTACATCAAGATATTGATGATAATTTAGAAGAATATCTGAGCCAAGGAGAATTAATCAGATACAGCGTTTTTATCAGTAAACCGACTATCGGTGCTGTGTTTATTTGTCGAGATAGTATATACCATCTACAGCCGCAAGGAACTATAATCGAATGGGAACATTTTATGGATTGGCATGCCGGAACAAACTGTGGATTACATGACAAATATATGTTTAATTTTATAGGAATAAAAAATGTTTAATCAGTACTGTATTGATTTAATTTTACCAGTATCTCATCCATTAAAAAATACCGAAATACTAAATCAAACTGATTATAAACCCGATATTTTTTTTGCTGATTCTAAGGATATTAGCGACAGTTTTAATGACTGGCTCAATGATTTAGGTTTGATAATGACGTATCCTCCTTTGATTTTTTATACTCCCCCTAGAAGAGAATGCGGATTTCATATTGACGGAGATCGAATTTGTGATAGAGCAGTAATGAATTGGGTGATAGGAGGAGAAAACAGCCTAATGCATTGGTATGAATTAGCGCCGGATGCTGTAATTACCAATACAGAAATGACCCAGGCCGGTACTCCTTACACCAGATATAATGAAGATCAAGTAGTTCATCTTCACAGTCAGAAAGTCAGCTGGCCTAGTTTAGTACAAACAGGTATTCCACATAAAGTTACTAATTATGGAAACCAGCCTAGATGGGCAATTAGTTGCGATATAAGTTATAAACATTCTCCTGAATCGGGACTCACCTGGAATCAAGCCATAGAGTTATTTAAAAAATGGACTACTTAACACAAGCACGTAAAATTTTAAGATCTAATATAGATTGGTTAGAATTAGATATTTCTTTTAATGCAGATGTCTGGAAGCAACAAGCATTAGAGGCAGAATCTTATTATCAAGAATATAGAGAAGGATATAGTGAAGGATGGAGCAGTTGTTGTTTACATGGGTTGGGTATTGATAAAACATACACTGCCGACAGGTATGGTTATAATGAATATCATGCACCTTATCAATATACTGATCTAGCATATAAATGTCCTGTAATCACAGATTTTTGGAAGAATCAATTTCCTGCAGAACGATACACGAGAATACGTTTTATGAAATTAGAACCCTGGAGTAATATAAACTGGCACACCGATGGAGGGATACCGTTGGACATAGACCCATTGTTGTCTATTCTGCCAATCAATATCGCTATAACTCATCCAAATAATTGTAAGATGTTAATAGAGGATAAACAAGTTCCTTGGGAAGAAGGAAAAATCATCATGATTAATATAAGTAAAAAACATGCCGTCTTTAACTGTAGTTCTAAATCCAGGGTGCATATGATAGCCAATATAATTTTAGGAAATAGGAAACAAGAATTTTGCGAATTGTTAGTCAAAAGTTTTGAAGGAAGAAAATATGAACATAATTAAAAAATATAACACAACCTGTCTTTGTGGAATCTGTTATAGAGATCTGTTAGGAGAAATACAATACAGAGATGACGGTACAGCATATCTAACTAAAACTTGTCCAGATCATGGATACCAAGAAGCTATGGTAGAAAAAGAATATGAATTTTGGAACTCGTGTGTTCAAAGAGATCCTAATAAAACCTATGAAAATTATAATTCTCTCACCATAATAGAAGTCACAGACAGATGTAATGTAGAATGCGAACACTGTTATCATATACCGGATAATAATATAGAAGATAAATCCATCGATTGGATTATTAAACTTGCAGATATATGTCCGACTAAGGACGTTTGTTTGATGGGAGCCGAACCGACTATTAGGGAAGATCTACCAGAAATTATAAGAAGAATAACAAATTTAAGATATTCTGATGGAAGTTTTAGAACGTGTTCAATTTATACCAATGGTATTAAACTACAGAATGAAGATTATATAAGAACTTTAGAAGATTCTGGTCTTACCTCTATATGTATGAGTATCCATACTCCTGATTATCATAATGATAAGATATGGAAAAACATAGATAAAACTTTACATAATTTAACAAAAACTAACATATACCTTGGGCAGTTATCTTTTACTATACAACATAAAGATCATATGAGGTTCGTTTTAGATAAAATTCATTGGTTGATTAACAACGGAGTGAGGCCCATGGATTTTTGTATTAGGTCCCCCTCGGAAATAGGTCTAGAATATAAATCAGACGGAGAAATTTTTGCCAGCGATCTGGTAAAATGGTGTAAAGAAATTTCAGAAGAAAGAGGTTATACTTTCGAAAGACATCCAAATTACGGCAGCAATCCATATCATATAGGACACATTTTTGAAGGAGTTCAAAATATACAAATTATTCATTGGGCAAATGTAAAAACAGTAGACACTTCATATATGTATATGGGACCGTATGCTATCTTTATGCCTAATACATTTGGAACTTTTTTAATTCAAGCCATAATGAGAGATGGATTGAGAAAGGGATGGTATCAGGGCCACAGAGTGTTACCTGGTCCTCATACAAGAACTGAAAGAAATCAAAGTTCTATTATAAAATTTAACAAATAACAATGATAAAATTTAATTCACACTTTGGATCTAAAGACATTATCTTTATAATTTTAGATAGAATAAGCAGATGTCAAACATCGTGGACTGCTGAGTTGATGAAAAACTTGTCAGATTTTGTATTATCTAATATTTTAGATAAAGGATTCGATGTATTAGAAGGACTAGATGAAGATCAGCTTTTAAGACAAGCTGCTAATGATTACAAATTTGCTGTTGTTCTAAGTACCGGTACAGAATTTATAAACGGGAATAATTTTTTTATAGAGGTTAAAAAATTTATTGACCAAAATAAAAATTTCTTTTTGATGGGGCACATTCCCGATAGGGATGACGGATATTATGAATTACACGATCAATGTTATTTGATAAACCTAGAAAAGTATAAAGAACTAGGATATCCTATAGTAGGAGAATTTGCCTACTATTCTATCCATTATCAAGTAGAACCTCAACGGTCGAAAGAAAATATCCATGACGATTATACACCAGTTTGGGTAAAGCCGGGAAATGTTTTAAAAGAATATAAACACAAATGGCACGGGTGGAACATTTTAAGTCGGGCATTTGAGAATAATCAGCCTGTAATAGTTTTTCCTGAAGAATTTAGATCTAATAAAAAGTTTTATTATCCTAACTACGAACCTAGTTTTATACAGGCTAGTTCGTATCTTTACGGAAAGCAACAGATTGCAGCACAGACATTGTTCTATCCTTATAATACAGAAAAAGTTAAAAAAATTAATTTCAAAGGTCCTATCCGACAATTAATTGTACCATCGAGTGGTTTACAATTTATTGAATACCTAAATACCCACGGTTATGATGAAACTACAGTTGTTAGATTTGTAGATTATAATTTATTCGCGCTAGAATGTATGCATGCGATAGTCACAGCATGGGACGGAAATAATTACTTAGATTTTGTAAAAAACTATGCGAACAAAAGAGCATCAGTAGTTAACAAAGATGGAAAAAATTGGTTAACGTTAACTGGTGAAGAACAATTTATAGATAAGAATTTATGGCAAGATATTATTAAAAAAGTTAAATTCGATTTCAGGCACGAAGACCTAGTTCTGAATCTAGGTTTAGATATTTCTACTTGGATTGATCCTATTCCGAGAACTATTATAAATTTAAGCCATATTTTTAACTATGACCCTGCAGCAACATTTTGTCCTTTAAAATATAGAGTTTACAGTGAAAGACTGATGTTAGATAAGATTAAAAAGTACATTCCAGATGCTGTAGTTATTCTAAACGGTAAAACTGAAGATCAATTGAATAGACCTACTTGGAGAATGAATGGTGACTGGAATGGTATATGATATAAACAAATTTGTTTATAAAGAAAAAATTAATATTTCTATACCTAAACTTAAAGAAGAATTTCTATCTGTTCACGGAAACTCAACAGATGGTATACCTTTGTATAGTGATTACATAGGTAATTCTCTAGACCCGAAAAATAAATGGAAAATGGTAGTTGTTAAGATAATGGGAGAGTGGGAAGAAAAAAATCTAAAAACATATCCTGTCTTAGCCGATCTAGTGAAATCATTTGGAGATATTTGTCGTGGTGCAGGATATAGTATATTAGACCCTGACGGATACGTACCCATGCATACTGATACCGAAGAAGGACATGAAAATTATGTTATATGTCATGTTCCTATAATAATTCCTGACGGTGATGTTGGTTTTTTAGAAGGAGATTCTAGAGGAACATGGAAAGAAGGAGAATGTTTTTTATTGGATGTTGAAACTCCTCATTCTATTTGGAATTATTCTGATAAACCGAGGATTGTAGTATTACTAGAGTTGTTGAAAGAAAAATCATATGAAATTTAAAAAAGTTGCAGTTACTGGTCACACCAGTGGGATAGGAAAAGGAATATTTGAACACTTCCAGAATCTAGGGTGTAAGGTTATAGGATTCAGCTTAGACACAGGATTTGATATCTCTATACATGAAAACAGAGACAGGATCGTAGAGCTAACACGAGATTACGATCTATTTTTTAATAATGCCTATGCTGAATATGCTCAGGAAGATTTAGCAAAATTATGGCACCAACAGCACTGGAATGATAAACATTTTATCATTCACACCAGTTCCGTGGCTGCCGAGCCGCTGGCAGATATACCCACTAACTTTTCTTGGCTAGCACCTTATGGTGAGGAAAAATACGCCGTTAATAAAGTTAGTTGGGAAATAAATCATAGCGGTAGTAAATGTAAAAGCATAGTGATCATGCCGGGCGTGTGTCAAACTAATTTTTATAATCCTTATGATACCGTTGAACAAAATGGTATAGAACTGTATAATACAGTAATGGAAACGAATAGCATAATCACTGTTGATGATCTAGTTAAAACGATTGACCTAGTACTAGAGAGCATCAATGGTAGAAATTTTATTTCTAGTATAACGGTATTAAATGGATATTAAAAAAGATGTTGACCAGTGGATAGAACATCTATCAACTAAACAAATTCTGCTAGGCGGATTTTCTGCTTGCCCTTATTCTAAAAATACCGAGTATGAAATTATACAAATCAACGGCGATGACATAGACCCCCCTCCGTGGAATTTCGAATTGATTATCTATGTATTACCTGCTGATTACTCAGAATATGAAGTAATAGAAATATCTAAATTATATAATAAAATCTATACAGACCTTGTGTTTTTACCCGATCCAAAAGATAGATATACAGAAATAAACGGGGTACAGACCAATAACGGAATGCACAACTTTATTCTTTGTCAATGGAGAGATAATCTTAACGAGGCAAGATCTAAACTCATAAATACACCGTATTATTCGTTTTGGAGCGAAGAATACCTAACCGAGATCTTAAATCAATAATGCATCATGCTCTCATTTTTAATGTACACAATTTAGCTCTCCGAAGACCTTCAGGAGGTTATCGCATTGCTTCATTTTTAAGAGAACACGATTGGGACGTTGAAGTTGTTGACTATTTAGAGTCTTGGCAGTTAGACGAACTAAAAGAATTTGTTCGATCAAGAGTTAATAATAATACAGTCTTTTTTGGATTCAGTTGTTTTTTCTACAATTGGCATAATCATTTAAACGATCTTATAGATTGGACAAAGAAAGAGTATCCGCATATTAAGATGGTTGTCGGCGGTCAGAGTAAAAAAATAATGCAGACAAAAAATATCGATTATTATGTTCAAGGATACGGCGAATATGCGATATTGGAATTGGTAAAATCTATAATAGGAAACACTTCTAAAGGATTGAATTTTGATCCCTTATATTTTGGATCAAAGCGTGTTATAACAGCTAATCATTCTTATCCTGCATTTCCTTTAAAAAGTCTAAGGATCAAATATGAAGATAGAGATGATCTGCAACCTTGGGAATGGTTAACTGTTGAGTTTGCTAGAGGTTGTATTTTTAAATGCCCATATTGTAATTTTCCTGTATTAGGAGTAAGAGAAGATCATACAAGATCTGCCGAAGACTTTGAAATAGAAATGAGAGAAAATTGGGAACGGTGGGGTATAAAAAATTATTATGTGGCAGACGAAACATTTAATGATTATACTGAAAAAATAGTAAAGTACGCTAATGTTGTAGAAAAAATAAATTTTAATCCTATTTTTTCTGGATTTATTAGAGCTGATCTATTAGTAGCCAGATCCGAAGATTGGGACCCTATGATCAAGATAGGATTCTTTGGACATTTCTACGGAATCGAGACCATGAATTATCAATCAGCCAAAGTAATCGGTAAAGGTATGGATCCATCTAAATTACAACAAGGATTGATAGATATAAAAAAATATTTTTCTGATAGAGGACCTTATAGAGGAGCAATGGGAATAGTAGTGGGACTTCCTTATGAAACTATCGAAAGCCAGATGAAAACGTTCAAATGGATTGACGATCATTGGCAAGGAGAGGCTGCACATGTATGGCCTTTAGAAATTCCAATAGATCCGGCCGAAGATGTTTTATCTGTGCTTTCAAAAGAATATCAAAAATACGGTTATCGGCCATCTGATAAAATGCCTCAGCAAATTCCTCAAGAATTGTTTAGTTTCGGACATTCTGAGAGTAGAATCAAACATATTAATAGTACGTTAATATGGGAAAACGATAATATGAGTTATGCAGATGCATGTAAGATAGCCGACGATTGGAATTTAGCTGTTTATAAACGAGAAAAAAATGTAGGTATTAGTATGTTTACTTTTGGTGATTACTCCTACCCAGATTTGAATCTCGAAGAAATGTTAAAAATAAAACATCTTTGGGATTGGCCAGACAATAGAACTGGCCCAAGAGAAAGAGAATATATTGAACGAAAGTTAAATCGAAAATGATTTATACTAATTGGGATCCTCTCAAAGAAATTATAGTAGGCGATTGCTATCAGGCGCATCATAAAAATAAACTTACTAAAATTTTTCAAGAAACTAAAGAAGATTTAGACTCCTTGTCAGATTATCTATCTAGGCTGGGAGTCAAGGTCTACAGACCAAAAGTTATTCCCTTTCGAGAAAATATAAATCTAGGATCTTTTTTTGTAAAGAATGCTACAGCCCCCATAGTTCCTAGAGATCAATATCTAGTATATGGAGATAAAATTTTTCAAACTTATACTAGCATGCCGGATAGATATCTAGACAGTTTAAACTATAATCATATCTTTAAACAGTTATTTGATCGAGGTTATAACTGGATTAGCCAACCTCCTCCTATTCTAGATACTTTGGTCAGTAAGTGGTGGGCCGAAGGAGAAAAGATTTATGGACAACAATTAAAAGATCAGATATTGTGGCATACTGCTACAATGTTTAAATGCGGAGATAAGTTAATCACTAATACTAAAGGTCCGGGAACACAGGCAGGGCTGGATTGGATGAGAAAAAATTTACCGAAAAATACCATCATTGATGTTGGCCCAACACATCAGCAAGGGTTTGGCCATATTGATCACGGATGGTTTATGACCAATGATAATCTTGTGTTTTGTGTAAACAAATCTTGGGTACCCGAACCACTTCGTAATAAACAAATTATTGAACTAGAAGATCATTTTGAAAAGTTTGATGATACTAAATTTATCAATGATTACTCCAACACAGAGGGTAAATTTAGTGATGCTTGGATAGATAAGTGGCTAACCGAATGGAAAGGCTATGCACAGGAAGTATTCTTTGATAGCAACGTACTAGTCATTGATAGTAACAATGTATTATTCAGCAACCATCAACCTGGCATTTTTAAAATAATGGAAAAGCATGGAATAAACTGTCATGTTGTTCCTCAACGGCATGGGCTATTCTGGGAAGCAGGAATTCATTGTCTTACTTTAGATGTTGTCCGTGACGGTAGTATTAGATCTGTAATCGACTAGTGCAGTTGTAAATCTAAACTCTATCTCTTCAAACCAACTTGCCCCTGCACTTAAAGGCACTACAAATAAAACTCCGCTTCCACCTTCGTTCCACATGCCGGCGTTTATTCCATATTGGTAGAGGAATCTTTCAAAGGTGTTATCCATGGGTTTTTCATTAGGTAGCACTATGTTAAACAGCAAACCATAGTTATTGTAATCTTTGATTAAGCCTGCATCCTTAAATCGCTGACACATTTTTTTAGCCCACGATTCTAACTTAGACTGGTTATCTAAAAGTTTTTCTTTCTCTAAGATCTTTATATATTCTAACGCAGAATAGATTCCACTTAGACTAAAACTATAACTGAACCCGTGTACAAAAACATCATATTTGACCTTGTCAAAAATCTTTTGATTAGCCGAAACGGAACTTAAAGGAAAGTATCCACCTGTTAAAGATTTACCCATGGTAAAGATGTCCGGACGTATTCTGTTTGTCCAACCGAAGAATGTACCGGTCTTCCCTCCACACATCGCAATATCATCAACGATAAGAACTATATTTTTTTTACTACATATTGCTCTAAGACCTTCCCAAAACTCTATACCCGGATCGTACAAACCATTTTGCCAACTGCTGGTTTCTATAACAACAGCACAAAGATCGTCTTTAATGCTATCTAAGTTATAATCGCTAATAACGCATCTTGGATCTTTACCAAATATATCGGTCATGTAGGTTGCGTCGCTTACACTACTACTTAGATATGTACTTCCATGATAACTTTTTTTGAACCCTAAAAACTTATTTCGACCATTATACATTTGAGCTAATCGTAAAGCACCCTCAATGGCATCGCTACCACTAAGAGCAAATGCACTTTTATATCCGCCGCTCATACTGTATATTTGATCTGTTAATTCGATTACGGCATCGTTGGTTATGTAAAATTCCCCGCCGCAAAAAGGATTCTCCCCCATGCGTTTGGCGACCTTATCTATAATATCTATTCGTCTAAATCCTAGCGGAAAACAACCGCAGGCTCCTAGGCTTAGGTCTAAATATTCTTTATCGTTTTCGATGAACCCGTAATCTGTATATCTTTCTATTTTTCGAATAGATTGTATATCGTTGCTGACATATGGAAAAATTATATTTGTCATATGACACTTAGAGACAAGGAAATACGTTTTTTGGTTGGGTCCAAATTTTCAACACTATGGATTTGACCGGTATCTAATTTATGCCAACGATTTTTTTCTATTTTAATTTCCTCTATTAAATTTAATCTGTCATAAGGAAACACTGTTTGAGCATATATTTTTAAATGTTCAAATTCTTTTTTCGGTTTCCAAAAACATGTTGAGGTATCCCCACCGGTGTCTATAATATAATTAAAAGCAAATTTTCTCATTTCGTCAATGTGAGGAGTTATTGTTTTACCCCCATGCATGCTTTGAATACTTATGTGATCGATTTTTTCTGTAATATTATTCTGCACCCAAATTTTTATTTCTTCACTTACTTCTAAAAAATCAAATTCAGCCAGATCAGAAAAGTAACTCCATACTTCTGATAGATGAAATCCTAACGAATCTTTAGGATCATATTTTTGATTTTTTAACGCTTTGATTATTTCGTCAGAGGCAGATATATTCAAATCTGAGTTATTCTGTGATGTTGCGTTTAAAAATTCTTCCGAACTATGATAGTTTTGAGTAGAATTATCTGCTAGAAATAATATCTTTTCCTCAATCTCTCTGGGTAAGGAAGGAAAGTGAAGATAAGTAACGTGCATACGATATTTATGATCTCATGTCCACAATAAAAATATTTCCAATATCTGTCTATAAAACTTCTTACGGAGGTAATATTTTATCTGTCATCAATTCTATCCAAAATAAATTAGACGAATGGCTAGAAAAAACTAAATCAAACAATCAAGAATCGATGAGAAATACAGGTCTTTGTTCATATAATATAAAAAGAGATATGCACACTTGGCCAGAATTAAAAGAAATTGTAGAATTTATTGAATATCACTCTCGAATTTATTGGAAAGAAATAGGTTATAAAGATTCTATGAAACCTGGCATTTATGAAATGTGGGTTAATAGATATCCTCCAGGATCATTTATAGATTATCATAATCATAGTCCTATACATATGACTTCTACTTTTATTCTTAAAGCAGAAAAAACTTCCGGAAATATTATTTTTGAAAACCCGTTACAAACATTATTAAAACATCAACCGTATGAGGTAAATGCAGAAAATTTTTATCATTTATTCGAATATGAAGTCGAATCCTCTGCAGGGGATCTTATTATTTTTCCAGGATATCTTAATCATAAAACTTCGTCTAATAATTCAAATACTGAAAGAATAATTTTAGGTGCTAATATATGCAACGTAATTTAGAACCAGAATTAATGACAGATAATGATCAAGTGACGGCATATGACGAGTCTCACAAGAAATGGGGCATAGATGGTTTCATATATCTATATGAAAAATATTTTAATAAACAACACGGATCGATTTCAGACCTAGGAACCGGAACTGGGCAGTACCTTATCGCATTAAAAAATAAATTTCCTGAATTAAAAATATATGGATATGATGCCAGTCCCGCTATGGTGCGCCGTTCGATTAAAAATTTTAAAAGTTCAAATACACTTGTAGAAATGATGTGTGAACGTTTAGAAAATATTTCTTTAAAAACTGATTATGCTATATCAACAAATACACTTCATCATATTCCAAATCCCGAAATATTTTGGAAATCTATTAAAAATATTTCCAGCGAAATTTTTGTTATGGATCTGGTCAGACCAAAAAGCATAGAAGATGCAAGGGCAATAATCGAAAACACTTCACAAGGCGATTCTGAAATATTTAAAAAAGATTATTTTAATTCCTTGTTGGCAGCATTTTCAGAAAAAGAATTAGAAAGTCAAATTTCGTCGACCAATTTAAAAATTTCTTTTGAAAAAGGTGATACTGGTCTTAATATAGCGGTAATATATGGCAAAATATAAAAGAATTAAAAATATACAGATAGAAACCAGTACAATATGCAATGCTGCCTGTCCTCAGTGTTTGAGAGAATGGCACAATGGTGATTATAATTTTTTTAAACAAACATATATTCCTACGGATTTTTATGAAAATAGAATTCCTGATAGAATTTATCAAGAAATCGAATCTATTAATTTTTGTGGAGTAATGGGAGATCCGTGCGCAGCACCCAACTTTATAGATGTTTGCAGAACAATTAAAAAGAAAAATCCTAAAATTTATATTTCTATTGCTACCAATGGTGGAATGAAATCCGAAGAATGGTGGAAAGAATTAGCATGTGTTCTTGGAGAACATGACAGTGTAATTTTTGGTATTGATGGTCTCGAGGATACCAACCACATTTATAGAATAAATGTTCGGTGGAACAATCTTATAAGAAACGCTAAGGCATTTATAAACGCTGGTGGTAATGCGCATTGGCAATTTATTGTTTTTGCCCATAACGAACATCAGATAATGCAGGCAGAAATGTTATCGCAGAATTACGGATTTAAAAAGTTCTTTACAATATACAACAACAGATTTTTTATTGAAGAATTGTTTAATCGAGAAACTTATGGAGCTGACGGTAAACGTTTAATGCCTCCGACTATTAAAGAAGAAAAATCAATACTTCTCAAGTTTAATAAAAAAACAGAAGAGGAATGGGGCAGGGTATCTGAAAATTCTTGTATTAAGTGTCAATCATTGGAGTATCAAGAACTTTATATAGATGCAGAAACGCATCTTTTACCTTGCTGTTACATAGCTGGAGCCAAGTTTACATTGAATTCAGAAGACCCGGATGGATATTATTCTCTGTGGACTCAATACGGAAATGATAATCTTAAATTAAATTTATATGATTGGGACAGTATCATGGATAGTGAGTTCTGGCACCAATTAGAATCTACATGGACTAAGAAATTTTCAGAAGGAAGATTATTAGTTTGTTCGGGAACGTGTAGCAGCGACCTAGAGGCAAAATTTACTTTGTACAGGAATTCAAAAGATGAAATCAATTAGAACTATAGGATTTTTTGGTGATAGCTTTTGCACTGAAGAATATAATCCACATTCCGTGTGGTTCAAGTATGAAACCTATATTAAACAAATCACCAAACATTATAATGCCAAAATCGTTAATTTAGGACACGGCGGGTCAAGCATATGGGATACTATCTTGATACAATTGAAACCTTTTATGGATAAAAAAGAATTTCCAGATTTATGTTTTTTTGTTTGGACTAGTTCGGGGAGATTGTTTAATCGAGAAGTTAGAAGAATTAATTACTCCGATTCTTTGACACCTAAGTTACATACCTATAATATTTTTAATTATAAAATTTGGGGTGCTGCTAAACAATATTATATGTATTTGCACGATCACGAACAATCGGAGTTGGCACATAATGCTATGTTATATTACATAGATAATGTTATACTTCCTACATTTCCCAAAACAACAAAAATTATTCATACATGGACTTCGGCCAATCCCTCTGATTGGAGCATCGAAGGCCTTCGCCCTAAAAAAATTAATTATTCACATAAATGGAAACACGGTGTAGAAATTAGGCCACCGTTAATATCTCTTAGTCTTGCCGATAAGGACATCAGTGATCTGCAAACGGATATGAGACCTAATCATCTCGACGGAATTGAAAAAAATTTAATGTTAAGTACCTGGATTCGTTACGCTATAGAAAATTATGAAGATGGAAAATGCATCGATTATTCTGACGATGTTGAAAAATTATGGAATCGATGAAACCTGCATATATTTTTTACAGTTTAGATATTTCCGGAAGAACTAATATTGCGGTTAAAGATATCGATGGAATTAAACTATTTGAAGATAATTTCGTAAGTGATCAAATTAAATCAATATCAACAAATATTGATGTAATAGTTATTACGATGTTTAGTTGTTTTTCAATAGATATTCCTAATGCATTTAGAAAAGATTTTGATTTTTTAAAAAAATTTAATCATCATATTATTTTTCATGGAATGGAACCTGTAGTAAAGTTAACCGAAGGAAGATATATTGAAGGTTCCGAGTATCAACCAGTTTATGAATTTTTAACGGTCTATCATAATTTTATCAATCCAAAAACACTGGATTATGTTGATAATGATTTTTCTATACATTCTAGTTTAAGAAAATGGGTAAGGTCGACTAAATCAAAACCAAAATTTAAAGTTGATAACATTGCTAATTTGTTGTATGGGTCCATCTGTCTACAATTCACTTCTAATTTTTATAAAAATTATGATAATCATGAAACATTTTTTAAAAATGAATTTCAAAAAATAAGATCATCATATCAGTACACACATTTATATACATGCTTTAACAGACAAAAAAGATGGGGGAGAGAATTAATTTTTTATCTGTTATGGAAAAATAATCTATTAAATAATGGTATAGTTACGATGCACCAATCGTCATACAGTTTGAGATTTTTAAAAATTTGTAATAAATTAGGTTTAAGTATACCAGAAGAGGATTTTTACAAAATCAATAAAATATTACCCATTAAAATTGACAATATTACTATTCCAGATTTTAGAATTAATAGTGCCAATAATTTCAATTCTTTTCTTTCTAATTTTTATACAGATGAAATGTTCATGGCTCCGATTAATGTTGTGACCGAAACTTTTTTTGTTCAAGATATTATAACCTATAGTGAAAAAATAATTAGACCAATTTTATTAGGACAAATTATTTTGCCTATTGCAACAAAGAATATATGTCATACTCTTTCTGAAAAATTTAATTTTAAATTTTCTCAATCAACGCTAGAAGTTGACAATGTATCAGATCCAATTGAAAGAGCATCTTTAGTGGTTAATAAACTTATGATTTTTAAAAATAATCCGAAAATTCTTAAAGAAGAGTTAGATTTTGTAAATGATAACTATAATTACAATTTAAATATTCTTCTAAATAATATTAATTGTACCGTTGAGACAAATATCAAAGAAATTATCAAAAAATATGTTTAACATATATCTTTTTCAGCCGCAATATACAGCAGTTATTAATGGACAAGTAAATCACTGGATTCCTTACAGTGTCGGCACTATCTGGTGTTATGCCATTCAATATCCAGAAATCGTAGAAAATTTTAATTTGTCAGGGCTGTTTTTTAAACGAGAAAAAATTGAAAATGTCATTGCCAAAATAGAAAATCCGTCTGTTTGTGGATTTAGCTGTTATATGTGGAACAGGATTTATTGTTTAGAGTTAGCAAAAAAAATAAAAGAAAAATGGCCAAATTGCATAATAGCATTTGGGGGACCAGAAGTTAATTCTACCTTTTTGCAGTACGAATACATTGATTCTATAGTTCAAGCAGAAGGCGAAGAAACATTTGTAGAAATTTTAAGAAACATAAAAGACAATAAACCGATCGAAAAATTTATGCCTAAAAAAAGAGTCAAGGACCTGTCGACTATTCCTAGTCCTTATATTTTGGGTATATTTGATAAGATAATCGAAGAAAATCCAGATGCTGTTTGGGCAATGACATTAGAAACTAATAGAGGCTGTCCATATTCTTGTACTTTCTGTGATTGGGGGAGCCTGACTTATAGTAAAGTTTCTAAATTCGAAATTGAAAAAGTTTTTGATGAAATCGAATGGATAAGAAATCGACCAATCTCATACGTATATCTAGCTGATGCAAACTTCGGAATATTTAAAGAACGTGACCTCGAAATTGCAAAAAAATTAAGGGAAGTGACTGATAGCAATCCGATTGTAGAAGTGATGAGTGTAATCACCGCTAAAAATAGTACAGAAAATATTTTTATGATCGGTCAGGCATTAGGACCAAAATATCTAGGAGTTTCTATTGCTTTACAAAGCTTTAACGAAGATACTCTCGACGCTATCAAACGAAAGAATCTTCCTACAAATAATCTTGAAGATTTATTAAAAATGAGTACAAAGTATAACGTTCCGACATATACTGAACTAATATTAGGAATGCCGAATGAGACTTTAGAAAGTTGGAAGGATGGATTTACAAAGGTAATCGAGTTAGGGCAACACAATGTTGTTGAAATGTACTGGACTCAACTATTAGTAAACAGCGAGTTGGCTTCTCCGACTAATAGATTATTACATGGAATCAAATCAATACAATGTTATGATTACATAGACATGCATGCCGAGTCAAATGACGGAATATCCGAATCAGTTGAAATAATTTGTGAAACTAAAACTATGTCAAAAAATGATATGATTGAAGGTTACATGTATGGTTGGATGATTACAAAATTTCATTTTTCTGGTTATTCTCAAGTAATATCAAGATATTTAAGAGTTAAAAATGATCTTTCATACAAAAATTTTTATGATAAGTTTTACGAATACATTCAAACAGATTCTTTAATTAAATTAGAATTTTTTAAAATGAAAAAATTAGTAACACAATTTTTGTCCGAAGGAAAGATCGATGACGGCCCGGGACATATATTGCATAAACGAAGCAATGAATGGTTATACGATAATAAAAATGAATTAATAAATCGTGTTGTTAAATTTGCCGAACAATACGGCGCAATCCCAAAGTGGGTAGTTGAGTTGCAATCTGTTTTTGTATTCGATTTGTCGTATAATTATCCTTTAGAAATTTCTGGAGATTGTGACATTGTTGAAAAGAAGAATGAAAGTGTTGTTTATAAAGTTATTCCAAAAATTAAAGATGTGAAAAGTCTAAGCTTAGTTTCTATGAGAAGAAAAGGTTCTTTAAAGAATCAATTAATTACCGAAAGATTATGAATACAGTTCAAGAAAAAATTTACAATATAATTGCATCGTCACACGAGTTAGATACCCCTGCAGATATTATGTACAATATCAATAATTTTTTAAAAGATCTAGACGGAATTAATTATAGAGATTATTTAGACAGTGACGAATTTAAAAATTGGTTATCTAATAAAGAAGAGTTTCTAGATTCTTGGAAAAAAATAAGTACGTTTATGTTATTAATGATAGAAAAAGAAAAAGATTATCTATAAATTTTATTATATATTTTTTTTAAAGTATTTTCTGGCCATTCAATATAATCAGTAAATGCGTGTTTAACAAGTATTCCCATGTCAAGTTTGCCGTTTACCTCTAGTTGTTTAACTAATAATTCTCTCTGCTGATTAAGAATAGGTCTATAAAAATCCATAGCAATAGGTTGCTCTTTTTTATCGCTTGAACTGTAGAACGCATAAGCTTTTAAATTATTATCGTTATCGGTATAAAAAAATTTTTGATAGAAACTAGGTTTAAATATTTCCTCATCATTAAGATTTCTAACTATAGTTTCTAATTGTTCTTTCCAATTAACGGGCAATTTTTCTTCGCATGTGTTTCCATACCATTTAAAATAGATTTTTCTATTCGAATTATCTATTTCAATGATTTCCGGGCACCATTTATAATTACTTAATCTTTCTAAGTATTTGCATTCTCTTTTAAAACTATCGATTACTAAATCTTGAGGATAACGATCTCCTACAGGATTGAAATCCATACAGGCACGATCACCATCTATAATTAGATTAAAAATTCCGTTATCAATAACTGTCAAGATGATCTATTCCTAACTGCTTACGAAATACTTCCGTGAACTTGCCGTCAATGCGTAGACTATAACTTTGTTCCATGATACGTTCTCCGCCGTGCCAGTCAACATCATTCCACCATGCAGCACGAGTATTAAGATATGTTTTATCTTTTGTTTCTGGATCCCAGAGATACATAGCTTTTTTAGTATTAGGACGAATATGTATAAATTCGTTTCGATGTGGTTTAACAACATCGACACCATTCTTAGCATCTAAGTCTCTGTGTTCAAAAGGAATGCCGTCTGCTTCACAATGAAAGAATATCACACGTCCAATATCTTCAAAGATAGTTCCTACCAATGATTCAACCCATCTAACTACATTAGGAAAATGTTCTGCTTCCGGTGTTAATTTACGTGGTGCAGTTCTATCATCCCACGAACCTTCTTCCCATAGGTAATAATAGATGTAAGGATCATATGCACCCATGGCCATTTTTAAATATCGTGTGAATATATTACGTTCTTGAAAGTTTTTAAAATCTTTAGGATATAATCTCATTCCTTCTATTTTGATAGGATCAGTATCGGAAAGAGACATAAAATTTTTCATAGCCTGATATATAGGAGTCCAATTTATCTTATAGCTCATATTGTCAAAAGTAAATCCGGGCTCCATCCAGGTCCCTTCTTTGGCATATTCTCTAGCCAAAGAAAATCCTGATAGAATTTCTGGCTGTAATCTTTCAAATTCTACCATGTTTAAATATGGCTCTATATTAAAATATGTTTTTCCGTTAATTCCTTTGATCATTTTATTTTAAGATAATTAATTATATGAATTACGAATACTACTACAATAATATACCGGGCGTGGGTTTATGTAGGAACAATCTTATTTACACTAGTCTTATTAGCCAGGATAAAAAAACTTTTGTTATGTGGTTTCATAACAATAGTGAGTATCATAAAAATCAAAATGAAGTGCTTGACCCCCAATTAATGAATGTCAAATGGAGCAGAGAAGTAAAATATCTTACTGAAATGTCGCGGAAGTATGAAGATAAAGTTCCTAAAATTAAAGAAATAGATCACATCAATCAAAAAATTTATCTCGAAATTGATGGATTAGATTTTTGGAATAGAGCTATCTGTACAACAGAAAATTACAATAATGTAATCCCGGACTGGCAAGATCAAATGTTAGGAATCATTAGAGCTCATCGATCTTTGGGATTGTATAAATTTTCTATGCATCCTAGCAGTTATTTTGTTGTTAACGGCCAATTAAAAAGCATAAATTATTTCTTTTGTTATCACGAAACTGAAGGACCAGTATCCATTAATGATCATCTAAGTCATATATATTCCGACAGACAAGAAAAGATTCGCGAATATACAGACAAATGGAACATCAGTTGGTCCAACCCACAAAGTTTATCGCTATTACAACATTTATGCTGGGAAAGTTTTAGAATAAATTATCCTGAAAATTTTATAGAGCGTGTTAAAGAATGTATAAAATAGTTCCTTGGTCAGAAGACTTGAACTTGAATGAATTTTATATCGAGGCGAAGTCTAAAGGTTTTGTAAATAATTCAAGTCAAAAAGAAATGATTGACTGTTTTCGAAACGAAGCAAGGTGGAATGTATGGATACTATATTATGAAAATCGAGCAGTTGGTTCAGTCGCTGCCCATACATTATCAGACCTGGGTTATAGAATATGTGCAAGAACCTGTGTGCTAACAAATCATTTGCCAAAAATAACATTAAGGACGATAAATCAAATTAAAACTCATCAGCACGTGACTGCACAATTTTTTATTCCCACCTGCATCGAATGGGTGGGAGATCACGATATGTACATTACAAGTCATGATAGTGAAACCGGTTCTCAAAGATTAGTTCATACGATATGGGCACCGACTTTAGAATCTACAGGAGCATTGACTAGATCTTTTGAGCATAACTATCGAGGACATAATCAAACTTTTTGGAAACTTAATAAAAATGTTTTTTTAGATCAATTGTCAAAGGTAAAAAGATGGACACAATAAGTTTATGTGAACATTGTTATAGACATGTTTCAGCGACAAAGTTTGAAAGAGATGATAGTATGTGGATGGGTAAAACTTGCCCAGAACATGGTTATGTTGAATATATCATTGAAAGGAATTTAGAATTTTATAAAAATTTAAAATTCGATCCCTATGGTTATGATGTACCTAATGGAATTATGATCGAGGTAACTGATCGTTGTAATTTAAAATGTCCGCATTGTTATCATCAACCAGATAATGCTGTCACTGATAAACCGATCGATTTGATTATGTCTCAGTTAAATTCGTGGCCTAAAGATGCGGGGTCTGTAATACTTGCAGGAGCAGAGCCCACACTAAGAAAGGATTTGCCAGATTTAATTAAAAAAATTGACACCTGGCAAAAGTCTACAGAACGAAATAATCAAGATATCGCTATCCTCACTAACGGTGTTAGGTTCGCCGACCGGCAGTGGGTCAAAGAAATCAAAGAAGCCGGTTGTCGTGCAGTGATGATTGGTCTCAATCACCATTCCTATCAAGGCGAAACTGTACATAAGAAACAGTTAGAAGGAATCAAAAACTGTAACGAAGAAGGAATCTTTGTTTACTATGTAGGATATACTGTAGAAGATGTTAATCATTTTCCTGATGTGTTAGACGAAATACAAAGACTAGGTAATAGTGCCTGGCAATATCGAGTTAGAGCAGGCAGTGATATTGGTAGGAATCCCGATGAACCTAGATGGTATTTAAGTGACCATGTTAAGGCTATACAAGATTATGTAGAATCAAAAGGATGGACCTGGGAAAAGATTAATGCCGACGATAATTTATATCATTATATGGTAAAAATCAACGGTATCACTCATAGACTGATTCAGTGGAGTGATCCTAAAACTATTGACATGGAAGAATTGCGTTGCGGACCTTGGTGTGACTTTGTACCTAACAAACCTATTACTAATTTTTTACATCAGATTATGCTGCGTGATGCAGTAGTAAACAAAAACTTATCTCTATGGGATACCGTGCCAGAACGTTATAGATTTCGTAATAGAGAGGACATGCGTAAAGATCCTTAATCTGCATGTCTAGTTATAAAATTTACTCTAACCTTTTTAGGTTTAAAGTATCTTCTAAAAACGTTTTCAGCAACATTAATATCAAACTGCTTACAACTAAAAACATCTAGATAAGCAGTTCTATCGGGCTCAACAAAATGAGCACAGATATTACTGGTAGTTATTAACTGCATCATGCTATACCCTTGTTTTGGATCCCCTGGCAAAAGATATTCTATAATCGGTTCTCCGTGTGCGATCATGTCTATTTCATTTACAAGATCTTTTGTAAAATTATAAATCTGTTCTTTAATTTTAATATTATCGTTACACCCACTACAGTCTAACATCAAATGATAACCCCAATAGTTCATTTTAATTCCTTTAATATTAATGTTGCTAACTCGGCATGGGCTTCTTGACCATAATGATAGAAGGGTAATTTTTTAAATCCTTTTGAATCGCACCAACTTAAATAATTTCCATAACCTTCAAAATTAAAAATATTATCTACCTTTGGTATTTCTTCTGGAAATAATGGAATATGTTTAAATTCGGATGCCCAACCGGTGCATATATTGTCTACGATAAACATTATTTCCTTGAGATTATTGTAAGGTCTTAATAATTTCTTTACATACAGATCATTAATAGGATGTTCCATGGTATCCTTTATCTTACCTTCCCATTGCATCCCAACTTGTATAAAGTTATCTTTATCCCTTCCCAAAAATATTCCCCTGTCAGGATAATAAAATTCTGTTCTATCTGTACATGTATATCCAAATAATACAAGACTATTCGAATATTCTTGCACTGCCTGTGTTAACAATCTAAGACTTCGAAAATTACTGCCTCCGGTCATGGCATAATTATAACAAGGAATTTTTAACTCGTTAGCAATTAATTTTGGAAATGCTAATTCTTTTCCAGAAGAATCTGCTTCTTCAATTGTAATTTTACCAGACGAATAGTCTTTAAAAGAATAGTAGGGAGATAACTCGCATCCAGCAACATGACTATCTCCAAATGCTAACACTGATGTAAATTTTTTACTCACACAGACCTTAATTAAATAATAAAATGTTTAATGTGATACTATTTACCGATGCTCCCTACCCCCATCATAAAATTCGCGGTTATGGCGTTCATAGAATAGCTAGCCAGATACGATCATCCGGCTATACCTGTCTTGTTGTAGATTTTAGCAGTGCATTAACATTTGACAAATATAAAGAAATACTTGATAACTCTGTTGGCATGGAAACTTTAATGATCGGATTTAGTACTACATGGTTACCTTATCGATGGCCTGAAAAGCCAGGAGAATTTACCAATCAAATTCCCGGGCATCATATCGGCGAACAACATGAATTAAGTCATTTAAAACAAGAAAAACACGATTGGAGAAAAAATAATTTAGTCGTTAAATTTGGAAAAAATGAAGTCGACGATTGGTTATTATATCCAAAAATTATTAATCCTAAATTAAAAATTGTTTTAGGTGGGGCCAAAGCAGATTTTTATATGGATTTAAAAAACGTCGATCATATAATTTTCGGAATCGCAGAAACTGAAACGATCGATTTACTTGATAAGCTTTCCGGTAAATCAAAAAGAATTTTTGGAAAATATATCGATCATGATCGCAAAGCACATAATCCGACATGGGATTTTAGAGAAAGCAGTACAAGTTATACAGAATTAGATTTCATACAACCGCAAGAAACTCTTAATTTAGAAGTAGGTCGGGGTTGTCGTTTTAAATGCGCATTCTGTAATTTTCCGCTTATTGGACAAAAAAATGTAAATGATTATCTGAAATATCCAACGATAATCCGTGACGAGTTATTAGAAAATTATGAACGGTGGGGAACTACCAAATATTTTATTGTCGATGATACATTCAATGATAGCACAGAAAAATTAGAAATGCTGGCTAAGGTAATGAGTGACCTACCTTTTAAAATAAAATTTTGGTGTTATACCCGAATCGATCTATTAGCTATACACACTGAACAGATGTACCTATTGAAGGAAATAGGTATAGCAGAAACATTTTTTGGTCTAGAAACTTTTAATGATCAGAGTTCCAAAACGATCGGGAAAGGAATGCCTTCCAGTCGCCGAAAAGATACTTTATATAAAGCTAAAGAAATTTGGGGTGATAGAGTATGGTTAGAAGGGGGTTTTATGATCGGACTACCGTATGAAACACAGGCATCCTGGAGAGAGACAGTAGAATGGCTTAAGAGAAAAGATTGCCCGTTAGATATTTCTACAGTATATCCTCTTAATATAGTTAAAAAAACTGATAGAAATAAATGGTTCCCTACTAGTTGGTTTGATGAAAATTACGAAAAATTTGGTTATCGATTTCCTAAGGACGGTGTAGAGGGAATGTTATACTGGGAAAAGGATGACACAGATATTAAAAATTTTTATCAAGCTCAGGAAATAGCCGATGCCACGACCAAAGAACTAAAATCATATCAGAGAACACGAAGAGGTGATTTTTACTCAAGTAGTTTTAATCATCCCATATTGAAAAATAGAGAACAAACAATAAATATGACTCCGGAAGAATATTCTAATCTAATTAACACAATTGATTTTGATGATATGTTTTATAAGCAAAGCAACGAAGAATATTTCGATGTTCTAATAAAATATTTAAAAAACAAAAATGTTTGATGTAATTTTATTTACAGACACTGTTGACTTTGATGTAAAATCTAGAGGTTATGGATCACATAGACTAGCCAGTCATTTAAGAGAAAACGGATATTCCTGTTTAGTAATTGATTTCAGTTCTATTATCACGCGGAATATTTATTGTGAAATATTAGATAAATCAATCGGGCCTACTACTTTGGCAGTCGGATTTTCAACTACATGGATGCCTTATAAATTTCCAGATGTTGGTGTAAGAACAAGAAATCCGGGAGAGGGAGGAGAAAAAAATGATCAAACTAGATTTAACGAAGATAGTTTAATTACTGATTTTTCTAAGGATAATTATTCTGTGTGGATCGATTATATAAAAAAAATAAATCCAAAAACAAAAACGTTTATAGGCGGAGCAAAGATAGACTTTTATTTAAACGCTCCTGTTGATCACGTAATAGTAGGTATAGGCGAAACAGAAACTTTAGATCTATTAGATTCTTTATCGGGAAAATCTAGGAGAATATTTAACAGGATCGTCGACCACGATAGAAAGGCTCATAGCCCTGTTTGGAATTTTCGAACCAGTATAACTTCGTATACCGATTGGGATTTTATACAACCGCAAGAAACTCTTAATTTAGAAATCAGTAGAGGTTGTAAATTTAAATGTGCCTACTGTTCCTATCCATTGATAGGACAAAAAACTTCCGACTATCTCAAACATCCCGACGTTATTCGTAAAGAACTTATAGAAAACTATGAGCGTTGGGGAACTACCAAATATTTTATCGTAGACGATACATTCAACGACAGCACAGAGAAGATGCAGATGTTTGCAGATATTAGCCAACGCCTCCCTTTTGAAATGAAATTTTGGTGCTACCTAAGGGCTGACATATTAGCTGCGCATCCTGAACAGATACGTCTATTACAGGATGCAGGCATCGCAGAAACATATTTCGGTATAGAAACCTTTAATCCAAAGACAGCTAAATTTATTGGTAAAGGGATGGCCAGTGAACGATTAATAGATACTATCTATCAGTGCAAAGACGTTTGGGGAGATCGTAGCTATATAGCCGCCGGTATTATCATAGGACTTCCATATGAAAGTACTGATACTATCTATAAAGCTGCAGATTTTTTTAGAAGAAACGATTGCCCAATTGATTTGGCAAATACATTTCCATTAAGTATTATAGGAAATCATAATCTAGTCAAATATATGTATATGAGTGAAATCGATAGGAACTATAGTAAGTACGGATATTATTTTCCTAATCCTGAAGAAAATTATTTTAGATGGAGGAAAGATGATGATACTGATATACATAGTTACGATGAAGCGAAAAGATTATCTAACGAGATAAATTCATCATTTAAAAAAATTCCTTATAAAGGAAATTTCTATGTTAGTAGCTTTAATGATGACAGATTAAAAGACAGGGAAAAAAATTTAGATCTAAGTAATTTTGATTATCAAAAACTAATCGAAAATATTAATTTTGAAAATCTTTTTAAAGAAACAGTAATTCGAGATTATTTTCAACCTCTTATCCTAAAATTATCCATGCACCACCGTTCCATCCTTTAAACTTGTTGTCGGTCTCATCGAATACGACCCACCCTTTTTCTGGATTTGATGGCAGTAATGAATAATTTTTTATTTTTATTACAGGGGCTTCAAATACTCCGTTTCCGCTAAAGGTAAATTTAGTCGGATTATCGAAAATATTATCAATACCGTTTGATGTAAGAATACATATTCCGGTCGGAACTGATTCGTCTTGATTAAAATTTTTAATAGCTATTATGCCGGCACCATAAGTTAACGAAGAATCGGCATCGGCATCCTGAAATGCAATTGACCCTAAACTTTGGCCATTTGGAAATCTTTTTGAACTATCGGGGGTTTGAATATGAGAAACGAAACGAATAGCAGCAGATGTGAGATCAATATCTACATTACCGGTAAAAGGATCCTCAGATGTATCAGTTTTTCCATGGATAACAAACTGACTCGATTCAAGTGTTGCATAGCCCGTAAAATCAAATTCAACACCTCGATTTTTAAGAGATATCAGACCGCCCCCGCCTATGTTTAATTCCTTAGTATCTACTCTGCCAAAAAATCCCTCTTGAACATCGATCTTTGGAACGGTTAAATTACCTAGTAATCGTTCACTAGGGGCCGAGCGCCTTACAAAATCCGAAACATTGGGCACCAACGATTTATCTAAATCAATATGAATACCATCTAAAGCTGCAGATAAGATAATACCATAACCGCTTCTGAAATTAAATACATCTGTAGAAAGATTTACAAAATCTGTTTTTTCTGCTTCGTTGACTTTAAATCTAAATAAAGTTTGTATGTCAACATTAGCTGCAAATGTTAGTCTTCCCTTAGCATCTACAGTAAAAGTAGGGACCTGAGTTTTAGTTCCATAAGATCCGGGAATTACTCCCGACATAGCTATTTGAATTGGCTGCATATTAAAATTCCATTATGATACAGTATTTATCGTAGATTATTCTAATAACGATGACAGACCTTTCCTTTTTCGATAGCTTCAATATGTTGCGTTATTAATTTCATTAAACGCTTAAAAGGATAATCGTTGTAAAACCAATAGTAATAATCAGCTAGATAACAGTCTTCTTTAACTGCTCTGTTTATATTGTTTAATTTTTTAAGAGCATTTTTTCCGTATTTTCGATAGAAATTATGCGCTATATTAACAGAATAGGCGAATATTTCATCGGGATCTAAATAATAATCTCTTTCTGGAATACCAGAAAATTCAACTCTAGATTCTTCACCTCGTAGGCCGTACTGTTTTCTGTGTATACTTTCATGGCACAGAGTATCGGCTATATCGTTGATCAATAAATTTTTTTCTTGATTTGATATTTTAAATTGTTTTTTATAACTTGAACAAACTATTTCTAGTTCTATACTGTTAATTAAATCTGAATCAAAATATCCGTTAATTCCAAAACAGTCTTTAAGATTCATATCTTTGCGATAGCCGACTTTGATTTTACTTTTTCTTGGCATCATTTTTTTTAAAATTTGTATTAGCTTTTCTGAACTAATACGATCAAAATCTTTTAGTTGAGCCCAGAGATAATCAATAACCCTATTAGGATCGATTATTTCATTTTCTAAAAACAATCCTTCCTTTTGTAAGGTCATAAGGGCTAAACTCCAAAGTTACCACGTCACCTAACAAAACCTTAATGTTGTTTTGACGTATCTTACCGCTTGAATATGCATAAATCACATTCTCACTGTCTTTCAGTTTTACTCTATAGGTCGTGTTAGGCAAAACTTCTATGACCGATCCCTCGGCTTTAATTACATCTTCTTTAGCCATATTTATAACATATTATCGGCAACACCGTAATTTATAGTTTCCTGCGCTGTTAGGTAGACATCTGATGCAGGAAGTAGTTTGGCCTTAATTTTAGATACCGGAAGTCCGGTAGCTGACTTTAAAATCTCAACCATTTTTTGATTCATTAGATCACCGTCTTTCATAGTGGCTTTTAAATCATGATGTTTACCGGTTAGATTATCAGAATATTGGTGACACATGAAACTGGTATTTTTGGCGGCATATCTTTCGCCTTTCGTTCCGCTGGCAAATATTAAAAATGCTGCACTCATGACTGATCCGACGCCGATAACTCTGATCGGATG